>JACDJC010002872.1_pt1 | contig 13046 bp, 8 predicted proteins | sample 7454191 | NCBI WGS metagenome assembly JACDJC01 (sample SAMN14253291, study PRJNA609438) | sludge metagenome | isolation source: sludge after 25d culture with pyrite and EDTA | collected 2018-12-20 | reverse complement strand
TGATGCCCATGGCCACGCCGATGTCGGCTTTCTTGAGCGCCGGGGCGTCGTTGACACCGTCGCCGGTCATGGCAACGATGTTCTGCTGCCGCTGCAACAGGTCGACCAGGCGAATCTTGTCCTCCGGAGCCACGCGGGCGACCACGCCGATGTCAGGCAGCTCCTTCATCAGTTGCTCGTCACTCATGGCGGCGAACTGCGCGCCGGTCAGGGCTTTGCCCTCGATGCCCAGTTCCTTGCCGATGGCGGCGGCGGTCACAGCGTGGTCGCCGGTGATCATTCGCACCTGGATGCCAGCACTGTGGCACTTGGCGATGGCGTCGCGGGCTTCCGGCCGCGGCGGATCGACGATGCCAACCATGGCCATGATAGTCAGGTCCTGCATCAGGTCGATCAGCTTGCTTTTCGGATCGAATGTCGCCGGGTCGAAATCGCGCCGGGCCACAACCATAACCCGCTCGCCGGCTGCGGCCATGCGGTCATTTTCGATCAGGGCCAATTGACGATTTGCTTCGTCGATGGCGACTGGATCGCCGCCTGGCAACCAGTAGTATCCGCCGCGAGCAATAAGCACATCCGGAGCGCCCTTGACAAAGGCTCGAACAACCGGCTTGCCCTGCGCGTTGGTCATGTTGTGGAAGGTGGCCATGAACTTGTAGTCCGAATCGAACGGGACCTCGCCCACACGAGGGAACATCTCCCGGGCATGGTCGACACTGATACCGCCCTTCTCAGCCAGAACGATCAGCGCGCCTTCGGTCGGATCGCCGATCAGGGCCTCGCCATCGAGCCGGGCATCGGCGCATAAAGCCATGGGCAGCATGACCTCTTCCAAGTCAATCTTGGCGCCGCCGGCGCTCAGCAGCTTGCCCTCCGTCGTATAAGCCGTGGTGGCTTTTTGCCAGGGTTGTCCGGCAGCCAGAGCGGCTCGCTGCAGATCGCCCGTCGTGCCATACCCTTCCCCGGTCACGCGGAAGCGGTTCTGGCCGGGGACGGTGAACTCGACGGCCGTCATCTTGTTGAGCGTCAGCGTGCCCGTCTTGTCGGAGCAGATGGCCGAGACGGAGCCCAGCGTCTCCACCGACGGCAGCCGTTTGACGATGGCATTCTGTTCGGCCAGCGTCCGCGTGCCCATCGAGTAGAGCGTGGTGATGACCGCCGGCATGCCGGTGGGGATGGCCGAGATAGCCAGGGCGATGCCTGCCAGGAAGATCGTGTTGAAATCCTGTCCCTGACGCAAGCCCAGGAATAACATCAGGACGAAGGTGACGCCGGCGATCGAGGCGATAATGATCACCAGCCGGTCCAGTTGCTTCTGCAGTGGCGTCTTGTCTGCCTCGGTTTTGTTGAGCAAGTCGGCGATGTGACCCATCTCGGTCTCCATGCCGGTGGTGGTGACGACCATCTCTCCGCGGCCGCGGGTCACCGAAGTGTTCATGAAGGCCATGTTGTGCCGGTCGCCCAGGGGAACCTCATCTTTCTGGATAACGTCGCTATCCTTGGGTGAAGCCACGCTTTCGCCGGTCAGGGCTGCTTCCTCGATTTCCATCGTGGCTGTCACGAACAGGCGGCCGTCGGCCGGGACGCGGTTGCCCGCCTCCATCAGCACGACGTCGCCCGGCACCAGTTCGCCGGCGTCGATCTCGATGGCCTGGCCGTCGCGCCGCACGCGGGCGATGCTCTTCATCATCTTCTCGAGCGCGGCCAGGCTGGCTTCGGCTTTCGATTCACCGCGCAGGCCCAGGACGGCATTGAAGACGGTCAGGATGATGAGCACAATCGTTGTGCCCCATTGCCTGGTGGCGATCTGGTTGACAACGGCCGCGCCCACCAGGAGGATCTGCATAAAATCCTGGTACTGTCGTAGGAATGCCTGCCAGCCAGGTTCCTTTTTCTTGGCGGCCAGCTCATTCCGGCCGTATTGCTGGAGACGCTTCTGCGCCTCGGCCGCGCTCAGCCCTTTGGCGGGGTCAACGCTTAACTTCTGGGCGACCTCGGCCTCGGTCAGCGCATACCACCTTTCTTTATTGGTTGATGAATCCGGCATGATGTTTTCTCCTGTTAGTATCGTTCCGGAACACGCCGGTAATGATAATCCGGTTCCTTGTAGTTGCCTTTCCCCTGGCGCTTGGCGATCTTGACCGGTTCGTGCGGCACCTCTTCATAGGGAATCAGGCTGAGGAAATGGGCGATGCAATTCAGACGCGCCCGGCGTTGGTCGTTGGCGTCCACCACGTACCACGGGCTATCGTTGGTATCGGTCATCCTAAACATCGCGTCGCGCGCGCGGGAATAGTCGTACCACCGGCGCTGCGCCTCGACATCCATCGGGCTGAGCTTCCAGATCTTGCGCGGGTCCTCGTTGCGTTCCGCGAACCGCTTGGCCTGGTTTTCCATGCTGACGTCCAGCCAGTACTTAATCAGGATGACCCCTGAGTCAATGATGGCCTTCTCAACCAAAGGGACCTGAGTCAAGAACTTTTCTACCTGTTCTTCGGTAGCGAAGCCCATGACCCGCTCAACCCCCGCGCGGTTATACCAGCTCCGATCAAACAGTACGACCTCGCCTGCTGCCGGTAGGTGAGGCATGTAGCGCTGGAAATACATCTGGGTTTTCTCCCGATCCGTGGGGGCGGAAAGAGCTACCACGCGGAAGACACGCGGGCTGGTTCGCTCAGTGATGCGCTTGATCACACCGCCCTTGCCAGCCGTGTCGCGCCCTTCGAAGATGACGCAAATCTTGGCCCCGCTGGCTTTGATCCACTCTTGCATCTTGACCAACTCCACCTGGAGTGGTTCCAGAGCCTCTTCAAACACCTTGCGGCTCATTTTCTTGGGTGGACCCTCGGGGGCACTGGCCATGCTATCGGCCGCAAGCGCCTCGACGGGTTTTGTCTCTTTACCCTTCTTCTCTTTATCACCTTTCTTCTTTGCCATTTCATTCACTATCTCCGATGAATTTTCCAACGAACTGGCCTCACCCCGTACGCTTGTTGCCATTTCAACTGGCAACCGATAACGTGGCCGCCATCAAAAACCCCAACGCTGTTAACAGGCCCACCATCTTGCCGCCGTGCTCGAACGCTTCCGGCATCATGGCGTCGGCCAGCATTGTCAGCATCGCCCCGGCAGCGAAGGCTTGGGCGATGCGTCCATCGGCCTCCGGCAGCCAGCCCACCATCAGGTAACCAAGCCCCGCGCAGGCGGCCGAAACCACGACCAGCAAGGACCACATACCGAATACCTTCTCCCGCGGATAGCCGGCCGCCTCAAGGTTCAGGGACCCGGCTGCACCTTCGGGCAGGTTAGAGATGAAGATGGCGACCAGGAAGGCAAGATTGATGACCCCGCCAAGCGCCAGTCCCATACCAAGTATGATCGACTCGGGCACATTGTCGAGGAGCGTGCCAACGAAAATGGCCGCGCCTGATCCGGTCTCCGCGCTACCGGCGATGTCTTTGCGATCCTCGCCGCCGCGATGGTCCACCACCCTGTCACCCACGAAGAAGGTCAAAGCCCCCAACCCGAAGGCCAGGGCCATGCTCCATACCGCCAGGAGTGACTCAGGCATGAGTTCATAGGCGATGGCGGCGATCAATGCCCCAGCTCCGATACCCATGATTAACCCGGTAGTCCGTTTCGATGGACCGCGAGTCGCAAGGTAGAAGCCGATGAGCAATGACGCTGCCGCCAATCCGCCCCAGAGGACCGCCTCAAACATGGTTTACACTTCCTCTTAAATGCCGTCCCGCAGGATGGGGCAGGTCATGCAATGACCGCCGCCGCGGCCCTTGCCCAATTCGAAGCCGGCGATGGGGATGACCTCCACGCCTGCCTGGCGCATTTTAGCGATGGTGTAGGTATTGCGCTCGTAGGAGACGACCACTCCCGGCTCCAGGGCCACGGTATTGTTGGCGTCGTCCCACTGCTCGCGTTGCGCCTGGTACTTATCGCCCCCGGTCTCCACCACGGTCAGCTTCTTGACTTTGAGGGCGTCGGCCACGGCTGAAAGGAAATCCTTTTCCTCGGTTACGTGGAAGTCCCCATCCTTCGCGCCCGGCCGCAGGCTGATCGCCCGGATATTGTTGACGACCTTGGGGAAGGCGGTTGCCTTGTCGCGATCCAGCAATGTAAACACCGTGTCGAGATGCATGTGCGCCCGGTCTTTCGTCATCACGGCGACGATGACGCGATCTACCGCGTCACCGGCAAAAAGCGCCTTGGCCACAAGTTCGATCATCCGCGCCTGGGTGCGTTCGCTCATACCAATGGCGAGCGTCCGGTTGCCGATGGGCTGCACGTCACCGCCTTCCAGCGAGGCACTACCGAAATCCTCGATGTCGAACGTGCCATCCCAATCCTGTTGTGGATACCAGAACTGAAACTCGGCATCCTGGAACATGGGATGGAAGCGGTAGATCGCCGCCATGTTCAACGATTCGCGGCGGCGCGCGGGCCAGAACATGGGATTGATGGTCACGCCGTTATATATCCAGCAGGACGGGTCGCGCTGGAAAAGCGTGTTGGGCACGGGGGGGATGACGAAGTAACCGGGGTCGTCCACAGCCGCCGCACCGAGAGAGATCTGACGGTATTTCGGCAGGTCAAATCCCATTTGTTCCATATCCTCAATGGTGAGGCCGCCGACAAGGTGTTTGGCCAGCACGTCAGGCTTCATGTTTGACAAAAATGAGCGTACCTCATCGACCAGTGACCACCCGACAGTATATTCAGAGGCAACCAGCTCGATGGCTCGCGTGCGGCCGTGCTCGCTGGCGGCCAGCGCCTCACCCAGCAGGTCGACGTGGTAAAACACCTCGACGCCCCGGGCGCGCATGGCGGCCACAAACTGGTCGTGCTCCCACTGGGCGCGCTCCACCCACAGCACGTCATCGAACAACAGGTCGTCATGGTTGCTGGGGGTCAGCCGCATCAGGCTGAGGTCCGGCCGGTGGACGATTACCTTGCGCAGCTTGCCGACTTCCGAATGAACTCCAAATTGATTAGCCATTTCAAAATCTCCTTCAGAGGGTTAACCCATGTGTATCTTTAGCTTCGTACCCTAAAGTTAGGGCACGATGTTGGTGCCGGCGACTCCGGCAACGATGCGCTCGATGTCTGCCAAGCTGCCGATGGCCGCGCGCTTGCCGGTATACCGGACAAATTCGATCGCCGCCTCAACTTTCGGCCCCATTGACCCGGCGGCAAAGTCGAAGCCCGCCAGCTCATCGGCCGTCATCTCCGCGACGCGGCGCTGGGTGGGCTTGCCCCAATCGAGGTAAACGCCGTCGACGTCCGTGGCCATGATATACAGGTCGGCGCCGATGTCGCGAGCCAGCAAGCCCGTGGCCCGGTCCTTGTCGATCACCGCCTCTACGCCTACCAATGTGCGTACCTTTTCGGGGTCGTACATGGTGGGGATGCCGCCGCCGCCGGCACAGATAACGACCACACCTTGATCCAGCAACCACTTGATCGGCCGCTCTTCGAAGATTCGCTTCGGCAGGGGCGAGGGCACCACGCGGCGCCACTTGTTGCCGTCCGGCTTAATCGACCAGCCCTTTTCGGCCGCCAGTCGTTCGGCGGCCTCTTTCTCGTATACCGGTCCGACGAACTTCGTCGGATTCTGAAAGGCCGGGTCGTTGGGGTCGACCTCGACCATCGTCAGCAGGGTAGCGAACGGAACTTCGAAAGGCAGCAGGTTGCCCAGTTCCTGCTCGATCATGTAGCCAATCATGCCCTGGGTCTGCGCTCCCAACACATCCAGAGGATAGGCTTCCACTTCTTTGAACGCATCAGCCTGCAGGGCCAGCAGGCCGACCTGTGGCCCGTTGCCATGCGAGATAACCAGCTGGTGCTCCTTGGCGACGAGCGCCAGCGCCTGGGTGGCGACCCGCGTGTTGCGACGCTGTACCTCAGCCGTCATCGGCTCGCCCCGCTGCAACAATGCGTTTCCTCCTAAGGCGACAACGATTCTCATGATGTTTCTCCTTTCCCGCTGAGCATCTGGGACGCGGGCGCTTCCCAAGTCATGCCCCACACTTGCATCAACCGGGCATAAAACTGGACCATCTTGCCCAGGCCCTCGACCGGGATGCGCTCATCGATGCCATGTTCCAGTCCCATAAAACTCGCGTCCATTACCAGCGAGGTAAAACGATAAATGTGATCGCACACCGGCACAAAGTGCTGGCAGTCGGTCCCGCCCAGCATCACGAACGGCGCGACGGGCGGGTTGTCGAATAGCTCGCGAATGACTTGCTTAAGACCCTCATACGCCGGGCCGCTGTCGGGCGATATGGGCAACGCCTCGTTGAACTTACCCGGCACGGGTGCGATCGATACGCGCTCGTCGTCGATTATCTTGTTGGCATATTCCAGAACCTCGGCGATCGTGTCGCCGGGCAAAAGGCGAAAATTGACGGTGGCTTTCGCTTCGGAGGGGATTGTATTGTCCTCCACGCCACCGCGAACGATAGTCAGCGCGGTTGTCGTGCGGATGCTGGCATTCATCTCGGGGATGGCTGTAAGCCAGCGCTGCAACAATGGCCCGAACAGCCAGACGTTGGCGAAGGCTACCTGCAGGTAAAGCGGCGCGGCGCGGCCGATCCCGTGATACATCGGGCGCAACCGGCGAAGGTGTGTCGGAAAGGGGTTGGCCTCCAGGCGAGCCAATGCCCGCGCCAGAATGCCGATGGTCGTCTGGGGTGGGGGCGTCGAGGAGTGGCCGGGCTGGCCCTGGACGGTAACTTCGACCGTGAGGTAGCCCTTCTCACTGGCGCCCACCAGAGCCACCGGGCCGCGTACGCCGGCCGCCAGTCCTTCGAAAATGCCGCCGCCTTCGTCGACGATCCCGGCCAGGTGAACGCCGCGCTCCTTGAGCAATTGCCCCATGACCTTGCAGCCGTTGACCCCGCCGGTCTCCTCATCGTGGCCCAGGCCGAACAAAATCGTGCGCTCCGGCTGGAAGCCACGCGCCAACAAAACCTCGGCCGCTTCCATAATGCCGATAAGCTGATTCTTGATGTCCAAAGTCCCGCGGCCCCAGACAAAGCCGTCGGCGATATCCCCCGCGAATGGGGGATGGGTCCACTGGTCGAGCGAAACGGGATCGGCCGAAACGACGTCCTGGTGGGCCATCACCATGACAGGCTCCAGCTTCGGCCGGGTTCCCTGCCAGGTATAGAGCAGGCTGTAGCCGCCAACGATCTCACGCCCTAAGTTCTTGTGAACCAGAGGATAGGTCTGTTTCACCATCCGATGAAGACGCTCAAAGGCTTCGGCATCGGGTGTCCCCTGGTCATCCAGGGGTACGGTCTGGCAGCTTACGGCGGCCGCCAGATGCTCGGCCACGCAGCCCACGTCGACCGGCACACCTTCCACCGGCGCTATAGTGCGCTGACGCCACGAAAAGACAGCCGTTCGCACGACCACATACAGCGTAGTGGCCAGCAGAACGGCGAGGAAGACGTAGAAAACAGTGGTCAGCATGACTTCACTTATTTATTCAAATCCACCAGCGGCGGAACGCGCAAAGTTTCTTCCCCGGGCTGGTCTTCCGGTTCGAGGCGCTGGACGTTGAAGCCGGTGAAACCGGCGATCAGGGCCAGGATCGGGTTCAACAGGTTAAAGAAGCAATACGGGAAATAAACAAACGTCGAGACGCCGAGGGTGGCCGTCATGTATGCGCCGCATGAGTTCCACGGAATCAGCGGCGAGGTGACGGTGCCCGAATTTTCCACGGCTGTAGCCAGCGTCTCCGGATGCAATCCCCGCTTGCGAAAGGTCATCATGAACATTCGCGCCGGCAGCACGATGGCGATGTACTGGTCGCCGGCGACGATATTGAAGCCAATTGAGGTGAGCATCACCGCCGCGATGGTGCCACCGGTGGATTTCACTTTGTTGATGACCGGCGTAATAAGCCGTTCGTTGAAGCCACCGAAGTCCATCATGGCTCCGAACGACATCGCGCCCAGGATGAGCCAGACCGTCGTGAGCATGCTGTCCATGCCGCCGCCCGAGAAGAGGGTGTCGATCTCCGTGTACCCGCTCTCCAGCACGAAACCGTTGCCCATTGCTACCCAAACGCCTTTAAGCATGGCAAATGGATTGCTGAGGCTGAGATCATTGGCGAAGGCGACGACCAGTTCCGATTGGGCAAACACCGCCACCAGCGCGCCAGCCAGTGTGCCGATTAATATGGACAGGAAGGCCGGGTACTTGCGGATGCCAAGCAGCAGCAGCACAACGATGGGCAACAGGTTCCACAGGCTGATGTTGTAGACGTCGGAGAGAGCCGCCAGCGCCGATGAGGTATCTACCGATGGGTTGATGTCGCCGGAGCGCCCCATGAAAAAGAAGATGGCCAGGGCGATGATATAGGCCGGGATGCTGATCTTGGCCATGCTGCGGATATGATCGTAGACGTTGCTGCCTACGATCTGCGGCGTCAGGATGGTTGTCTCGGAAAGAGGTGTCATCTTGTCGCCGAAGTATGCACCCGAGATAACCGCCCCGGCGGTGATCGCTTCTGATGCGCCGATGACCCGCGCCATGCCGATGAACGCGACGCCCAGCGTGGCGGCCGTCGTCCAGGAGCTGCCGGTGACGATGCCGATGATGCCTGTCAGCAGGGCCGCGGCGAAATAGAACCAACTGGGGTTAATGTACTTGATGCCGTAATAGACGACGGTGGCAATCGTGCCGGACATGTTCCACACGCCAATCAGCGCGCCGACCATCAGCAAGATCATGATCGCGCTCATGGCTATCGAGATCCCCTTGACGATCTCCTCGCCCAACTTTTCCCATGTATGCCCGTTTTTATGGGCAACCAGCGCGGCCACGACGGCGCTCATTAACAACGCTACCTGCAACGGCCCTGTGGCCGCATCGATCCCGAACAGGACGATGGACCAGGTGAGCATGACGACCATGAAGATCAGCGGGATCAGCGCGTCCATCAGGGAAGGGGCTCGAATGGGTTTAGGTTGATCTTCCATGCTGATCTCCTACGGGCGATGAAGACGTTTATAAGAGGAGCGAACTCCTACGCGCTTGTTATTCATGTAGTCGCCTCGACATCCCCTGAGATTCGGGGGCCTATCATTCGCGCCAGCTACAGGGAGCCCTCATCGCGCTGGAGTACCAGCAGCAGCAAGACCGTATGAGAGCCAGGATCGGTGTGGCCAGATGCACGAGCATCATTACCAAGCCAATCAGGGCTACGCCGATCAGCGAGCGCATGATGGGTGACATTAATCGGGCTGTCGGTTCGGCGTCCATAAGGCTTTAGGGTCCGGCTAACGAGTCAACTCGTGAATCGCCTGGGCGTAGATCGCCATTGCCTTGTACAGGTTCTTAAGCACCACCCTCTCGTTGGGCTGGTGCTCCGTGTTTGGTTCATCGGGAAATAGCGCGCCGAAGGCCACGCAATTGTCCATGACTCGGGCATAGGTTGCCCCGCCCGTGGCGATCGAATCCGATATGAGGTCGCCGGTGATCAGGCTGTACACGCGTAGCAGCGTTTTGACTATGAACTGGCCCCGAGGCAGGTGGATCGGCTCCAGCCAATCGATTTCGCGATAGACCAGCCCATGCCGGCGAGCGGCCGCGTCCAATTTGTTCACTATTTTTTCTTTAGGCACCGTGACGGGAATGCGGCAATCGAAGGCGATCTGCTCCGTCTCACCGATGTCGATCTTGCCCACGCTGAAGGTGAGTTGCCCGGACATCTTGTCGGCGCAAGGTCCGAAAATGCGCGTCGCAGAGGGATCTTCGCCAACTTCGCGGGCGATGAAACGCACCGCCCCTGACTCGGTGCCGATCGCGTCGAGGGCAATGCAAAGACGGGCGATGGCATTGATGCCGTTCTCCGGCTCCATCGCGTGGGCCGCCTTGCCCACGACAATCAACACGTCGTCGTTGCGGGCACAGTCGTAGCCGCGCGAGCGCAATTCATCGGCCAGATCGTCCTGATTTGTGCCATAGATAGTTGCCGAATCCGGCACAGCATTGAAAGCCGAGCCGCCGGTCAACCGCAACCCGCCGGCATTCTCTCCTTCCAGCATGCCCTGGAGCAACCCTTTCTCTGCGTGTACCAGAGGAAACCGGGAGTCGGGCGAAAAACCCATCGCCGGTAACTCCTCAATCTCCTTGTAGCGATTGAGCCCGCGCCACAATGTCTCTTCGTCAGTTCCGAAGATGAACCGGATACGCTTGTTGAACGTCACGCCCGCGTCCATCAGCGCGCGGACGGCGAAGAGCGCGGCCAGCAGTGGCCCCTTGTCGTCTTGAGTGCCGCGGCCGAACAACATGCCGTCCCGCTCGACGGGTTCGAATGGGTGCGAAGCCCAGTCATCCAGATCGCCTGCAGGGACGACGTCCAGATGGCCCAGGATGCCGAGCATTTCCCGCCCTTCGCCCACTTCTGCGTAGCCGTAGTAGCCTCCGTCGCCATAAAAGGTGCGAAAGCCCAGGCTGGCGGCTATTTCCAATGCCTTCCGCAGCGCACTATCCACGTCCGGACCGAATGGAAATCCCTTCGCCCCCGCGTCGCATACGCTCGGAATCCGCACCAGATCCACCAGGGCTTCCTTCAACGGCGCATGCTGTGCTTTTAGGTGAGTGTCAAGGGATGTGAGCATGGTTGAACCTGTGGGCCTGGGATTGGTAAGACAGTGGTCAGCCTTTCAACTGACCACTGTTCGCAGGATATGCGGGATGCTAGTCTCCCAACGTGGCCACCATAATGGCCTTGATGGTGTGCATCCGGTTCTCGGCCTGGGCAAAGACGATGGAGCGCTCCGACTCGAACACCTCTTCGGTCACTTCCAGGCTCTCCAGGCCTGTCTTCTGGTAGATATCCTCGCCGACCTTTGTCTCGCGATTGTGGAAGGCGGGCAGACAGTGCATAAACTTGACGTTCGGGTTGCCGGTGCGGTTAACGACGTCCATGTTGATCTGGTAGGGCTTGAGCAAGCCGATGCGCTCATCCCACACTTCCTTCGCCTCGCCCATGGATACCCACACATCGGTGTAGAGATAGTCCACACCCTTTACGCCTTCGTCCACATCCTCGGTCAGCGTCAGACGCGCGCCGGTCTCGGCCGCTATCTGCCGGCAGGTTTCGACCAGACTCTCCTCCGGCCATATGGCCTTGGGCGCGCACAGGCGCACATCCATGCCCAGCTTGCAGCCGGTGACCATCAGCGAATTGCCCATATTGTTGCGGGCATCGCCCAGGTAGCAGTAGGCGATCTCACCCAGGTGTTTGTCACTGTGCTCGATCATGGTTAGGATGTCGCAAATCATCTGGGTCGGGTGGAACTGGTCCGTCAGGCCATTCCAGACCGGCACGCCGGCATACTTGCCCAAAATCTCGACCAGGTCCTGGCCAAAGCCGCGATACTCAATGCCATCATACATCCGCCCCAACACGCGGGCGGTGTCCTTCATCGACTCCTTGTGGCCGATTTGCGACCCGGACGGTCCCAGATAGGTGACGTGCGCGCCCTGATCGTAAGCCGCCACCTCGAACGCGCAGCGCGTGCGGGTAGACGTCTTCTCAAAGATCAGAGCAATGTTTTTGCCCTTGAGACGCTGCTGCTCGTAGCCGCCGTATTTGGCCGCCTTCAGGTCGGCCGACAGCTTGAGCAAGAACTTGAGTTCCTCGGGCGTATAGTCCAGTTCCTTCAGGAAATTGCGATTACGTAGATTGAACGCCATCTTGGGTTCTCCTTTTCACGATGAACTAACGTTTGGATTTAAATCAGTGTGCCAATGGCCAGTACTGCAATGGACAGAACCGCCAACAGCAACAGTAACGGCCAGACAAAGCGCAGCCAGACCCCATAACCCACCCGCGCAATCGCCAGACCACCCATGACGACGGCCGAGGTTGGGGTGACCAGGTTGACCAGCCCGTTGGCGGCCTGGTAGGCGGTCACGATGAGGTATCCGGGCACGCCGGCGAACTGCCCCAGCGGGGCCATGATCGGCATCGACACCGTGGCCAGCCCGGACGAGGACGGAATTAGAAACGACAGAGGCAAATAGAGCAGATAGGTGACGATGATGAACGCCACGCTGCTCAGTCCGGACACCGCCTGTTCCGCCCAATAGAGAACGGTGTCGGTGATCAGGCCGTTGTTCATGATGACGGTGATGCCGCGGGCGACGCCGATGATCAGGGCCACGCCAAGCATGTCGCGCGCGCCGTCGATGAAGGTGTTCACCAGCTGCTTTTCGCCCAGACGGCCGATGAGGCCGATCAGGATGCCGAAGAACAGGAAGTTGGCCGTCATCTCCGGGAACCACCACCACCAGGTCGGGACACTTAGTCCCAGGTCTTCCCACGGGATTACCCCATAGACCATGACGACAAAGGCCAGAAAGAACAGAACCAGTATCAGTTTGTGCCGGCCGGTGAATTCGCCGAACTCCGCGCCGGCTCCGCCGGACATGAACTGCTTCTCATTCTCTGTCTTCTGGTCGTAGATGAGCGACTTGGACGGGTCTTTCTTCACCTTCTCGGCGTAGCGCATCACAAACCAGATGCCGATGGCGGAGCCCACCACCAGGAGTACCACCCGGCCGATCAAGCCTTCGGAGAGGGTCGAGCCGGCGAAGCCGGAGGCAATGCCCGTGGCGAAAGGGTTGACCGTCGAGCCGATGACACCGATACCCGCGCCGAGCAGGATCAAGGCCGCCGCAGATAGGCCGTCGTAGCCGGCGGCCAGCATGACGGTGATAATGAGGGCGTAAAAGGCCAGCGTCTCCTCGGCCATGCCATAGCTCGTGCCGCCGATGGCGAAGATCGTCATCAGGATGGGGAACATCCATTTCTCTTTGCCCTTCAGCTTGTCGACGACCCAGGCGATCCCGGCGTTGATGGCCCCGGTCTTCATCGTCACGCCCAGAAAACCGCCGATGATGAGGACGAACATGGCCACGTCGATGGCCCCGAACAACTCGCCGGAGTTCCACACGTCGACGTTGCCGGAGGCGTCCTCGATGCCGTACATGCCGTTGATCGGCCCCTT
>JACDJC010002870.1_pt1 | contig 13048 bp, 13 predicted proteins | sample 7454191 | NCBI WGS metagenome assembly JACDJC01 (sample SAMN14253291, study PRJNA609438) | sludge metagenome | isolation source: sludge after 25d culture with pyrite and EDTA | collected 2018-12-20 | reverse complement strand
GCCTACACGGAAAAGCTGCTGCAACGCGTGGCCGCGCTGAAGATCGGCAACGGGCTGCTGGAGGGCATCGATCTGGGGCCCCTGGCCACCGAATCACAGCTGCGCACCGTGCTGGACTATGTGGCGGTGGGCAAGTCGGAAGCCACCCATCTGGTGGGCGGCGAACGCCTGAGCGGTCCGGGTCACGACGGCGGGTTTTTTGTGTCGCCCGCGCTCTTTACCGATGTCACGCCGGCCATGCGCATCGCGCGCGAGGAAATCTTCGGGCCGGTCATCGCCATCCTGCAGGTGGATGGTTACGACGAGGCCATCCGCATCGCCAATGACAGCGAATACGGCCTGTCCGCTGCGCTGGTGACGCAGGACATGCGCCTGGCGCACCGCTTCCCTTTCGATGTCCAGGCCGGCACGGTGAAGATCAACCGCACCACCACAGGCAATCTGGTGAATGCGCCCTTTGGTGGGCTCAAGCGTTCCAGTACCGCCACCTTCCGCGAATCGGGGCGCGTCGGCCTGGAGTTCTTCCAGCAGATCAAAACGGTTTACCACGGTGTCTGACGGGTGTGCGGCAGGGTGCAGCGTATCGGTCATGGCAGCTGGCGGGTCTGCGACAGGGCGTGACCCATTGGCCATGGCGGTTGACGAGTCCGCGACACGGCGTGATCCAGCGGCCAGGGCGTCTGAGCACAACGGTCAGTGGCATTGAGTTTTTTCAAAGGAGTCTTGCATGAAACAGCTTGTTCAACTGGAACTCGCGGAAGCCCGCCTGATGGTGGATGCGGCCGTGAAGCGGTCGCGGGAAATCGGGGTGCTCGAGACGATCTGCGTGACCGACGCGGGGGGATATCCTCTTGTGCTCGAGCGCATGGATGGCGCGCGCATCACGGGGCCGCAGATCGCCTGGAACAAGGCCTTCACGGCAGCAGGCCACAAGCGTTCCACGCATCTGTTCACCAAATCCCCCAATGGCCCGGCCCTGCCTGGCAACGAGGCCTTCGGCATTCAGCTGAGCTTCGAAGGGCGCTTTGCCGCCTTCGTGGGCGGCTTTCCCATCGTGGTCGACGGTGAGGTCGTCGGCGGCCTGGGGCTGAGCGGCGGCAATGGCCAGCAGGATACCGAAGCCGGCATGGCCGGGCTGCAGGCCCTGGCCGACGCGCTGGCACCCAAAGGCATGACCGTGCTGGTCGAGCCGGACATCAAGAAATAAAGACCCGGCGGGGCCCCCCACGCCCCGTCTGCAGGAGACCATCATGAAGCATCGGGTGCAGATTTCAGAATCGGACGACACATTCCAGGTTTGCGCGCAGGAAACCATTCTCGAGGCGGCGCTGCAGGCCGGCATCCGCCTGCCGCACGAATGCACGTATGGTGCTTGCGGTACTTGCCGGGTCAAGCTCGAGCAGGGTTCCGTGCACTATGACGCGTTCCCCATGGCACTGACCGAAGCAGAGCACCAGCAGGGCTATGCCCTGATCTGTCAGGCGCATGCCGACAGCGATATTGTGCTGAGCCCATCGGGCGGCGGCCTGGCGCTGCCCGAGCCCGCAGTCATGCAGGCCGTCGTCCAGGAGTTGCACCCGTTGACCCCCGACATCCACCACCTGGTGCTGCGCCTGCCGGACGATCAAGAGGTCTTCTATCTGCCAGGCCAGCACGTGAACGTGCGCCTGCCCGATCGCAGCGAACGCAGTTTTTCCATGGCCTCGGCCTATCCGCTGGGCAACGAGGTGGATTTCCACATCCGCCGTGTGCCGGGGGGGCGTTTCACCCAGGACCAGCTGGGCCGGCTGATGCCTGGCGACACGCTGGAAGTGGAGCTGCCGCGCGGCGCGTTCTGCTACCACCCGGACGACTGGCGCCCCCTGGTGTTTGCCGCCACCGGCACGGGGCTTGCGCCCATCCGGGCGATTCTCGAATCCCTGCTGGACGATGACGACTGCCCGCCCGTGTCACTGTACTGGGGCATGCGCACCGAAGCCGATCTGTATGCGCGCGAGGAAATCGAATCCTGGGCCGGGCGCCTGTACGAATTCAACTTCGTCCCCGTGCTGTCGCGTGCCGACGCACACTGGCAGGGCCGGCGTGGCCACGTGCAGGATGCCATCGCCCAGGATTTTCAGGATCTGTCGGAATACGCCTGCTACCTGTGCGGCTCGCCCCCGATGGTGATCGACACCAAACAGGTACTGATGGGCCTGGGCGCCCCGCTGGAATTCATTTACTCGGACAGCTTCACGTTTCACCAGGACGAAAAGAACCCGGTGGCCGCATGAAACGGTGAACACCGGGTGGAAAAGGTGCAACGCTGCAGTCCGCGCGGAGCAATCGCGTGAACGCGCCCGGATTCCTCTGCGGGCAAGCCCCATCACGTGCAGGCCTGCTGCCGGGTTCAGGCTCGCGCGTGTGCGGATTCCGGTGCGTGTGCGCTCGCTGGTGTGTGCGCGGCCTCGGCCCCGGGTGCGTGGGGCGCCGTGAGGGAACCCGCGAAACCCTGCGGTGCAGCGGCTTCGCCTGCGGCCAGCCCCTTGAAGCTGTTGACGACATCGCGCCAGGACAGCAGGAAGAGCGGCACCGTGCGGCGCAGTTCCTTTCTGCCTTCGTACATCCGGCCAAGCTGCTTGCCGATCAGGGGTTCCTGGCGGCGTGTATTGAGTGTGTTCATGGTCGTAACCCCGTCGTGGTCAGTCCTCAGTGTTTTTAGTATACCGTTATCATTCATTTTTTACTAGTGTTAGCGAAATTTATGTATCAGGTATGGCAATTAGGCCACGACGGACGGGTTTCGAGCGCCAGACGCACCGTGCCGTGAGGATTCACGTGGTGTGCTTCAGCGGATCCGGGGCGCTTCGTTCGGGCATTCCTGATTGTATCTCAGGGTAATCCCCATGGCGCCAATCTATTCACGGTATACAATATCCATATATAAAGGAATGCCGGCAAAGCCGGGCCCGAAAGACGAATTTTTGAAACAGTGGCAGGTTCAGGCATGGTCAAGGTCGTATTGCACAAGAACGGGGAAGCGCACCGGGGCGAGGTGCGCGAAAACACGAATCTCGTGGTGCAGGCGGGCATCCGCCAGTTTCCGCACCCCAATCTGGCCTTTCGCTGCGGCATGGGCAAGTGCGCCACCTGCGCCTGCCGGGTGCTGGACGGTGCGCAACATCTGCCGCCCCCCAACTGGAAGGAAAAAAAGCAGCTCGGGGCTGTGCGCCTGGATCAGGGCTACCGTCTGGTGTGCCAGCTCTGGCTCACGCACGACATCGAGCTGACCCAGGATGTGGAACCCGTGCACGCCTGACCCAGGCCCTGCAGCAAGCCGAAGGAGAAACCCATGTATGTGATCATCACCAGCAAACCCGGCGTATACCGTGCCGCGCTCGAAGGCGGGGCCGACGCCGTGGAATCCTATGACTACCTGTTCTACGGCCGGCGCAAGGCCATTTTCCAGCTGGTCCGGCTGGATCAGGAAGGCTACGTCCGGATCACCGAAGAAGACCCGCCGCACGTCAGCAACCGGGTGCGCACCAAGTTCCTGGAGCATTTCGACACCCTGGAACAGGCCCGTCAGGAAATCGATCACCTGATTCGCTTTGGCTGCCTGGATGCGGCCCTGCAACGCCGCGAAACCCCCGGAATGGTCGCCTGACATGGTCGAGATCACGTTCGTCAACAGCGACAACCGGACGATCCGGGTACCCGAGAACACCAACCTGTTGCGCGCCTCGATTCGCGAAAAGGGCGGCATCCCTTTCAAGTGTGGCGGGGGAATCTGCGGCACCTGCAAGTGCCGCATCGAAGAAGGGCTGGAAAACACCGACACGATCAAACCCAAGGAGCGGCGCCATCTGAAAGCCGAAGACTTCGAAGCCGGCTATCGCATGGCGTGCCAGACCTTTGTGCTGGGCGATGTGCGCGTTTCCTGGTAGGGGTGTTTCGTGGCAGACATGATGCAACACATCACCGATGACATGATCGACGCCTGCGTCCAGCCCGAGCAGGCGCAGCACGTGCTGCGCGAGGCCTTTCTGCAGTTCGGCCAAGGCCGGGCCGCGGTGCAGGCCCGCGAGCGCACCGAAGCGCAGGGCGTGAAACTCTCCACGCTGGGTGCCGTGCTGCCCGACCAGGGCATTGCGGGTGCCAAGGTCTACACCACCATCGCCGGGCGGTTCGGCTTTGTGGTGCTGTTGTTTTCGGCCCGGGACGGGCGCCCGCTGGCAAGCCTGGACGCCGCGGCGCTCACGCGCATCCGCACCGCGGCGTGTTCCGTGCTGGCGGCGCGGGCCCTGGCACGGCCGCAGCCGCAGACCCTGGGCCTGTTCGGCTTGGGTGTCCAGGGGATCGAACACGCATGGCAACTGACGCGCGCCTTTCCGATCACGCGTCTGCTGGTGCATGACCCGCATGTGCCCGAGGGGCCGCGGGATGCCCGGCTGGCACAGCGCCTGGGGGTCCCCGTCGTGCGGTCGGCCCCGGACGACATCGCCGCCGCGTCCGACCTCATCGTCACCGCCACGCGCTCCCGTACAGCGCTGTTTTCGGGCGACGCGCTTTGCGACCATGCCTTTGTGGCGGCGATCGGCTCCAGCCTGCCCGACACGCGCGAGCTGGATGATGCGGCGCTGCGCCGCGCCGGGCGTATCGTCGTCGAGTGGAAGGCCCAGACCCTGCAGGAAGCCGGTGACCTGATCCTGGCGGGCCCGGATACCGGTGTCCCACAGAAGCTCGTCGAGCTGTCGGACATTCTGGCGCCGAACGTTCGGTCGCCGAATGACCCGGCGCCAAATGCTCCGGTGCCAAACGACTCGGTGCCAAGCATTCCGGTGCCGGATGCGGCGGCCGGCGCGTGCGGCATTTCCATCTACAAGGGCGTCGGCATCGGTCTGGCCGACATTGCGCTGGCGGGATTCGCCTGGCGCCAGCTCGCAGATGTCCCGGCCATTGCAGCCGTCCCTTAGGCCAGACGGACACAGTTGCGGCCTTCGGTCTTTGCCTTGTAGAGTGCAGCATCCGCCAAGGCCAGTGCGTCCCGGAGGCTGGCTGCGTGTTCCGGATAGCATGCGATGCCCAGGGAAATGGTCAACTTGCCGGCTGCGCCAAAGTGATGCCGTTCTATGGCGATTCGCAGCCGCTCTGCGAAACGTTGCGCCGACTCACGCTCCGTCTCGGGCAGCAGGATGACGAACTCTTCGCCACCCATGCGAGCCACCACGTCGTCTCTTCGGGCCTCGGCCGCAATCAAGACTGTAATGGTCTTCAGGACTTCGTCTCCTGCGGCATGCCCGTACTCGTCATTGACTGCCTTGAAGTGATCGACGTCCACCATGACGACAGCAACGGTGCGGTCGACCTCCATCAGCCTGTCGACCGCGACATCCAGTCCTCTGCGGTTGATGACACCTGTGAGCGGATCGGTCAAGCCTTGCAGATGGAGCTTGCGCATGCGGTTGCCGACTACTGAAAAGCTGTGCATGAGGGCGTTGCGAATCAGTGCTGCCTCCAGATACCAGCCCTTGATGAAACGGATCCGGGAAAAACTGGCACGGTCATCCAGGCGGGCGGCAACCTTGGCCAATTCACGCAAAGGCAGCGAAATGACCCGTGCCAGCCACCAGATGAGCAGCAGGCTGATGACGAACAGGGGCAATAAATAGACAAATGTCCGCAGCACCAACCGGTCGATATGGGAAAGCGCGACCTCCGTGGGCCGTTGGGCGACGACGCCCCAGTGCGCAAACGGTATCGGTTCATGACTGATGAGCAGATCCCTGCCTTCGGAATCCCGCACGCGTTCCGTCCCGGCTTCGCCGCGAAGCGCTGCGGCCACGGCCTTTGAATCCCTGGAGGACGAGCCGAGGAGACTTTGGTCGGGGTGGTAGACCAGGTTTCCTGACGCATCGACAATCATGAAATACGACCCTTCCTGATAGTGCAGCTTGTCCAGCGCGTTCTGCAGCGCGCTAGTGCCCTGCAGCTTGATTGTGCCGCCCACAAAGCCGGCGTAGCTGCCGGCCGCACTGAAGATCGGTGATGCGATGAGGATGAGGCGATTTCCGGCGGGATCTTTGAAGACCCCGCTGACTGCAGTCGCCTGGTGCGCCTGGAGCAGCATTCGCGCCTCTGCCGCCTGCAGCCGTGTGCCCAGATGAAACGCTCCCTGTGGCCACGAGGCAAAGACCTCTCCTGACGCATCGACGGCAAATGTGGCAGTGAATGCCTCTGTAATGGCACTCAGCTGTTCCAGCTCGTGTCGAGTGACCGCCGGATCGAGAAGCCCTTCGGTCACGTCCAGCGCAGCAGCCTGAAGCGCCTGTGCCGATGTTTCGAGAAAGGAGCCCGTGACATGGGCAAGGCGTTCCGCGTAGGCGCGGTTGATGACCAGACTGTGTTCAAGCAGCACGCCTTGCTGGACCCGGTAGGCGGCATGGAGGCTGTTGCCGACGGCCAGGACCACGAAGAACAGGCTCATCCACAGAATGAGGCGCCGCAAGTCCACACGGGCAGGAACGCCGTGCACTGCTTTCGGGCGGTTGTCAGCCATTGAAGGAAGGCATTGAAAAGGGTGATGCTTGCCAGTGTAACAACTGCGCAGCGCAATTGCCCCTTGCAGGCCCTTTCGCCGAGGTTGCTGCGCGCGATTCAGACGACGGCCTGCTCTTCGGGATGGCCGTGTTTGCCGGACTCCTGTGGTAAATTCACCTCGCACGTCCCGCTGATCCGGGCTTGGTGTCCTCCTTTTTTCCTTTGATGGTGTGTCTTGATCGATCTCGAGAACATCCGCAAGACCTATCAGACCGCCGGCCGGGCGGTGCATGCGCTGGCGGACGTGAATCTGCAGATCAATGAAGGTGAGATTTTTGGCATCATCGGCCGCTCGGGTGCCGGCAAAAGCACGCTGATCCGTCTGCTCAATCTGCTCGAGCGTCCCTCGGAAGGCCATGTCCGGGTGGATGGCCACGACATCACGATCCTGTCCGATGCGCAGTTGCGTGAATACCGGCGCACGGTGGGCATGGTGTTCCAGCATTTCAATCTGCTGCGCTCGCGCACCGTGATGGACAATGTATGTTTTCCGTTGCGGCTTGCCGGCCTGCCGCGTGCCGCGCGATCGGCGCGGGCGCATGAGGTGCTCAGCCTGGTGGGCTTGTCCGACCATGCGAACAAGTATCCCGGGCAGTTGTCGGGCGGGCAGCAGCAGCGCGTCGGCATTGCCCGCGCACTGGCGAACAAGCCGCGGCTGCTGCTGTGTGACGAAGCCACCTCGGCGCTCGACCCGGAAACGACGCAGTCCATTCTGCGCCTGCTGGGCGACATCAATCAGCGTCTGGGGCTGACGATCGTGCTGATCACGCACAGCATGGATGTGATCCGCACGGTCTGCGACCGCGTGGCGGTGATCGAGAGCGGACGCATCGTCGAGACGGGCCAGGTGCTGCAGGTCTTTTTGCATCCGCAGCACGATGCGACGCGGGCCTTGCTGTCGGAGAGCGGGCTGGACGGGGGCGAGGGCTGGCGCACGCTGGCGCAAAGCCTGACAGGCCGGCTGGTGCGCCTGAGCTTTCGCGGTCAGGCCACGGCCAGCCCGCTGCTCAGCCGCCTGAGCCGGGATCTGCGCCTGGATCTGAGCATCCTGCAGGGCTCGGTCGGGCGCATCAAGGACACACCGTACGGGCAGCTGGTGGTGGCGGTCCAGGGGGCGAGCAGCGACCTGGACGCGCTTGGGCCTGCCCTGGCACAGGCTGGAGTGGATTTCGAGGTATTGCGCGCATGATGGCTAATCTGGACTGGTGGATGATTGGCGAGGCAACGATCGACACCTTGCTGATGACGGGTTTTTCTTTGCTGTTCACCGTGCTGATCGGCCTGCCGGTGGGGGTGCTGCTGTTTCTGACCAGCCCGGGGCAGGTCATGGGCAATCGCGCCACCTACCAGACGCTGGCCTTTGTGGTGAACGTGCTGCGTTCGGTGCCGTTCCTGATTCTGCTCATCGTGATGATCCCGCTGTCGCGCGTGCTGGCGGGCACGGCATTGGGCGTGCAGGGCTCGATTCCGCCCCTGGTGGCCAGCGCCGCGCCGTTTTTTGCCCGGCTGGTGGAAAACGTGCTGCGCGAACTGGATCCGGGTGTCAGCGAAGCCTGTCGTGCCATGGGGGCGTCCTCGCGCCAGACCGTGCTGTGGGCCCTGTTGCCCGAGGCCACCACCGGGATTCTGGCCGCCATTGTGGTCACGGCCATCACTCTGGTGGGCTATTCCGCCATGTCGGGCGTGATCGGTGGCGGCGGGCTGGGTGACCTGGCGGTGCGCTACGGCTATCAGCGTTACCAGGCCGACGTGATGGCGGTGACGGTGGTGATCCTGGTGATCATGGTTCAGGTTTTTCAGGTGCTGGGCGACCGCTGGGTGGCCCGGCTCGACAGGCGGTAGCTTCCCGGCGCGCGAGGCCACGATGTGCAAGGCTGACTACAATAGTGACTTTTCAGGAGATCCACCATGTTGAAGAAGTTCGTGCCGGCGCTGGCGCTGGCTCTGCCCCTGGCGTTTGCCGCGCCGGTCCAGGCGGTCACGCTGTCTGTGGCCGCCACACCCGTGCCGCATGCCGAACTGCTGGAATTCGTCAAGCCCGATCTGGCCAAGGAAGGCGTGGAGTTGGACATCAAGGTCTTTACCGATTACGTTCAGCCCAACCTGCAGGTGGCCGACCGGCAGATCGACGTCAATTTCTTTCAGCATCAGCCGTATCTGGATTCCTTCAACAAGCAACACGGTACGCATCTGGTGACGGTGGGCCTGGTGCATGTGGAACCCTTTGGCGCCTATTCGCAGAAGATCAAGTCGATCAGCGAGCTGAAGGACGGCGCCCAGGTCGCCATCCCGAACGACCCGTCCAACGGTGCCCGCGCCTTGCTCTTGCTGCAAAAGCAGGGCCTGATCACGCTGAAGGATCCGGGCAACATCCTGGCCACGGCGCGCGACGTGTCCGGGAACCCGAAGCACCTGAAGTTCCGTGAGCTGGAAGCTGCCACCTTGCCGCGCGTGCTGCCCGATGTGGATCTGGCCCTGATCAACACCAATTACGCCCTGGAAGCGGGTCTGAATCCGGTGAAGGACGCCCTTTTCATCGAGGACAAGGATTCACCGTATGCCAATATCGTGGTCACGCGCGAAGACCGCAGGAACGATCCCGCGATTCAGGAATTGGTCGCCGCCCTGCATACTGAAAAAGTGCGTGATTACATCCTGACGCACTACAAGGGGGCCATCGTCCCGGCATTCTGAGCCGGAAAACCTTGGATGACAGGCAAACTTACCGCCCGGCCACCGCTCTGGCGATCGCATCGGCCGTCTGCCGATCCGATACCGGAACCCCCAGGATGCCGTCATTCAGAGCGCTGCCCAGTTTGGGCAGCGCCACCAGACTGCCATTGACCACTATGGCCAGGTAGCGTCCGGCATGCTGCCGACTGATGGCCGCCAATTTCTGCGCACCGCCATCCGAGAACGTAAAGACCACGAACGCCTGTTGCGTGTCGTTCACGACGGGCTCGACGTGGACCAGATCGGCACGGGTCAGCACGGCCTGCGGCAGCACGTAGATCGAGCGTGTCGCAGACAGCGGCAGCTGTGCCAGATTGCTGGCCGGCTGGTCCTGGCCCAGCAGGAAAGACACCTGCGGTACCGACTGTGCCTGCCGGGCTGCCGGCACGCGCGGCGTGGCGGCAGCCGCGACTTCACTGTCCGTGGCGGCCGGTTGCCCGTTGGGATGGGGCTTGCTGAACAACTGCATGGGCTGGCACGCGGCCAGCAGGGCCGCGATGCACAGCGTCAGGGAAGCACGGATGAAACGTGGCATAAGAGGCGTTCATCAAGAAAACATGGGCAGGCGCGCAGCGCGCTTTTCCGGGTTCGACGGACCTTGCGGGCGTCACTCGGGCCAGATGCCCATCAAGTGGTCTGACGGGCGCGATTTTCCCGGTGCGATGGGCGCGATTTTCCCGCTGCGCCTCGCTGCGCTTACTTGGTGCTGCGTCGACCCGCAATCGTGTTCACCATGTCGACCGCGTGCTGGTCAGTATCGACCCCGATGTCCAGTATCCCGTTGGTACTGGGCTGCCGAATCTGGTAGACCGCCTGCAACGAGTTGCCCAGAGTCAGGATCAGGAACTTGCCCGGATAGCGTTGTGTCAGCGAGGCGAGCTTCTTGGCGCCCGGCTGCGTGAAGGTAAAGCGCACAAAGGCCTGGCCCTGTTTCGTGCGGCGGGGTTCCGCATTGGCCAGGTCGGCCCGCGACAGGACGGGCTGCGGCAAGTACCAGACCGAGGTCCCGTCCTTGAATTTCAGTTGTGACAGGCCCTTGTCCTGCTGGGTCTGTGCCAGGCGGAAGTCGACGCTGACCTGTTGCTGGGCTGCTTGGCCAGCCGCATTTTGCTGGGCCGAGGCAGCGGGGGCCGATGAGGCGGCAGCCTCGGCGGCCAATGCCTGTTTTCTTTGCGCCAATTGTTCGCAGCCGGCCAGGGCAAGCACCGCCAGCAATGCGATCGGGAGTGAGTAAAAACGCTTCATGGTTCAAATGGATCCGTATGTCAATAAGAGGCTTCTGTGTCTGCCACGAAGAAGCTCCGGCCTTGCGGCCGGAGCTCTTGGGACGTGACGGCGAAACCGCATGCCGTTGCGATCAGTGTGCCACCCGGGCCGGATCCGGGTCTGCGTCGCCGCAGTCAGCCCAGTCCGGGTGGCAGACCATTTTTACCACTGATAGCCTGCACCGATCGAGCCACCGAAGTCCCCGCGCGACGAGCCGGCGCCCGTTGCCTTGAGCACCCACTTGCCGTTGTCGGTGACGTGTGACAGGCCCAGGGCATAACCGCCCTCACCGCGCCAGACACCCCCGGCGATACTGACCATGCTCTTGCCGGGCAGGTAGGCTTGCGGCAGACCCGCAGTCGCGATAGCAGCGGCGATCCCGGAGCTTGCGCGCCGATCATTGCTGCGGATATCGTCTTCCATGCCACTGATCCGGTTCCCCAGACTGGTGACCGCCTGGTTGGTGGAGTACAGCTGCGAACCGTTCACCGCATCGGTACTGGTGCTGCTCAACTGGCCGGCCGCCACATTGGTGATCTGACGCTCGTTGCCAGCCGACCCGACGCTGACCACGTCGCCTGGATTCGGAGCCCCACCGGCAAAGTGGTAGGTCGTGCCGTTGATCGTGGTGCTGGCAGTCTGGACCGCCGCAGTGACCGTCGTGCCATTACCCAGTGCGACCGAGCCATCCAGACCTGCAGCGATGGTGACGTCATTACCCAGCACGAACGCATTGTCAGAGCCTACCGTGTTGCGGTTGCCAATGGCCGATGACTCGTCCCCGGAGATCGTGTTGTTGTTCCCGAAGGCGTGCGAGCCGGAGCCGGACACGACGTTGGGATCCCCAAATGCACTGGAGTTGGCGCCGCTGACGTTGTTGCCAGTACCCACGCTGAGGGCGTTGTAGCCGGAAGCCTTGGCACCCGTGCCGATGGCAATGCTGTTGATACCCGTTGCGCTGGCACCGGTCCCACTGGCCGTAGAATTCAATCCAGTGGCATTTGCACCAAAGCCGGTTGCGGTGCTGTTGATGCCCGCTGCGCTGGCCAGCGTGCCACTGGCAATTGAATTGGCGCCCAGGGCGACAGCACCCGCACCGGTTGCCTGACTTGTGAGACCGATGGCCCGGGCACCTGTACCAGTTGCCAGACTGCTGATGCCTAGAGCCGTTGCATCCGCGCCGATTGCCGTGCTGTTGTAACCTGAAGCCGTCGCATTGGTCCCAGCCGCCAGGCTGCTTATACCGGAAGCATTTGCGTCCGTACCGATGGCTGTCGAATCCCACCAGCTGGCAGAAGCTCTTGTCCCGGTAGCGATCGTCCGGCTACCTGTAGCCTTGGCATCGGTTCCAGTGGCAATGGAGTCCGTCCCTGATGCGTTGGCGTTACTACCGACCGCATTGCTGCGGGTTCCGGTTGCCTTGGCATTTGAGCCGATTGCCGTAGAATCCGCCTTGGTCGCTTGGGCGTTATTACCCATGGCATTGCTGTTGGTTCCGGAGGCACGTGCCTGTGTGCCGATGGCCGAGGAGTCGGCACCGGAGGCTGTGGTGTGGTCACCGATGGCTGTCGCGTTGTTGCCGGAGGCCGTGCTGTTGTTGCCAAGCGCTCTGGAACCGTGACCCGAGACAGTGTTGTCGTTGCCAAGCGCAACTGAGCCATTGCCGGAGATCGTGTTGTTGTTCCCGAAGGCGTGTGATCCGGTGCCAGAAACGATGTTGGGATCCCCAAAGGCGCTGGAGTAATCACCCGTTACATGGTTACCCGTGCCCACGCTGATCGAACTGATTCCGTCAGCGAGCGAATCGGTCCCGATGGCAATGCTGTTGGTCTTGGTAGCCTGAGCGTTTGAACCAATTGCCGAGGAGTCCTGGCCTTCGGCATGCGAGCTCTTGCCTATGGCATTGCTGTTGGTCCCTTCTGCGTGAGCAAGTGTGCCCATGGCCGAGGAGTCATTGCCCTGTGCATAGGCTTCGTTGCCGAGGGCATTGCTGTTGGTGCCTTCTGCATGAGCAAGCGTGCCGATGGCTGAGGAGTCCTGGCCTTCGGCGTGTGAGCTCCAGCCTATGGCATTGCTGTTGCCCCCTTCTGCGTGAGCGGATGTGCCCATGGCCGAGGAGTCATTGCCCTGTGCATAGGCGTGGTCGCCGAGCGCATTACTGCTGTGGCCTGAAGCGAATGCCTGAGTGCCGATGGCAGAAGAGTTCGCGCCAGAGGCTTCGGCCGCGTTACCGAAGGCATTGCTGTTGGTCTCTGAAGCAAGCGCGTTTGTGCCGATGGCCGAGGCGTTGGCACCGGAGGCTATGGCAGTATCGCCTATGGCGATGGATCCGGCGGTTTGTGCTTCGCTGTCCTTGCCCAGGGCGACCGCACCGTCTCCGATTGCCTGATTGGTGTTCCCCACGGCCACTGCGCCGACGCCGGTCGCGGTGTTGTCCTTACCCGCAGCTACGGCGCCAGCGCCGGTGGCT
>JACDJC010002869.1_pt1 | contig 13060 bp, 12 predicted proteins | sample 7454191 | NCBI WGS metagenome assembly JACDJC01 (sample SAMN14253291, study PRJNA609438) | sludge metagenome | isolation source: sludge after 25d culture with pyrite and EDTA | collected 2018-12-20 | reverse complement strand
CGATATCAAATCAGCTTCTTGAGAAGGCGAACGAACTCCTGCCGCTCTGCGCGCGTGAGCGGCTCGATGGTCCGCTCGGTAATTCCCTTGGCCATCTTGATCGATTTTTCCGCAAGCTTTTGTCCCTTGTCTGTCAGGACAACGGCCCGTCGTCGCTTGTCGGAGGGGTCAGGGCAGACTTCCACCAGGCCGCGATCGCCAAGGCGATCCACGATGCCCTTGATCGTAGCCTGGTCGAAGGACACCAGCCGCCCCAGGTAGTTTTGTGAAGTCGGTCCGATTTCCAGCAGCTTCACGACGACAGAGAACTGCGGGGGCGTCAGATCAATCATGCTCTCGGTGAAGATTGTCGTGTGGCGACGCAGGGCAAGACGAAGCAGGAAACCCGGCTGATCCTCGAGATTGTAATCCAGTTCCTCGCGCCGATCCTTGCCGGGAAGGACACGAAGTTGATTGACCCGAACCATTGATAAAATTCCACAAAGCTGGTGATGCACCTGCCGTAAGGCAGCACGGCGCGCGGAAGCGTACGACAAGATACCACTTTTCCGAGTGAACGCCACCAAGTCCGAGTGAACGCCACCAAGACTTCGGGCGAACGTAAGAACCGCCCTCCATGTCCGTACGCGTTGGAGGTTGTATCTATACGAACAATATGTTACTATACAAAAAAATATAACTGGGAGGGTACGCCATGATTTTTAGAAGGCTTCTTGGCACCATCGGTGCGTTCGCGACCATCTTCGCTGCTTACGGCGCCGCTGCCGAACCGTTGAAAATCGCTCTCGTCGAAGCGCTTTCAGGCGTCACTGCGGGCGGCGGCAAGGTCTATCAAGACGCGACATCGATCTCGATCGACAGGCTCAACGCCGCGGGTGGCTTCAATGGCCAGCCCATCGAGTTCCTGGTTTTCGACAACGGCGGGACCACGGCGCAAGCGAGCGACAAGGTCAAAGAAGCGATCGATAAAGGGGCGCACATCATTGTGCAGGCCGGCGCATCCTCGATTGCGGGGCAGATTTCCGAGGATATTCGCAAATACAATATCAGGAATCCGAACAAGCCGGTGATCTATATGAACTTGGGGGCCGAGGCCCTCGAGCTGACCGGAGCCAAGTGTCATTTCTATTCTTTCCGGCTGGCGCCGACTGCATCGATGCGTATCTCGGCGCTGCTCGAGGTGCTGAAGAAGAACAAGCTGCTTGGCAGCCGTGTCTACGCGATCAACCAGAACTACTCCTACGGTCAGGATGCGGAAGCGGCTACTGTCGCCGGCGCTTCGAAGTACGGGTATGAAATCGTCGGAAAAGTGCTTCACGATTTCGGCCGGGTGCAGGACTTCGCGCCTTATGCGACCAGGATCAAGGAAGCCAACCCTGACACGGTGATCACCGGCGACTGGTTCACCGATCTTGTGCTGCTCATCAAGGCGTCGCGCGAATCGGGCCTGAAAGCCATCTACGGAACGACCTATCTCGACTATCCGGGCGTGATAGGCGCGTTGGGCGAATTGGCTGTCGGCCAGTATGTCGCGACGACCTCCAATCCCGAGTTCGAGGACGCCGCGTTCGTGGCGTCATTCAAGGCCAGGACGGGGCGCAACCCGACATTCGGCGGCGATCTTCACTTCATCAATATGTTCAATCTTCTGGGCAGCGCCCTTTCGAAGCTCAGCGTGAAGGGCGGGCCGGTCGATATAAAGAAGATTGCGCTGGCGCTCGAGAATGCGTCGATAAAGTCCAAGTTGGGATCGGTTTCCATCCGCAAGGACGATCATCAGGCGGTTCTTCCGATACTGGTGTCGGTCGTGAAGAAGGGCGTCAAATATCCGGCCGATGGCTCCAGCGTTGGCTTTGAACCAGTAAACGTCATTCCCGGTGAAGATACGCTCTATCCGGTTCAGCCCGCCTGCAAGCTGGGGCGGCCCGAATAGGCTTGGCTGTGGCTGCCGCGACCGGTCTTTGAAGGGCAGACAGCGCGACCCGCGTAGGGAGAGGATCGTCGACGTGCATCACAGCCGTCGATATCGAGCCTCTCCTTACCGCGATGCCCATCGGTGCGCGGCACCCACCTGCCTCACGGCATCGGATGAGTCCAGGGAGCAACCGGAAAAATAGGCTTCAGACATGGAGTTTGCGATCGTCTCGCTGTTGAACGGCGTGGTCTATGGCCTGCTGCTGTTCATGGTCTCGGCAGGACTGACGTTGATATTCGGGATGATGGGCATCCTGAATATGGCGCATGCGTCATTCTACATGATCGGCGCATACACGGGGTTCGCGGTCAGTTCCTACACGTCCTTCTACGTCGGTCTGCTGATCGCGCCGCTGGTTTCCGGCGGGATCGGCCTTTTCATGGAGCGCTATCTGTTGCGCGCAATCCATGAATACGGCCACGGCCATCAACTCGTGTTTACGTTCGGTTTTGCTTTCGTTGTCGAGCAGGCTGTCAAGCTCATCTTCGGCGACTTCACCGTCAGCTATCATGCGCCATCCGAACTGAATTTCACCGCCTTCAAGATCTTCGGCACGCAGTTTCCATTCTACCGCGTGCTGATCGCCTTCGTGTCGTGCGCGATCTTTGCGTTCATCTATCTCATGCTTGTGAAGACCCGGATTGGAATCGTCGTGAGAGCGGCGGAGCGCTTGCCCGTGATGACGTCGGCGCTGGGGCACGATGTCGGGCTGGTGTTCAGCGGCGTATTCACGGCCGGAGCCGCTGTCGCGGGATTGGCCGGTGCCGTCGGCGGCGCCTATTACCCTACCAGCCCCAGCATGGCGCTCGACTTCGGCGTGATCGTTTTCGTTGTCGTCGTCGTGGGCGGCCTGGGGTCCGTTGTCGGCTCCCTGTGGGCGTCGCTTCTGATCGGTGTCCTCACCTCGTTCGTGATCGGGATGGACATTTCGGTCAGCTCCCTTGCCGGCATGCTTGGCTTCACATCGGTGGCCACAGGCGGTGCGGAATTCAACGTTTCCATGCTCGCCGGCGCGGTGCCGTTCATATTGATGCTGGTCGTGCTCTTGGTCCGTCCGATGGGCTTGATGGGGCGGCAATGACTCTTAAGGTTCGCATATTGGTCGGCTTGGTTCTGGCCGTTCTGCTGTTGGGCGTGCCTTTCGGCCTGAGCTCCGCGTGGCAGGGCGTCATGACGCGGATGCTGATCGCGGCGTTGTTCGCGACAGGCTACAATCTGCTGCTGGGGCAGGCGGGCCTGCTGTCGTTCGGTCACGCCGCATTCTATGGCATCGGCGCCATCGCGACGATGCATGTCATGATCGGCGTTGAACGCGGCGTGTTCTACATCCCGCTGCCGCTGCTTCCGCTGGTCGGGGCCGGTGCCGGGCTTGCGCTTGCCTTTGTCGCGGGGCTTTTCGCGACGAAGCGTTCCGGCACCTATTTCGCGCTGGTGACGCTGGCGATGGCCGAGCTGATCCATGTGATCGCGCCGATGTGGAACAGCGTCTTCGGCGGCGAGGCCGGCCTGACGTCGATGCGGATGCCGTCGCTCGGCGTCAGTTTCGATAGCGCTGTCCAGGTCTACCTGCTGGTCCTGGCGTGGAGTACGCTCGGAATAGCCTTTCTCTGGTTTCTTTCGCGGACGGCCTTTGGCCAGTTGGCGCTTGCCTTGAAGGGAAACGAGCAACGACTCAAGTTCCTGGGTTTCGACACTTATAAGAACAAGGTCCTGGTCTTCGCCATTTCCGGAATGATCGCGGGCCTTGCGGGGAGCCTGCTGTCTATCAGCACAGAAAGCGCGAGCTATACGTTGTTCTCTCCGGAAGTTTCGACGCAGGTGGTGTTCTACACCTTCATCGGCGGTTCGGCGTTCTTCTTTGGGCCGGCGATCGCCGCGGCGGTGCTGGTCGCGCTTCCCTATCAGCTTTCCAACTACTCCCATGCCTGGCCGCTTTATCAGGGGATGCTTTTCATGGTCGTGATGCTGACGACGCCTCTCGGGATCGGCGGCCTGCTCGGTCAGGCCACGAGCGATCGAAGCCGCAACGATGCGGCGAGGTCGTTCAAGCGCCTTTTGCTCGGCGTTGCCGCGGTCGGCCTCATAGCGGTCTGCATCGAAGTGGCGCAAAGGCTGAACCGGCGCGCGTTGCTTGAGGCCGCCATGGGCGGCGGTGCCGCCCTGTGGTTGGTGCTGGCCGTCCTTGTCGGCGCGGCAGCGTTCGTTCTCCGTCGACGGTTTGCCGCGAGCGGCGCCCCGGCGAATTCACCTGTCGGGAAGCTGACGGCCCTCCGCAATGATGTCCGTCTCGACAGCAAATGATGCCGGGACGGGGCGTGCCCGCTACGAGAACGCAGGCGATTGAGCCATGATCGACGATCTACATCCCACTTCCGAAAGCGCCGGCAGCCCGGTGATCGAACTCAAGGGTCTGCGGAAGAAGTTCGGCGAGCTGCGGGTTATCCAGGGGCTCGACCTTGCCGTGCGTCATGGCGAAAGGCACGCGTTGATCGGGCCGAACGGCGCCGGCAAGTCCACGCTGTTCGCGCTGATATCCGGACTCCTGCAGCCGACATCCGGCGAGATTCTCTTGCGCGGGAAAAACATAGTCGGCGTGCCTCCGTATCTGATCAATCGCGATGGCATAGGGCGTTCTTTCCAGATCACGAACATCTTTCCGAACCTCTCCGTCCTCGAGAATATCCGTATCGGAATCCTGGCCCGGCATGGCATTCGTTTCGGCCTCACCAGGACGATCCGCGGCATGACGGCCCTCAATGAAGAGGCGATGGCGCTGATCGAATCCGTCCATCTGGAGAAGAAGGCCGGAGTCCTCGCGGGCGTTCTTTCCTATTCGGAGCAGCGGGCGCTCGAGATCGGTCTGACGCTGACGACCGATCCTGCGATCATCCTGCTCGATGAACCGACCGCCGGCATGTCGAAGGACGAAACCCAGCAGATCATCACGTTGATCCGGAACGTAAGCGCGGGTCGCACGCTGCTGATGGTCGAGCATGACATGGACGTGGTCTTCAACCTTTGCGATCGCATTTCGGTGCTGGTCTATGGCAGCATCCTGGCGAGCGGCGATCCGGAAGCCATAAGGTCCAATCTCAAGGTCCGCGAGGCTTATCTGGGGGAGGGCTTTGCATGACCCAGCTCAGCGTCTCTCACCTCCACGCCCATTACGGTCAGAGCCACGTATTGCAAGGCGTCACCTTCGACGTGCAGGCCGGATCGGTCACTACGATCCTCGGCCGCAACGGGTCGGGCCGATCGACGACGTTGAAGGCGATGATGGGTATCGTTACGCCCACGGGCGGTAGCGCGAAGCTTGAAGGTTTCGAACTCGCGGGCCTGTCGCCGACGCGGATTTCCAGGGCGGGTATCGCATACGTGCCCGAAGAGCGGCTTATCTTCCCGAATCTCACGGTTCACGAGAATCTTCTGGTCGGCCAGCAAGCGCCGCGTCGCGACGCGCCGACCTGGACGGTCGCCGATATGTACCGGCACTTCCCGCGCCTGTCGGAACGCCAAAATCAGCTCGGCGGGACGCTTTCCGGAGGCGAGCAGCAGATGTTGACGCTCTGCCGCTCGCTTCTCGGGAATCCGATCGTCATACTCGTGGACGAGCCGACGGAAGGGCTCGCGCCGCAGATTGTGGTCCAGATCCGCGACATGCTGCTCGAAATCAAGCGCCGCGGCGTGACCATTCTTCTGGTGGAGCAGAAACTGACGATGGCGCTTCAGATCAGCGACAATGTCCTGGTCATGGGGCATGGGCAGATCGTCTATGGCGGAACCACCGCAGAATTCCGGCAGAACGAGAATATCCGCAAGCGCTGGCTCGACGTTGCCTGAGCGCCGCCCGCTCTTTGATTTTCGCATCTGAAGACGCGCGTTTTCGACCGAACTCGATGTTGACACATTGTTTGATCGGAAGTAGTTTGTTCGTAAGCGAACAAATATGACGAGCCCGCCCGATCTGGCGGACGCTCGCGAGAACGGCTTCGATAAAGGGAATGGCATGAAAGTCGGACTGACATATTCGATCAGCGCGCCGAAGGACTCGACCGTGGTGGAGGGCTTTCGGGACACGGTGTCGCACGTCCTTCTCGCTGAGCAGTTGGGCTATGAGTACGCGTTCGTGAGCGAGCACCATTTCCTCAAGAACGACATGCTGCCGTCGCCGCTGATCGCCATCAGCTACCTCGCGGCGAAAACGGAGCGCATCAAGCTCGGCACGGGATTGCTGTTGCTGCCGCTGCATGATCCCGTTCGGATCGCGGAAGACACCGCCGTCGTGGACATCGTGTCGAACGGCCGTCTGGTTCTCGGTCTGGGTCAGGGCTTCAGGCCGGAGGAGTTTGACGGCTTTCACCGAGATCTCAAGGACCGCAACAAACTGATGCGCGAAGGCGTGCAGTTGCTGCGCCGGTTCTGGACCGAGAAGGATGTCACCTTCGAGGGCGAGATGTTCAATTACAAGAATCTGAACGTCACGCCGAAGCCGCTGCAGAAATCTCCGCCCATCTGGATCGGCGCGAAGGTGCCGAGCGCCATCAAGGTCGCCGCCGATCTCGGCGACGTCTGGTACGCGGACCCGATCACGCCGCTGCATCTGATCAAGGAGCGCCGGGAAGGCTGGCTCGCGGCTCTCGATGCGAACGGCAAGGGCCGTGACAGCGCATCCATGGCCTACTACCGGGAGTTCTTCGTCGGCCCGACCATGGAGGCGGCCTGGGAGAATGGCGGCAACGGCATCGTCAAGGAGTATGGCGGATATCTCGCAATGGGCCATCTCGTGACCCATGACGGAAAGCCGATCCCCAAGGACCGGAAGGATCTCGTTCCGGAAATCGTCAAGCAGCGCGCGACCGTCGGCGATCCGCAGACCTGCGTTGACGATCTTTTGCGGATCAAGGAGGAGCTCGATCTCGATCACATGGTCCTGAAGATGAAGTACTTCGGCGTTCCGAGCGAGAACGTGAAGGCATCCATGCGTCTGGCGGCGGAGAAGGTGCTTCCGAAGCTGAACTAGGGTGAAGGCGGCCATGACGACCCAAGTCGGGCGGAACATCCCCGGGCGCAACAACAAGCGTCTGGTGCAGGGGCGGGGTTTGTTTACCGCCGATGTGCAGCGGCCGGGACAGTGCTGGGTCGCGCTCGTCAGAAGTCCGCATGCCCACGCCGAGGTGGGCGCGATACAAACGGCGGCTGCGCTGGCTGTGCCCGGCGTGGTGGCGGTCGTGACCGGAAAGGAGATCGCGGAGGATTCCAAGCCGTACTCGTTCATGCTGCCGCCGGATGTGGGGTTGAACGAAGCCGACATGCAAGGCAAGAAGCTGCGCAAGTATGTCCTGGCGACGGATTGGGTCGGCTATAGCGGCCAGCCTGTGGTGGCGGTCGTTGCCGAAAGTCCGAATATCGCGGCCAGGGCGGCGGAGTTGGTCGATGTCGAGTACATCGAGCTGCCCGTGGTCAGCGACGCCGGTGCGGCGCTCCAGCCGGACTCGCCGGTAACCATACCGGGGTGGCCGGACAATCTTCTTTTTCAAACCACCTATCAGCGCGGCGACGCGGTCTCGGCCTTCGCGCGCGCCGATGGGACCCTGCGCGGCACGGTGAAGGTGCAGCGTCACGTTCCCGTTCCGCTCGAGCCGCGCGCTTACGTCGCGGAGTACGACTATCGCAGCGATCGCCTGACGATCTGGGCCTCCACCCAGATGCCGCACACGTTGCGGTCGCTTCTCGCCGGCTGCCTGGGGATGGACAGCGAGGACGTTCATGTCATCCAGCCGAATGTGGGCGGCGCCTTTGGCGCGAAGACGCCCGGAAATGATGAAGAAGTCATCGTGGCCGTGCTGGCGAAGCGTCTGCGCCGGCCGATCTGCTGGATCGAGGAGCGATCCGAGTATTTTCTGGCGGGCGGGCACGCCCGCGAAACGCTTATCAACTTCGAGGTCGGCTATAGTCGGGAGGGCCGTATCTGCGGGTTGAAAGCCGATATCGTTGCCGATGTCGGATTGCCGCAGGGCTCATGGATTCAATCCTACGTGACGGCCTATTGCGTGCCCGGCGCCTATGTCGTCGACGATTGCGAGGTTCGGGTTCGCTCGGTGGTCACCAACAAGTGCCGTTGGGCGGGGTATCGCGGCTTCGGCAAGGAATCGGCGTCCTATTTCATGGACCGGGTGCTCGATCGCATCTCCGATGCGACGGGCGTCGATCGGCTGGAAGTCAGATTCCGGAATTTCATCCCGGCCGATGCTTTTCCCTACGATCAGGTTTCGGGGGCGCTGATCGACAGCGGAAACTACCAGGGCGCGATGCAGAAGCTGATCGCGCAAATCGATTTGGACGGTCTGCGGAAGGAGCAGAAAGCCGCGCGCGCGCACGGGCGTCTGTTGGGCATCGGTTTCGGTTTCGAGGTCGCGCCCGAAGGCTGCTCGATGCCCAACAGCGACATGCTGCAGGGATGGGACGGCACCACGGTGCGCGTCGATCCGAGAGGGCGCGTGACGGTCTTGACGGGCGTCACCTCGCCGGGAAGCGGAAACGAAACGGGGATCGCGCAGATCGTCGCCGATACGCTGGGCGTGTCACTGGACTGCGTCAACGTCGTGCAGGGAGATACGGATACTTGTCCTTACGGACTCGGCAATTTCAGCTCGCGCAGCACGATGATCGGCGGCTCCGCGGCGATGCTCGCCGCGCAGGAAATCCGCGACAAGCTCGTGACCGTCGCGAGCCGGCTGATGCAGGCCGATCCCTCGGAACTGATGGTCGGAGGGGACAGGATCTATGTGCGTGCGGCACCCGATCGACATATGCCCATCAAGCAGGTCGCCCGCGCCATCTACAGCGGCGCCTTCGCGCCGTTCATGGAAGGCGTCGAACCCGGCCTTGAGGTGACGAGGTACTTCCGCATCGGCAACGTGCATCATCAGCCGAAGGGGCAGGGGCGATTCAGTCCCTACCCGACATGGCCTTTCATGGCCACGGGCGCGCTGGTCGAGGTCGATCGCGAGTCCGGCTTCGTCAAGGTTCTCCGCTATTTCGCCGTTCACGACTGCGGCAAGATCATCAATCCGATGTTGGTGGATGCGCAGATCCATGGAGCCATGGCGCAGGGTCTCGGCGGCACTTTGTACGAAGAATTGATCTACGACGATGCGGGTCAACTCCTGACGACGACGCTGATGGACTACACGCTGCCGACCGCGGCCGAAATGCCGTCGCAGATTGTGCTGGGGCATCAGGAAACGCCGACGTTCGCGACTCCGCTCGGAACCAAGGGCGCGGGGGAAACCGGCGTCGGTTCGACGATGAGCGCGATCGTGAGCGCCGTGGAGGATGCGCTGGAGATTCCGGGCCTTGCCCTGATGGAGTTGCCGCTGAAACCCCACCGTGTATGGCGCGCAATCCGGGAGGCTGGACGTCATGCGTGAGAGAAAGCCGCGCCCCGTCCGCATCGCGCTGATACAGCAGGGCGCGCTCGCGGCGGATCCCGAGCGGAACAAGGCCGATCTTTGTCAGGCCATCGATCAGCTCGCGGGCGATGCGGATTTTGTAATGCCGACGGAGCTCGCGACGACTCCCTACTTCGGAGTAGTTCACGACCGATCGCTGGAGGCATGGGCGGAAACGCTCGACGGCCCGTTCCTGGCGCAGATCAAGGATATCGCCGCCCATCGCCGCTCCACCGTGTTGCTCCCGATCTATCTCAAGTCCGAAGACGGCACGTTCGTCAACGCGGTCGTGGTCGTCGGTCCGGACGGGCTGATTCAAGGGCGGGCCGGAAGCCGCAAGCCGGTATCCTATTTTTCCAAGGTGCATCTGCCCTCGGCCTGGCGGGACGGCAAGGGCATCGACGAGCCCTTCTATTTCCATCGCGGCGACTGCTTTCCGGTATTCGAGACGCCGCAGGGTCGAATCGGCATTCTGACATGCTATGATCGTCGTTTTCCGGAAGCCTGGCGTTCGCTTGCATTGGCGGGGGCGGAGCTGGTCTTCGCGCCGTCCTGCGTGCCGTCCTGGAATCCGAGTTCGCTGGCTTCGACCAGCGACATGTTTCTGGCCGAACTGCGGACGCGCGCCTGCGAGAACGGCGTTTTCGTCGCAGCCTGCAATCGCGCGGAAGAACAGACCTTTCAGAATGTGGTGACGCGCTTCATCGGCAGAAGCTGCGTGGTCGATCCGGCCGGCGGGGTGGTCGGCGAGGCGTCCGGAACGGCCGCGGCCAATCTCATCGCTGAAATCGATCTCGACGAAGTGCGCCGGGTGCGTCGCCGGCTGACCCTGCTGGAAGACCGCCAGGTCGATGCCTACGACCTCCAGGCCGCGCGCCCGTCGCCAAACTCCTGACAGGATCGCGCATGATCACCGCCGAGTTCGACTACGAAGCGCCAGCCAGCCTCGACCGCGTCCTTGATGCTCTTCGTCGTGACGCGGAGAACACCAAGCTCCTGGCCGGCGGAATGACCCTGGTGCCGATGCTGAATCTCGGACTGCTCTCCCCCGGTCTGCTGATCGGCCTCCGCGACATCCCGGGTCTCGGCGGCGTGGTCGAGCAGACGGATTGCATCGTCGTTGGCGCGATGACGAGGCATTGCGTCGTCGCGAGCGACCCGCTCGTGCGCAGGTTCGCGCCGCTGCTCGGCCTCTCCGCCGGCATGATCGGAGACACGCAGGTGCGCAACCGCGGCACGCTGGGCGGCAGCCTCGCGCATGCCGACCCGGCCGCAAACTATCTGCCGGCGGTTGTTGCCCTCGAAGCTGGCATCGAACTCGCGGGATCGTCCGGCCGCCGCACGGTCCCCGCAAAAGACTTCTTCTGCGACGTCATGACGACGCAGTTGGAGAAGGACGAGCTCATTGTCGGCGTCGGGATCCCCAAGCGCGCCGCGCCGACGGGTTGCGGCTTCCGGAAATTCGCGCGGGTCAAGGGCAACTTCCCGATCGTCTGCGCTGCGGCGCTTTGGGATTTCGAGAAAGATGCCGGCAAGCTCGCCATCGGCGGGGTGTGTGCGACGCCGATGATCGTCGAGGTGCCCTCGCGCGAGATCGCGGCAGAGCCTGTCATCGGAGATCTGATCCGCGCGGCGATCGGGGAGCCGCTGGAAGATCAGAATGGCGATGCCGAATACAAGCGGGAAATGGCGGTCGTCTTCGGCGCCCGGGCTCTGACGGACGCGCGCGCCGGCGCAAATCCAAAAGAAATGGCGAAGCGGTGAACAAGCAGATCAAAATCACGGTGAACGGTGTCGCGCACAGCATCGAGATCGATACGCGCGCGCGGCTCGTCGACGTCATTCGCGACACCCTGCATTTGACCGGCACGCATCTCGGCTGCGGCACCGGCAGTTGCGGAGCCTGCACCGTCATGCTTGACGGGAGCACTGCAAAGTCGTGCTGTACGCTTGCCGTCGACGTCGATGGCGCGTCGATTTCGACGATTGAGGGCGTCGGCGATGACGGCGGGCTCCATCCGATTCAGGAGGCGTTTGCCGAGTGTCACGGCCTGCAATGCGGGTTCTGCACGCCCGGCATGATCCTGAGCGCGCTGCATCTGCTCGAACGAAACCCGGCCCCCGACGATGACCAGATCCGTGATGCGATTGCGGGGAACATCTGTCGCTGCACGGGCTACGTCAACATCGTCGTGGCCATCCGGGAAGCGGCCAGACGCATGTCGCATGTAAACTCCGGTTGAAGTGGGGAAGGCACCATGCCGCTTTTCAACTATCAATGCCGGAAGTGCGGGGCCGTCTTTGAGGCTCTGGTCGGCTCCGGCTACAGGAGCGCCGTTCGCTGCAAGGCCTGCGGCCGCGCAAGCAAGCGGCTGGCCGTCTCTTCATTCCGGATTATCGGCAGCAAATCGGGGCCGGGCCATGCGCCGGGCCGCACCGGCGCCGACTTTATTTCAAATCATGACAGTTTCGTCTCGGCGATGAATTCGTTCGGCGACAAGGTCGGCGATCGGTTGACGAGCCGTCAGATGGAAAAGGCCGTTGAACAGCTCAAGCAGGCGAAGCGGTAGCGTCCGATGGATCTGATCTTGCGCAATGCCAGGGCGGTGACCGTGGGCGGCCAGTCACTGGTCGATATCGGGATTCGGGACGGCCGTATCGTGCAGATGGGCGGGCAGATGTCAGCCCGCCGCGAGATCGATGCATCCGGCCGGACGGTCACGCCGGGCGGCGTCGACGCGCATGTGCACCTGACGCCGCCGACCCGCCGCTCCCGCGATGTCAACTGGTCGGATGATTTCGAGTCGGGAAGCCGGGCAGCCGCGGCCGGCGGCATCACCACGGTCGGCAACATGAGCTTTCCGGAGAGCGATGAGACGATCGCCGAGGGCATTGCGCGCGACGTCGCCGAGGCGCAGTCGTTGTCCGTCATCGATTTCTTCATGCATCCGGTTCTGCTGAGGCCGACGCAGAACAATCTGGCAAGCATCGCGCCGCTGCACGAAGCCGGCCATACGTCGCTGAAATTTTTCATGTCGTATGGGAATTTCGATCGCAAGCTGCCGGACTTTCTCGAAGCCATGAAGATCGTCGGGGACGCGGGCGGCATCGCCGTCATCCACTGCGAGGATGCGGCGATCATGGCGTGTTGCTGCGACGCGCTGCGCAGGCTTGGAAAGACCGATCCGAAATATTACCCCGCGGCGCGGCCGGTCTTTGCGGAGGTCGTCTCGACGCACCGGGCGGTGGCCTTTGCGGAGGCTACGAACTGCCCCGTCTATGTCGTTCATCTGGCGAGCGCGCGCGCGCTGCTGGCCTGCCAGGACGGACGCAATCGCGGCCTGCCGGTCTACGTCGAAACCAGGCCGCTTTACCTGCATCTCACCGCAGATCGATATGCGGCGCCTGACGGGGCCAAATACGCCGGCGCTCCGCCGTTGCGGGAGAAATCCGATGTGGACGCGCTCTGGGCCGGGCTGCAATTCGGCAGCGTCGACACGCTCGCATCGGATCACGCGCCCTGGTCGCTTCGGGACAAGCTCGACCCTGCGTTTGACGCAACGAACCTGCGTCAGGGGGTGGCCGATCTCGAAACGGGATTGCCGATGCTGTTCTCGGCGGGCGTCCGCACCGG
>JACDJC010002867.1_pt1 | contig 13072 bp, 10 predicted proteins | sample 7454191 | NCBI WGS metagenome assembly JACDJC01 (sample SAMN14253291, study PRJNA609438) | sludge metagenome | isolation source: sludge after 25d culture with pyrite and EDTA | collected 2018-12-20 | reverse complement strand
CCGCCGTTGCGGCGCTACAGCCTGGTCATCGACGGCCTGTTCGGGCTGGGGCTGCAGCGCGATATCGGCGGCGAAGACGCGCACTGGATCGAGCAGGCCAACGAAATGGACTGTCCGAAACTCGCGCTCGACGTGCCGAGCGGCCTCGACAGCGACAGCGGCCGCATCCGTGGCATCGCCCTGCGCGCCGACCACACGCTGACCTTCATCGGTCTCAAGCCGGGTTTGTTCACCGCCGACGGCCCGGATTACGCCGGTCAGTTGCACCTCGACCTGCTCGGCATCGATCCGGCCGACCTGCCCGCCGCGCCGGGCATCGCGCTGACGCAGCTGGAAAGCCGCCACCGCCTGCCCGCGCGCGTCCAGAACAGTCACAAGGGCCTGTTCGGCCATGTCGGCATCGTAGGCGGCAGCCACGGCATGGTGGGCGCCTGCCTGCTCGCCGGGCGCGCCGCGCTGCGGCAGGGCGCAGGCAGCGTGACCTTGGGCGCGCTGGACGAGCGCGTCGTGGTCGATTACGGCGAACCGCGGCTGATGTTCGCCGTGCCGGAAAACCTGGTTGGCCGGCATCCGGGCGTGCTGGCGGTCGGCCCTGGGCTGGGCCAGGGCGCCCGCGCGCACGCCTTGCTGGAAGCGGCACTGACGGCGCCCTGCCCGCTGGTGCTGGATGCCGACGCGCTTAATCTGCTGGCGAGCGATCCCGATCTGGCGAGCCAAGCGGCCCGGCGCCGCCACCCCACCCTGCTCACGCCGCACCCCGGCGAAGCCGCGCGCCTGCTTGGGATGAGTGGAGCCGACATCCAGGCGAGCCGCATCGACGCTGCGCTCAAACTGAGCGCGAGCTATCGGGCCGAAGTCGCGCTGAAAGGGGCCGGCACCATCATTGCCCACCCCGACGGCGCGTATGCCATCAATACCAGCGGCGGCCCCTGGCTCGCGCAGGCCGGCTCGGGCGACCGCCTCACCGGCATGGTGGCGGCGTTGCTCGGTCAGGGGATGAAAGCCGGAGATGCACTGGAAGCGGCAGTCTGGCTGCACGGCAACACACCGCACCAGACGCAGGCGTAACTGTCCCCCGTCCGGTACGGGCAGGTCAGGCAGGATTCAGCAAATACGATTCTTCAGGTAGGCGGCGAAGTCCTCGCTGACTTCGGCGTGCTTCATCGCGTATTCCACCGTGGCCTGCAGGTAGCCGAGCTTGCTGCCGCAGTCGTAGCGGGTGCCGTCGAACGCGTAGGCCAGCACCTGCTGTTCGAGCAGTAACGCGGCGATGGCGTCGGTCAGTTGCAGTTCGCCGCCGGCGCCCGGCTCGAGCTGCTGGATGTGGTGGAAGATGCGCGGGGTGAGGATGTAGCGCCCGACCACGGCGAGAGTGGACGGCGCGACCTCGGGTTGGGGTTTTTCGACGATAGCGTTCACCCGCGACACGCGCTCTCCCATCGCGGCCGCGTCGACGATACCGTAGGAGGCGGTTTCCGCGGGCGCGACGTTCTGCACCCCGAGCACCGAACACTGGTAAAACTCGTATTGATCGACCATCTGCTTCATCACCGCCGGGCTGCCGTCGATCAGGTCGTCAGCCAGGATCACCGCGAAGGGTTCGTTGCCGATCACCGGCTGCGCGCACAGCACCGCGTGGCCCAGCCCCAGCGCTTCGGCCTGGCGAATGTAGATGAAATTGACGCCGGCCGGACGGATCGACTGCACCAGTTCCAGGTCACGATGCTTGCCGCGCGCAGCCAGCTCGGTTTCCAGCTCGTAGGCCTTGTCGAAGTGATCTTCGACGGTGCGCTTGGTGCGGCTGCTGATGAAGATGATGTCGGTGATGCCGGCGTCCATCGCCTCCTCGACCGCATACTGAATCAGCGGCTTGTCGACGATCGGGAGCATTTCCTTGGGGCTGGCCTTGGTCGCGGGCAGAAAGCGGGTGCCCAGGCCGGCGACCGGAAATACGGCTTTTTTTACTTTTTGCATGTCTCTTCCCTGAAATTTCTTTGATTCATAAATCTGAAGTGTGCTGCAGCTTGTTGTTATCCGATTCCAGCAAGGCCAGCAGCCCGGCCTCGTCGAGGACGGCGACGCCGAGTGCCTGCGCTTTGGCCAGCTTGCTGCCGGCTTCCTCGCCGGCCACCACGTAGTCGGTTTTTTTCGACACCGATCCGGCCACCTTGCCGCCTGCGGCCTCGATTTTTTCCTTCGCGACATCGCGCGTCAGGGTCGGCAGGGTGCCGGTCAGCACCAGCGTCTTGCCGGCAAGGATACCAGCCGATTGTTGCATGCCCGATGTTTCCAGCCAGCGCACGCCTGCATCGCGTAGCCTGCCGATCACCTCGAGATTATGCAGTTCGGCAAAGAACTGGACGATGGATTGCGCCACGATAGGGCCGACGTCACGCACCGCCAGTAGGTCGGCTTCGGTTGCGGCAATCAGCTTGTCGAGTGACCCGAAATGCTGCGCCAGGTCCCGGGCGGTCGCCTCCCCGACGTTGCGGATGCCCAGCGCGAAAATAAAGCGCGCCAGCGTGGTCGCCTTGCTGGTCTCGATCGCCGCGACCAGATTGGCCGCCGATTTCTCGGCCATGCGCGCCAGTCCGGCGAGCGTGGCGAGATCCAGCCCATATACGTCGGCTGGGCTGTGCACCAGGCCGCGTTCGACCAGTTGATCCACCAGTTTGTCGCCCAGCCCCTCGATCTCCATCGCGCGGCGGCCGGCGAAATGCAGCAGCGCCTGCTTGCGCTGTGCCGGGCAATACAGGCCGCCGGTGCAGCGCACCGCCGCCTCGCCGTCAAGACGCACCACGTGCGAGCCACACTCGGGACAAACCGGAAAGCTCTGCAGAATATTGAAGCGCGGCGGCGCCGGATCGGGACGCCGCTCGACCACCGCCGCGACGACTTCCGGGATCACATCGCCGGCGCGGCGCACGATTACGGTGTCGCCCACGCGCACGTCCTTGCGGTCAATTTCGTCCTGGTTGTGCAGGGTCGCGTTGGTGACCGTCACCCCGCCGACGAACACCGGCGCCAGCCGCGCCACCGGGGTGAGTGCACCGGTACGGCCGACCTGGACTTCGATGCCGAGCACCGTGGTCAGTTGTTCCTGCGCCGGATATTTGTGCGCCACCGCCCAGCGCGGCTCGCGCGTGAGAAAGCCCAGCTCGCGCTGCAGATCGAAGCGGTTGACCTTGTAGACCACGCCGTCGATATCGAACGGCAATTGGTCACGGCGTGCGGCGATGTCGTCGTGAAAGGCGATCAGCGTCGCCGCCCCCAGCCCGGTTACACGCTCGCCGCAGACCGGCACCCCCATCTGCTCCAGTGCGTCGAGCGTGCCGCTGTGGGTGGAGGGGGCCGATTTCCAGTCCCGCACCTCGCCCAGGCCATAGGCAAAAAAAGACAGTGGGCGCTGTGCCGCCATCGCCGGGTCGAGCTGGCGGATGCTGCCGGCCGCACCATTGCGCGGATTGACCAGGGCGGGTCTGCCGGCCGCGCGCTGGTTCGCGTTATAGCGTTCAAAGTCGCGGCGTCGTATGAACACCTCGCCGCGCACTTCCAGCACCGCGGGCGACGGCTCGGCATTCAGGCGCAGCGGAATGGCATGCACGGTGCGAATGTTCTGGGTGACGTCCTCGCCGGTCTCACCGTCACCACGGGTGGCGGCCTGTGTCAGCACGCCGTGCTCGTAGCGCAGGTTGATCGCGAGGCCGTCGAATTTCAACTCGGCTGCATATTCGACCGGCGGATCGGTTTCACTGAGTCCCAGTTCCTTGCGCACCCGGGCATCGAAGGCCTGCGCGCCGCTCGCTTCGGTATCGGTCTCGGTGCGGATCGACAGCATCGGCACCGCGTGGGGCACTTTCTCAAAGACGTCGAGCGGCTGACCGCCGACGCGCTGGGTGGGTGAGTCGGGGGCGAGGAGATCGGGATATTCGGCTTCGAGCGCCTGCAGTTCGCGGAACAGCCGGTCGTATTCCGCATCCGGAATCGTCGGTGCATCGAGAACGTAATAGGCGTGGTTGTGACGGTCGAGTTCCTGCCGCAGCACGGCCGCGCGCGCCAGGATGTCGGCTAAGGCCATCAGGAGAACAGACGCAGTGCCCGCCTGGAACCGGATGGCACGCCGCGCGCTTCCATGCGCTCGTAAATCTGCGTGAGCTGGGTACGGATCTTTTCGATTCCGGTGTCGGTAAGCGGGCGCAGGTTGTCGTCGACCAGGATACCGCCGACTTCATTCGCCAGCTTGCGGCCGAATCCCACCATGCCGTCGAAAACCTTGAGCCCATCCGGCACCCGCGGCACGTCGAACTGCAGGGTGACCCCCTGGGACGTCTGTCCCTCGATCGCCATCGCACTGAAGGGCTCGGCATCATGATTGCACAGGACGTAGAGTGGCTCACCACGGGTGTCGAGCAACTGGAATGCGCCATCGACGCCCAGCACCATGCCGCTGCTTTCGGCTTCGCGCACGATCCGCGTCAGGTTCACCGCGCCTTCGCCGCGCGCCACCACATTCAGACCGATCAGCACATCGACGTCGACGCAGAAGCGGTCGATCGCCTGCGCACGCTCCAGCGCATCGGCCTCGTCGTCACACGCGAGACGCAGACCGTGCGCGTGTGCCGTACCCTGCAGCAACTTGCACAAGGCCGCAAGCTGGTCTTCCTGAACCGCACCGTTGCGGTCGGCCAGTTGCATGGTGACGACGACCTGCTGATAGTGCGCATCACGCCAGGGTTGCACCTCTTCCCATTCGGTCGCACCCACCGGCAGTCCGACCCAGCGCACCGCCTTGCCCAGGGTGCGCGCCTGATTGAAGGTGTCGGCAAACACATTCGCCAGTACACCCTCGCTGCCGATGCGGATACGGTATTCGATCAGCTCATCGTAGGGTGCCTGGGCAGCCGCCGCCGGAGTGGCCGGACGCGGCTGGACGGATGGCGCCGGCGAAGTGGGCTGCGCCGCAGGCGGGGCCGGCGCAACCCGTGCCGGCTCGGGCTGATCGTCCGCGTACGGCAAAGGCGCCTCGTCGATATGCAAGTGGGGCTCGTTGACTTCGGCGACGTCGCTCGTGCTGCCGGCATCGAAGACGGGTTCCCGCAACGCAGGCTCGTAGCGGTCATGGGTATCACGCGGCACCGCGCCGTCTTGCATCAAGGCATCGCCCCGTGGCGCCTCAAAGGCCGCTTCCGCCTGCTTGCGGAAGCGGCGCTCCTGTACCCAGTTGAATACCAGGACCGCCGCCACGATAACGGCGCCGATCAGCAGCAGCCAGATTTGCAAATCACTCATTCGTTTTTCCCGCCTGAACGGATTGGGCAGATACCACACGGACGAACCATTCGTCGGGCGCAATCATGCCCAGCTCATTGCGCGCGCGCTCTTCGATCGCGTCGCGTCCCTGCTTGAGGTCGCCGAGTTCGGCAACCAGGCCAGCATTGCGGGTTTGCAGGCGTTGGTTCAGCGCCCGCTGGGTGTCAATCTTGTGCGCGCGTTCGCGTACTTTCAACCAGCCTCCTTCACCCAGCCACAACGGGTATTGCAGCAGCACGATCGCGGCCGCCAGCATCCCGGTCAGCCCGCGGCTGCGAATGCGGATGAGCCAGTCAGCCGCGCTGGCGGAAAGCATCGCGTCCCGGGTAGCTGGCCGTGTCCCCGAGCTCTTCCTCGATGCGCAGCAGCTGATTGTATTTCGCCATGCGGTCGGAACGCGACAGCGAACCGGTCTTGATCTGGCGCGCGTTGGTGGCCACCGCCAGGTCGGCAATCGTGGTGTCCTCGGTCTCGCCCGAGCGGTGCGAAATCACCGAGGTGTAGCCGGCCTGCTTGGCCATCTCGATCGCCTGGAAGGTTTCCGATAGGGTGCCGATCTGGTTGACCTTGATCAGGATCGAGTTGGTGATGCCCTTGTCGATGCCTTGCTTGAGGATTTTGGTATTGGTGACGAAGAGGTCGTCGCCGACCAGCTGCACCCGCTTGCCGAGCTTGTCGGTGAGCGTTTTCCAGCCGTCCCAGTCGCCTTCGGCCATGCCGTCCTCGATGCTGATGACGGGATATTTGTCGCACCAGGCCGCCAGGTAATCGGTGAGTTCGGCCGAGGTCAGCTTGAGGCCTTCTGATTCGAGATGATAGCGGCCATCCTTGTAAAATTCGGATGCGGCGCAATCGATGCCGATGGCGACATCAATGCCGGGCTGCAGGCCGGCTTTCTCGATCGCCTGCACGATCAGCTTCAGCGCCGCCTCGTGCGATTCCAGGTTGGGGGCGAAGCCGCCTTCGTCGCCGACGGTCGTCGCCATGCCGGCGTCGTCGAGCAGCTTTTTCAGCGCATGGAAGACTTCGGCGCCGTAACGCAGGGCCTCGCGAAAGCTCGGCGCGCCGACCGGGATCACCATGAATTCCTGCATGTCGATGTTGTTGTTGGCGTGTTCGCCGCCGTTGATGATGTTCATCATCGGCACCGGCAAGGCCATCGGCGCGGCGCCGCCGAGATAGCGATACAGCGGCAGGCCGGCCTGTTCGGCGGCGGCGCGGGCACACGCCATCGACACCGCGAGGATCGCATTGGCGCCGAGGCGCGACTTGTTCTCGGTGCCGTCGAGTTCGATCATGGTCTGGTCGATGAAGGCCTGATCCTCGACATCCAGGCCGATGATCGCTTCGCAGATTTCAGTGTTGATGTGCTCGACCGCTTTCAGCACGCCCTTGCCAAGATAGCGCGACGCGTCGCCGTCGCGCAGTTCGATCGCCTCGCGGCTGCCGGTGGACGCGCCCGACGGCACGGCAGCGCGGCCCAGCACGCCGGATTCCAGCAGTACGTCGGCTTCAACGGTAGGATTGCCGCGGGAGTCGAGAATTTCGCGGGCGATGACGTCGATTATTGCACTCACTTTGTTTCCTCAAAATTCAGTTTTCATCCGCGTCGTTCGCGGATCAGGTTTTCATCAATTTGTGTTCAATAAACCCGCGCTGTTTCACCAGTGCGTCGATTTCCTTTAGCGTTTCCAGCAGTTCCTTCAGCATCCCGAGCGGCCACGCGTTGGGGCCGTCGGACAGCGCACTTGCCGGATCCGGATGGGTCTCTGCGAACACACCCGCGACCCCGGAAGCGACCGCCGCACGCGCCAGCACCGGCACGAATTCGCGCTGCCCGCCACTGGTCGCACCCTGCCCGCCCGGCTGCTGCACCGAGTGGGTCGCGTCGAACACCACCGGGCAGCCGGTTTCGCGCATGATCGCGAGGCCGCGCATGTCGGACACCAGCGTGTTGTAGCCGAAACTGACGCCGCGCTCGCACACCATGATCTGCTCGTTGCCGACCGCGCGGGCCTTGTCGACCACATTCTGCATATCCCACGGCGCGAGGAACTGGCCCTTCTTGATGTTGACCGGCCGGCCGGTGCGCGCGACGTTCTGGATGAAATTGGTCTGGCGACAGAGGAAGGCCGGAGTCTGCAGCACGTCCACCACCGCCGCCACTTCGGCGAGCGGCGTATCCTCGTGTACGTCGGTCAGCACCGGCACGCCGATCTTCGCCTTCACTTCCGCCAGGATGCGCAGACCCTCCTCCAGGCCGAGTCCGCGAAACGACTGGGTCGACGAGCGGTTGGCCTTGTCGAACGAGGATTTGTAGATGAACGGGATCGCCAGCGATGCGCACATTTCCTTCAACTGGCCGGCGGTATCCATCGCCAGTTGCTCGGATTCGATCACACAGGGGCCGGAAATCAGGAACAGCGGCTGGTCGAGGCCCACCTCAAAATCACATAATTTCATGCCTGCTCCTGTTGCTGATGCGCCAGCGCAGCCTGCACGAACGCGATGAACAACGGATGTCCGTTGCGTGGCGTGCTGGTGAATTCGGGATGGAACTGGCAGCCGACGAACCAGGGGTGGACCGAGGTCGGTAGTTCGATCATTTCGCACAGATCGGTTCCCGGCGCACGTCCGGCCACCACCAGACCTTTCGCTTCGAGCTCGCCCAACAGGGTGTTGTTGACCTCGTAACGATGACGGTGGCGCTCGACGATGCTGGCCGCGCCATACACCTGGCGTGCCAGCGTGCCATCCTTGAGTTCGCAGGGCTGGCCGCCGAGGCGCATGGTGCCGCCCAGGTCGGACTGCTCGCTACGCGTTTCGATCTGGCCACCACGGTCGAGCCATTCGGTGATGAGGCCGATCACCGGATGCGTCGTCGCCGGCTCGAATTCGGTGGAGTGCGCATCCGCCATGTCGGCGACATGGCGCGCGTATTCCACCACCGCGAGTTGCATGCCGAGGCAGATCCCCAGATACGGCACCTTGTTTTCGCGAGCGTAGCGGATCGCTGCGATCTTGCCTTCGACCCCGCGTTTGCCGAAGCCGCCCGGTACCAGAATGGCGTCCGCGTCCTTCAGGCAATCGACGCCGTTCTTTTCGATCTGCTCGGAGTCGACGTAGTGGATCTTCACCCGGCTCTCGGTGTGCATGCCAGCGTGAATCATCGCTTCGGACAGCGACTTGTAGGATTCGGTGAGATCGACGTACTTGCCGACGAAGGCGATGTTGACGGTGTGCTGTGGGTTCTCCAGTGCATGCACCAGGCTCTTCCACACCGTCAGGTCAGCCGCGCGCGCCAGGATATTCAGCTTGTGGCAGACGATTTCGTCCAGCATCTGGTCGTGCAGCATCGCCGGAATCTTGTAGATCGAATCGGCATCCAGCATCTGAATCACCGCTTCGGGGCGCACATTGGTGAACAGCGCAATCTTGCGCCGCTCGTCGAGCGGGATTTCGCGGTCGGCACGGCACAACAGGATGTCGGGCTGGATCCCGATCTCGCGCAGCTCTTTCACGCTGTGCTGGGTCGGCTTGGTCTTCAGTTCGCCGGCGGTCGGAATGTAGGGCAACAGCGTCAGGTGGATGAAGCAGGTATTGTCCTTGCCGTCCTCGAACTCCATCTGCCGGATCGCTTCGAGAAACGGCAGTGATTCGATGTCACCCACGGTGCCGCCGATTTCCACCAGCGCGACGTCGGCACCCTGCGCGCCTTCGCGGATCGAGCGCTTGATTTCATCGGTGATGTGCGGGATGACCTGGACCGTGCCGCCGAGATAATCGCCGCGCCGCTCTTTGTCGATCACCGACTTGTAGATCTGGCCGGTGGTGAAGTTGTTGCGCTTGCTCATGCGCGCGCTGGAGAAGCGCTCGTAATGGCCCAGATCGAGGTCGGTTTCCGCACCGTCGTCGGTGACGAACACCTCGCCGTGCTGGAACGGACTCATGGTCCCGGGATCGACGTTGATGTACGGATCGAGCTTTAAGAGGGTGACACGGATGCCGCGCGATTCGAGCAGCGCGGCGAGTGAAGCGGAGGCGATTCCTTTCCCAAGGGAAGAAACCACCCCACCGGTGACAAACACAAACTTCGTCATTTTATGAGTGGGGGCGGGTGATGGCGGATTCTACTCCATCCCGCCCGCCCGCTCAAATGCGCGACCGGGCTAGGCGCTTGCCGAGGCCCTCAAGGGCGGACCTGATCGATCACGATTTTGACGCCGGTGGCGCCTACCGCCACATCCTGGACCGTACCCTCGAAATCGCCTGCCTGACCCATCGGGTTGCCGGACTTGGACACCCGGGCCACCAGCACCACCTGTTTGTGCTTCGACAGGTTGTTGTCGGGACTCATCGCCATGCCGTCGTTCAGTTCGAACGCCAGCGGAAAGCTGTCGGTGTCGGCCCGGATGGCTGCCAGCGGCGGACCGGCCTGACCCGCACGCGCAAACAGAAACAGCACATCCGAGGCGGCGAGCCTGGATTTAAGCGCGGGGGCGATGTCGATGCTGCCCTGGATGGTGGCGCCGGCGGCGGCCGCTGCCGCCTTGTTCTCCGCGGGGGGCGGATTGGCGAGGTTGTCCAGACCGCTCAGGCCCGACTGCGACAGCCGTTCGGCTTCCTTCTGCGCAGCGAGGATGTCCTGCGCATAGGGCGATTCCGGCGGCAACAATCGATGCAGGCGTTTGAAGAAAAAGCCGGCTTGGGCAAAATTGTCTTCCTGATAGGCATGGATGCCAGACAGTTCCAGGCCCTTCATGTCGTCGGGGTCGAGCTCCAGTGCCTGTTGCACCAGTTCCATCGGCCGGCCTGTCAGCACACGGTTATTGGTGATCGCCAGCGCCTCGGCGTAGCCGGAGATCACCGAGGCATCCTTCGGCAACAGCTTGATCGCCTTCTCATAAGCCTTTATCGATTCGGGCCAGCGCTCCAGCGCGGCGTAGGTCCTGGCCAGCATCGTCCAGGCCTCGCCGTCGTCGGGATGGGTTTGGGTCCGCTCTTCAACCTTCTGGACCATCTGCATGAAGTCGTGCTCGCCGGGGACGCTCGTGGCACCCGGTCGCGCATCGGCGACCGCAATCAGCGAAGCCGGATTGCCGAGCCAGAAATACAGGCCGAACGCGGCGACGGGCAGTACAACGCCGAGGATGTAGCCCAGCCGGCGGCTGTCGGCGCGGCCGGTTGCGGTGACCTCGTCCGGGGTCAGCGCGTCGTCGGCCAGCCGGGCTTCGAGCTCGAGCCTGGCGGTCTGGTACTGCTCGTCGGGGAGCAGGCCGGTGGCGCGATCGGCGTCGATTTCCTTCAACTGATCACGGTAGACCGCGATATTGACGTCGCGTCGGGCCGCCTGGGACGTCCCGGTGCGCGCGCGCATCAGCGCCGGCAGAATGAAAATCAGTGCGGCAATGACGCACACCACAGCGGCAGCCCAGAACAGGCTGACAGTCCAGAACGGATTCATTGGTCTTCTTTCAGGAGTTGGGCGGCCGCGGCGAGTCTGGTCTGGTCGGGGGGCGCTTGCACGGCACGGCGGCGGCGCAAGGTCATGTACCAGGCGCCGCCACCGATCCCGAGAAACACAACCGGCCCCAGCCACAGCAGCCAGGTTACCGGCTTGAACGGCGGACGGTAGAGAACGAAATCGCCGTAGCGGGTGGTCAGGTATTCGATCACTTCCTTGTCGTTCTTGCCCGCCTTCATCTGCCCGCGGATTTCCCGGCGCAGGTCCTCCGCCAGTTCGGCGTGCGAGCCGGCGAGCGACTCGTTCTGGCAGACGAGACAGCGCAGATCCTCGGCGAGGTTGACCATGCGCTGTTCGATGACCGGATCGTCCGCGATGGGTAGCGCCTGCGTCGGCGAATTGGCGGGTTCATTGGCCAGCAGCGGGGTGGCAACCACCCACACAATCAGCGCCAGCAGGCCCGGTTTGAAGCGACGAGGACTCATGCGCCCAACTCCTTGAGTTTCGGTTCGAATTTCTCTTTCCAGGTGTTCGGATCGATGGGGCCGACGTGCTTCAGCCGCACAATCCCCTGCTTGTCGATGAGGTAGGTTTCGGGGGTGCCGGTGACCCCGTAGTCAATGCCGACCCGACCGTCCAGATCCTCCGGCACCGCCACATAGGGACTGCCGCTCTGCGCGAGCAGCGCCTGCGCCTCGCGATCCTTGTCCTTCCAGTTGAGGCCGACGATGGGGACCACTCCGGCCTGCGCGACCTGCATCAGGAAGCCGTGTTCCTGACGGCAGGACACGCACCAGGGCGCCCAGACATTGAGCATCCAGACGCGGCCCTTCATGTCGGCGGGGCTGAAGCTGGCGTTAGCGTCGCCCACCAGCGGCAGGCTGAAAGCGGGTGCCTGGCGCCCGATGAACGGCGACGGGACCTCGCGCGGGTTGAGAAACAGGCCCTTGGCAAAGAACCCGACGAGCGCGACGAAAATGACGAGAGGCAACCAGCGCTTCATGACTCAGACCCCCTGCGCCGCGATATGCTCGGGCACGTCGCTGCGCTTGAGCGCGATCCGGTAGCGTTTGTCCGACGCTGCCAGAAAACCGCCCACCACCATGAACACCGCGCCAAGCCAGAGCCAGTTGATGAAGGGCTTGTAGAACAGGCGCACGGTCCAGGCACCGCTCGATCCATCAAGGGGCTCGCCCATGGCGACGTAGATGTCGCGGAAAATATTCGGATGCACCGAGGCCTCGGTCATCGCCATACCCGAGGCGTTGTAGGTACGCTTTTCCGGGTGCAGCGTGGCGATCAGCTTGCCGTTGCGGCTCACTTCCAGCGTGCCGCGGGCGGCGCGGTAGTTGGGCCCGTCGTGTGGCTCGGTGCCGCGGAAGATGAAGCTGTACCCGGCGAGTTCCGCCTGGCTGTTTACGTCCATGCGGACATCGCGTTCCAACTGATAATTGGCGACCACCGCAATGCCGGCCACGCCGATCGCCATTCCCAGGTGGGCCAGCTGCATCCCCCAGAAGCCGCGCGGCAGCCGCGACAGCTTGTGGATCACGCCGCCCTGGCCGTACTTGAGCCGGTCGATAAAACCGGCCAGCACCGTCAGCGCGATCCATGCTGCGAGGAAAAATCCGAGCGCGGCCCATGGCTTGAAGTCACCCAGCACCAGCGGCACCAGGATTGCGGTGGCGATCGCCACGCCCAGCGCCCACTTCAGGCGGGTGGCGATATCGGGCAGGCTCGCCTCCTTCCAGCGCGCCAGCGGACCAACACCCATCAGGAACAAGGCCGGCGCCATCAGCGGAACGAATACCGCGTTGAAGTAAGGCGGGCCGACCGAAATCTTGCCCAGCCCCATCGCATCCATAAACAGCGGGTACAGGGTGCCGAGCAGCACCGAGCCCAGCGCGGCAATCAGGATCACGTTGTTGGCGAGCAGCAGCGACTCGCGCGAGAACCAGGTGAAACCGCTGCCGGTGATCATCTTCGGCGCGCGCCAGGCGTACAGCACCAGCGAGCCGCCGATCACCAGCGCGAGGAAACCGAGGATGAAGGCGCCGCGCGCCGGGTCGGTGGCGAAGGCATGGACCGACGACAACACGCCGGAGCGGACCAGGAAGGTGCCGAGCAGCGACAGCGAGAAGGTCAGCAGCGCCAGCAACACGGTCCACGCCTTGAACGCCCCGCGCTTCTCGGTCACCGCCAGCGAGTGAATCAGCGCGGTGCCGGCGATCCACGGCATGAACGAGGCGTTCTCGGTCGGATCCCAGAACCACCAGCCGCCCCAGCCCAGTTCACGAT
>JACDJC010002865.1_pt1 | contig 13078 bp, 10 predicted proteins | sample 7454191 | NCBI WGS metagenome assembly JACDJC01 (sample SAMN14253291, study PRJNA609438) | sludge metagenome | isolation source: sludge after 25d culture with pyrite and EDTA | collected 2018-12-20 | reverse complement strand
TGCCGTACTTGTTACCTCGGGGATTTTGAGCAGTTCAGTTTCTATCAGATTTCCCAAACGGTTGGTTTCTTCCAGAGAAACTCCCGGTTTTGCCACAGCGGTAATGGTTAATGCACCTTCATGAAAATCGGGAAGAAAGCCCTGCCCCATCATAAAAAATACAATAACGGCCAAAACAAAAGTAAAAACGGTTGGCGTCAACACCCACAATTTATGATTTAAAACCCAGTCTAACGATTTTTGGTAATTTTTCAATACATGACGGGTGAGCCAGCTCTCTTTGTTCTGTTTTGTAAGGTATTTTTCATCAGTAAGCATTATGCGGCACATCAATGGTGTGATGGTCATTGCCACAATCAACGAAATAAAAAGCGCAACAATGTAGGCTACTCCAAGAGGCTTAAGCATTCGCCCCTCCATTCCCGAAAGAAAAAAGAGTGGTACAAAAGCTACAATTATAATCAATGTTGCATTCAGAATAGATGCCCGGATTTCAACGGAAGCGTTGTAAACCACGTTGATAACAGGCTGCTGTTCTCCAATTGGGTTCATATGGTTTTGGCGCAATCGCTTGTAAACATTTTCCACATCAATAATCGCATCATCCACAAGCGACCCAATGGCAATAGCCATTCCGCCAAGTGTCATGGTATTGATATTCATTCCAAGCAAATGGAGAACTATAACGGTTCCAAGTAAAGAGAGCGGAATTGCTATAAGCGAGATTAGTGTTGTGCGTAAGCTTGCCAAAAACAGAAACAGAATGATTACAACAAATATTGCACCTTCGATAAGTGCGCGTCCTACGTTATTTACCGAAGCCTGAATAAAATCTGCCTGACGGAAGATTTTGGTATCCATTCGTATATCGGATGGCAGGGATTTTTTAATTTCATTTAGATTCTCCTCAATATTTTCCGTAACCCTTAGAGTGTTGACATTGGGTTGTTTAGACACAGACAAAATCACTGCACGTGATGCATTTTGAGAGGCATACCCCATTTTCACGGCACTGCCGATAATCACTTCAGCAACATCAGAAACAACGACAGGTCTGCCGTTTACAGTTTTAATATATGTATTGCCCAATTCTTCGGGATTATTGGTGCGCGCCATTCCGCGCAGTGCATATTCATTACCGAACTCACGCACTACTCCGCCCGTTGAATTGTTGCTTATTGTCCTTCCCACCTTTTCAAGTTCACTCATTGTTACTCCATAAACACCCATTTTCTGCGGATCGGCAAGAATCTGATACTGTTTGTAGTCGCCGCCAATAATTGTGACCTGCGACACGCCGCCGGTAGCAAGGATTGCCGGTTTAACCACCCATTCAGCCAAGGTGCGAAGCTCCATCATGGAAGTGGAATCAGCCTGCAATCCGATAAAGAGAATTTCGCCCATAATGCTCGACTGCGGGGCAAGCACAGGCGTAACATGCCCGGGCAGTGAGTTGGCAAGGGTGACCATTTTTTCGCTGACAACTTGCCGCGCTTTAAAAATATCAGCACCCCAGTCAAACTCAACCCAGACGAAAGAAAATCCATACATAGAAGCTGAGCGGACACGACGAACCTGCGAAGCACCGTTAACGGCAGTTTCAATGGGAAAGGTCACCAGCCGCTCCACCTCCTCTGAAGCCATGCCATGAGCATCGGTCATAACAACAACCGTTGGCGCTGTGAGGTCGGGAAATACATCAATATCCATAATTCGCGATGTATATAATCCTGCAACAATCAGCAAAACAGCTCCCAGCAATATGAAAAGCTTGTTGTTAAGCGAGAATTTTATTATTCTGTTTATCATCTTTTCAAAAAATTAATGCACATGACCGGAGTGGATATCAAGTGCTCCTGCTGCCTGTGCAAGTTTAACCAAAACAGCTCCTTTGCTGACAATACGTTCATTTTCAGATATCCCTTCAATGATTTGGGTGCGAAACCCATCAGTTGCTCCTTTCTTTACCGGACGTTTTTCAAATAATTCAGGCGTAATCTGAACAAAAACAAAAAATGCACCCATCTCTTCAACAATGGCGTTGTTAGGAACGGAGATTTCATTCTCCCCGGAGAGCAGTTTAATATACATTTCCACAAAACTGCCGGGAAGCAATCCAATATTGTTTTTAACCTGAAAAACAACAGGTATCAGCGGGTTAGCCAAATCTGCCGTTTTCCCGTAGGAAACCAGTTTTCCGTCCAGCTCTGCAAGCGAGTAAGTTATTTCTCCACCCATCACTTTCAGGTTTGCAGAAGAGATTGTACTGAGAATTTGATGATACTTTGGCTGCAAATCGGCTTTCACCAGTAAGTCGGTGTTTTTTGAAACCACGAGAACCGGTTGTCCTGTTTCGGCAAATTCACCGTTACGAACCAGAAGCTGCTTTATAAATCCGTTTATCGGAGAGCTGACAGTCTGGCTGCCAGAAGAAAAGTTCCGGTTTAAATTATTGTAAACAACTTCAGCATTTTTAAATGCTGTTTCTGCTTCCAGCAAATCCCTTTCTGATACAATCAGCTCTTTAAAAAGCTCTTTTTTCCGATTGTAATCTGCTTTTGCCCGGTTATATTCAGAAACCGCTTCGACGTATTTCACTTCAAGATTATTGTCGGCAAACTCTTTACTCTCAATTGAAAAGAGCGTCTGCCCTGCCCGAACTGCCTTTCCTTCTACAATTTCGTTCCCCGAAAACAGAACCGTGCCCCCTGCTTTGGCAACAACCACTTTTTCATCAATTTGCGCAGGTAGAATTTGTGCGGTGGTTCTGATTATCTTGCTGAATGTTGCCCGTTTAACTTTTTCAGTGGCAAAATCAACTTTCCAGCTTTGCTCTTTCGTAAAAACAATGGCGTTACCTTCCGAAACGTGTGTTTCATGGGCGGCATGCCGGGCATCATGCTCATCTTCAAAAACCTCAATGCCTTCAACAACAAGCCGGAAGGCTCCTTCTAAAGTTTGTATTTCAAAAATCAGTTCCCCGTTGCCGGCTACTGCGGGCGTGATTTCAAACTTCCAGATTCCCTCCTCCACAAGCCCTTCAACTGTTTGCGCACTATTTAAAGCGCCAACTGCCAGAGATGCGGCAACTTTTACACCGGCAAGTGGTTTAAAATCATTCAGATTGGTGAAATGTGCCAAAACTTCACTCCCTTCACCAACTGCAAAAGGAGTTGCCTCAATGAAAACCTCAAACTCATCACTATAAGCTGTTAGTTGAAGCACATCTTCATGGTCGTGGTCATGCTCCGGTGCATGATGACGGGAGCACGACATGAGTGAAACTGTAATAAAAAGTGTCAAAATTAAATATGATATTTTCATGTTTTTTGACTGTAAAATTTTATAATAAAACATGGATTTAGATATTTTATAATTTGAGTTGCGGACTGTTTTTAATGAAATATTTTATCTCTCAACTGTTTCTTAATGAAACAGAAGAGATAAATTCAATAATGTTTAATTGCAGACGGATGAACCCGGTGCAATCAAATAAAAAACATATATATTCAGCAAAAGGGAGGGGCTCTCAAGCCGGATGACCTGGCAATTTCATTTGTGTAGGAAGTATTGATGTAAGGTTTTTGAAGTGAAGAAAAAATATCAGAAACAGGGGTTGCCAATTCGGTATAATCCGAGCTCAAAAACTGATAAACAAGTAGAAACCCAATTTCTGAATCACTTGACTGAAGGGTAGGGTTATCCTTATCAAACCGTACATAAATCCTGTCAAGCAAACAATTTTCAAAGCTTATACCTCCATGATTTTCTTTTGTTTCCGCCGGAAACAAAAGACCACTCAGATGAAAATCATGTAAACTTTCTGTCTGAAAATGATGTTCGGCAGTACAGCAATGAACCCCATTTGTGGTATCGTAATGGGGAATGAAGGAGTGAACCAATATGATTGTATTGGCAAGAAACAAAAAAAACATTTTGAACAGATTAATCATCCTTCATATTTTTTGCAAATATAGAAATTTTTTAATTAGAACAATTCTAAACAAATTGATTACCTTTGTATAGAAAAAATTATTCTTATGCTACACGTTTCCCCAATATACGTAAAACCCGGGATGAAGATGTTTGATCTTATCGAAGATAATCCCACACTCCTGCTGATGATGCAGCATTTTGACTTTGATTTCAAAGTTGGTGATTTGTCAGTTGGGCAATTGTGCATGGAAAAAGGAATCAGTGAAAAGCTTTTTGTTTCAATGTCCAATATTTATAACGGCTTCCGGCCAAAAGATAATCCCATTGAGTCAAAGGAAGATGTATTGATTGTTGTGGAATTTCTAAGAAGGAGCCATGACTATTATCGTCACGATAAATATCCTCAAATTAGTGAATACATCAGGCAGCTGCAGGAAAAACATCCCTGCAAGGAGCTGGAACTTCTTGATAAGTTTTTCAACGAATACTTTGATGAGGTTATAGAGCACCTTGACTATGAGGACAATGTGGCTTTCCCCTATTTTGAGAAACTTGTCAGCAGCGAAAATAAGAGTAATAGCGAAGCTTATTCAGCGCTGGAATACAGTGAGCATCACACTGATATTGAGCTGAAGCTCAAAGACATTAAAAATCTGTTGCTAAAATATGTAATCATCGACAATGACCTGAATCTGCGGCGCAAATTACTTTTTTCTCTTTATGAACTGGAGTATGATTTATATATCCATTCACTAATTGAAGAAACAATTTTAATTCCTTTTGGATACAGCACAGAAAAAAAACATGGACAAACATAGATTACATATAGCAATAATGGTGTATTCACATATCATATATGAAGGATTACATAATATTATTTCTCAATCGGATATGGACTGCCTAATGTGCAAGGTAGATTCACTTGATGATTTGGAACATATTCTTCATTCCAAAAATATTGACATACTTATCACCAACCCGATGCAGCTGGTAAACCGGGAAAAGGAACTGAGAAAAATCCGCCGGAACTATCCTGATCTGTCGGTAGTCGGAATTAATCTTGGTGTTATTGACACCGATTTGCTCTCTCTTTTAGACTCTTCTTTCACAATATTCGACTCCGTTGAAAATGTTATGCATAAACTGCAAAAAGCGGGAAACAACACCGAGCAGAAAAGCACGGCAAATGATGACAATCTGACTGAGAGGGAGATTGAAGTACTCACCCGGCTGGTTCACGGGCTTTCAAACAAGGAGATTGCGGATTCGCTGAATATCAGCATTCACACGGTAATAACCCACCGGAAGAACATTACGGCAAAAACCGGAATCAGAAGCCAGCCAGGTTTAACAATCTATGCCATCTCAAAAAAAATCATTTCCATAGAAGATATCGATTTGCAAAAATCGTAATTCTGCGAATGTGTAGATTCTTGAAGTTTCTTCCTTGTCAGCATTGTGGCTTAATGTTGAAATCTTTAAAACTGATAATTCAATGAAATAGCAAAATTACGGGGATCGGTGGGGTTTAAATATCCGCCACGATAGTATGCAGTATAGCCGGTTACATCGAGCAGATTGTTCAAAAACAGCTTAATCTGATATTTGTCAATCCGGTAGCCTGCCTGTGCATTCACTGTTGTGTAAGGGTCTGCCATAAAAGGCGGGGTATTAACCTGTATATTGTGTCCGGGCAACACGGCATAAGTATATTCTGCAAAGGGACGCTCCCCCACATAATATACTCCCAATCCGAAGGAAAGATTGCGGAGTGCACCCCTGCTCACCGCATAGTTCAGCCAGCCGTTGGCGGTATGGTTTGCCGTGTTCATGGGAGATGAACCTTCATGGTAATAAGGACTGTCGTGATAAGAAGCATCCAGATAGGAATATCCCAGCACGACATCCAGATTTTTAACCGGTTTTCCGGTCAGTTCCAGTTCAAGCCCCTCTCTTTTAAGGTTTCCCGCCTTTATGTAATATCCCGTATTATTTCCTGCATCATCCAGTGCCGCGTAAGTCAGATTATTGTTCATTGTGTGAAAATATGTAGCGTTGAACCTGAGATGGTTTTCAAACCACTCGCTTTTGAAACCTGTTTCAAACTGTTTTTCACGGGTTGGACCAACCGATGTGATTTTATCTTCCAGCAGGTTGCCTGCTCCGCGCAGCGAAGTTGTTGTAGTATAGGAAGCAAAAAGATTAAAGTCACCAAAAGGTGTAACGATAACTCCGAACAGCGGGTCAATCACATCACCACCCGTTGCGGAAACAACATTGTTACTCATTCCGCTCACCTGACTATAACGCAGACCTATGGACACTTTCAGGTACCTGCTAAGCGTCATCACCTCCTGCATCAACAAACCATAGGCATATTCCCTTGAAGTTACCGGATTTCCGAAAATGAGGCTTGCCTGTGGCGCTGTGTTGGGAATAGTTTTTAAAACATCAATTGTATCAACCGTTATGGCGCTTGTTGTGCTGGTTGCAACATCCGACCAGCGAAAGTCAAATCCGGCATTGAAAGTATGTTTCACCGCTCCTGTCTGAATATCTTTCCCTGTTAAGTCTATCTGAAAAACACCATTTTTATCAGTCCGCGCGCTTCCGCTGTAGTTTCTTGAACGAAGATTATATTCTCCGGTTTTTGCAGCATTTTTCAGCGGTGATGCATGCCCTTTCACGCTGTTTATTTTTAAACCGGCACCGGCATAAGCAATTCTCATGGCGAAACCTTTTCCCAGGTCACGGTTCAGTCGAGCCATGTAGGTTAATGTGTTATTATTTTGCCGGTCAGAAGAAAATCCCAAAAATCTATCGTAGGGCATTTCATAAATGTTGTTTACGCTATCAGCACTTAAATTTACCGTTCCCTGATCGGGTGTGCGCGAATCGTGCAGATAATCCATCTCCAGCATAATTTTTGTTTTTTTGTCGGGGCGCCAGGCAAAGGAAGGATTAATATAAAACCGGTCTTTTGAAACAAAAACCCGATAGTTGTCGCTTGTTTCAAACGCTCCGCTAATGCGAAAAGCTGTTCTCGACATGGCATCTGCAACAAACTGAATGTCAAAAGTGGGACGAATCTGGTTCCAGCTACCTCCTCGAATGCCAATGTTGCCCGAGTTGATAAACCGGGGAGTTTTAGTTGCAATGTTTACAACCCCTCCGCCAGAGCCAAGGTCATTCCCAATTCCCTGGGCAATGGATGCCGAACCGCGCAGCACCTGAATGGTTTCAACGCCCTGCATGTCGGAAAGAAATCCGGCGCCCCGGAAATCCGAATGCACACGAACTCCGTTCTTCACCACCGGTATTCCACGGTAACCACGCGAAATGATACTTTCGGAAGTATTCCCATAGGTGGCAAAAGTTCCCAGTCCGGGAACATTGCGCACTGCATCGTTCAATGACAAAGCTCCCTGCTCGGCAATCATTTTTTGCGATACCACAGATACACTCTGCACCTGTTCATCCAACCGCAGCGGGATACGGGTCAGGGCTTCCATCTTTTCCGGGCGTTCCCTGCGCACACCAAATACTTCAATCTCTTCCAACACTTTATCTTCCTGAAGCAGATAAAAATCCTCCTCTTTTTGTTGACCTTCCCTGAAGCTAATCTCCTTTAAAACGGGGCGAAATCCTACATAACTGACAATTACAGTATGCTTTCCGTCAGGAATATTGCTGAGAAAAAAATCTCCTGCATAATCCGTGTCGCTGCCGATACCCAAATCTTCGAAAAATACCGTTGCTCCGCGCAGTTTCCCCCTCTCTTCACCAGTTACCGTACCCACAAGACTGTTTTTCATTTGTGAAAAAACAGGATATTGAAATATAAACAGGCATATTATTATTGATAAGAATCTTTTAGACATTATTTTAATGTTTTAAACTTTAAATTACTCAGCAGCAAATAAACTTTAAAGCCAAAACCCCTGCAATCCCTTAAAATTAGGATTTAGGGTACAGGAAATACCAAAAAGCAGTTATATTACCCAAGGTTAACAATGCCGGTCTGGTATTTCGCCCAAATAGTTTTATAATAACAACACCGTTTATTCACCACAAAGCCTTATTTTTGCGTGGTGAAGTGCCAAAAACTTAATATTGATTGCAGGGTGGTTGTCGTGGTTCTGCTTCTGCTGGTTAGCGGATGCAGGGAGAAATTCTCTCCCCGCCCGCGGGGATTTTATCGAATCGATTTTCCGGAAAAAACTTATCATCCCCTGGATAATAATTTCCCCTACCGGTTTGAAATCCCCGGTTATGTGAAGGTTTCTCCCGACATGGAGAATCCCGGTCAACCTTTGTGGATTAATCTTGAGGTGCCTGAGAATAAAGCGGAAATACATATCTCCTACTATAATCTTGAAACCCGTGCAAAACCGCCGCGCATACTGCTTTCGGAGCTGATGGAAGAGGCGCGCGAACTTGCCTACAAACATTCCATCAAGGCGGATGCCATTGAAGAGCGAATTTACGTCAACCGGGAAGAAAAGGTATTTGGAACGGTATATCAAATCAAAGGCAATGCCGCTTCGCCCATGCAGTTCTTTTTAACCGACAGCACCCGTCATTTTCTGCGCGGCGCACTCTATATCAGAGCAACACCTGATATCGACTCCCTAAAGCCGGTAATCGATTTTTTAGAGCACGATGTTATTCATCTTATTGAAACTGCAACATGGAAATAATATCTGACTGCACTATTCTTGAAACTGAAGCCGGGAAACTGGGAATCCGTATGTTAACAGAATCTGCAGATTACTTAGCCGGGAATTTCCACTTTTCGGAAATGGAGAAAATAGAATTTCAATCACTGAAAAACGAAACCCGGCGAAGGGAGTATCTCGCCGTGCGCATACTGGTTGAAGCCATGTTAGGCAGAAAAGTTAAAATCGAATACTCTCAAAACGGAAAACCTTTGCTGAAAAACTACCCCTTAAAGATCAGTATCTCCCATTCTGCGGACATGGCGATAGTGCTGCTGTCTGAAAAAAACATTGGCGCAGATGTTGAAAAAACTGACCGGAATACCGAAAGGGTAGCCACAAGATTTCTTTCCGTAAAGGAATTAAACTGCATTCAAAACTCACCAAACCCTTCGGTTTTGCAGGTTTTATACTGGAGTGCAAAGGAAGCTGCATTCAAGTTTTCCGATGTCCCGGAAATTGAATTTAAAGAACATATTGTCATTCATCCCTTTGAACTCAACCCGGAGGGTGGCAAATTCAGCGGCATTTTGTGCAAAAAAACCCCGCCAACAATTTTAGCCTTTCATTACCTGTTTTTTCAAAACAATGTGATTGTCTGCTGTGTTGAAGAAGATAGTAAATTTGAAAAATGAAGAAACCGGAAGAACATATTCTTGTAATTTTTGGCGCTTCGGGCGATTTAACCCGGCGAAAGCTGATACCCGCCCTCTTTTCACTTTTTCAAAGAAAATTGCTGCCAAAAAATTTTGCAGTGCTTGGCGCATCACGAACACCGCTCTCCGATGAAGATTTCAGAAAGAAAGCAGGTGAATTTTTATCCGACGGAAAAGAAATTGATGAGTTCAAAAAACTTCTCTTCTATGAACCGGTATCACCAACAGAATCCGAAGATTTCAAAAAGCTGGACTCGCGCCTTGAAAGTCTTTGCAAGGAACGAAATATTCCGCCCAATTATATTTTCTATCTCTCAACGCCTCCCCTGGTTTATGAAACCATATCCCGGAACCTCGAAAAGCAGGGGATGGAGCGATCTGAAAATCACTTCAGAAGATTAGTTGTGGAAAAACCGTTTGGAACGAATCTCGAATCTGCCAGATCGCTTAACAAAAGCCTGCTGGTTTCCTTTGCCGAAAACCAAATTTACCGGATTGACCATTACTTAGGAAAAGAGAGTGTTCAGAATCTGCTGGTTACCCGTTTTGCCAATGGCATATTCGAACCGTTGTGGAACAGGAATTTTATTGAACGAATTGAGGTGACATCAGCTGAAGAGATAGGCGTGGAAGGTCGCAGCGGATACTATGAGCAGGCAGGCGCCTTGCGCGATATGCTGCAAAACCACCTGCTTCAGCTTGTGGGTTTTGTTGCGATGGAGCCTCCCGTAGTCATTGAAGCCGATGCCATACGTAACGAAATCGTGAAGGTTTTTCAGTCAATTCGCCCGATAACCGGCGGAGAGGTGACTAAATCGGTAGTTAGGGGGCAGTATGTTGCGTCAGTAATTCAGGGAGAGCATGTGAGAGGATACCGTGAAGAACCCGGAGTCCGTCCCGATTCGCGGACAGAGACTTTTATCGCCATGAGGTTCTTCATCGACAACTGGCGCTGGGCAGGTATTCCGTTTTATATTCGCACCGGCAAAAAGCTGCCGGCAAGAATTACCGAAATCGTAATTCACTTCAAGCAGGTTCCGCATCATCTCTTCAACCATTCCGGAATTTCGGGCTCGGAGAATAACCGGCTGATTATCCGTATTCAGCCCAATGAGGGAATCTTACTGCAATTCAAAATGAAAACTCCCGGTGCAGGATTTCACGCACAAACGGTAGACATGGATTTCCTCTACACCGACCTTGCCAACGTGCATTTGCCTTCGGCTTATGAGCGCCTGCTGCTGGATTGCATGTTAGGCGACGCCACCCTCTATTCACGAAGGGATGCTGTTGAAGAAGCCTGGAAATTTGTACAGCCCATCATGGATGCATGGGAAAATGATCCGAGAATACCGGTTTACGGCTATCCTGCCGGAACATGGGGACCGGAAAGTGCGCAGAGGTTGATTCAGAAAGGGCAGTGGCATTATCCATGCAAAAGCCTTACGGATGATGAAAAATGTTATGAGCTTTGATATTTTTGGGATTACCCTACTTTGCTTCTCTCTAAAATTTCATATATTTAGCCATTAAATACTGAAATTATGGCAGTTTCAATTGAAGTGAAAATTTATCCGGGACCAAAGAAGGTGGGTAAGGCAGTGGCAGAAGAGATTCATAAAATAACACAACACTCCTTGCAGCAGCAATTTCACATAGCCCTTTCCGGAGGAAATACACCAAAAAAATTGTTCGAAATTCTGGCAAAACAGTATAAAGATAAAATCCACTGGGAGCGTATCCATTTCTGGTGGGGTGATGAACGCTGCGTGTCGCCGACCAGCGACGAAAGCAACTTTAAAATGGCTAATGATCTCCTTTTCACACAGGTTCCTGTTCCTTCAAAAAACATTCACCGGATAAAAGGTGAAAACCGCCCTGAAGAAGAAGCGGAGCGCTATGCAGCAGAAATTTCCAAAAATCTGCTCAGCCGGGGTGGATTTCCGGCATTTGATCTGATTTTGCTGGGATTAGGCGATGACGGGCACACGGCTTCCATTTTTCCCGACAGGATGGATATCCTTGAAGATTCCCAGATTGTAGCCGTTGCGAAGCATCCGATAACTGCTCAAAAACGAATCACACTCACCGGGAAAGTGCTGAATAATGCAACCCGCGTGTTTTTCTTGCTGACAGGAGAGAACAAATCCTTGCGGGTTTCGGAAATCATGAATAATGAAGAAGCCGCAAAAAAGCTTCCGGCAAACTACATCAACCCTAAACACGGCGTGCTCATCTGGTTTCTTGATGAACCTGCCGCATCAAAAATCACCTGACCGGTTTTAATCCGACTATTTTTTCTCCGAAACTTATGGTTTCGCTGATTACCTGATCCACCGAGCCGGAGGTGAGTTCACAGCCAATCACGTGGTCGCCTGCTTCGGGGAAAGCCACTTTCACTTTTTGGTCTTCAGAAGTTCCCAACTGATCAAACATTTTCAGCATCGGTCCCACTTTTACCGTCTCATCCTGATGATTTTTGTCTTTATAATAATATCCTAAGAATACTGGAGCAGTTACCCTTTCATAGATCTCTCTCTTCATGGTTGCATCAATAAGCTGCTGAAGAAAAACCACACCTTCCATTCGGTATTTACAATACCAGTACTGACACTCTTTTGAATCGAAATCGGGATTTGTAATCCGGTAGTTCCCACCCTCAGCCTTTCTGCCAATCTGCAATCCCCACGGTTTTGAAAGTAAAAATGCGGCGTTGTTGTTAATCCTGATGTTTGGCGAATACAATATCAGGGCATCCACATATTCGGGGAAGATGGCTGCCAGTTGCAATCCGAGTGTTCCTCCGGTGGAAGTGCCCATGACAACAACATGTTTGCCGAGACTGCGCGCAACCATGAGCGCTTCTTTTGCCGACTCCCACAATTTATCCGGGGTCATGTCAATCAGCGCATCTTCGGTTTCCAAACCATGCGAAGCCAGACGCGGGATATAGGCATTCATTCCAAAATGCCGGGCAAATTCAACATGTGCCGGATAACCCTCATACCATGATGCTGAAAAACCATGCAGATAGAGCAAGCAGAAATCGGTTCGCTCCTTAACCGAATCGTTTGCCCAGAAAATCCGCGATTCATTATCGGGCCTGATTTGAAAATTTGCCTCCTGACTGCTGATATACGACTCAAGAGTATTAATACTTGCCGGCAGAGAGGGCAAATCCATACTCAGCTCCGGCTTTGGCGGTTTGGGGCCCAAGAGATATCCTGCCACCAAAACCAGCAGCAACAATAAAAGAATACGTTTTATTTTTTTCATATCTTACTTATTATCAATACTATACATAATTACTTAAAACTCAATTGTCAGTTGCACAGCTATCTGCCTCTCTTCCTGCAGAAAGTTGGAAAGAGTCAGTCCCAGCAAACGCACACCTTTTGTGAAAGATTCTGCATTCAGCAGAGCCAGCGCCTCAGCAATCATATCTTTTTTTGAATATATGTATCCGGCAACTGTTTTGCTTCGGGTGTGCTGCTGAAAATCACTGTATTTATATTTCAGAGTCAGTGTTTTGGCTTTTGCTTTTGTGCGTTCATAGCGTTCCCACACTATACCGGCAATTTCAAGCAGTTCGGTTTCCATCTCGCTGTGCCGGAACAGATCGGCTGAAAAAGTTTGCTCGGCTCCAACCGATTTTCTTTCACGTGCAGGTTCAACTTGCCGGTCGTCAATTCCGCGACAAATTTCATAATAGTAATTCCCCGATTTCCCAAAAAGTCTGACCAGTTCAAAGCGTTCAATTCTCTTCAG
>JACDJC010002864.1_pt1 | contig 13091 bp, 10 predicted proteins | sample 7454191 | NCBI WGS metagenome assembly JACDJC01 (sample SAMN14253291, study PRJNA609438) | sludge metagenome | isolation source: sludge after 25d culture with pyrite and EDTA | collected 2018-12-20 | reverse complement strand
GCCAAGCATCTGCCCGGTCCGCGCGTCTATCCGATTGGCGCGTTAACGCAAAAGCTCGAAGGCAAGATGCTGACCGAAATGGCCGAGCTGACCGAAGCGGGTTGTCGCGCCTTTACCCAGGCCGATGCGCCGCTGACGGACACGCTGGTGCTGCTGCGCGCCATGCAATACGCTGCCACCTTCGACTTTAGCCTGTGGCTGCGGCCGCAGGATATGGCGCTGGCACGTGACGGCATTGCACACGATGGCCCCGTCGCCTCGCGCCTGGGCCTGGCGGGCATTCCTGCCCTGGCAGAAACCGTGGCCCTGGCGACCATATTATTGCTCGCACGCGAAACCGGTGCGCGCATTCATCTCGCCCGCCTGTCGACCCGCGAAGGCATCGCCATGGTGCGCGCCGCCAAAGCGCAAGGGCTGGCGGTTACTTGCGACGTGGCCAGCACGCATGTCCATTTGTCGGAGAACGATCTCATCAGTTTCGATTCGCACCTGCACCTGGTGCCTCCACTCCGGGGACAGCGCGACCGCGATGCCATCCGCGAAGCGCTGCGCGACGGCTCCATCGATGCGCTGTGTTCCGACCACACTCCGGTCGACGAGGACGTCAAGCAGGTGCCGTTCGGCGAATCGGCGCCCGGGGCATCCGGCGTGGAACTGCTGTTGCCGCTGACCCTGAAATGGGCGCGTGAAATGGGCGTTCCCCTGATGCAGGCCATCGACCTGATCTCGTGGAAACCCGCACAGATTCTGGGCGTGCCAGGCGGCAATCTGTCGGTCGGCAGCTGTGCCGATATCTGCATATTCGATGAGACGGTCGAGTGGGTGGTCACCTCCAAAACCCTGGCCAGTCAGGGCGACAACACGCCTTTCCTCAACCAGCCGATGCAGGGCCGGGTGCGCTACACCTTGATTGATGGCCATATCGACTTCGAGTCAGCGCATTGAGCATCGACCTGCCGCCCTTGGCGGGTGATGCCCGCCGCCGCCCCCGTGTATCTTTTCTGCTGCCGGTTTCAAGCCTGCTTGCCGGGGCAGCGGCCGTTGCCGGCTTCGCTCCGTTCGAATGGTGGCCGCTGCCGGTATTGAGCCTGGCGCTGCTGTTCGCACTGCTGGCGCACAACGTTTCCAGCCGCGCCGGCTTCATGATCGGCTTCGCCTGGGGCCTGGGCTTCTTCTTGACCGGGGTAAGCTGGATATTCGTCAGCCTGTCGGTCTATGGCAGCATGGCGACCTGGCTGGCTGCGCTGGCCACCTTCCTGTTTTGCGCAGTCCTGGCACTATTCCCCGCCGCAGTCGGGGCACTGCAGGCGCGCTGGCCCATCTCACCCACACCACGCTTGTTGCTGTTGATCCCGTTATTGTGGGGCGTATCGGAATGGGTGCGGGGCTGGTTGTTCACCGGTTTCCCGTGGCTCGGCATCGGCTACTCGCAGGTGCCGCTCAGCCCGCTGGCTGGCTACGCCCCGCTGGTCGGGGTGTATGGCGTGTCATTCCTGCTGGCGATCATCGCCGCACTGCTGGCCTGGTGCGTGACAACGCGCGGGCAGATGCCAAGGCGCGCATGGGCGCTGGTTGCCATCGCGATGCTGGGAGTTGGCGGCCAGATCCTGCGCGACATCAAATGGACCACACCCGACGGTGCCCCCACCTCGGTGGCGTTGTTGCAGGGCAATGTGCCACAGGACATGAAATGGCAGCCGGAAATAACCCGTGTCACGCTGGAAAGCTATGCGCGCATGGCCATCGCTTCGCCTGCGCAACTGATCGTGTTGCCGGAAACCGCCCTGCCCCTGTTTGAGTCCGAACTCCCGGAGGTCTATCGCGAAGGGCTGGCCTCGCTCGGCAAGAAAAACGGTGGCGACGTGCTGACCGGCATGCCGACCGGCTCGCTGGATGGCGCCTACTACAACAGCGTCATCAGCCTGGGCACCGCGCCCAGCCAGCGCTACCACAAGATCCATCTGGTTCCGTTCGGCGAATTCCTTCCGCTGAGGGCAGTGTGGGGCTGGGTGCTCGACGTGCTGCACATCCCGCTGTCGGACTTCGCTCGCGGCGACGTCGACCAGCGCCCGCTTGCCATTGGCGGCCAGCGCGTGGCCGCCAATATCTGCTACGAGGATGTCTTTGGCGAGGAAATCATCCGCCAGTTGCCGGAGGCCAGCGTGCTGGTCAACGTCAGCAATCTAGCCTGGTTCGGCGACTCGTTCGCGCCCTGGCAACACGCCCAGATGTCGCAGATGCGCGCCCTGGAAACCGGCCGCATGATGCTGCGCGCCACCAATACCGGGGTTACCGCCATCATTGATGCGCAAGGCCATGTGCTGGCGGCGTTGCCGCTGTTCCAGGCAGGCAGCCTCTCCGGCAGCATTCAGGGCTATGCCGGCAGTACGCCGTATGTGCGCTGGGGCAACCGGCCGGTGCTGATCGTGTGGGGGATACTCGGAATCGCGCTGCTGATCGAAACGCTCAGGCGGCGGCCCTGATTCGCGTGGCGTTGCGGCCGCCACGCTTGGCTTCCAGCAGCGCGGCATCCGCACGTGCCAAGGCTTCGTTGTCCTGCTTGTCCTCGCGGCTGTATTCCGACAGGCCGCCGCTCCATGACAACTTCTGCGTCACGCCCGGTATCAGTTCCACGCTCTCCGGCATGTTGGCACGCAGACGGTCTGCCAGTTCCTGCGCCCGATCCAGCGACGTGTAGGGGAACAGCACGCAAAACTCGTCGCCGCCCAGACGCGCAATAAAATCGCTGTTGCGCAGGCAGCTCTTCAACACATTGCCGAACTTGATGATGAGTTGATCACCCGCTTCGTGGCCGAAAGTATCGTTCACCTGCTTGAAATTGTCGATATCCAGAATCAGCAGACTGTGCGACCAGCCTTCTTTCAGCGTCGCAAACAATTCCTTCTGCTTTTCGTCGAAGCTGCGCCGATTGTTCACCTGCGACAAATGATCGAGCTTCGCCTGGGTCGTCACTTCTTTTTGCCGGCCGAGCATGATCTTGCCGAGTTTCAGCATGGTTTCGAGCGGCGTCTGGAACTCGCCCAGGCTCATCGGATAAGCTGAGCGCAAACGCTGCTGCCGCAGGTCGTTGGTGAACTTCACCATCATGCGCAGGTTATCGACAACCCGGTTCCGTACCGCCAAGGTCGTCGCCACCACCAGGATGGCAACGATCAGGCTGGCAACCAGCCAGCCCAGCACATAGGGCGCGACGTTCTCGGCCACAGGGGTAACTGGCCGCCATACCGCGATTTGCCACGGCGTACCTGCCAAGGCGACGAGAGTGGGCTGCGTATTGCGCTTGATCGCCTGGTTGCCGCGCCGCATCAACACCATGGACGTATCGCCCGCCTGGTTCTGCTGCAATTCGGCATAGGCTGCCGCGTCCGGCAGCGGCAGCGTGTCAAACAGGGCCTGCAGCTGCGGCACGCTTTGCTCGACAATGACAAATCCGAGTCGCTTGCCATCGCTCCCCATCACCGGATGCGATAGCGACAGATTAAAGGTCGCCGTCGCCGTCGCGCCCATACCGCCGCGCCCCGCTGTGGCCAGCAAACGGCGCGTATCGCCGGGCAGGAAGCCCGGCAACAACTGACGCTGCCCGTCGGTCACAAACAGCACGGCAGCATCCTGATTCAAGGCGTGCAGATTGGCTGCCTGCGTCTGGCACACCTCCGGCGAGGCGGTGGCAAAACAGGCCAGTGTCTGGGGATGGGCAGCAATCCGCGACGCGCTGCGTTGCATGGCATCGGCCATGAACTCGATCTGCGCGGCCATCACCGGCTTCTCGAATTCCTCCTGCGAAGGCTGGGCTTGCGGCCGCGTCAGGTAGAACGCAGCCGTGACCACCCCCATCAGCAGCACCAAGGCAGCAACGAGAGTTAAACCGAATCGCAATATGGATGAACGGGGCATGCGTCTGAAGGGCGCTCTAAGGCGTACTCACATCGATTACCGCAGCGGCACGTCCGTTGCGCAACCGGCACTCAAAATCGCCCCCCCGGCACAGCGGGGAAATAAGTTTCAACACGTCCGACCTCTTATGTTTGTTATCTCCGCAACGACAAGCTCCCGATTCCTCCCGGACAGCCGGCCGACATGGTGCTATACGCAGCAAAATCCATGCCCCAATGTGAATACACCCGACAGGCGAGCCTGTCGGGTGTATCTGTCATGCTATTGTAAAAAAATTCGACACTACTGCCTGCCCGTGCTGCCAAACCCGCCCTCGCCACGCTGGCTCATGTCAAACTCGTCTACCACGTTGAACTCGGCCTGCACCACCGGCACGATCACGAGTTGCGCCAGGCGCTCCATCGGCGTCAATTCAAACGCCTGTTGGCTACGGTTCCAGGCGGAAACCATGAGCTGGCCCTGATAATCCGAATCGATCAGGCCAACCAGATTGCCCAGCACGATGCCATGTTTATGTCCCAGGCCCGAACGCGGCAGGATCAGGGCCGCAAACCCCGGATCGGCCAAATGAATGGCCATGCCCGTGGGAACCAGCCGGGCTTCGCCCGGCGCAAGCATCATCGGGGCATCAATGCAGGCACGTAAATCCAGTCCGGCGGAACCTGCCGTCGCGTAATGCGGCAGTTGATCGCGCAGGCGGGCGTCGAGAATCTTCACATCCATCTTCATTTTCGTCGGGTTCTCGTCAGTTCAGGTGGTTTACAAGATGGTTTATCAAATTCCGTGCCTGGGTCAATTTGTCGGCACGTGCCAGCCGGTGCTGGCCCTTGTCGTCGAACAGCACCAGTTCGGCCGAGTCTTGCCCCAGCGTGTCCTGCGCCAGGTTGCCGACCAATAACGGCAGCTTTTTGCGGAGGCGTTTGGCTTCGGCAAACTCGGCCAGTTGCTCGGTCTCGGCGGCGAATCCCACGCAATAAGGCGCATTGGGCAAGGCCGCCACCTCGGCCAGAATGTCCGGGTTGGCAACCAAGCGCAGCGTCAGATCGTCGGCACTCTTCTTGATTTTTTGCGTTGCGGTCGCATCCATCCGGTAATCCGCCACCGCTGCCACAGCAATGAACACATCGGCCGGCAACTCGGCCAGCACGGCCCGATGCATGTCTGCCGCACTTTGCACGTCGATTCGTCGCACGCCTGCGGGCGTGGTCAGGCAGGTTGCGCCTGAAACCAGGCACACCTCGGCACCGGCCTCGGCTGCTGCCTGTGCCACCGCATAGCCCATTTTCCCGGAACTCAGGTTGGTCAGGCCACGCACCGGATCGATCGGTTCGAATGTAGGGCCCGCGGTTATCAGCACCCGCTTGCCTGCCAGTGCGCCCCTCCCCAGCAAGCCCGATACGGTGCTCATGATGTCGGCTGGTTCCAGCATGCGGCCCAGGCCGACTTCGCCACAGGCCTGTTCACCGGCAGCGGGGCCCAGCACCTGCACGCCATCCGCATGCAGACGTTCGAGGTTGCGCTGGGTGGGCGCTGCCGCCCACATTTCACGGTTCATCGCTGGCGCGACAGCCAGCCGGCAACTACGTGCCAGACACAGCGTCGACAGCGCATCGTCCGCCCGCCCCTGCGCGAGCTTGGCCAGGAAGTCGGCCGAGGCCGGCGCCACCAGCAACAGATCGGCATCGCGCGACAGATGAATATGTTCCATGCCGTCCCCGCTGACGGCATCCCACAGCGAAGTCAGCGCCGGCTTGCCAGACAAGGCCTGAAACGTGAGCGGCGTGACAAACTGCTGTGCCGCAGCCGTCATCACCACCTGCACATCGGCGCCGGCCTTGGCGAGCAGACGACACAATTCGGCTGCCTTATAGGCAGCAATGCCACCGGTTACCCCGAGAAGAATTTTTTTGTGCGCCAGCGACACCGTCTCAGCTTTCAATAACAATGGCGGCATTCTACGGGAGAGGGGTGAGCATGGCGATTCGTGACTGGCCTGAAGACACGCGTCCACGCGAAAAACTGTTGAAACAGGGTGCTGGCGTCCTGACCGATGCCGAGCTGGTCGCGGTATTCCTGCGCACCGGCGTGGTCGGCAAGAGTGCGGTCGACTTGGGGCGTGACCTGATCGAGCGTTTTGGCGGGCTGGCCGGACTCTGCCGCGCGGACAGGAAAGCAGCGTGCGCCGCACCTGGCGTGGGCGAGGCCAAATATGCCTTGCTGCAGGCCGTGATGGAGATGGCCCGCCGCACGCTGGGCGAAGACATGCAGGCCGGAGATGCCCTCGAATCGCCGCATGCCGTGCGCGACTACTTGCGGCTGATCCTGCGCAACAAGGAATACGAAGTGTTTTGCTGTGTGTTTCTTGATGCGCAAAACCGCGTGATTGCGGTGGAAGAGCTGTTTCGCGGCACCCTGACCCAAACCAGCGTCTACCCGCGGGAGATCGTCAAGCGCGCACTGGCACACAATGCGGCCGCACTGATATTGGCGCACAACCACCCAAGCGGCGTGGCCGAACCCAGCCAAGCCGATCGCAGCCTCACCCGCCGACTGGCGGAAGCACTGGCATTGGTAGACGTGCGCGTCCTGGACCATTTCATCGTGGCGGGCGCGTCCTCGCTGTCATTCATGGAGTCCGGCCATCTTTAAGTAGCCGAGGTGCTTGCCTCGCGCTTGCGGGATGTGATATAAATCGCGGTTCTCGGGTTAGCCCTCACGGTTAATCCCAAATGGTTAACCCTCAATTTTGGAGCAGCGTCATGGCTCGCGTATGTGTCGTAACGGGCAAGAAGCCCATGGTTGGAAACAACGTTTCCCACGCCAACAATAGAACCAAGCGTCGTTTCCTCCCTAACCTGCATTACCGCCGGTTCTGGGTTGAAAGCGAAAACCGCTGGATCCGTCTGCGTTTGTCCACGGCTGCCCTGCGCACCATCGACAAAAATGGTATCGATGCCGTTCTGGTCGATCTGCGCGCTAACGGCGTTGCCGTTTAAGGAGCTGAATCATGGCTAAAGGCGGACGCGAAAAAATCAAGCTGGAGTCCACTGCGGGCACCGGCCACTTCTACACCACGACCAAGAACAAGAAGACCATGCCGGAGAAAATGGAGATCAGCAAGTTCGATCCCAAGGCTCGCAAGCATGTACTGTACAAGGAAATCAAGCTGAAATAGTCTTTCAGCGTTTCTGAAGTCAAAACCGCCTTGCCGGCACGCTCTACGCCGGTAAGCGCACCACCTGAGCGTATCGACCACATTCCCGTCATCCGTCGACTCCGACAACACGACCGTCCGGTCGCCGGATCGCGCAAGTGCGTGCGCATATAGCCACTGCGCCGCCCCGGCGATGCGGGCCTGGAACTCAAGCCCGGATGAGACATGCAGGGGCGATACGCCCCATACCAACGCGAGGCTTCGGCACAGGCTCTCCGAATCCGTGAGTACGATGACCGTCGCCTGAGGTCTGAATCGCGCAATCGCTGCGGCGGGTGCGAGGCTGCGTGCATGGATGATGATCGCGCGCGCCTCCAGTTGTTGCGCGAGCTGGCAGGCGGCGAAGCCGACCGCCTCGTCGGCCGATACCGCCCCGCTGTGCGCCAAGCGGCTCTGCGCCATCGACGCTGCGTATTCGGCTTCGGTTGCCGTGAGCACGCGCCGTAGCATATGTACCGCCGCGACCGGATTTTTACCCACAGCACTCTCTGCCGACAGCATGACCGCGTCGGTTCCATCGAGTACGGCATTGGCGATATCGGTCACCTCGGCCCGCGTGGGATGTTCGTGCTCGACCATCGATTCGAGCATCTGGGTCGCCGTGACGACCGGACGGGCGCTGGCATTCGCGGCGGCGATAATCCGTTTTTGTACCAGCGGAATCTCCGCAAGATCGGTCTCCACCCCCAGATCGCCGCGCGCGACCATCACCGCGTCCGCGGACGCAATGATCGAATCGAGGTCCCCCAGCGCACGGCGCGTTTCGATCTTCGCCATCAAGAGCGGCTGATGGCTGCCCGAGATACATGCGCGCACCCGCGCCAGATCGTCAGCGGTCTGCACGAACGAAACCCCGATCCAGTCGACGCCTTCAGCCACCGCAAAGGCCAGATGCCTGCGGTCGTCCGGGGTGGGCACGAGCGCGGACAGGCGGGACTCGGGTACATTGATCCCCGAACCCGAGCGCAGCGTGCCGCCGATCACAACTTCGCAATCAACACGGTCAACGGCTACGGATAGCACCCGAAGCTCGATCGAGCCATCCGCAAGAAACACGGTTTCACCGGGGCGAAGCGCATCCAATAACTCGGGGTGGCGTACCGGAAGCCTATTGGAATCGTGCGGTGTTTCCACCAGTGATACGTGCGACCCTTCAACCAGTCGGTATGCGCCGTCCTGCAGGGAACCGACCCGAAATTTGGGCCCCGGGAGGTCGGCCAGGATCGCAACCGGCCGCTCCAGCTGCCGCGCCGCTTCGCGCACCTGCCGAATGCGGCGCGTATGGTCGGCATGGTCGCCGTGCGACATGTTGATGCGGGCGACGTCCATCCCTGCGGTGATCATCAGCCGCAATACACCAAGCGTATCGGTGGCCGGTCCCAGGGTACAAACGATTTTTGTGCGCTGCCAAGTGTGGTCTGCCATAAGTATTTCGTAATCTTAACAGGCCGGCAGACCCGCGACGCCGCAGCGGCCGGCCGACGCCGCCAAGGCTGAAACAAACCGGCTTCACGGGCAATAAAAACCCGCCAGTTGGCGGGTTTTTATTGGGAGCTTCGAGGCGGCTTGTTCTGGCCATCCTTATGCAAACGGACGCAACGTGGTCATCCGCAAGCGATCAGGCGTAACTGCGCAGACGCACCGAGAAATCCTTCAGCGACTGTATGCCGCTGTCTTCAGCGCGTTTACACCAGGCCTGTAACTGATCGAGCAACTGTTCACGTGTCGCGGTGGAGCGACTCCAGATGGCCGCAAGCTCCTGCCGCATCCGGTAGACCGTTTGTAAACGCTCACTCTTGCCTAACAGGCCGTCCAAGTCTGCCTTGTCAGCAACCGCCAGTTCGGCCGGCTCTTTGTACAGCCAGTTACGAAAACAATCGAAATTCCAGCTTTGCGGTGAATTGGTGCCTGCTTTCAACCGGGCGATCTCGACCGCGCTATCCGCGCGCACGCTGCGCACAAAACGCGTCATCACATCGTAGCGGTGGGTAATGATAGCTTGCAGCGTGTCCAGGTCGCACAACGGCTTGGTGTCCGGCAGCCACTTCACGGTGGGCGCCAGCTTGCGGACCGTGGCCAAGCCAACATAGGTCATCAATTTGATGTAGAGCCAGCCAATATCGAACTCGTACCACTTGTTGGACAGGCGGGCCGACGTACCATAGGCATGATGGTTGTTGTGCAATTCTTCGCCACCGATCAGGATGCCCCATGGCATGATGTTGGTGCTGGCATCCTCACAGGCGAAATTGCGGTACCCCCAATAATGGCCGATGCCATTGATGACACCTGCAGCCGTGACGGGGATCCACGCCATTTGCACGGCCCAGATGGTCAGGCCGATCGGGCCGAACACCACCAGATTGATCGCCATCATCAACCAGATGCCTGTGGCCGAGTGAGCGCTGTAGATATTGCGTTCAAGCCAGTCATCGGGCGTGCCGTGACCGTACTTTTCCAGCGTTTCGGCCACCTTGGCTTCTGCGCGATACAATTCGGAGCCTTCCCAAAAAACTTTCCTGATCCCGCGCGTCTGCGGGCTATGCGGGTCTTCCGGCGTTTCACACTTGGCATGGTGCTTGCGGTGAATGGCAACCCATTCCTTGGTGACCATGCCGCTGGTGAGCCACAGCCAGAAGCGGAAAAAATGGCTGACGATGGGGTGCAGGGCGACGGCACGGTGCGCCTGCGAGCGATGCAGGAAAATGGTGACAGCAGCGATTGTGATGTGAGTGAGTGCCAGCGCAGCCAGCACAACACCCCACCACGGCAAATCCAACAAGCCTAATTGCATGGTTTATGGTTTCTAAAAAGGGACGATACGGCTGGTCAATCTACGGATAAACCCCATGAAAATCAAGGATTATTCGCCGCTCAACCCGCAGCGGGCGCCATGTGTATCACGCGTTGCGGGAAGGGTATTTCAATCCCTTCGGCCTTGAAGCGCCGCCAGATCGCCCAGTTGATGTCCGAACGCAGGTTGTTCTGCCCTTCGCCGGCGTCGCGTATCCATACCGCCAGTTCCAGCAGCACGCCATTGTCGGCAAACTCCTTCAGGAACACCTTGGGCAGGTTGTCGGATTCGTCGAGGATGACCCGGCTCTGTGCATGCGCCGCTTCCAGCATCAAGGTCTCGGCCCGTTCCAGATCGGTACCGTAGGACACCTGTATGGGGACGGCAATCCGCACATTGGGCTTGGACAGGGAGTGATTGATGACCGTGTGGGTGATCAGGGTTTCGTTCGGCACGATGGTCTCGGTACCGTCCAGCGCCCGCAACAATGTGAAACGCGTGTTGATCTGGCTGACTTCACCGTACTTGTTGTCAACCGTGATCAAATCGCCGATTCGCACCGACCTGTCCAGCAAAATGATGAAACCGGAAATATAGTTGCTGGCGACTTTTTGCAGGCCAAAGCCAATACCCACGCCGAGTGCGCCACCAAACACCGACAGCACGGTGAGGTCGATACCGACAGCAGGCAGGGCTACCAGCACGGCCAGAATCAGGAACACGGTGCGGGCAGCCTTGGCCAGCGCCATTCGCAGCGACAAGTTCATCCGCGTGATTCCCATCAACCGTCTTTCGACCACACGCGCCAGCGTCAGCGCAGCAATCACGGCCACGACAATCACGGTCGCTGCCTGGAACAGCAACAACAGTGAAAATCGATGGTTGCCCGACTGGAACGACAAGGCCTCCATCGCCGAATGGATACGCGGCAGCAAACCGGTAATGTGCAGCGCAAAGGCACCCCAGATCAGCCAGGCAAAAGTGCGCTCCCACAACCGCAGCGATTCGCGCGGCTCAAATGCATAGCGCAGCGCATGAATGGCGAGGCGCACCCCAACCAGCGCCAACAACAAAGGTACGGCCAAGTTCAGAAGGTGCGTGTTGGCCAGCCAGAGTTCAGCGACATCGCGGCCAGGCAGCAAGGCCAGCAACATGAAGAGCGGAAACTCCACCCGACGTATCCCGGCACGCCCGGCTGACCACATCGACTCCGTCTTCTCGAAATAGGGCTTGAGCAATTGCATCGCGCCCCAGGCCGCAAGCGCACACGCCGCCAGCACCGCCAACTGCCACAGCAGGACAATGTCCTGACTGTCGGCGATGAGCCGCGTCAGGAGATTGTCGAAGGGGATGGTTTTGGACAAAATCAGAAGCTGTGGGAAATCTGAGCAGAAAGAATGTCTGCTGAGTCAGCGTAAGTGCCGGCGAGCGTGACGCCGCTTTCAGTCGTGTTGATCCGCGCCTCCTTGACGAACAGGTGGGCATAGCCGAAATCGAGCGCACTCTTGTCAGACAGACGATACTGCACACCCAGGGCCAGCCAGGCGCGGCTCTCGTCCGGAATACGCACGGTGCGGAATGCGTCGGACACCGGCGTCTCATCATAGGCCACACCGCTTCGCAAGGTCAGTTTGTCATTCATGCGGTAGTTGGCGCCTGCCGAATAGCGATAGCTGTCGCTCCAGTTTTCCGGCGTTGGGGGAGTAACGGGCATTCCAGATGAATCCACAATTCGCAACTCTTTAAAGTCACTCCATCCAGTCCAGGTCACATCAGCAAGCAATTCCCACTGCGGATTGATTTTGTGAGTCACGCTTAATGACGCCGAATCCGGAAGCACCATATCGGCATAAACCGGATTAATTGCCGTTGCGCCACCTACTTTAAGGTCGCCCTTCAGCGTGTGATCAACCTCTGAACGATAAGCAAAGCCCAAACGAGTAGCATTATTTAGCTGCCACAATGCGCCAAGATTGAACCCCCAGCTAATGTCGTCCCCTTTGGCCACACCAAGAGGGGAGGATAGACCTGCGCCAGTGGCATTGCTAAGCGTCGATTCGGCATACTGAGCGCTCAGCCCAACACCCAAAGAAAGCGACTCTGAAGCCTTCCAGGCAATCGACGGATTCAGATTAATCGTTTTCAGTTCGGATTTGATTCCCTGAGTACGGCCCGCCCATGTGCTGTCATACTCGGTCTTCAACCCAAATGGTACATTCATGCCCACGCCAACATGCACGTCCGGTGACAGCCGGTATGCAACGTAGGCATTCGGCACAATGGCCAAGTCGCCCGCATCGCCCCCATCACCGCCGCCGATGTTTGAACTGCCGCTGAACTCCACCTGTGGCTTGATGAGGTGGCCTGCCACCACGACCTGGCGGTCCGGCAACTGGGTCATTCCCGCCGGGTTGAAGAAAATCGTGCTGGCATCCTGCGCACTGGCGGCCTGGCCGGCGTAGGCGTTACCCAGACCGCTGGCATTTTGTTCAGTCAGGGCAAAACCGGCTGCATGGGTCAGCCCGGCCAAACCGGCCAAGGCCAGACCAAGTGTCAGACGATTGGGGTGGAATGAAGGCACAAATCTCTCCGAAAAAATTGTAGTCATAAAATCAGTGTGCAAAATCAACATACATGGCGTCGACTGCTGAACGGTACCGGTCGAGCACCTGGGTGCGTTTGACTTTCAGGGTTGGCGTCAACAGGCCATCGTCCACTGTCCACGGCTCGAGCTCCGGATGCAGGCGCCGGATCTGGGCATAACCAGGAAAATGCTTGAGGTGCTCGGCCACTCGCCGGGTGAGTGCCTTGATCACCTTGGGGTTCCGCAACGACAGGGGCTGCCCGGGGTCCACACTGAGGCTGGCCGCAAAGGTCTGCCAGTGTTCCTCGTTCAGCACGGTGAGGGCGGCCAGATAGGGCTTGCCTTCGCCGACGATCATCACCTGCTCAAATAGCGGATCAAGCAGGATCGCCGACTCCATATCGGTAGGCGGCACCTTTTCACCGTTGTTCAGCACGATGATGTCCTTGATCCGCCCGATGATCGTGTAATGACCATCGGCATCGACACGCACTTTGTCTCCGGTGTGCAGCCAGCCGTCAGTATCGATCATGGCGCGGGTGGCCTCTTCGTTCTGCCAGTAGCCGCGCATCACGCAGCGGCTG
>JACDJC010002863.1_pt1 | contig 13093 bp, 9 predicted proteins | sample 7454191 | NCBI WGS metagenome assembly JACDJC01 (sample SAMN14253291, study PRJNA609438) | sludge metagenome | isolation source: sludge after 25d culture with pyrite and EDTA | collected 2018-12-20 | reverse complement strand
GGGGGGGTGGTTTCTCTTGTACACATGTTTTTTTACTCCCGCCACAGGGCGGGGGGGCTGGCCCCCCCCCCGGGCGCGACGCGTGTGGGGGGGCCCCGCCCCCCCGGCTCTCCTGCATCAATGCAAAGATGTGATCAAGAGACGGCTCCCCGCCGGAGATGGCTGGGGTGAGGGTGCGGGTCTCGCGAAAGACCTACCCGTGCTCTTGCTCTTGCTCTCGCGATTCCCGATTCCCGATTCCCGGGATCAATGATGCCCCGAGAACGGGATCATCTTGCGCAGGATGGACGGCGCATGCGGCCACTTCGGGTCGTTCAGGTACGGATGATGCGGGTAGTTCAGTGCCAGCACCTCGCGGGTCTGCACAGCCAGGTCCCCGCGGTCCAGCGCCAGGTAGCAGCGCGTGAGGATCGCCAGCGCATCGCCGGTATGCGGCGCCTGTTGGTAATGTTCGATCACATACTGCGAGCGATCGGCCGCGGCGATGTAGGCCTTGCGCCGCAGATAGAATTCGGCCACGTTGATCTCATACTGCGCCAGCAAGTTGCGCAGATAGACCATCCGCTGGCGTGCATCGGCGGTATAGGCACTGTCGGGGAAGCGCCGCGACAACTCCGAGAAGTCGTCGAACGACTGCAGGTTGTAGCCCTGGTCGCGTCGGGTCAGCCCGCCGGAACGCTTGGTGAAACGCTCGATGAAGCCGGCGGTGCGATCGAAGTCGATCAGGCCGCGCAGGTAATAGGCATAATCGACGTGCTTGTTGGATGGGTAGGTCTTGATGAAGCGGTTGATGGTCGACAAGGCGTCATCCGGCTTGTTGTCCTTGTACTGTGCATAGGCCAGCTCGAGCTGCGCCTGCTCGCTGTACGGGCCGGAAGGGAAGCGCGCGATGAGGCGCTGGAATGCGCGGCTCGCACCCGAGTAGTTGCCGAATTCCAGAAACGAGTGCGCCTTGTTGTAAAGCGTTGCCACTGGCATCGTGTCGATGTTGTCCCGCTTGTGGCCAAACATCGAGCATGCACTGACCGCCATGACCAGGACGAACACGGCAAGCAGCTTGGCGGCAGGCCGCAGGAACAAGGACAACGTGGGCGAGCCACTTGATAGGCGCATAGGATTGAATTCTGATGTTGAAACGAAAAGGGATGATAACTGAAAGCGGCTTCCGCCCGCGGAGGCAGGCATGACCACGATACGGCAGCGGGCGGAAGTCCCGCTGAGCGCGGCGGGACGGCGCTTTGACCAGGCTCTGGCCGAGATGTTCCCCGATTACTCGCGTTCGCGCCTGAGCGGCTGGATCAAGGCCGGTGCGGTGACCCTGGATGGCGCCGCCGCGCCCCCGCGGCAACTGCTGCGCGGCGGCGAGCAGGTCGCGCTGGAGGTCGAGCTCGAAACCGAGGTACACAGCCAGCCCGAAGCCATCTCGCTGGATATCGTGCACGAGGACGAGCATCTGCTGGTGTTGAACAAGCCGGCCGGGCTGGTGGTGCATCCGGGCGCCGGCAATCCGGCCGGCACCCTGCTCAACGGCTTGCTGCACCATGATCCGAAGCTGGCCGAGTTGCCGCGCGCCGGCATCGTGCATCGGCTGGACAAGGACACCTCCGGCCTGATGGTGGTGGCGCGCACGTTGCCAACGTACACCGCGCTGGTCGACCTGCTGTCACGGCACGAGGTGGAACGCCAATACGAGGCGGTGGTGCTGGGCACCATGGTGGCCGGCGGCACGGTGGATGAGCCGATCGGGCGCAGCATGGGTGATCGCCTGCGCCAGGCGGTGCGTGACGAGGAGGATGGCAAACGCGCGGTAACCCATTACCGCCTGCGCGAACGTTTTCGTGCCCACACCCTCCTGCAGTGCCAGTTGGAAACCGGCCGCACCCACCAGATTCGCGTGCACCTGACCCACATCGGGCATCCGCTGGTCGGCGACCCGCTGTACGGCGGCGGCCTGAAACTACCCAAGGGCGCCAGCGCGGAACTGGCTGCTGCATTGCGCGGCTTCCGCCGACAGGCACTGCACGCCGAGCGACTGTCGTTCGTCCATCCGGCCACCGGCGAGGCCGTGTCATTCGCCGCCGATCGCCCGCCTGACCTGCAGGGTCTGATCGAAGCATTGCGCACGGATTTGGCCGAGCACGGGTCAGATCATTACTGATCGCACCGCCAGAGCCTGAGCCTTGCCAGATATGCGATGCTCTCCGTCCCTCACCCCTCACGCCTCACCCCTATTCCCTATTCCCATGCCCGACAGCTGGATCTTCCCCGACTGGCCGGCCCCGCCGCAGGTCCATGCCGCAATCACCACCCGGCATGGTCCGGGCATGTCGATGCCGCCGTTCGAGCGCTTCAACCTGGGCCTGAACAGTGGTGATGCCGTCGATGCGGTTCAGGCCAATCGCAGTGCGCTGCAGCAGGCGCTCGGCCTGCCGTCCCCGCCGCGCTGGCTGCGCCAGGTACATGGGGTCAGCGTAGCCAAACTGGGTCCGCTGCCGGGTGCGAACGAGCCGCAGGCGGACGCGGCGGTTTCGCATATTCCGGGTACGGTGTTGGCGATTCTCACCGCCGATTGCCTGCCGGTGCTGTTCTGTGCCGATGACGGCAGCGAGGTCGGCGCCGCCCATGCCGGATGGCGCGGGCTGGCTGCTGGCGTGCTGGAGGCGACCCTGACCCAGTTGGAGACCCCGCCCGGCCATCTGCTGGCATGGTTGGGACCCTGCATTGGCGCGGCCTCGTATGAAGTGGGTGAGCAGGTTCGCGAAGCCTTCGTGGCGTCAAATGCTGCGGCTGCCGACTGTTTCGTCTCGACCCGTCCCGGCCATTGGCTCGCCGACCTCGCCATGCTGGCGCGACGACGGTTGCAGGCGGCCGGCGTGCAGCGTATCCACGGCGGCGGCTTCGATACGCTGGCCGATACCCGGTTCTATTCGTACCGTCGCGATGGAGCCCGCAGCGGCCGCTTCACCAGCCTGATCTGGATCGCCGGTCGCTGAGTCATCACGCGCCATCGACGCGCCCTTGTCGACCCACTTGCTTGAATCACCCCTCATAGTCCGCATCTAAGCGGGCAGTGGCGGTACCTGTCCGCCGAACCTTTTCACTTCTTGCCGGGAGCCCGTCAATGCGCATGGACAAACTCACTTCGCGTTTCCAGCAGGCGCTGGCCGACGCCCAATCGCTGGCCGTGGGCCGCGACAACAACATGCTGGAACCGGCGCACGTGATGGCCGCGTTGCTGGCGCAGCAGGGTGGCTCGACTGCGCCGATGCTGACCCAGGCGCAAGTCAACGTGCCGTCGCTGCAGCAGAGCGTGAATGCGATCCTGGAGCGGTTGCCGAAGGTGAGTGGCCAGGAAGGCAACATCAACGTCGGCAACGACCTGACCCGCTTGCTCAACCTCACCGACAAGCTGGCGCAGCAGCGCGGCGACCAGTACATCGCCAGCGAGCTGTTCGTGCTGGCGGCGCTGGATGACAAGGGCGAGCTGGGCGCGGCGTTGAAGGCAGCCGGCACAACCAAGGCCAACCTGGAAGCGGCCATCGACAAACTGCGTGGCGGCGAGAGCGTGCAGAGCGAGGGCGCGGAAGAGCAGCGCCAGGCGCTGGAGAAATACTGCATCGACCTCACCGAGCGCGCCGAGAAGGGCAAGCTCGATCCGGTGATCGGTCGCGACGAGGAGATCCGCCGCACCATCCAGGTGCTGCAGCGGCGCACCAAGAACAACCCGGTGCTGATCGGCGAGCCGGGCGTGGGCAAGACTGCGATCGTCGAGGGCCTGGCCCAGCGCATCATCAAGGATGAGGTGCCCGAGGGCTTGCGTGGTCGGCGCGTGCTGTCGCTGGACATGGGTTCGCTGATCGCCGGCGCGAAGTTTCGTGGCGAGTTCGAGGAACGCCTGAAGGCCGTGCTCAACGAACTCGCCAAAGAGGAAGGCCAGGTGATCCTGTTCATCGACGAGCTGCACACCGTGGTCGGTGCCGGCAAGGCCGAGGGTTCCATGGACGCCGGCAACATGTTGAAGCCCGCGCTGGCACGCGGCGAGCTGCACGCGATCGGCGCGACCACCCTGGATGAATACCGCAAGTACATCGAGAAGGATGCCGCACTGGAGCGCCGCTTCCAGAAGGTGTTCGTGGGCGAGCCCTCGGTGGAGGACACCATTGCGATCCTGCGCGGACTGAAGGAGCGCTACGCCGTGCATCACGGCGTGGAGATCACCGATCCGGCAATCGTCGCTGCGGCCACCTTGTCCCATCGCTACATCGCTGACCGTCAGTTGCCGGACAAGGCGATCGACCTGATGGACGAGGCCGCCTCGCGTATCCGCATGGAGATCGACTCCAAGCCGGAGGAACTGGACCGGCTGGAGCGCCGACTGATCCAGCTGAAGATCCAGCGCGAGATGCTGAAGAAGGAAACCGACAGCGAATCGAAGCAGCGCCTGGCCGACCTGGAAACCGACATCGAGAAACTGGAGCGCGAGTTCTCCGACCTCAACGAGATCTGGAAGTCGGAAAAGGCGGCGCTGCAAGGCACCACCAAGGTGAAGGAACAGATCGAGCAGGCGCGGCTGGAACTGGACGCGGCGCAGCGCTCGCAGGACTACGCGCGGATGAGCGAGATCCAGTACGGCAAGCTGCCCGCGCTGGAAAAGCAGCTGGCCGCCGCGCAGGCCGCCGAGACGCAGGATTTCCAACTGGTGCAGACCCGCGTCACCGCCGACGAGATCGCCGAGGTGGTGGCGCGCTGGACCGGCATCCCGGTCAGCAAGATGCTCGAGGGCGAGCGCGAGAAGCTGTTGCACATGGAAGACGACCTGCACAAGCGCGTGGTCGGTCAGGACGAAGCGGTACACGCGGTGGCCGATGCCATTCGCCGGGCGCGCGCCGGGCTGTCCGATCCGAACCGGCCGAGTGGATCGTTCCTGTTCCTGGGCCCCACCGGCGTGGGCAAGACCGAGCTGTGCAAGGCGCTGGCCGAGTTCATGTTCGACACCACCGATGCGATGGTGCGCATCGACATGAGCGAATTCATGGAGAAGCATTCGGTCAGCCGGCTGGTCGGCGCGCCTCCTGGTTACGTCGGCTACGAAGAGGGCGGCTACCTGACCGAAGCTGTCCGGCGTCGCCCGTACAGCGTGATCCTGCTGGACGAGGTGGAGAAGGCACACCCGGATGTGTTCAACATCCTGCTGCAGGTACTCGATGACGGTCGTCTCACTGACGGCCAGGGCCGTACCGTGGATTTTCGCAACACGGTGATCGTGATGACCTCCAACCTCGGCTCGCAGATGATCCAGGAAGCGGCCGAAAGCAACGGCGACGCCGAAGAGCAGTACACCCAGATGAAGGCCTCGGTGATGGGCGTGGTGCAGGCGCATTTCCGGCCCGAGTTCATCAACCGGCTCGACGAGATCGTGGTGTTCCGTTCACTGGACAAGAACCAGATCCGCGCGATCGCGAAGATCCAGCTGGCCTACCTGGAGCAGCGCCTGGCCGAGCGTCAGCTGAAGCTGGAAGTCAACGAGGATGCACTGACCTTGCTGGGCAACGTGGGCTTCGACCCGGTGTACGGGGCGCGGCCGCTGAAACGGGCGATCCAGCAGCAACTGGAGAACCCGCTGGCGAAGCAGATCCTGGAAGGTCGTTTCCAGCCCGGCGACACCATCCACGTCAAGGTCGCGGGTGGTCACGTGGTCTTCGAATAGCGCCAGGGGCGCCGTCGATCAGTTCGGCGGCGCCGTCGGCACTTCGGGCCCGTCGGTTTCCGGCATCAGCTCCAGTGCCGACGGCGTGGTGCGCAGCATCGGGCGGAAATGCGCTTCCTCGGCGCGGGTGCGGCGGAAGGTCTGGTAACGATATCCGGCATATATCGCCGTGGCGCCTTGCGTCAACGCGAACCATCCGAACAGCGACCACGGGCCCAGTGCCGACATCAGCATGCCGGCAACCAGCGGGCCCAGGGCGGAGCCGATGCCGTACACCAGCAGCACGCTGCTGCTGGCTGCCATCAGGTTCTCTGGCGACAGGTGGTCGACCAGGTGGGCGACCACGATCGGGTAGACCGCGAACGCCATCCCGCCGTACAGGAAGATCATCACCAGCGAAGCCGGGCGCTGGCCCGCCAGGAACGGTGCCAGGATCGCCAGCACACAGGCAGCTGCGCACACCAGGGTCAGGGCAATGCGCCGGTCGTGGCGGTCGGATAACCGGCCCAGCGGCCATTGCAGCAAGGCGCCGCCCATGATGGCCACGCTCATGTAGGTGCCCACCTCGGACGCCTCGAAGCCGATGTCCTTGACATAGACCGGCAGCAATCCCCAGAACGCGCCCATCCCCAGGCCTGACAGCAGGGCGCCGACGCCGGCACTGGGCGCGGCGGTGAGCAGTTTGGTCAGGCGCAGGCGTGGGGTCGGTTGCAGCACCGGCTGGGCCAGTCGAGTCGCGACCACCGGCAGCGTGGCGGCACAGATCAGCAACGCGACCACGGTAAACAGCACGAAGGACTGGCCGTCGATGCGCAACAGTTGCTGCGCCAGCGCCAGCGCACCCAGGTTCACCACCATGTAGGCCGCGAACACGCCGCCGCGCTGCGCCGGTTGCGCGCTGGCGTTCAACCAGCTTTCGATCAGCATGTACAGCCCGACCAGCACGACACCGGCCAGCAGGCGCAACAACAGCCACAGCAGCGGATCGTGGCTCAGCGCGTGCAGCAGCACCACGCAGGCCACGCTGGCGGTGCAGAACGCAAACGTGCGGATGTAACCGATGCGGCGCACCAGTGGCGGTATCGCAAACGTGCCCACGAGGTAACCGGCGTAGTAGACCGAGGTCAGGCCGCCGAGCAGGGTGTTCGAATAGCCGTACATGCTGCCGCGCAGCGGGATCAGGGTGTTGAGCAAACCCACGCCGAGCAAGAGCAACGCGGTGCCACCAAGCAGTGAGGCAATCGGGCGCAACGTGCGGAGCATGGGAATGAACGCTGACCTCAGGCATATCGGCGAGCGCCCACTGTAACAACAGCGCGTGGATGGCGTGCCGGGCCGTCATGCCATTACCTGACCAGCATCGAATCTCAGCCGGCTCTTCTGCCGTGCACCGACACGCGGCGCAACGAATACACGCTTACCAGCGGTAGGCCACCGTGCCGTAGTAGTAGGCGCCGCTGAAACCGAACGGCGACGAACCCGAATAGGTCAGGATGCCGTGGAAATTGTTGGCATCGCTGCTGCGCTCGGGGTAGGCGTTGTTGAGGTTGTTGGCACCGAGGGTGAAGGTCCAGTTGTTCCACTGGTAGTTGGCGTTCGCATCGAGCACGAAACGCGCGCCATAGGTCTGGTCCGTGGCCGGGTTGTTGCCCAGCGTGGTGAACTTTCCGTAGCGGGTGAGCTGGCCATGGACGCTCCAGTTGCCCACGTTCCAGTCGGTGGCCAGGAAGGCCTTGGTGCGCGGCGAACCTTTGGTGATGCGACCCTGCTCGGTGCGGTCGATGATCGGCAGGGTCAGCCCGACCAGACCGAGCTGCGGCGGGTTGGGCGCGATCGAGCGGATGTCGGTCTCGTTGTAGTTTGCCCCTGCGGTGAACTTCAGCGACGAACGCTGCAGCTGCAGTGGATAGGTAACCACCAGATCGACGCCGCGGGTGCGCGTGTCGACGGCGTTGGTGAAGAAGCGGCCACCGCTGACGAACGGGATGCCGACCGAGGTGAGGTAATCCTGCACCGCCGTGCCGACCAGGTTGCCGCTGAGGATGATGCGGTCGTCAATGTCGATCTGATAGAGATCCAGGGTGGTGTACAGGCCGCTGGCTGGGGTCAGCACCAGGCCGAGGCTGTAGTTGCGCGATTCCTCCGGCCGCAAGTCCTGCGCGCCCAGCGCCTGGGCCGCCGGGTTGCTGACCGGGAAGGTGCGGATCGTGTACGGGATCAGATTGCCGCTGCCGTCGGCGACGAAGTTGATCGCGGTGCTGGAGTAGTACTGCTGCTGCAGCGAGGGCGCGCGGAAGCCGTTCGATACGGTGCCGCGCAGAGCTACGGTGTCATTGAACGCAAAGCGGCCGGAAAGCTTGGCCGAGGTGGTGTCGCCGAAGTCGCTGTAGTGCTCGTGGCGCACGGCCAGCCCGGCGGAGAGCTTGTCGGTGAGGTCACTTTCCAGGTCGACGTACACCGCGCGACTGTTGCGCGAATACGAGCCGGCATCGCCAGGCTGGTAGCCCGGGAACACCTGTGCGCCGGAGCCCGCGTAGGAGGCGGTGTCACCCTGCTTGAGGTCGAATTTCTCGTGACGGTATTCCAGGCCCCATGCCACGGTCAGCCCGTTCGGCAGCATGGCGGGCTGGAAATCGCGGCTGAAATCGGTGTTGTACACGTCCTGCCGGTTGGCCAGCGTGCCGATGTAGAAAGCCGTGGGCGAATTCGGGTCCAGCGAATAGTTGTAGGTGTCGCTGGTATGCAGCTTCCAGTGGTTGCCGCCGGTATTGGCACTGAGGTCGTAGTGCCACCCGGCGACGGTGCCGCGCAGACCCAGCACCTCGCTGTCGTCGCGGATCGCGCTGTTCTCCATCGGCAGGTAGCCGTCGGGATAGACCGCTGCGGCGCCGGGATAGCTGGTCGCATAGGTTGACAACGAGCGGAAGAAACCGCCGGCGCTGACGTTGCGTTTGTTGAACAGGCTGAAGGCGTAGAGTTGTGCGTTCGGCGTGAGGTCGTACTGCAGGTTGATCGCGCCCTGTTTGGTCCGGGTCAGCGGGATACCGTAGTGGAACGTGACCTGGCCATAAGTGGGATCGCCCGGATAGCGGACGTCGGCACCGGCGCGATTGGTCGGGTCCTGGTGGCTTGCGTTCACGCTCAGATGCACCCAACCCTTGTCGCCCAGCGCGAACCCACCGTCGGCGCCACCCTGCCAGGTGGTGCCGTCGCCCTTGTTGTACTGGCCGCCCGTGACGCTGACCGAGCCATGGTCGGCGCCGCCCTTGAGGATGATGTTGATCACGCCGGCGATTGCGTCCGAGCCGTACTGGGCCGCGGCGCCGTCACGCAGCACCTCGATCCGCTCGATCGCGTTGACCGGGATGGCATTGAGATCGACCGGCGAGGAACCGCGCCCGAGCGAGCCGTTCACGTTGACGATGGACGTGGTGTGCTGGCGCTTGCCGTTGATCAACACCAGTGTCTGGTCGGGCGAGAGGCCGCGCAACTGTGCGGGCTGGATCGCGTCGGTGGCGTCGGTCACCGAGGGTTGCGGAAAGTTGAACGAAGGCAGCAGCACGCGCAGCGCAGTGGCCAGGTCGGTGGCGCCCGTACCGCGCAGATCTTGCGGCATCAGGACGTCGATCGGCGCCAGCGAGGTGGCCTCGGTACGGTCGAACGCGCGGGTGCCGGTGACCACCACGGCTTGCAAGGCAACGACGTCCTTCTTCCTGGCCTGCTCAGTACTGACGTCCTGGGCGTGCGCTGGCTGAGGCAGCGCGGACTGAGCCAAGGCCAGCGCGATGCCTGCGATGAGCATGGTCGGGGCCGACAACGATTTGGCGTGCATGCGAAACTCCCCATGGCAGTAACGAGCACGTGGTCAGCGACAAGTGCTCCATGACCCGGGGCTGGTGCGCACAATCATGCGGGGAATGTGGCGCCATGAATCCTTTGTGCGCAAGAAAATACGCCTGCACGGAACGGCCTGTCAAAGGTGAAGGGGCGTGCGTGACGACGTCGAGGTTGCGTCAGGCGGCACAGAGGCAAGCGTGCAGGGTCACGTCACCAAGCGTCATGCCGCCTCATGTGCGACGGATCGCCTCGCGGCAGCATGACCCGGAAGAGGGCACTGCCGTACGATGGCCCTCATTGAAATTGGCTTCAACGGCCAGATAATGCGTTCTGGCCATCCATGGATCGGCCGGAGACTTCAAGGAATACCCATGCCCATCTATGAATTTGAATGCACTGCTTGCGGTCACCGCTTCGATCGTCTGCAGAAGCTGTCCGACGCCGACCCCACCGTCTGTCCCGCCTGCGCGGCCGCGAAGTTGCGACGGCGGCTCAGCGCGCCAGCGTTCCGACTGGCCGGCAGCGGCTGGTATGAGACGGACTTCAAGAAAGAGGGCGAAAAGAAGCACAATCTCGCCGATGCCTCCAGCGGCGAGGCGGCCAAGCCAGCGCCGGAAAGCACGGTGACGAAGGCGCCGGCTCCATCGCCCGCGCCTGCACAAACATCTGCCAAGGCCGCCACGGGCGCCTGAACCATCTGATCGGGCAGAAGTCGGGCGCGACCTGCATCCGCAGCCAGTTCCTGGTCGATCAGTGCTGATGGTTGCGACGCCCGGGTGACTATCCGTGTCTCGCCAAGACTGCGGCAATGCTAAACTTCCGGGTCTTTTCACTCGTTCACGCCGCCTTGCGGCCCGGAGTTTCCAGCGCATGCGCACGCATTACTGCGGCCTCATTGACGAGACCCTGATCGACCAGACCGTGACCCTGTGCGGCTGGGTCAACACGATCCGCCTGCAGGCGCACGTGGCCTTCGTCGACCTGCGCGACCACGAGGGTCTGGCCCAGGTGGTGATCGAGCGTGAAAATGCGGCGGCTTTCGCGATCGCCGGGGAGATCGGCAACGAATACTGCCTGCGCGTCACCGGTACGCTGCGCCGGCGGCTGTCGGTGAACGAGAAGCTCAAGACCGGCACGGTGGAACTGCTGGCCGATACAGTGGAAATTCTCAACGCGGCGAAGGATATGCCGTTCGCCCTGCATGAGAACCCGAACGAGGACATGCGGATGACCTACCGCTACCTCGACCTGCGCCGCCCCGAGATGCAGGCGACGATGCGCAAGCGGATCCGCCTGGTGCAGGTGCTGCGCCGTTATCTGGACGAGCGTGGTTTCCAGGATGTGGAGACGCCGATCCTGACCAAGGCCACTCCGGAAGGCGCGCGCGACTACCTGGTGCCCAGCCGCGTGCACCCGGGCCAGTTCTACGCGCTGCCGCAATCGCCGCAGCTGTTCAAGCAGATCCTGATGGTGGCCGGCTTTGACCGCTACTACCAGATCGCCCGCTGCTTCCGCGACGAGGACCTGCGTGCCGATCGCCAGCCGGAATTCACCCAGCTCGACATGGAATTCGCCTTCGTCGAGGAAAAGGAGGTGCAGGATTTCGTGGAGGACCTGATCCGCCACGTGTTCCGTGAAGTGCAGGGCGTGGAGCTCGGGGCCAGCTTCCCGCGCATGACCTGGCTGGAGGCGATGCGCCGCTTCGGTTCGGACAAGCCGGACCTGCGCCTCGCGCTGGAACTGGTCGATGTGGCCGAGTTGGTGAAGCACATCGAGTTCAAGGTATTCGCCGGGCCGGCCAACGATCCCGAAGGTCGCGTCGCGGCATTGCGCGTGCCCGGCGGCAGCGCGCTGTCGCGCAAGGACATCGACGGTCTGACCGAGTACGCCTCACGTTATGGTGCCAAGGGCTTGGCCTGGCTCAAGGTAGAGGATCCGGCGAAGGGTCGCGAGGGCATCCACTCGCCGGTGGCGAAGTTCCTCGACGACGCGGCGCTGGAGGGCGTGCTTGCCGCCACCGCGGCGCAGGCCGGCGACATCGTGTTCTTCGGCGCGGGCGCATGGAAGACGGTCAGCGACTTCATGGGTGCGCTGCGCCTGAAGGTCGGCAAGGATCTCGGCCTGGTCGAGGAAGGCTGGAAGCCGCTGTGGGTCACCGATTTCCCGATGTTCGAATACGATGCGCAAGCACAGCGCTACGTGGCCCTGCATCATCCGTTTACCGCACCGAAGATCGACGACATCGCCGACTTGCGCGCGCACGCGGCCACGGCGGTGAGCTGCGGCTACGACATGGTGCTCAACGGCAACGAGATCGGCGGGGGCTCGATCCGTATCCACCGACCGGACATGCAGAGCGCGGTGTTCGAACTGCTCGGCATCGATGCAGAGGAAGCTGAGGCGAAGTTCGGCTTCCTGCTGAAGGCATTGAAATTCGGCGCGCCGCCACATGGCGGCATCGCGTTCGGGGTCGACCGCATTGCCGCGTTGATGGCCGGAACCGAATCCATCCGCGACGTGATCGCCTTCCCCAAGACCACCAGTGCCCAGGACCTGATGACTGATGCACCGTCGCCGATCGCCGCCGCGCAACTGAAGGAGTTGCATGTGCAGATAGCAGTTGAGGCCGATCGCGGTTGAGCCGGTTCATCGGTTACGACGGCAGGGGCCGACCATGCCGGTTGCGCGGTGGGTGCGAAGGCGGTGGAATACGTTTTCGGCATGCTGGGAGCTCCTCCATGTCGTTCCGGCCCGGGTTCCACGATGACTGAGCATGTGATCCTGCTGCATGGCCTGTGGATGCGCGGTTTCGCGCTGTCCATGCTGGACCATCGCCTGATGGAGGCGGGGTTTGACGTACACCGCTTCGATTACCTGAGCGTGGCGGCGAGCCAGCAACGTATCCTCGACCGGCTGCATACCCGCATGACCGACCTGGCGGGCGAGGGCGACGTCGTGCATCTGGTCGGACACAGCCTGGGTGGCTTGCTGGCGTTGCGTGCATGTGGCGAAACCGGCGTGTTGCCGCCGGGTCGTATCGTGTGCCTCGGTTCGCCGTTGCGCGGCAGTGCGGCAGCGCGGGGATTTGCCGGCTTGGGCGTTGGCGGGGAGATCCTGCTGGGGCACAACCGGCAATTGCTGGAGCAAGGCTTCGAGCGCTGGGACGGGACGCGTGAGGTCGGCATGATCGCCGGTCGCATGCCGCTGGGCCTGGGTGCCGTGCTGGGCCATTTCGAGGGTGAGCACGACGGTACGATCGCGGTGGAAGAGACCCGCCTGCCGGGCCTGGCCGATCACCGCGTGGTGGAGTCCAGCCACACCAGCCTGCTGTTTTCGTCCGAAGTGGCCTGGCTGGTGGCCGAATTCCTGCGCACCGGGCATTTCCCGGGCTGATTGACTGACCTTGCCCACTACTGTCCGGTTAAATGACCGACGCCAGGCTCGAGATCAAGCGTTGGTGCGGCTTGCGAGCCGTTTTGAGGTGGTGTCGATTTGAATGTGATTTGCCAAGAATGGCGTAGTTTCCCGGAGCTGACAGCCTCGGGGAAT
>JACDJC010002862.1_pt1 | contig 13095 bp, 13 predicted proteins | sample 7454191 | NCBI WGS metagenome assembly JACDJC01 (sample SAMN14253291, study PRJNA609438) | sludge metagenome | isolation source: sludge after 25d culture with pyrite and EDTA | collected 2018-12-20 | reverse complement strand
CGATCTGGATGGTGCCCGAGCGGCCGGGGTGCAGCCAGGACGGCCCGCCGGGAACGATCTGCAGCGCCTGCATCGGCGCGCCCGCGGCGGCCAGCACGGCCAGCGCGTCGGCCTTGGCGTCGAACGCATCGACGCCGGCGCTGCCGGTCCAGTGCCGCCCGCTGCCTTTGGATGATGCCAGCGCGCGGCGCACGCCGCTCGCCGCGGTGAGCTGGTCCTGCGGGCGGTCGCCGCGAAAAATCTGGCCGACCTCGAACAGCGCGGCGTCCGAGAAGCCGCGGTCGGCGTTGGCCTGCGCGGCGGCGACGAGACCCGCCACCAGCGAGGGCCGCATGTCGGAGAGATCCGACGCGATCGGGTTGGCGAGCGCCAGCGCCGCGCTGCCGCCGCCGAACAGCTCGGCCTGCGGCCTGGACACGAACGACCACGTCACCGCCTCGACCAGGCCGCGGGCGGCGAGCGCGCGCTTGGCGCGGCGGGTGCGCAACTGCAGCGGCGTCAGCACCGGCTTGCGCGGCGCCTCGCCGCGCTCGAACGGCGTCATCGGCACCTTGTCGACGCCGACGATGCGCACGACCTCCTCGACCAGGTCGGCCTTGCCGTGCACGTCGGCGCGCCATGACGGCACCGCGACCTTCACCACCGGCCCGCTGCCGGCCATCATGAAGCCGAGATGGCCGAGGATGCGCCGCATCTCCGGCAGCGGCACGTCGAGCCCGGTGAGCCGCTTCACCTCGCTGACCGGGAATTCGATGATGCGGTCGTCGCCGTGTCGCGCGCCGGCGACGACGATCTCCGACGGCGTGCCGCCGGTGAGATCCAGCACCAGCCTGGTGGCGAGCTCGAGGCCCGGCACCATGAAGGCCGGATCGACGCCGCGCTCGAAGCGGTAGCGCGCGTCCGAATTGATGCCGAGCCTGCGCCCGGTCTGCGCGATGTTGATGGCGTTCCACAGCGCCGATTCGATCAGCACGTCGGTGGTCGCCTCGTCGCAGCCGGAGGCCTCGCCGCCCATGATGCCGGCGAGCGATTCGACGCCGTTGTCGTCGGCGATCACGCACATCGAGTCGTCGAGCGTGTAGGTCTTGCCGTCGAGCGCGAGCAGCGACTCGCCCGCCGTCGCGCGGCGCACGGCGAGATGGCCCTTCACCCTGGCGGCGTCGAAGACATGCAGCGGCCGGCCGCGGTCGAAGGTCATGAAGTTGGTGATGTCCACCAGCGCGTTGATCGGCCGCAGCCCGATCGAGGTCAGGCGGCGCTGCAGCCATTCGGGCGAGGGGCCGTTCTTCACCCCGCGCACCAGCCGCAGCGCGAAGCCCGGGCACAGCGCCGCATCTTCGATCGTGACTTTCACCGGGCAGGGGAATTCGCCCTTGACCGGCTTCGGCGTGTTCTCCTTGAACTTGCCCATGTCGGCGGCGGCGAGGTCGCGCGCGATGCCGTGCACGCCGGTGCAGTCCTGCCGGTTCGGCGTCAGGTTGATCTCGATCACCGGGTCGCCGAGGCCGGCCCATTCGGCGTAGGCCTTGCCCACCGGCGCGTCCGCCGGCAGCTCCATGATGCCGTCATGGTCGTCGGAGATCTGCAATTCGGCGGCCGAGCACAGCATGCCGCGGCTTTCCACGCCGCGGATGGTGCCGACGCCGAGGGTGATGGCCTTGCCCGGGATATAGGTGCCGGGCGGCGAGAACACGCTGACGAGGCCGGCGCGCGCGTTCGGCGCGCCGCACACCACCTGCACCGGCGCGCCGCCGTCGCCGGCGTCGACCATGCACACCCGCAGCCGGTCGGCGTTGGGGTGCTGCTCGGCCGAGATCACGCGCGCGATGGTGAACGGCGCCAACGCCTTCGCCTTGTCCTCGAGATGCTCGACCTCGAGCCCGATCATGGTGAGCTTGTCGGCGAGTTTTTCGACCGGCTCGTCGGTGTCGAGATGCTCTTTCAGCCAGGAGAGGGTGAACTTCATGACTGATGACCTCGAAGATGTTCAAATTCGCGGACGTCCGTCCCATCGTTCCCTCCCCCCTTGTGGGGGAGGGTCAGGGAGGGGGGTCTGTTTCGGTGAGCAGAAGCCGTCTGCCGAACGACCTCGACGACTCCCGCAAGATTCGACATCACGTCATCGTTGGTGAAGCGCAATACTGCGAAGCCCGCAGATTTCAAGAACGTATCGCGTTTGCTATCGGCCAGTTGTCGGGATGCGAAATCATGCGTCTCGCCGTCGAGCTCTACGATCAGCTTTGCCGACAGGCAGACGAAATCAACGGTGAAGTTGCCCAGCGGCATTTGTCGCCGAAATCCAAGTCCATCGATCCGATGTGCCTTGAGGTAGCGCCACAGCAGCGTTTCGGCGCGTGTCATCGTTTGGCGCAGATGTTTCGCGCGGTTGCGATGATCGGGTCTGATCGCGGCGTGAGGCATCCGTGGCTACCCCCCTCCCTGCCCCTCCCCCACAAGGGGGGAGGGAACGATGGGGCAGCCTTTTTCCCGCACGCCGGATAAAGAACGCGCCGCCGTTCTCACGACGACAACCCTCCCGCCAGCGTCGGCACTTCGAGCGGCTTGAAGCCGTAGTGGGACAGCCAGCGCACGTCAGCCTCGAAGAAGGCGCGCAGGTCGGGCAGGCCGTATTTCAGCATCGCGATGCGGTCGATGCCCATGCCCCAGGCGAAGCCCTGATAGACATCGGGATCGATGTTGCAGGCGCGCAGCACGTTGGGATGAACCATGCCGCAGCCGAGAATCTCCAGCCAGTCCTCGCCCTCGCCGAAGCGGATCTCGCCCTTGTCGCGGCGGCACTGGATGTCGACCTCCAGCGACGGCTCGGTGAAGGGGAAGAACGACGGCCGGAAGCGCATGTTGACGTTGTCGACCTCGAAGAACGCCTTGCAGAACTCCGAGAGAATCCATTTCAGGTGGCCGAGATGCGAGCCCTTGTCGATGACGAGGCCCTCGACCTGGTGAAACATCGGCGTATGCGTCTGGTCCGAGTCGCAGCGATAGGTGCGGCCCGGGCAGATCACGCGGATCGGCGGCTCTTGGCTCAGCATGGTGCGCACCTGCACCGGCGAGGTGTGGGTGCGCAGCAGAAGCCGCGAGCCGTCGGGCTTCGGGTTGAAGAAGAAGGTGTCGTGCATCTCCCGCGCCGGATGGCCTTCCGGGAAATTCAGCCGGGTGAAGTTGTAGTCGTCGGTCTCGATGTCGGGACCTTCGGCGATGGCGAAGCCCATGTCGGCGAAGATCGCGGTGAGTTCGTCCATCACCTGGCTGATGGGATGGATGCGGCCCGCTTCCGCCGGCGTCTCGCGCAGCGGCAGCGTGACGTCGATGGTCTCCGACGCCAGCCGCGCGTCGAGCGCGGCCGCTTTCAGGACCTCGCGCCGCGCGGCGAGCGCCGCCGTCACCTTGTCCTTGGCGGCGTTGATCGCAGCGCCCGCGGTCTTGCGCTCGTCGGGCGACATCCTGCCGAGCGTGGCGAGCAGCGCGGAGATCGAACCCTTCTTGCCGAGCGCGGCGACGCGCACGGCTTCGAGCGCGGCCTCGTCGGAAGCCGCGGCGATGGCGCTGAGAATTTCGGATTCAAGTTTGGCGAGATCGGACATGCAAAGCCCCATCGGAACGGTTTCAAGTCACCGTCCGGCGGGGAGCGATCAGCCCGGCCGAACGGAGCGGGGCGGATCACGCCCCGGTCGCATCGGCCTCGTACAAGAAGGGCAAGCCTTTAGGCCGCGAGCGCGGCCTTGGCCTTTTCAGCAATCGCCTGGAACGCGGCCGGCTCGTGGATCGCCAGATCCGACAGCACCTTGCGATCCACCACGACGCCCGACTTGGCGAGGCCGTCGATAAATCGGCTGTAGGTGAGGCCGAACGGGCGCACCGCGGCGTTGATGCGCTGGATCCAGAGCGCGCGGAAGGTGCGCTTCTTCAGCTTGCGGCCGGCGAAGGCATACTGGCCGGCCTTGTCCACGGCCGCCTTGGCGGCGCGGATGGTGTTCTTGCGGCGGCCGCGATAGCCCTTGGCGGCCTTGTAGACTTTCTTGTGCTTGGCATGAGCCGTCACACCGCGCTTGACGCGAGCCATGACCGATCTCCTTCAACGTCTGAAATTTGAGTGGTGACAGAGAGCCGCGTCGCCGCGGCCGGCGATCAATCGTTCGGCAGGAAATACTGCTTGATGTTGTCGCCGTCGGTCTTGAACATGATGCGGGTGCCGCGAAGCTGGCGGATCTGCTTCTTGGTCCGCTTGATCATGCCATGGCGCTTGCCGGCATGAGCGGAGACCACTTTTCCGGTCCCGGTGATCTTGAAGCGCTTCTTGGCGCCCGACTTGGTCTTCAGCTTGGGCATTTGGCTCTCCTGGTAGCCGCGCGCATAGCGCCCGGAGGCGCCTCGGCGGCTGAAAATGCTCGTTAGAGCGTTGAAAAGGCGCGGTTTGCCCCCTTGATGGGCGCAAGCCGGCACACGCCGCCACGGCAGCCCTTGTTCAGCCGGGCGGCGAAGGCTGGGCTTATGGCAGAGGTTGCGCGGATTGGCAACGGCTAACGGGGGCGTCCCCGGCCACCGCCCGGCCGTCGATACGGCGCGACGCAGCCCGGCTATCTCTTATCCCTTTGATATCATGGGCATCTTAATAAGAACACGAATCATGTTCTTGGTGCGGAACGACCATGCTGCGACGCACTAGAAAAAATGCTGCATCACGGCTATAGAGCCTCCAGCACCCATTCATCGCGAGGGATACCCATGGCCGAGCGCGCCACGACTACCGCTTTTTCCCTGAACCGCACCGCCCGCCTCCTGGGGGTTGTCCTCTTCGCCGCAGCGACGCTGGTGGCTGCCGCCGTGCTGGCCGGCGCGGCCCGGGCCGGCGGCGCCTTCGACGGCGCCTGGAAGGTCACCATCATCACCCAGGCCGGCAACTGCGATCCGGCTTACAGCTATCCGGTGAAGGTCGAGGGCGGCCGCGTCAGCTATTCCGGCGACGGCTCCTTCGACATCACCGGCCGGGTCGGCGAGGCCGGCGCGGTGAGCGTTGCGATCGCCCGCGGCGACCAGAAGGCCAGCGCCAGCGGCAAGCTGTCCGCCAATGCCGGCTCCGGCCAGTGGAGCGGCAAATCGTCGTCCGCCGCGTGTTCGGGGCGCTGGGAAGCCGTGCGGAGCTGACCGCCGGCTTGCGGACAGACGACAGGATGGCGCCGCTTGCGGCGCCATTTTTTTGTCGCGGCCTACGCCCCCTGGCGCGGCGCGCGGCGCGACAGGATCGCCGCGAGAACGAGGCCGGCGATCACGCTGAGATGCTCGGACGCGACGTGCATCTCCATGACGGCGGCGGGGCCGGTCTGATTCCAGAAGTCGTGCGCGATCGGGATCGTGAGAAACGTGAACACGCCGAGCGCGCCGGCGCCGAGCCAGACGTAACGGTTGGCGATGACGAGCGCGGAGCCGGCGAGCTGGGTGACGAACACCGCGACGTTGAACAGCGCCGCCGGCTGCAGGCCGAAATGCGCCATCTCCACGACGCCGCCGGAGAAGTTGACGAGCTTGGACAGGCCGCTGGCCCAGAACGGGAAGGTCAGGACGATGCGCGCGAGCAGCGCGACATGGCCGCAGTCGAGGATGCGGGCAATCGAGGCGGGCATGGAGACCTCCTGAAAGGAAACCAAAAAAAGGCCCGTCAGGTATCCCGACGGGCCGTATTTTGTAAATATTATTCCTGTTGAAGAGGTCTCTCGTGCCGGCGTGCGGTCAGCGCGGCGCCAGCACCATCACCACCTGCCGGCCTTCGAAGCGGGCGTCCTGCTCGACCTTGGCGACGTCGGCGACGGCGGCCTTCACCTTGTCGAGCAGCTTGGTTCCGATCTCCTGGTGCGCCATCTCGCGGCCGCGGTAGCGCAAGGTGACCTTCACCTTGTCGCCCTCCTCGAAGAACCGCAGCATGGCGCGCATCTTCACGTCGTAGTCGTGGTCGTCGATCATCGGGCGGAGCTTGATCTCCTTGATCTCGACGGTCTTCTGCTTCTTGCGGGCCTCGGCGGCCTTCTTCTGCGCCGAGTACTTGTATTTGCCGTAGTCCATGATCTTGCAGACCGGCGGACTGTTGTTCGGCGAAATTTCCACGAGGTCCATGCCGGCTTCCATCGCCATGCGCACGGCGACGGCGGTTTCGGTCACTCCGACATTGGTTCCGTTCTGGTCGATGAGCTGGATCTGGGCGTTGCGGATCTCGTCATTGACGCGCGGCCCGTCCTTGGCGGCAACGGGCGGGGCTCTGTTGGGGCGGCGAATGGGTGGTTCTCCCGAGTTGTTGGCACTGGCATCAGTTTGAAGGAATAAGGCCTGCCGGGCAAGCGCGGCAGGGTTGCGGCGGGCCTCGTCCGGCGACGGCCCGCAGCCCGGTCCACATAGAGCCCGCGCGTCCGCTCCGCAAGCGCATGAGGTCCCGCCGCGCCGGAATTCCTCCACCCGGCACCGGCGCGTCCCCGCTTGAGGGGGCCGCGCGGCGGTCACGCGCTCCGTTGACGGATCGCGGCGGGCATATCAGAACGTCGGGGAGACACGATCGATCCATGAACGGCTTACCCGAGACGCCTGCCGGTTCTCCGCCGGCCTTCATCGATGTCGGCAGCGGTGCGGCCGGCCGTCGCATCGCCGTGCGGGCGCGCGCGGGCCGCCCGCCGGGCCTGTTCTGGCTCGGCGGCTTCAAGTCCGACATGGTCGGCACCAAGGCGCTGGCGCTCGACGCCTGGGCGGCGGAGCAGGGGCGCGCCTGCGTCCGCTTCGACTATTCCGGGCACGGCGAATCCGGCGGCGCGTTCGAGGACGGCACCATCGGCCGCTGGCACGAGGAGAGCCTCGCGGTGTTCGATGCCTTCTGCGTGGGCCCCCAGATCGTCATCGGCTCGTCCATGGGCGGCTGGATGGCGCTTTTGCTCGCGCGCGCGCTGGCGAAGTGCCGCGGCGCGGCCTCGCGCGCGACGCTCGCCGGACTGGTGCTGATCGCACCGGCGCCGGACTTCACCGAGGAGCTGATGTGGAAGAATTTCTCTCCGCAGATCCGCGGCCAGATCACGACCACGGGCGTCTGGAACCGGCCGTCGGAGTACGGCGGGACATATCCCATCACCCGCACGCTGATCGAGGAAGGCCGCAACCACCTGCTGCTCGGCGGCACCATCGACGTCGGCTGCCCGGTGCGCATCCTGCAGGGCGCGAAGGATCCGGACGTGCCGTGGCAGCATGCCTTCGCGCTGACCCATTGCCTGCCGAGCGACGACGTGGTGCTGACGCTGGTGCAGGACGGCGACCACCGCCTGTCGCGCCCGCAGGACATCGCGCGCATGCTGGCGGCGGTCGGCGAGCTGTCCGGATAGCGCGCGACGGCGCCCCCTTCACGTCGCCGGCATCAGCACGGCGTCGATGACGTGGATCACGCCGTTGGACTGGACGGCGTCGGGAATGGCGAGGCTCGCCTTGCCGCCCCTGGCGTCCAGCAGCCAGACCCTGCTGCCGTCGCGCTTCACCGTGAGCTCCTCGCCTTCCAGCGTCCTGAGCTTGCGGCCGTCGGTGAGATCGGCGGCGGCGAGCTTTTCCGCCACCACATGGTAGGCGAGGATCTTCGCCAGCGCCGCCTTGTTCTCCGGCTTCATCAGATTCTCGAGGGCGCCGGACGGCAATTTGCCGAAGGCCGTGTTGGTCGGCGCGAACATCGTGAGCGGGCCCTTGCCGGCGAGCGTGTCGACCAGGCCGGCGGCCTTCACCGCCGCGACCAGCACGGTGTGGTCCCTGGAGTTCACGATGTTCTCGATGATGTTGCGCGACGGCAGCATCGGCGCGCCGCCGACCGTCACGGTCTTCTCGCGCGCCTCGCCTTTCATCCTGTCCTGCGCCGGCGCCGGCGCGGCGGCGAGCAGCAGCGCGCCGCAGACGGCGGCAACCGAAAGAAACGAAAGCCTCTTTGCGAAATTCGCGAGCACAAATTTGGACGTGAACATGCGTCGTCTCCCGATGACGTGAGGCGCCCCGCACTTTTAGTACGCAACGTAGTCTCTCATCGCGTTACAACGCGGCCAGGTTCCCTGCTCGATAACAGATTTTAGGGGTGATGGGTCCCGGCTTGCGCTGCGCTTGCCGGGACGACGAATTGAGAAACCCCGGCCTCTGCCACACGTCGTCCCGGCGCAGGCCGGGACCCATCACCCCTGAGTCTTGAAGAGAGTCGGGTCGATCCTGATCGCTAGTCGTCCAACACGAGATGACCGAGATCATCCCATTCGGGATTGTCCTCCTCGATCAACCGGATCTTCCAGTCGCGTTTCCAGTTCTTGAACTGCTTCTCCCGCCGGATCGCATCTTCGGGATTTTCGTAGCTCTCCAGATAGACGAGGCGATGAACGCTGTATTTCGCCACGAAGGCCGAACCGTTGCCCGCGCGATGCTGTTCGAGGCGCTGACGCATCGAACTAGTAACGCCGACATAGAGCGTGCCGTGCCTTCCGCTGGCGAGCATGTAAACGTGATACATCCGAGGCAAGTTAGCATCACTTTGCATTCAACACATTTGGATCATCGCGCTACAACATGGTCAGGCAACCTGCGCTATTGAGCGTTCAGGGATAATGGGTCCCGGCCTGCGCCGGGACGACGATAGATTTCGTTTCCCAAAACTGGGACGACGTGTTGAGATTCTGTTCCCCTCACAAAATCGTCGGCGTGACGAAGCCGCGGTTCCAGGTCGGCGAGATCAGGATCTCGTTGATGCAGACGTGCGGCGGCATCGACGCGACGAAGGCGATGGTGCGGCCGAGGTCCTCCGGCTGCAGCATCTTCGCCATGTCCTCGGCGCTCGGCGGCACCGGCCGCAGCTTCATGATCGGGGTCGCGACCTCGCCCGGCGACAGGCAGCAGGCGCGCAGGCCGTTGCGGAACTCCTCCATGTTGAAGGAATGCGTCAGCGCCAGCACCGCGTGCTTGGTGGCGGTGTAGGCCGGGCCGGTGAGCTTGGAGACGTGGCGCCCCGCCCAGGATGCGACGTTGATGATGCAGCCGTCCTTTTGCGCCCGCATGGTCGGCAGCACGGCGCGGATGCAGTACATCAGGCCGTTGAGGTTGACGTCCACCACCTTGTTCCAGCCCTCGGTGGTGACCTCCTCCCAGCTCCGCTTCGGCACGTTGAGGCCGGCGCTGTTGACCAGCAGGTCGATGCGGCCGTGCTTTGCGACGATCGCCCTGGCGACCCTCTCCGCGTCCTCGGCGCTGGCGACGTCGAGCGGCATCGCCTCGACGGAGCCGCCCGCCTTGGCGATCGCGGCGGCGGCCTCGTCGATCACGTCCTTGCGGCGGCCCGAGATGACCACGGTCCATCCCGCCTTCGCCAGCGCCTCGGCGCCTGCGAGCCCGATACCGCTGCCGCCGCCGGTGATCCATGCCACGCGCTTGCCCCTGTCGTTCATGCCGGTTGTCTCCGTTGCCTTGTGAAGAATGTTTTTGCTATTGACGCCGGGTCTTCCCGATCACGTCCGCAGGAATGATGGCATGAACGCGACCGCCAACGCCAACCTGTTTTCCCGCCTGTTCGACGGCCTCGCCGAGCCCGGCCGCCTTGCCATCGAGACCGCGGACGGCACGCGGATCAGTTACGGCGATCTGGTCGCCCAGGCCGGCCGCATGGCGAACCACCTGGTGGCGCGGGGCGTCAAGGTCGGCGACCGTGTTGCGGCGCAAACCGAGAAATCGGTCGCGGCGCTGGTGCTGTATCTCGCCACGGTGCGCGCCGGCGCGGTCTACCTGCCGCTCAATACCGCCTACACGCTCAACGAGCTCGCCTACTTCATCGGCGACGCCGAGCCGGCGCTGGTGGTGTGCGATCCCGCCAGGGCCGAGGGCATCGGCAAGCTCGCGGCGAAGGTCGGCGCCAAAGTCGATACCCTCGACGCCGAGGGCAGGGGCTCGCTCACCGCGGGCGCGGCGGCCATGAGCGCGGATTTCGCGACCGTGCCGCGCGCGGGGGACGACCTCGCCGCCATCCTCTACACCTCGGGCACCACCGGCCGCTCCAAGGGCGCGATGCTGACCCACGACAACCTCGCCTCCAACTCGCTGTCGCTGGTGGACTACTGGCGCTTCACGAAGGACGACGTGCTGATCCACGCGCTGCCGATCTACCACACCCACGGCCTGTTCGTGGCGAGCAACGTCACGCTGTTCGCGCGCGCCTCCATGATCTTCCTGCCCAAGCTCGACCCCGAGCGGATCATCAAACTGATGTCCCGCGCCACCGTGCTGATGGGCGTGCCGACCTTCTACACGCGCATGCTGCAGAGCGAGAACCTGACGAAGGAAGCGGCGGCGCACATGCGGCTGTTCGTCTCGGGCTCGGCGCCGCTGCTCGCCGATACCCACCGCGAATGGTCGGCGCGCACCGGCCACGCGGTGCTCGAGCGCTACGGCATGACCGAGACCAACATGAACACCTCCAATCCGTATAACGGCGAGCGCGTGCCGGGCGCGGTGGGCTTCCCGCTGCCGGGCGTGGCGTTGCGCGTCACCGATCCGGAGACCGGCAAGGAGCTCGCGCGCGGCGAGATCGGCATGATCGAGGTGAAGGGCCCGAACGTGTTCAAGGGCTACTGGCGCATGCCGGAGAAGACCGCGACCGAGTTCCGTCCCGACGGCTTCTTCATCACCGGCGACCTCGGCAAGATCGACGAGCGCGGCTACGTCCATATCGTCGGCCGCGGCAAGGACCTCGTGATCTCCGGCGGCTTCAACGTCTATCCGAAGGAGATCGAGAGCGAGATCGACGCCATTCCCGGCGTGGTCGAGAGCGCGGTGATCGGCGTGCCGCACGCCGATTTCGGCGAGGGCGTCACCGCGGTGGTGGTGAAGACCAAGACGGCGGGCGTCGACGAGGCGGCCGTGCTCGCCGCGCTGGACGGGCGGCTGGCGAAGTTCAAGATGCCGAAGCGCGTGCTGTTCGTCGACGACCTGCCGCGCAACACCATGGGCAAGGTGCAGAAGAACGTGCTGCGCGAGGCGTACAAGGACCTGTACGCGAAGTAACGCTCAGGAGTTCGCGCGGTGCCGCTGCTGCATCGGGCGTCGCTGCTGATTTCTCATCCTGTCATTGCGAGGCGCGTGAGCTCCGAAGCGATCCGGATCGGGATATGCGGCGCACTCAGAACCGGATTGCTTCGCGGAGCCTGTCATCGGGCGGCGCATTCGCACCGACCCGTTGGCTCGCGATGACGGTTGAAGGGAACGGCCCGATACGTCATTCCGGACAACGCGCCATAGCGCGTCGAAGACGCGCGTCAACGCGCTCTCGGCGCGTCAAAGACGCGCGTAAACGCTCTTTTGGCGCGTTGATCCGGAATCTCGTTGGATTGAAAGGATTCCGGGTTCGCGCGCGGCGCGCGCGCCCCGGAATGGCGGGCAAGCCGCGCGATGTGCGTTGAGTCGAGAAGCCGGATCACACGCCCTTGTGCGCGAACTGGCCGGTCTTGCGGAAGCGCCACAGGTAGGACGGCGCGACGGCCTCCAGCGAATCCGGCGTGATGCCGAGCCCTTCCAGCGTCAGGCCCGCGGCCTTCGCCGCCTCCGACACCACGTTGTCGCTGCGCAGCAGGTCCACCTGGTCCGGCGTCAGCTTGAAGTCGCCCGGCGCGAACTGCAGGAAGGCGGCGTAGAACTTCGCCAGCGCGAACGGCAGCGGCACCAGGAGGGGGCGGCGGTCGATGATCTTCAGGATCGATTCGATGATCTCCCACATCGGCAGCGCCTTCGGCCCGCCGAGCTCGTAGGTCGCGCCCGCCTGCGCCTTGCCGTCCACCGCGTCGGCGATGGCGGTGGCGACGTCGCCGACGAACACCGGCTGCAACTTCGCTTCGCCGCCGCCGACCAGCGGCAGCGCCGGGGAGAGCCGCGCCAGCGCGGCGAAGCGGTTGGTGAAGTGATCCTCCGGGCCGAACATCACCGACGGCCGCATGACGGTGACGCCGGGCACGGCGCTGCGCATCGCGGCCTCGCCCGCGGCCTTGGTGCGGGCATAGCGCGAGGGCGCGTCGGCGTCGGCGCCGATCGCCGAGACGTGGACCACGCGCGCGCCGTTTTCGGCCGCCGCGCGGGCGAGCGCCTCGGCGCCCGCGGCATGGACCGCGTCGAACGTCTGCGCGCCGCCCTCGGCGAGGATGCCCACCAGGTTGACGATCACGCTGGCGCCGCGCGCGGCGGCTGCGACCGAGGCCGGATAGCGCAGGTTGGCCTGCACCGCGTGGATCTGGCCGACCCGGCCGAGCGGCTGGAGATGGCCGGCGAGCTCCGGGCGGCGGACGCCGACCCGGATGCGGTAGTCGCGCCGCGCCAGCGCCCGGACCACGTGGCGCCCCAGGAACCCCGATCCTCCGAAGACGGTGACGAGCGTGTCGATGGGGGCGGTCATGGGCTCAAATCCTGGCGGTTGACGGGATCGGCGCGGCGGCCCGCGCCGGTTTCCGCGATACTCCATCGCGTTCGCGCTGTACAGGCCGCCGCGGGGCGCCGGGCAATTTGACAAGCGCGCGGCCTGTCCGTAGTAACCGCTCCTACGCCCAGGTGGTGGAATTGGTAGACACGCAGGTTTCAGGTACCTGTGCTGCAAGGCGTGAAGGTTCGAGTCCTTTCCTGGGCACCATCTTTCCGGTCCGCTTTTTCGAAAAGCCGACTCTCCCGAGTATCGCGCCGTCGCCAGACGCTCTCAGGGGTGCCGTTCATGAAATATAGAGCTGCCGGCGCGATCGCGATCCTGGTTGCGGCGACGCCGGCATTGGCCATGGACGCGCGCTTCGCGGCGAGCCTGAAGCGGCTCGATCCGCAGACCCGGCTGGAGCAGATCTGCGACCTCGAGGCGATGAGCCGGATCGACCGCGACACCAGTCCCCATCATCCCGACCGCGCCAAGACCGACGTGCTGTCCCATCCCCGGCATTCCGGCGACACCGTGACCGGCACCGGCGGCGCGTTCCGCAGCAAGGGGAAGTGGTATGCGTTCTCCTTCACCTGCAAGGGCTCGCCGGACCACATGAAGGTGCTGTCCTTCACCTACAGGATCGGCGCGCCGAT
>JACDJC010002861.1_pt1 | contig 13098 bp, 9 predicted proteins | sample 7454191 | NCBI WGS metagenome assembly JACDJC01 (sample SAMN14253291, study PRJNA609438) | sludge metagenome | isolation source: sludge after 25d culture with pyrite and EDTA | collected 2018-12-20 | reverse complement strand
TTATGATGCCTCTTGCATACAGCATTGCCGAGGGTATCGTATTTGGCATGTTGGCTTTCGTAGTTTTGAAACTTCTCTCTGGCCGTTCAGGCGAAGTGTCGTGGATGATGTATGTGCTCACGGTGATGTTTGTGATGAAATTTTTCTTTTAGCCGCTTCTTTCTCCCTCTCCTCGGAGAAATTGTCCCGCTTTTGCGGGAGGGCCGGGGTGAGGCTCCTATTTATTTGCAATTGTTTATCTCAAACTCTATATTTGTAAACTTTTTTGAAGATGAGGTAAATAGAGAATAGATGAGTCGCCAATTTCCTGAATATAAAGGTCTGAATCTCTCCGAAATAAACAAAACTGTATTAAAGGAGTGGAACAAGAACAAGACCTTCGAGAAGAGTCTTTCCGAAAGGGAGGGATCTCCCTCCTATGTCTTTTATGAAGGGCCTCCCTCGGCCAACGGGATGCCGGGTATCCACCATGTAATGGCCCGTACCATTAAAGATATTTTTTGTCGGTTCAAGACCCAGCAGGGATATCTGGTTCATCGAAAAGCCGGCTGGGATACACATGGACTGCCTGTGGAGCTTGCTGTGGAAAAAGCACTTGGCATCACCAAAGAGGACATTGGAAAATCCATATCGGTATCGGAATACAACGATGCCTGCCGGCGCGAAGTGATGAAATACACCGACATGTGGGAAGACCTCACCCACCGGATGGGCTATTGGGTAGATATGGAACATCCCTACATTACCTACGACAATCGCTACATCGAGACACTGTGGTGGATGCTTAAAGAGCTTTATAACAACAACCTTCTTTATAAGGGCTACACCATTCAGCCCTACTCTCCTGCTGCCGGAACCGGACTGAGTACCCACGAGTTGAACCAGCCAGGCTGTTACCGCGATGTGAAAGATACCACCTGTACCGCTCAGTTTAAAGTGGTGAAGGATAAGCAATCGGACTTTTTATTTGAGAATGTGGAGTCCGATGTGTACTTTCTGGCCTGGACAACCACTCCCTGGACTTTGCCATCGAATACCGCCCTGGCCGTAGGCTCCGGGATAAAGTATCTGAGGGTAAAAACTTTTAACCCCTACACCGGCTTGCCTTTGGTTGTTGTGCTGGCCAAAGACCTTTTGAATACCTACTTCAATGAGCAAAATGGCCATCTTTCATTTGAAGATTATCAGCCGGGTAATAAATCCATCCCCTTTGAAGTGTTGGATGAATTCGACGGTAACAAGCTCATCGATATTCGCTATGAACAACTTATCCCCTGGATCAAACCGGAGGGAGATGCCTTCCGCGTAATTCAGGGCGACTTTGTAACCACCGCCGATGGTACCGGCATCGTTCATATTGCCCCCACCTTTGGCGCCGATGACGACCGGGTGGCGCGCACCTCGGGCATTTCACCTTTGATTCTTATCGATAAGGAGGGCAAACGTCAGCCAATGGTGGACCGCACCGGCAAGTTTTTCCTCATTAAGGACATGGAACCCGCCTTTGTGAAATCAAATGTGGACCTGGATACCTATAGTGAGTTCTCCGGACGATTCGTCAAAAATGCCTACGATGAAAAACTATCCGACGACGATGCCACCCTGGATGTGGATATTGTGGTGATGCTCAAAAAAGACAATAAGGTATTTAAAGTAGAGAAATATGAACACAGCTATCCACATTGCTGGCGTACCGACAAACCGGTTCTCTACTACCCCCTGGACAGCTGGTTTGTGCGAACCACGGCTATGCGCGACCGAATGATTGAGCTGAACAACACCATTAACTGGAAGCCTGAATCTACCGGTACCGGCCGGTTTGGTAAATGGCTCGAAAATCTGGTGGACTGGAACCTGAGCCGCTCCCGGTACTGGGGTACCCCCCTCCCCATTTGGCGAACCGAAGAGGGAAAAGAGGAGAGATGCATCGGGTCGGTAGAGGAATTGATGGTTGAGATTGAAAAATCGGTGAAAGCCGGTTTCATGGAGAAAGACCCTTTTGGTAACTTCACGCCGGGTGACCTTTCGGATGAGAATTATAATAAAATAGACCTGCACCGACCCTATGTGGACGACCTGGTACTGGTTAGCGACGAAGGAAAACCCATGTACCGCGAGCCTGACCTCATCGATGTATGGTTCGACTCCGGAGCCATGCCTTACGCGCAAATGCATTATCCGTTTGAGGCAAGCCTCCTCTCCCTTCCCTTCCCGGCCGACTTTATTGCTGAAGGCGTGGACCAGACACGGGGATGGTTCTTTACTTTGCATGCACTCAGCACGCTGTTGTTTGACTCAGTGGCCTTTAAAAACATCATTTCCAATGGGCTGGTACTCGATAAGAACGGCAACAAAATGTCGAAACGGCTGGGTAATGCCGTGGACCCGTTCGAAACCATTGAAACTTACGGATCCGATCCACTCAGGTGGTATATGATTACCAACGCTCAGCCCTGGGACAATCTGAAATTCGACCTTGGCGGGATTGACGAAGTGAAACGAAAATTTTTTGGCACCCTCTACAATACCTACTCCTTTTTTGCACTCTATGCCAATGTGGATGGTTTTACCGGCCACGAAGAGTTGGTGCCTATAAATGAACGTCCTGAAATAGATCGTTGGGTAATATCGTTGCTCAATACACTTATTAAAGAGGTAACCATTGCGCTCGAAAACTACGAGCCGACCCGTTCCGGACGGCTCATTCAGGATTTCGTAACCGAAAACCTCAGTAACTGGTATGTACGTCTCAACCGGAAGCGCTTTTGGGGCGGCTCCTTTAACCGGGAAAAGCTGGCGGCTTATCAAACCCTTTATCAGTGTCTTGAAACTGTTTCAATGCTGGCTGCTCCCATTGCCCCTTTCTATATGGATCGGTTGTTTAACGATCTCAACAGCATATCTGCCCGCCATAACCAGGAGTCGGTGCATTTAACCACCTTTCCAAAGGTCGATGAGGACCTTATTATTCCAGAACTGGAGGAACGGATGGATTATGCCCAGAAGATCTCATCCATGGTGTTAGCCCTGCGTAGAAAGGTGGGCATTAAGGTGCGACAGCCTCTTCAAAAGATCATGCTCCCTGTGTTAAATGAGCATTTTCGCGAACAAATAGAAGCTGTGAAGGACCTCATTCTTACCGAAGTCAACATCAAAGAGATAGAATATCTTAAAGATACCACAGGCGTGTTGGTGAAAAAGATAAAACCCAACTTCAAAACCCTGGGACCCCGATATGGTAAGATGATGAAAGAGATTAGCAAAACCATCGCCGGCATGTCTCAAGAAGAAATTGCCAACGTCGAAGCTGATGAAAGGTATGATCTTAATCTTAATGGCGAAACCATTCATCTCGAAAAGGATGATGTGGAGATTGTAAATGAAGACATTCCGGGGATGCTGGTGGCCAATGAGGGGCAGATTACCGTGGCCCTCGATATTACACTTACCCCCTCTCTTAAAGAGGAAGGCATTGCCCGTGAACTGATTAACCGGATTCAAAATCTGCGAAAAGAGAGCGGACTGGAGGTGACCGATAAAATTTCATTGCATATTACCCGACACAGTAAAATAAACAGTGCAGTTGAGAAACATAAAGAGTATATTGGAGCCCAAACGCTCGCCGTTGAAGTAATGCTTGTAGATTCTTGTAACAGAGACAGGGCGCGCGCCGTAGAACTGGAGGAAGACGTTTCCACTTGGCTGGAAATACAAAAAATTTAATTTATACAACACTAACACTTACCGATATGAACGAAAAGACCAGGTATTCAAACGAAGAGTTGCAGGAGTTCAAAGAGATCATCCTGGCTAAATTGGATAAAGCAAGAAAGGATTACGAACTGCTTAGGAACACCATTACACTGGAGGACGAAAACGATACCCAGGACACCTCCCCAACCTTTAAAGTTCTGGAAGAGGGTGCTTCTGTTTTGTCGAAAGAAGAGGCCGGCAAACTGGCTCAACGCCAGCAGAAGTTTATTCAGCACCTGCAGGGAGCTCTCATTCGCATCGAAAACAAGACCTACGGCATTTGTCGCGAAACCGGCAAACTCATCAGCAAAGAGCGATTGCGTGCTGTTCCACATGCCACTTTAAGCATCGAAGCCAAAATGAATCAGAAATAATTATCTCATTGACAAAACGAATGACGAAACTCAAAACACCGTTTTTTATTATTTTAGGAATTCTATTCGTCGATCAGGCACTTAAGATTTGGATAAAAACCAATATGATGCTTGGCGAAGAAATCCCGGTGATTGGCAACTGGTTTATCATTCACTTTGTCGAAAACAATGGCATGGCCTTCGGCATGGAACTGGGTGGTAACTTTGGGAAGATTTTTTTAAGTGTTTTTCGCATTGTAGCGGTTGCCGGTATCGGCTGGTACCTTTATCAGCTCACCAAAAAGGAGGCACCCCTGGGATTAATTGTGAGCGTAAGCATGGTGCTGGCAGGGGCCCTTGGAAATATCATAGACAGTGCGTTTTACGGATTGATATTTGATGAAAGTTATTCAAGGGTGGCAACACTGTTTCCCCCCGATGGAGGATATGCCACCCTTCTCCACGGTAAAGTAGTGGATATGTTCTACTTTCCCATTCTCTCGGGCCATTATCCCGAATGGTTCCCCTTTGTAGGCGGACAGGAATTTATCTTTTTTCGCCCGGTATTCAATGTCGCCGACTCTTCAATAACCCTGGGAATAATTTCTATTCTTCTCTTTCAGAAAAAATTTTTTAAAGAGAGCAAACACTGACAAAAGGAGATTGTGCCATACACCATCTCCACACACTTTACTGGCCTGCAACATAATCTCCTCTTTCGGGTGTACGACAAAATTCCCGAAATCCAAAAAGTTCTTTTTATTGATTTACCCCAACCCCCAAGGGGCCAATAAAAAGAGCTTTTTGGAAGTCCCACCTGGGGATTCCTGCCTTCCGGCAGGCAGGTAGAGGTAAAAAGGGAAATTTGTCGTACACCCCCTCTTCCTTTTTTATAGCTCGTCCCAAATTATTTAGTTAACTTTGCGCCCTTTGCCGAAGGTCTCCATTTTTGAGACTTGAATTGGCAATTTTTAAGGTTTCAATGCGTTATCTGTAATGCATTGCGCGTTTTTTGTCCGCTGGTTGGAAGGTGCCTCATGGGAGTCAGGAAACGGTAGTGTGTCTTGGGGTGACGTATCAACACAAATACTCATAATTCAGGTTTATTTTTAAAATCATCTTTTATGCAAAAGGTTCTTTTATTTCTGATGCTGGTTATTTTGCCGGTTTCATTTAGTGCAAAGGCACAGCAGGAGATAAATCCCCAAAACGTTAAAGTGTCGGAGCTGACTGATGCACAGGTACAAAAAATTCTGAATGAGATGAAGAGTCGTGGAATGTCGGAGCAGGAAGCCATGACCCTTGCTGCTGCCCGTGGATTTACCCAAACACAGATTCAGGAGCTGAGGCGGCGCATCGAAGCATTAAACAGCAACGAAGCAGGTACTGCAGCTGGCATTCAGGAAAAGGATACCACCAGGGCAGAAATCTTCTCACAAAAAGAGATGATAACCCCCACCCTTGAAGAGCGCCGGATTTTTGGATTTAACTTTTTCAACAGCCGGAATCTCACCTTTGAGCCCGGCTTGAATATGCCAGTCTCCCCCTCCTATGTTTTGGGACCGGGGGATGAATTATTGATTGATATCTGGGGCGCTTCCCAGCAAAGCTACCAGCTCTTTATCGAAAACAGCGGCTCGATAAAAATTCCCGACGCAGGACCCGTGGCACTTTCAGGACTCACACTGACGGAGGCCCGCAAGAAGGTGCTGGATAAGCTCACACTCATTTATCGCGACCTGGCAAGCAATCAACCCCGTACTTTTGCCAATATCAATGTGGGACAGGTAAAGCCTGTAAACATTAATGTAATTGGAGAAGTATTCGCCCCCGGCACCTATACGCTGCCCGGTACGGCCTCGGCCTTTAATGCACTTTATCTGTCGGGCGGCCCAAACATCAACGGTTCCTTTCGCGATATAAGAGTGATACGAAACGGACAGGCGGTCGCCTCCCTGGATGTTTATAAGTATGTGGTGGATGGCAACAGCAATGAGAACACACCTCTTCGCGACGGGGATGTGCTGATGGTACCCTCTTACAAAGAGCGCATTCGCATGGGCGGAGAGTTTAAAAGAACCGGTATTTTTGAAGGTAAGCCGGGAGAAAACGTAGCCGACATGATACACTATGCCGGCGGATTTACCGATGCCGCCTACACCCACCGCCTGGAGATGTACCGGAACGACAGCCGCCAGCAGACCTTCAAAGGAGTTTCCAGCGAAGAATTCAACAACATTGAGATTCAAAATGGCGACAGCATTTTCGCCGGACAAATCATCGACCGTATAGAGAACCGGGTGATTTTGGAAGGAGCCGTGATGCGCCCCGGTAATTATGAGCTGAAACCGGGCTTCATGCTTTCACAGCTCATTCGTGAAGCTGAAGGAGTGCGGGAGGACGCTTTTTTGCAGCGTGCCCTGGTACTTCGGTTAAATGAAGATTTGTCCTTTAAGAACATCTCCTTCGATCTGCGCAAACTCCTGACAGGCGAGTTTGATTTAAAGTTGCAGCGCGAGGATGTCGTAGCTATCTCATCCATTAACGATATGCGCGAAGAGAGGGTGGTAGAAATAGAAGGGGAGGTTTTAAAACCCGGCATATTTGCCTACCGCGAAGGACTCACTCTGTCCGATATTATAACCATTGCCGGCGGTTTCAGCGAAGCGGCTTCCAGCTCTTACATTGAGGTGGCCCGGCGGCTCAGCTACGATGAAGCCGCGGAGTACACCAACCAGTTGGGTCATCTGTTTCAGTTTTCCGTCTCCCGCAATCTTTCGCTCGACCCTAAGGACAGTGAGTTTAACCTAAATCCCTTCGATCAGGTCTTCGTCCGCCGTGCACCCGGTTTTTCTAAAACCGGTGCCGTAAACATCTCCGGCGAGGTAAAATATGCAGGTCAATATAGCCTGAGCAGCCGAAAAGAGAGAGTCTCTGAAATTATTCAACGCTCCGGCGGACTCACCCCTGATGCCTATCCCAAGGGGGCGATGCTGACGCGTAAAACAATAGTGAGTCCCAAAACAAAACGTCTGCAACAAGAGCTTGTAAAGCGTGACAGCACACTAACATTCAGCGACATGGGTTTTGAAATCATTGGAATTGATCTGGAGCTGGCACTGAAAAATCAGGGCAGCCGGGATGACATCTTTCTTAGAGAGGGAGATGAACTGGTAGTGCCCCGCAGACTGCAAACCGTGGAGGTGAGCGGCGAGGTGCTTAATCCACTCTCAACACCTTATATAGATGGTAAAACACTGGCCTATTATGTAGATCAGGGCGGCGGCTTCTCACTTCGGGCGAAAAAGAAAAAAGCGTATGTAGTTTATGCCAATGGTACCGCCTCTGCCACCAAGCAGTTTCTCTTTTTCAAAAATTATCCCAAAGTACTGCCCGGCAGTCAGATTGTGATACCCGAAAAAATACAACGGGAACCTTTACCGGCCACGGCCTGGATAGGCATAGGCAGCAGTATATCATCGTTGGCCCTTACCATCGTTGCCATATTAAACAATTAAATCCGCCTCCCCTATGAGTTCCGAATCATCTGAGAACAGGCTTCCCTTGAATGAACCTGCACCTGATTCCAGGTCAAAAGGCGGCCCTATCATCCGCGACGATGAAATTGACCTGATTCAACTGGCACGTACTCTCTGGAACCAACGCAAAGTGGTGCTTTACACCACCCTGGTTGCTGTTGCCATTGGTCTTATGGTGGCCCTGCTTAGTCCGGTAAAATACAGCGCATCGGCTACATTGCTGCCACAAACCGAAAGCAAAAGCAATTTGGGCAACCTGGGGGGACTGGCAAGTCTGGCCGGCATTAACCTGGGCGCCATGATGGGTGATGCCACCGGTATTCAGCCCGATTTGTATCCGCGTATAGTCAACAGTTATCCATTTTTGAATGAATTGGTGCATCAGACTTTCAACTTTGAGGAGGAGCCGCTGCCTGTTACTCTTTATGAAAAGCGACTGGCCGACTCCATCCCGGGCATAGGCTCCACCATCGTCAAATACACTGTGCGGTTGCCCTGGACACTGAAGAATGCGTTAGCAGGAAAAAAGATGCCTGTTGCAAAAAGCTTAATTCCCACGGATATAGAAGTAAAAACGCTCTCTGAAGAGGAGATGGGGGTGATTGAAGAAACGGCTGGTGCTATTAACGTTAAAGTGGACAGCAATACCGGGCTGGTAAACATTATTGCCGAAATGGAAGAACCACTTCTGACAGCACAGGTAACGCAAAAGACCGTAGAATTACTACAGAAGTATATAATAAACTACAAAACCAAGCAGGTAAGGGACAACCTGGAATTTATTGATGCGCGCTACCGGGAGAAGAAGACTGAGTTTGAAGCCGCCCAACGTGCCTTTTTCGACTACCGCGATCGCCATCGTAACATGGTTACCGACCGCGCCGACGCCCGCTTTCAGGAATTGAGCGATGCTTACGCTTTGGCTGCCGAAGTTTATAAAAGTTTAGCTCAGCAGCGCGAACAAGCCGAAATATCGGTTAAAAAAGAGACCCCCGCCTTTTCGGTGATTGAGCCGGTAAAGGTGCCTTTAGAGAAATCGGCCCCCCGGCGTAGTCTGATCCTGATAATAAGTACATTCCTGGGTGGTTTTCTGGGAGTAATGCTGGTGTTTGCAAAAATGATGTGGGGAAAGTTGAAGGAGGCGTGGTGACAAAACAACAGCCACCTCCGGCTCACCTGAAGGGAAAAAGAAAAGAGAGAAATTAGTTTAATCAATTTCCTACCACTACCCCCTGACCCCCCAAGTGGGGAACACCTACCCGCACTTTTGTATAAACAGTTATATTTTTGAACAAGAGGGTTTTAATACATCTAAATAGAACAAAGAAATTTTAAGGATTAGGGATAAGTCCCCCTTGGGGGATTTAGGGGTAAAATGAAAAGAGAGAATCAAATGACTACCTTCTCCCCGCTACCCCCTGACCCCCGGCAGCTGCCGGAGTACGCCCACGCGCACTTGCGGATAGATTGTAAGTTTGCTTTAGCAGACAAATAGCAAGTAATGCAAGAAACAGAGAAGAACATGTATTTCGGAGCAAAGCCTGGAACCTTTGAAAAAGCTAACAGGTTACGGAAACAGATGACTTCTGCTGAATTGTTGCTATGGGAAAGGCTGAAGAATAAACAATTATGTAACGTACGCTTTCGGAGGCAGCACCCGATAGACCTGTTTATTGCTGACTTTTTTTGTTTTGCTGCAAGATTGGTTGTTGAAGTGGACGGTACAGTTCATGAGACTCAAGCAGAGTATGATATTGGGAGAACTGCTGAAATGGAACAATACGATATTGAGGTAATTCGGTTTACGAATGAGGAAGTTGAGAATGATACAGATATGGTTATTGGGAGAATTAAAGAGAAAATTGAGATGCGATTAAAAAATAAAAGGTTGGAATGAAGGAGTTGCTTTGCTTTCAATGATTTTACCTCCCACCGCGACCCCCTATCCCCCCGGCAGCTGCCGGGGAACGCCCACGCGCAGGTTTGATAAATAACTGAGGTTTCGTTCTTATGAACTTTTAAACCCAGAATTATTTATGCATGTTTCTCTTTGAATAAGGACGGTCACTGGTTCAAGGAATTAGTCCCCCTTGGGGGATTAGGGGTAAAATAAAAGAGGGAAATTATTAATCAATTACCTCCCACGCTACCCCCTGCCCCCCCAAGTGGGGAACTCCACACGCAGGTTTGAGAAATAACTGAGGTTTCGTTCAGATAAGCTTTTAAGCTCAAAAATATTTATGCATATTCCTTATTGAAAAGAACATTACTGGTTCAATGGATTAGTCCCCCTTGGGGGATTAGAGGTAAAACAAAAAAGGGAATCAAATAACTACCTTCCCGTACTACCCCCTGACCCCCCGAGACGGGTTATGCCCATGCGCAGCTTCTGTAAACAGTAGAGATTCTGATAGACTTGATAAACCTGGAAATATTTAAGCATGTTTCTCTTTGAAATGAACTTTACTAGGTAAAGAGGTAAGTCTCCGGCAGCTGCCGGAGGATTTAACTGCCTGCCGGTAGGCAGGGTAGGCAGGGGGGTAAACAGGAAAAGAGAAGAATGTTATTTTACACTAAAAGCCTTATCCCCGCTCCACCCCCTTCCCCCGGCAGCTACCGGGGAAATCTCATTTTCAGGCTTGACAGATAATCTGCTACTGATAAATTTGCTAAAACGATAAAAACCCTAATGCAAAAAATTCTAATTGTTTTTGGAACACGTCCTGAGGCCATAAAGATGGCGCCGGTAGTAAAAGCTTTTTTGAAAGAAAAAACACATTTTGAGACCAAAGTTTGTGTAACCGCACAACACCGCGAAATGCTTGATCAGGTGCTCGAGTTCTTCTCCATCAAACCGGATTACGACTTAAATCTGATGCGACCTAACCAAAACCTCTATTCTCTCACCGGTGATATTATAAATGGTTTAAAACCGGTTTTGGAATCGTTCAAACCTGATATTGTCCTGGTGCATGGTGATACCACCACCAGTATGGCAGCAGCGCTGGCAGGGTTTTACGCAGGAGCGAAAGTGGGACATGTGGAAGCCGGCTTACGCACCCACAATAAACTGGCACCATTCCCCGAAGAGATGAACCGGCAACTAACTGGTCGCATGGCTGACTACCACTTTTCGCCCACTGAAAAATCAAAACAAAACCTGTTGGATGAGAATGTAGATGCAACAAAAATAGTGGTAACAGGTAACACAGTGATCGACGCCCTGTTAGAAAGCGTAGAACGTGTAAATAACAGCTCTGGTAATCAGTTGATTAATGACCTAAAACAAATGGTTGGCGATGAGGAGGTGATTTTGGTAACCGGGCATCGCAGAGAAAATTTTGGCGATGGTTTCATAAATATATGTGAGGCTTTAAAGGAGATAGCACACAGTTTTAAAGGACAAATCGTCTATCCCATGCACCTGAATCCCAATGTGCAAAAGCCGGTAAAAGAAATTTTAGGCAATCTAAAAAATGTAAAGCTTATTGATCCGCTTCCCTACGAAGCCTTTGTGTGGATGATGAATCGTGCTAAACTTATTATCACCGATAGTGGCGGAGTTCAGGAAGAAGCACCCAGTCTTGGGAAGCCTGTACTTGTAATGCGCGAAACCACAGAACGACCCGAAGCCGTAGATGCAGGAACTGTCATTTTGGTGGGTACCGACAAAGAAAGGATTATCCGTGAAGCATTGGATCTGTTAAGTAATACCGGTAGATATAAAAGAATGAGCGCACTGCACAATCCTTATGGTGATGGGAAAGCAGCACAACGCATTGTAGATTTTTTAAAGGAATATAATAAACGATGAATAAAAATATTACTGTTTCAACTTTAGGACTTGGTTACATTGGTCTTCCAACCTCTGCTTTGGTCGCAGCAGGAGGTGTTAGGGTCAGTGGAATGGATGTGAATAAAAAAGTGGTAGAGACCATCAACCAAGGAGAGATTCATATTGTTGAACCTGAATTGAAGAGTTATGTAGCAGAAACTGTAAAAAAAGGATTTCTAAAAGCCTATGACACCGTACAGCCCGCCGATGTGTATCTTGTGGTAGTACCAACCCCCTTTAAAGGTAATCATGAACCCGACATCTCTTTTGTAGAAGCTGCCACCAGAAATGTAATCCCACTTTTAAAAGAGGATGACTTATTCATCATTGAATCGACCTCGCCGGTAGGAACTACTGAAAAAATGATGACTCTTATTTTTGAACAGCGCTCTGAACTAAAGGGAAAAATACATATAGCCTATTGTCCCGAACGGGTACTGCCGGGCAATGTGATGTATGAGATGGTGCACAACGACCGCGTTATTGGCGGAATTAATGAAGACTCCACCCAACATGCTGTCAATTTTTACAGCCTTTTTGTGAAAGGGCAACTGCATAAAACCAATGCCCGAACTGCTGAGATGTGCAAGCTTACTGAAAATGCCAGCCGTGATGTCCAGATAGCTTTTGCCAATGAGTTGTCCCTTATCTGCGATAAAGCGGATATAAATGTGTGGGAATTGATCAGTCTGGCCAATAAGCATCCCAGAGTGAATATTTTACAGCCAGGTGCAGGGGTGGGCGGACACTGCATTGCCGTTGACCCTTACTTTATTGTTTCCGATTATCCTTTGGAATCACAATTGATAGGTAAAGCGCGGGAAATAAATAACTACAAATCGTTTTGGGTAGCCGAGAAAATACAAAATGCCCGTCTGCAGTTTCAGTTGGAGCATGGACATAATCCATCAGTGGCGCTAATGGGCTTGGCCTTTAAACCTAATATTGACGACCTGCGTGAATCGCCGGCCAAATATATTGCCCAAAAGGTGCTTCAAAACTCCAATGGTGATAAAATTATGCTGGTAGAACCCAACCTTAAGGAGCATCCGGTTTATAAACTCACCGATTACAAAACCGCTTATCAGGAGGCTGATATTGTGGCGTTTTTAGTGGCGCATGATGAGTTTAAAGGATTGAATGTTAGTTCTGGGGAGGATAAGGTGGTGTTGGATTTTTGTGGGGTAAGAAAATAATCATGTAAAACATGTGTAATACTCTTATTTTAAACCATTTAAATAAATGCTTAACCTAATAGGTAGGGATGAAGAGTTGTTTTCTAATGACGTCCATCAATATGAAAGCGAATTAAAGCAAATTGTTTCTTCCTCTTCATTTTTAGTAATTGGTGGTGCCGGATCAATAGGCCAAGCTGTTACTAAAGAGATATTCAAGCGGAAACCACTAAAGCTCCATGTTGTGGATATAAGCGAAAACAATATGGTTGAATTGGTTCGTGATATTCGTAGTTCATACGGATATATAGATGGTGACTTTCAAACCTTTGCATTAGATATTGGTTCGGTTGAATACGACGCATTTATTAAGGCAGATGGAAAATATGATTATGTGCTTAATTTGTCTGCTCTTAAACATGTTCGAAGCGAAAAGGATCCTT
>JACDJC010002860.1_pt1 | contig 13098 bp, 11 predicted proteins | sample 7454191 | NCBI WGS metagenome assembly JACDJC01 (sample SAMN14253291, study PRJNA609438) | sludge metagenome | isolation source: sludge after 25d culture with pyrite and EDTA | collected 2018-12-20 | reverse complement strand
TGAATCGGAGTAGGCATAAGTGATAAATTCCGGCAATACAAACCGGTGACGTTCAACCTTCCGGAATGCTTCCAATACTTTTTTATCGGAAATTCCGCGTGCTTCAATCTGGTTTTTAACCATGTGGTTGCGCTGGGCAAAGAAAGGGTCGCCTGTCTGAGCACAAGACCAAACTGGAGAAAGCATCAAAATGAAGCAGAATCTAAGAAAAATCCTCAACAGCATATTTAATAGTTATTTAATGTTATATCCCTCTTCTTTCAGGAAATCAGGGCAAATTTCCTTCTGCAAGGGCAATAAATCTTTTTGTCAGATTTTTTCGTGAGTATTGTTCCACACCGACTGACTGAACCTTCAATCCGTTTTCTTTGAAAAGCTCAAAATAATTTTCCAAAACGGATTTCATCGTGTCGAAATCATTGAAGTCAACCGTGATGCCGGAGCGGGTTTCTGAAATAATTCCGGCAATATCGGAATCGGTTTGCGCGACAGCAAGAATCGGGCGTTTCAGTGCCATATATTCATACATTTTTCCGGGAATTACCCCTTTTACATTAGGGGCAATGATGTTTGGCAGGAGCAAAATCTGCGATTTTGCGAGTTCCTGCAACCCTTGTCTGTGAGGGAGATGCCCGATTTGAGCAAGGTTAACGCCCAATCCATTTTCTTCAATTTCCCGGATGACCGTTTCATCGACCTGCCCAATCAATCTGATTTTGAGTAAACTTTTAAATTCAGCATCTTCCTTGCAGAGTTTCCCGAGGGCTTTCCATAAAATGGCGGGATTGCGGTCAGCATTTAAAACCCCGAAATGGGCGATAGAAAAATTATTATCCGGAATAACTGTTAATTCTTCAAAATCCACATGATCGTAACCGTTGTTAATGATTTTTACCTTTTCCCCCGGAACCTTATTCAGGCTTTCTGCCCAATTGGGGCTCACAGTCACGGCAAAATCGGCATTTTCAAGTACTTTCAGCTCCAGCTTGCGGTGTTTTCTGTCGCCCCGGCGGGTTAAGCGTAATTTATCATAGAAGTAGATGTCCGTCCAGGGATCGCGAAAATCGGCAATCCATGCAACATCTCTTTTTTTTCTCAAACCGAGGGCAATCAGGTGCATGCTGTGGGGCGGTCCGGTGGATACTATCAAATCAACCGGATTTTTTTCCAGATAAGCGGCAAGAAATTTTACGGAGGGCTTAATCCAGAATTTCCGGGGATCAGGAATCAAAAAGTTTCCGCGAATAAAAACCGACAATCGGTTTTTCCAGTTTCCGGAGGAAGCATCGGAAATGTATCCGACAGCAAGCTTTTCTTTCTTTTTTATGCCTGCAAATTTTCTGAAAATTCCATAGGGCTCCCAAATGGGTGTTTTTATTATCTCTGTGTCGGGGTGAATCTCAGATGATAAGCTTTCGTCGATAACAGACGCATCCGGATTTTCAGGAGTGTAAATAATTGGTTTCCAGCCGTATTCCGGCAGATATTTCGACATTTTCAGCCAGCGCATCACTCCGCCGCCGCCACTTGGCGGCCAGTAGTATGTGATTATCAGAACCCTTTTCATGATGCTTACCGGATTAATGTAAAAAGTGTGAGCCCGACAAAAACCGCAAGGCTGGGGCAGAGAAAAAAAATAAAACTCTAACCCGGCAGCCTCTGCGGTAAAAATATAAAGTTACAATTTTTCTAACAATTTCCGCATATTCACTTTTTCGGAAATAATTTCATTCAACTGCGAAATTTTGACCCGTTCCTGTTCCATGCTGTCGCGGTACCGGACGGTAACCGTTTCATCCTGAGTGGTCTGGTGATCCACAGTTACACAGAAAGGAGTTCCAATTGCATCCTGGCGGCGGTAGCGTTTGCCAATGGAATCTTTATCGTCATATTGACAATTAAATTCAAATTTCAGATTGTCCACAATTTCCCGGGCAATTTCCGGCAAACCGTCTTTTTTCACAAGCGGCAATACGGCAAGTTTCACCGGCGCCAAAGCGGGCGGAATTTTCAACACCACACGTGAACCGTTTTCAAGTTCTTCCTCAAAATAGGATGCCGCAATAATCTGTAGAAACATGCGGTCAAGACCAATGGAGGTTTCCACCACATATGGAACATACGACTCATTCAGTTCAGGATCGAAATAGCGGATTCTTTTACCTGAATATTTTTCGTGCTGTGCCAAATCATAATCGGTGCGGGAATGAATGCCCTCCACCTCTTTGAAACCGAACGGGAATTTATATTCCACATCTTCGGCAGCATTTGCATAATGTGCCAGATTATCGTGCTCGCGAAAGCGGTAGTTTTCTTCTCCAAAACCAAGTGCCTGATGCCACTTCATGCGAATTGCCTTCCACTTCTCATACCAGTCCAGCTCGGTTCCGGGGCGCACAAAAAACTGCATTTCCATCTGTTCAAATTCGCGCATCCGAAAAATAAACTGGCGGGCAACAATCTCATTTCTGAAAGCTTTGCCAATCTGGGCAATACCGAAAGGAATTTTCATGCGCCCACTCTTTTGAACATTCAGATAATTCAGGAAAATACCCTGTGCGGTTTCAGGGCGCAAATAAATTTTCATCGCTCCATCGGAGGTGGAGCCCATTTCTGTGGAAAACATCAGGTTAAACTGCCGCACATCCGTCCAGTTCCGCGTTCCTGAAACGGGACACACAATTCCCTGGTCTTCTATAATCTTTTTGAGTCCTGCAAGGTCGCTGTTTTTCAGCGCATCCGAATAGTGCTGATGCAGCTCATCGTATTTTTGCTGATTTGCCAACACCCGCGGGTTGGTTTCCCTGAACTGCTTTTCATCAAAGGCATCACCAAACCGCTTTTGAGCCTTTTCAATTTCCTTGTTTATTTTTTCTTCAAAAGTTGCCAGTTGATCCTCTATTAAAACATCGGCGCGGTATCGTTTTTTTGAATCTTTATTGTCAATCAGCGGATCATTAAAGGCATCCACATGTCCGGAAGCCTTCCATGTTGTGGGGTGCATGAAAATTGCTGAATCGAGACCAACCACATTTTCATGCAATAAAACCATGCTGTCCCACCAATATTTTTTTATGTTGTTTTTCAATTCAACACCATATTGACCATAATCATAGACAGCACCCAGTCCGTCATAAATTTCACTTGACTGGAAAACATAACCGTATTCCTTACAATGCGCAACAAGCTTCTTGAAAACGTCTTCTCGTTTCATTTTCTAAAATTTCGGGATTAATAAACCGGCAAAAATAGAATTAAAATGTGATGTGTGAATAGGGATAAAAGTGATCAAAAAGTTAGTCCACCTCTTCAAAATCAACATATTCTCCTTCGTCCCGGTTGTTGTTTTTACTATTTTTTCTGTATATAATGGTGATGTCTCCTTCCTGTTTCCCGGATTGCTTTCGGTGATTCTCCTCTTCACGCATTTTCTTTTGCATCTCCTTCATTTTATTACTCAAAATGAATGGCAGCAGGTGGCGCGAGAACAGCCTGACAGCAAAATATACAATTGCGAAAATTACAACTGTACGAAAAAGTCCTACCGGATTTAAAAGAATAAAAAGGCTCATTTACTAATATTTACTCTGTTGCAAACAGAAAATTGACACCAAAAGACAAATTTAATTGTTTTGATGCAAAAGGCTGTATAATACTCAAAATATTGCTGCTTGTAAAGTAAATCTGAACCCTGCCGCCGGTATGTACTATGCCAAAACCGGGCATGATATTTTTGAAATTCACAGATGACAAACTGCCAAACAGATCAAGCTTTTGACTCACGGCAGCAGTAAAAAAAGCAGAAAGCATATTCTCCGGCTGTAATCTGTAGAAGCTCAGTTGATTGTGTAATCCGGCAGAATATTTAGTATTAAAATTATGGCGGGCAGCAAAATGAATATCAACCGGAAGGGATAAAACATTCCGGGTATTTAACTTTTTCACGCTGATAATTTGCAAAACCGAATCGATAATATCCTGCAGGGCAACGCGGGGTTCCCGATAGGCAGCGCCTTCAGGATGATTAGACTGGTATAGTGAATGTTCAGGGAAATGGATGGGGCGGACGAATTCTACATCATAAGATTTATGCCTGAAACCAAGCATGCCGGCATCCAAAACACCTGCCGACAATTCCCAGAAACTGTTTGGTCTGTAAATTATTCCAAAATCCAGCGCTATCCCAAGATTTTTAGGTTTAAAAAAATAATCGCCGGGAGCAGCATCAACTGTAAAACCTGATAAATGGGTGTCCGGATTTTCAGAATAAACAAAAGGTCCACTCACAAAATAGGAGCCCTCTGGTGTTAGAAGCATTTCATTTGTTTTTGTGTCTGTTTCTGCTGAAAAGTGAAGATCTTTTGCGCTGAAATGAAATTTTCCGAAAAGGATTTTTGCCCGCAAACCAATATCTAAATCTTCCCTCAGCCGCAGGGAAAATCCCGGAGCAACCTCCCGGTAATGTGTCATAAACAGGGTCATTGCACCAAAGTTTTCATTCTTCCCGTAAGAACCGGCAGTGCCGTCTGCAATAAAACGGGCAATTTCACGGTTTGCAACTCCCTCGGAAAAAAAGCGCTCCCTGACAGAGAAGCTAAACGAAAAATTATTGTACTGAAAGCTGGTGAAAAACATGGATAGTCTGGCAGATGCATTTGCAGTGCCGGTTTCGTCAAGCGCTTCATACAATCTTTTGACATCATATTCAAATCCATCGTAAAACAGTGCATTTAAAGGGACGCTTGCATTCCAGCGGGCACCCGTTCCCGAGATGAATGGAATTCCGACAACCAATTTATCCGTTCTGTTTTGAATCGCAGGATTGCTCAAAGAGGACTGGGAAATACCCGGCAGAAAAAACAAAGTAGCATCTTCCTGAGCATTAATGCCCGGCACAAAAGCCATTAAAATGACGACTACCGTAACAGTTTTCAATATGCTTTCCATTTTGCCTTTCATATATCTTCAACGCACAAAATTACTTTTTATCTACTATTGTCCGGTAAATTTAAAATTTATTCAGTGAGATTGAATTTTGTGAATTCGTAAATCTGTAAATTCGCAAGAACGACGGAGGATGCCAAATAATTACTGAGGTAAATTTCTGCTATTTTTGAGCCTAAAGGGCTTAGAGCCATTAGCATAGGGCAACGCCCTATGGATAAAATAACGGGCGTTTCCCTAAAGCCCTGAAAGGGGCGAAAGATTCTTGCACCCTTTTAGGGCTCATCAGCGCTCGTCCCCCTTGGCGAAGGGGGATTGATCTCCCTAATCCTCCGGCTTCGTGCCTTAGCCATCTCCTTTAAAAAAGGAGGAATCGCCCTGCTTTGCATCCTGCTTTCGTTAACATTTCGTCTTGACACTTGTCCTGATAATCATTCCCTGTTTCTTTATCTTCAAAATATTCGGAAAATTCAATTCAAAATTGCAGTTTTGTACTAATTTTAAACATTCAGTGAAATTCAATTTAATTTTAACATCATCTTATACTCATCAGTTATGAAAACTATGCAAAACAGAAGAGATTTCTTTAAAGTATCTGCCGCAGGCGCATTGGGCTTGATGGCACTGGGGCCAATTGCCTGCTCAACCGGCGCTGCAATTGACCGTAAGAGCTTTGGTGTCGGATTACAGCTTTACACCATTCGCGATGCCATGGATGCCGATGTGCCCGGCTCATTGAAAAAAATTTCCGATTTAGGGTATAAATACCTTGAGCTTGCCAACTATGCAAACGGCAAATTCTACGGATATGCACCGCTGGAATTCAAAAAAATGGTGAACGACCTTGATATGGAAATCATCAGCAGCCACACCAGTGTTGAAGCTGAAGGCATTACACTGGAGAGCGCCCGGAAGATGGCAGACGACCATGCAATGATTGGCGTGAAATATTGTGTTCAGCCCTGGGTTGAAGAGGAAGACCGCAACGTGGAAACCTACAAGAGAATGGTTGGCGACTGGAACGAGGTTGGCCGCATTATGAAATCGGTGGGTATCCAGTTTGGATACCACAACCACAATTTCGAGTTTGCCAATCTTGACGGCGTAATTCCTTATTATGACATTTTAATGCCTGAAATGGACCCCGACTTAATCACCATGGAAATTGACTTTTTCTGGGCTGCCAAGGCGGGACAGGACCCCATTGATATGTTTAACCGCTATCCGGGACGTTTCAAACTTTTCCACATGAAAGACATGTTCAAAAATGAAGCGCCCTTTTTTGATATTATAAAAGACGACATTGCACCGGTTGGCGCAGGAGTTATTGATTTCAAGCGCATTATGGCTGCCAAAGATGTAGCCGGAATGGAATATCTGTTTGTGGAAGACGACAATCAGGGTAACGGAAAACCGTTTGAAGCACTGGAAACCAGCATCCACAACCTGACAACCGATATACTGAAAGGTTAAGATTATGCCCGCATTAAAAGGAGCTTTTTTTGCTTTGCATAAAGCTCTTTTTTAATTATAGCACCGGAAATCGGCAACTTCTTTTCAGAACACCTGCTCTAAAAGCTAATCTTTTCGCAACAACACAATAAGTAACTTTAATTTTTAAAAGCTAAATAAAAAGATATTTTAGTATCTTGTGTGCCAATTTTTAAAAAATCTATCAGATATGTTAAATAAATACAGTCGCCACGTCACACAGGATCCGTCACAACCGGCAGCACAGGCGATGCTGCATGCAATTGGTCTTACGGATGAAGATCTCAAAAAGGCACAGGTTGGTATAGTCAGTTCCGGATGGGACGGAAATCCCTGCAATATGCACCTGAACCGTTTTGCAGATGTTGTGAAATTTCATGTCAACCAGCTGGGTCTGGTGGGTTTAAATTTTTACACCATCGGCGTAAGCGATGGTATTTCCATGGGAACAGACGGAATGCGCTATTCGCTTGTTTCGCGGGATATCATTGCAGACTCCATTGAAACCAATGCCGGTGCCGAGTGGTATGACGGAATTGTTGCCCTTGTGGGATGCGACAAGAACATGCCGGGCGCCGCAATGGGTATCGGCAGATTAAACAGGCCCTCCCTTATTATATACGGCGGAACCATTGCTGCCGGATATTATGAAGGTCAAAAGCTGGATATAGTTTCGGCATTTGAGGCATTAGGGCAGAAAATTGCAGGCACAATCACTGAGGAAGAGTACAAGCAAATTATAGAGAATGCTTGTCCGGGAGCCGGTGCCTGCGGAGGAATGTACACCGCCAACACTATGGCTTCTGCGCTTGAAGCTATGGGACTGAGCCTGCCCTACTCCTCTTCCAATCCGGCAAACAGCAAGGAGAAAAAGGCAGAAATGGCACAGGCAGCCGCCGCCATCAAGGTGCTGCTGGAGAAAGACATCAAGCCAAAGGATATTATGACTAAAAAGGCTTTTGAAAATGCCATCCGGCTGATAATCATTTTAGGCGGCTCAACCAATGCGGTTATGCACCTGATCGCAATGGCAAAAGCAGTGGATATAGAGATCACATTGAATGATTTTATTCGTTTAGGGGAAATTACTCCCATGCTTGCCGATTTTCGTCCCAGCGGAAAATATGTGATGGAAGATTTGCAGGAACAAGGCGGAACGCCGGCTGTTCTCAAATTTATGTTGAAAAACGGCTTGCTGCATGGCGATTGCATGACTGTCACCGGAAAAACCCTTGCAGAAAATCTCTCAGAACTGCCCGGATTGAAAGAAGGGCAACAAATCGTTCATTCGCTGGATAATCCAATCAAAAAGACAAGCCACATTCGCATTTTACATGGAAATATGGCTGCTGAGGGCGCCGTAGCTAAAATTACCGGCATGGAAGGCGAGTATTTTGAAGGTCCGGCAAGGGTTTTCAATAGCGAGCAGGAGAGTATTGACGCGATGATGAACCGTCAAATCAACAAAGGGGATGTGGTCATTATCCGCTATGTGGGCCCACGGGGCGGTCCCGGCATGCCCGAAATGCTAAAACCTACTTCAACGCTGATGGGCGCAGGCTTGGGCAAAGATGTGGCGCTGATTACCGACGGGCGTTTCTCCGGCGGCTCACACGGGTTTGTGGTAGGGCACGTTACCCCGGAAGCACAAAGCGGCGGAAACATTGCCCTGGTCAACGAAGGCGACATCGTTCGTATTGATGCCGTAAACAACTCCATTGATGTTTTGATCTCTGAAGAAGAGCTTGCAGAAAGAAGGGCAAAATGGACAGAACCGCCACTGAAAGCTAAAAAAGGGGTACTCTACAAATATGCAAAAACGGTTTCATCTGCATCCGAAGGTTGTGTGACCGATGAATGTTGAATTTGTGGATAACAATAACATCATGGTTTACGAAGGGAATATCATTAAAATGCGTACCGAGCTGACAAATCCCGTCAGCTACTTTCTGCCGGTTGGCGAACGTGAAATCGAAATGAACCGGCTGATTGGCAAAAACATAGCATTGCATTTCACCGGACAGATTAACTGCATCTCCTGTGGGAAAGTCACCAAAACTTCTTTCAGTCAGGGGTTTTGCTACAGCTGCCTGCAAACAGCACCCCAGGCAAGCGAGTCGGTGATTCGCCCCGAATTATCAAAAGCGCATTTTGGCATTGCCCGTGACATGGAGTGGGCGGAAAAACACGACCTCATTGACCACTATGTTTATCTTGCAATTGCCAGTGAAGTGAAAGTCGGGGTTACGCGTAGTCATCAGATTCCGGTGCGGTGGATAGACCAGGGTGCAAGCTCTGCCATCCGGTTAGCCAAAACGCCAAACCGGCACATTGCCGGAGTCATTGAAATATTTCTGAAAAAATATTTTACCGATCGCACAAAATGGCAGGCAATGCTCAAAAGCGACGGAGAAATTAATTTCGATCTCTTGGAAGAGAAGAAAAAAGCGCTCGGATTTTTACCTGCAGAACTGAAAAAATATTCCAGTGCAGATGATTCGGTTACTTTCATTGAATACCCACTGCAAAACGCTCCGCAACAGGTTAAAAGTGTCAGTTTCGATAAAACACCGGACATCGAAGGGGTGTTAAGCGGCATAAAAGGGCAATATCTCATTTTTGATGACAATTCAGTTTTAAATATTCGCAAATTTAACGGCTACTACTTAAAGATAGATTTATCTGCTTAGAGTATCCTTTTAACTGCCTTAAGCTGAAGATGAAACAGAACCGGTTTATTAAATTGTGGGATACTTTTTGCATTTCATGGCGCTCCTCAACAATTCAATAGCAAAAAATTGCTTAATTTGTTTAAAAAAGTATAATTTTTTTCCTGAACAATTATCAAAAAGAGACTCATAAACAGATGAAAAATTTAGACTGGCAAAACTTGGGATTCGGTTACCGCGATACCCACTACAACATCCGCTGCACTTACCGAGACGGCGAGTGGGGTGATTTGGAAATCAGTTCATCAAATAGTATCAACATCCACATGGCGGCTACTGCGCTCCATTATGGGCAGGAGGTTTTTGAAGGGCTGAAAGCTTTTAAGGGGAAAGACGGAAAAGTCCGTGTTTTCCGGATGGATGAAAATGCCTTGCGAATGCAAAACTCCTGCGACGGAATTCTAATGGCAAAACTGCCGGTTGAGAAATTTATGGAGGCTGTGCGGCTGGCAATAAAAAAGAATATGGGATATGTTCCACCTTACGAAAGCAGGGCTTCACTCTATATTCGCCCGTTACTGATTGGCACTGGTCCCGAGATTGGTGTTAAACCAGCAAGGGAGTATCTCTTCATCGTTTTTGTTATGCCCGTTGGTCCCTATTTTCCTGAAGGGTTTAAACCTACCGACCTGCTGATTATGCGCCAGTATGACCGCGCAGCGCCGCAGGGAACCGGAAAATATAAAGTAGGCGGAAACTATGCAGCCAGCATGGGAGCTGGAAAAATTGCCAAGGAAAAAGGTTTTTCGGCTGTGCTCTATCTGGACAGCAGAGAGAAAAAGTACATCGACGAATGTGGGCCCGCCAATTTCTTCGGAATAAAAAACAACACCTACATCACTCCCCTTTCTGACTCTATTCTGCCTTCAATCACAAACAAAAGCCTGATGGTTCTGGCAGAAGAGATGGGACTGAAAGTGGAACGCCGCAAAGTTCCCTATGAAGAGTTAGCCGACTTTGAAGAGGTTGGCGCATGTGGCACAGCAGCCGTTATTTCACCCATAAAAGGCATTTACGATGCTGACTTTGACAAATGGTTCAGATACGGAAACCAGCTGGAAGCAGGTGAATGGTCAACAAAGCTCTACAACAAACTGCAAAATATTCAGTATGGCAATGAGCCCGACAAATACGGCTGGGTGCAAATTGTTGAGTGAGTCATATTTGCAGCAGTTCAACAACATTTGAGTTAGCTCTGAAAAGTATTTAAACCAACACACATGAGCAATAAAAGGATTTTTTACCTCACATTCTGTTTTTTTATTTTATTGTTAACACAGGCAAATGCCCAGTCATACAGGCTCAACAAAAAAATATTTGATCACAGGGATTATGTCAGACAGGATGGCGACAGATATTCTCCCGCACTGGCGGGCATCACGTCATTTGTACTTCCCGGATTGGGACAGGCAATATCGGGTGAACCTATGCGCGGACTACTTTTTTTTGGGGGTGAACTGGTAGCAATAAGCGCAATGGGCTTGGGAGTATTTTTGGTTTTTGCTGGTAATATCAGTAATGTGCAAGATGGAACACTACTTGGAGTATTGCTGTTTTATGGTGGAATATTTTCCTTTATCGCAATTGATATTTGGTCAGTCTTTGATGCGGTGAAGGTTGCAAAAGTGAATAATATGTATCATCAAAAAAGAAACCTGGGATTAAAGTTAAGTCCGTTTTTAAGCAATCAGAGCTATCTTGCTCATGCAAAACCGGCGGCAGGACTAACTTTAAAGATTACATTCTGACAAAATTATTTCAGTTTGTACATTTTTCCCGGAAGTGCAGCAAGCACATTCTTAAATTCCAGATTCAAAAGCAGTGCAGAAACTCTACTGCCGGGCATTTGTAATTCGGCTGAAATCTGGTCAATAAACATTTCCCCCTCCTTTCTCAGCAATTCTACAATTTTTTCCTCATCAGGGGATAATTCAACAAAAAGAGCAGGCTGAACAGCCTTTTTCCTGTCCGTGGTTTCCCATCCCATAAAATACTCAAGGTCATCAATATTCTGAATCAGGTTAGCACCATTTAGCCGAATAAGCCGGTTGCAGCCTTTGGAATAGATATCATCCACCCTGCCGGGAAAAGCAAACACATCGCGGTTGTAGGAAGAGGCTATTTCAGCTGTAATCAGCGCTCCCCCTTTTTCTGCCGACTCCACAACAATGGTGGCATCTGCAAGCCCGGCAATTATCCGGTTTCGCCGCACAAAATTGGAGGGGTCAATTTTTGTCTTGCTGGGAAAATCTGAAACCAACCCACCATTTTGAATCATTTTACGTGCAGTATCGGCATGAAGTGAGGGATACATTTTGTCTAATCCATGCCCCACAACACCAACAGTCGGGATATTATACTTCAAAGCCATTTTATGTGCATGAATGTCAATCCCGTAGGCTAATCCACTAACCACCAGCACCGGATATCGGCGCTCAGCAAATCCCTGAATGAGTTTTTCACAGATGGCTTTTCCGTAATCGGTAGCATTTCGTGTTCCGACAATACTCACAATGCGCTGCATATCCAGTTCCATATTCCCTTTGGAATAGATAATAATCGGAGCATCAGGACACGGTTTCAGGCGGCGCGGATAGTTCTTGTCTGAGTAAAACCTCACCTCTATTTTATATTTTTCAATGAATTTCAACTCATCTTCAGCCCTTTCAAACACACCATTGTCTTTTAGGCGCAAAGCATTCAACTCACCGATACCGGGAATTTTCTTCAAAGCCTTCAGCGGTTCAGAAAAAACCTGCTCCGCACCTCCCGTGTAGGCGATCAGGTTGCGGGCAAGGGTTCCCCCTATTCCCGGAACCAGGGAAAGGGCTACTTTATAATATAATTCATCCTGTGTATTACTCATTCCGTTCAGATTAAACACCCAATATCTGCAACAATCTCTCCTGCAGCATCTTCCGGTCACTCAAAGGTACTGCGCTTAAACTCACCGACGGATATTCTGCAATACCGCGCCGGGTTTTTACCACAAGGGTTAAGTCGGACATCTTTCCAAAAATAGAATTTTCAAAATATGCACGGTAGAGCATCCGCTTGGGAAATTCAATGGAATTGAAACTTGTCCTGCCAAACCGGATGCTTTTGTAATAGCGCAAAACAACCTTATCGCCCGAATCGCTATACTCTATGAAATGATAATCCGCAACCTGAAAAAAAAGATACCATATAACAAAAACGCCCACTATCACAAGCCCGTAGAGCATATAATCCAGCAAAAACATAGCTAAAGCGACAAGGGCAAGGACAAGACAAACCAGAAAAAAAAGCCGTCGGAGAAAAACTGTTTGTTTTTTATTCGATATGTTCATTCTTAAAATATTTACATGTTCATTCGTAGCAACCGGTTTGAAAAAAACATTAATCCAAAAATGTTGTAACTTTACCGCAATTTAGCAGGTAACCATGAGAAATTCAAAAATATATTCTAAAATAATTTACAGCAATTCTCCGCAAACCGAATTAGACGAATGGATAAACAATTACCAAAAGGGTAAAGTTTTTCTTGCAACTGAGGAAAATGTAGATCAGCTTCTTTTGCCTGTTTTCGGCAACTACATTGACAATCAGGGCATTCACAAGATAATACTCCCTTCAGGAGAGAGCAATAAAAGTCTGGAGTCGGTGGTGAAAATCTGGGAATTCCTATCGCAAAACGGCGCCGACCGCAAATCGCTTTTAATTAATATTGGCGGCGGCATGCTGACTGACCTGGCAGGATTTGCCGCTTCAACTTTCAAAAGGGGAATCGATTTTATAAATGTTCCTACTACACTGCTTTCGCAGGTGGACGCATCGGTGGGCGGCAAAACAGGCATAAATTTCAACGGCTTAAAAAACGAAATCGGCGCCTTCGAGAATCCCGTTGCAGTGATTATCAACACCGAATTTTTAAAAACCATCGACCGGAAAAATT
>JACDJC010002859.1_pt1 | contig 13099 bp, 12 predicted proteins | sample 7454191 | NCBI WGS metagenome assembly JACDJC01 (sample SAMN14253291, study PRJNA609438) | sludge metagenome | isolation source: sludge after 25d culture with pyrite and EDTA | collected 2018-12-20 | reverse complement strand
GCGCGCAGCGGCGCGAGGATCGCGGTGGTGACCGCGGCCATGCCGGTGGCGGTGGCGCGCGCGGCCTCCGCGCCCTCGAGATCGGCCATGCGCTGCTCGAACATGCCGACGGTCGGATTGGAGAAGCGCGAATAGAGGAAGCCGGGATCGGCGCCGGTGAAGCGCGCCTCGCAGTCCTCCGCGGTCTCGTAGACGAAGCCCTGGGTCAGGAACAGCGCCTCGGAGGTCTCGCCGTATTGCGAGCGCAGCGTGCCGGAATGCACCAGCCGCGTTTCGGGGCGATAGTTGCGGATCGATGCCGGGTGGGCGGCGGGGATCTTGGTGTCGGACATGTGCGCTCCATCGTGACCACCTGACGATGGACACAAAAAAACCGGCCTGGAAAAACCATGGCCGGGATCACGCTGTCCCCGGCCTGTTTAGCGAGTTGTTTAACGTGGCTGCAAGCCGGCCGGCTCAAATGACCACGGGATAAGTGCTACGCTTAGTCCCGCATGGCCTTTCCGTCAAGCACCCCATCGGATAACCGGTAAGAGCGCGCCCCTGCGGGCCAATCCGAGGACCGTCCCGTGCCTTTCACGCTGGCTGCCGACGCGACTGGAATTCTTCCCGATCGCATGATCGCGGCGATGGCCGACGCGGGCTTCATCCTGCCGGCCTATCCCTTCGTCGAAAGCCAGATCCAGCCGGCGAGCCTCGACCTGCGCCTCGGCGAGACCGCCTTCCGCGTCCGCGCGAGCTTCCTGCCGGGGCCGGATTGCACGGTCGCCGAGCGCATCGACGAACTGAAGCTGCACGAGATCGACCTGTCCGACGGCGCGGTGCTGGAGACCAACTGCGTCTACATCGTGCCGCTCCTGGAAAGCCTGGCGCTGCCGCCGGCCATTCTCGCCGCGGCCAACCCGAAGAGCTCGACCGGCCGGCTCGACGTCTTCACCCGCGTAATCGCCGACGGCACCCGCCGCTTCGACATGATCGGCGCCGGCTATCACGGTCCGCTCTATGCCGAGATCAGCCCGAAGACGTTTCCCGTGCTGCTGCGCGAGGGCTCGCGGCTGTCGCAGATCCGCTTCCGCTGCGGCCAGCCGCTGCTCGGCGATGCCGAGCTGCGGGCGCTGCATGCCAGGGAGCGGCTGGTCAACAGCGATCACGCCGACCTGACCGGCGGCGTCGCGGTGAGCGTCGATCTGTCCGGCGACAGCTCGGACGGCTTCGTCGGCTATCGTGCCAAGCGCCATACCGGCGTGGTCGATATCGACCGCCGCGCGGGCTACGCCGTCGACGACTTCTGGGAGCCGATCCACGCGCGGCCCGACCGCAGCCTGATCCTCGATCCCGGCGAGTTCTACATCCTCGCCTCGAAAGAGGCGGTGCAGGTGCCGCCGGACTACGCCGCCGAGATGGTGCCGTTCGATCCGCTGGTGGGCGAATTCCGCGTGCACTATGCGGGCTTCTTCGATCCGGGCTTCGGCTATGCCGGCGCCGGCGGGCAGGGCTCGCGCGCGGTGCTGGAAGTGCGCTCGCGCGAGGTGCCGTTCATCCTCGAGCACGGCCAGATCGTCGGCCGCCTGGTCTACGAGAAGATGCTGTCGCGGCCCGACGTGCTCTACGGCAGCCGCATCGCCTCCAACTATCAGGGCCAGGGCCTGAAGCTGTCGAAGCACTTCCGCGCCTGACGGCGGCCGCGGCGGGGCTTGTCGCCGCGGCGCGATGGGCCTGCGAAAGCGCCCGCTGGGGCGCCATGCGCCGGACGCGCATCGCCGTGCGGAATTTTGGTGATATGGGATTCGGCGGGGAGGCAAGGCGGCGCTCGCAAGGAGAGCCGCCCTTGGGGGCAACATGTCGGATCTCGGGGTGGTGGAAGTTCCCGCGGAGGGAGAGCAGCCGCCGCTTCCCCCACGGAAGGACCCCGTCCGGAATCCTCTGCTCGACCGGCCGATCCTGCCGACGCTGCTGCGGCTCGCCACCCCCAATGTCATCGCCCTGACCGCCGGCACCTGCGTCGCCATTGCCGAGACTTCCTATATCGGCCGGCTCGGCGTCGAGCCGCTGGCGGCGATGGCGCTGCTGTTTCCCTTCATCATCCTGATGATGACCATGTCCGGCGGCGCCATGGGCGGCGGCGTGGCTTCCGCCATCGCGCGCGCTCTCGGCGCGGGCGATGTCGCGCGCGCCTCGACGCTGGCCGTGCATGCGCTGATGATCGGCACCTGCTTCGGGCTGGTGTTCATGGCCGGCATGCTGATCTTCGGCCCGTGGCTGTTCGCGGCGCTCGGCGGCCGCGGCCGCGTGCTCGAGGAAGCGATCAACTACGCCTATATCTTCTTCGGCGGCGCGGTGATTCCCTGGCTCATGAATACGCTGGCGGCGCTGTTGCGCGGCACCGGCAACATGAAGCTGCCGTCCGCGATCATTCTCAATTCGGCGCTGTTCCAGATCCTGCTCGGCGGCATCCTCGGTCTCGGGCTCGGGCCGGTGCCGCGCTTCGGCATGCCCGGCGTCGCGGCCGGAACGCTGATCGCCTTCTTCATCGGCGCCGCCATCATGGCGTGGTATCTGGCGTCAGGGCGCAGCCGCGTGAAGCTGCACATCAAGGGCTTCCGCGTCCAGCGCGCCATGTTCTACGACATCCTCAAGGTCGGCGCAGTCGCCTGCTTCTCGCCGCTGCAGGTGGTGCTGACGGTCACGATCTTCACCCGGATGCTGGCGAATTTCGGCACCGAGGTGCTCGCAGGCTACGGCATCGGCGCGCGCCTCGAATTCATGCTCACCTCGCTGGCGTTTGCGGTCGGCATCGCCTCGGTGCCGATGATCGGCATGGCGATCGGCGCGGATCAGGTCGCCCGCGCGCGGCGCATCGCCTGGACCGCCGGCGGCGTCTCATTCGCGGCGGTGGGCGTCGTCGGCGGGTTCTTCGCCCTCGTCCCCGACGTCTGGGTCGATCTCTTCACCGACAACGCCGCGGTGCGCGCGGCGGGCGGGCAATACCTGTCCACCGCGGCGCCGCTGTTTTCCTTCGTCGGCCTGTCGATCTCTCTCTATTTCTCGTCGCAGGGCGCGGCCAAGGTGCTCGGGCCGGTGCTGGCGCAGACCGCGCGGCTCGTCTTCATCGTGCTCGGCGGCTGGTGGCTGTCGCTGCACGGCGGCACGGCCACGCATTTCTTCTGGCTGGCCGCAGCCTCCATGATCCTGCTGGGCGTGCTCGCCGCCGCCGCCGTACGCTTCACCGACTGGGGTCCACGCCGGGCCGCGGCATGATGCCTGTCGCCGGCGCAGGTGTCAGCCGCGCCGCGGGGCGATCGACAGGCCGGGATCGAACAGCATCGGCGCGTCGTCGTTGCGTGCGATCCGCGCCCGTTCGATGGCGAGCATGCGGAACTTGGTGGTGACGCCGCCATTGGCGGAGAAGCCGCCGGCCTTGCCGTTCGCCGCCAGCACGCGATGGCACGGCACCACGATCGGGAACGGATTTTCGCCGAGCGCCTTTCCCACCGCCCGCGACAGCAGCTTGTCGCCGAGCCTTGTCGCGATGTCGCCGTAGGTCAGCGTCTCGCCCGGCATGATCGCGCGCGCGATGTCATAGACCGCGCGGTTGAAGTCCGGAATGTCGCGCATGTCGAGCGCGACGAAGGCGAGGTCGACGGCCTCGCCGCCGAGCAGCGCGGTCATGGCCTCGCAGGCGCGCCGGACGTCCTCCGGCATGGCGGCCTCGCGCGTGCCGGATGCTTTCCGCGCAAGATGCGCGCGGGTGGCGGCGTCGTCGGCCTCCGGCAGTTGCACGCCGCGCAGACCGGCGTCGCCCCAGGCCACGCCGCAGCGGCCGATAGCGGTATCGAACAGGGCAAGGCCGATCGTCATGCGGTGTCCTTCCTTCAGAGGACCGGGATTCGCCAGCCCGGAAAATCTCGCGCGTTTCACCCCCGGCCGCCACCCGAATTCTGCCGCCCGGAGCATCTTGCACGCGATCGCCGGCTGTGGCTAAGGTCGGGGCCGCGCGGGCGTAGTTCAATGGTAGAACGGCAGCTTCCCAAGCTGCATACGAGGGTTCGATTCCCTTCGCCCGCTCCAGTCTCCGCCGATTGTGGATTCTTGCGGCGCCGTACCCCCTGAACGAGGGCTTGTCCCTCCGGCTCGTCTTCCGATCCAGTCTGCCCTTCAACTTTTTCAGAAGGGGAGAAGGGGCATGCGGATCGCCTTGATGATCGCGATGACTGCGGTTGTGCTTTGTCCTGCGGCGGCGCGGGCTGCGCCTGCCGGCGACACTTACACACTTTACCGCAACTCGCCGCTTACGGGCATGAAGGTGCATGTGGCGACCTTCGATGCGGCGGAGAGTGGCAACTACAATCGTGACAACTGCGGGATCGTCGCGGGCCTGATCAAGAAGCAGCCCGGTGTGACCGCCCGATACTGGTGCGAGAAGGGCCGGGTTCGGCGCTAGCCCGCCGCGTTCGACAGCGCCGGTCCGGCCGGCGCCGTCTTGGAAAAGAAATATCCAAAATATTGCTTTTCGATGGACCCGGCCCTAGATTGGAAGGTGGTCCTCGAGGAGCAATCCGATGCGAAAAGGCTCGATCAGCGAAGCCATTGCCTGGCCGTTACTGCTGCCCGGCACTCTCGCCTGTCAGGCGCTGGGGTCCAGCGAGCATAGCGACCTCGTGCGCATGCTGGTGAACTCACTGGTGTGGACGGTGTTCGGCGTCGTGGTGGTGTGGATCGCGGCATGACGGCCGTGGAGAAGCACGGCCTCGTTACCGAAGACAACATCCAGCAGCTCGTCGATACGTTCTACGACAAGGTGCGATGCGATCCGGAGCTGGGCCCGGTGTTCGATGCCGCGATCAAGGATTGGCCGCCGCATCTGGAGAAGATGTACGCCTTCTGGTCCTCGGTGATGCTGGGCAGCGGCCGCTACAAGGGCAATCCGCTGGCGCGGCACATGGGCATCGGCGGTATGCATTTCGACTTGTTCTCCGACTGGCTCAGGCTGTTTCATCAGACCGCCGCAGAGCTGTTCGACGAGCCGGTCAGCGCCGTCTTCCGCGAGAAGGCCGAGCGCATCGCCGAGAGCCTGAAGCTCGCGCTGTTCTACCGGCCGGACCGGCCGTGGCCGCCGCAGACGGCGGCCTGAGCGGGCACGCCTGGGGGCGACCGCTTCCTTGGTTTTCCGGAGCGCGCTGATTAAGCTGGGGCGAATCCCCAATCCGGAAGAGGCCCGATGTCGCGTCCCCGTTTGTTCACGCCGATCACGCTCCGCAATACCACAGCCAGAAACAGGATCGTGATCTCGCCGATGTGCCAGTATTCGGCGCAGGACGGTATGGCGAACGACTGGCACCTCGTGCATCTCGGGAAATTCGCGCAGGGCGGCGCCGGCATCGTGATGACGGAAGCCGTCGCCGTCGCTGCCGCGGGCCGCATCACCCATGGCGATCTGGGTCTGTGGCATGACGGGCAGGTCGAGCCGCTGCGCCGCATCGCCGCATTCCTGCGCGCCGACGGCGCGGTGCCCGCGATCCAGCTTGCGCATGCAGGGCGCAAGGCCAGCATGCAGCGGCCGTGGTTCGGCAATGCCGCGCTGACCGCAGAGGACATCGCGCGCGGCGACCGGCCCTGGGACATCGTCGCGCCGAGCGCCATTCCCCTGGACGAGGGCTGGCTGATGCCGCACGAACTGAGCGGCCCGGAGCTGGAGGCGCTGCGCGAGGACTGGCGGCTGGCCACGCAGCGCGCGGACGCGGCCGGTTTTGACGTGCTCGAGATTCATTGCGCGCACGGCTATCTGCTGCACGAATTCCTGTCGCCGCTGTCCAACCACCGCAGCGACGCCTATGGTGGCGACCGCGCCCGCCGGATGGCCTATCCGCTCGCTGTCATCGAGACGGTGCGCGCGGCGTGGCCGGCCGGCAAGCCGCTGTTCGTCCGCATCTCCTCGGTCGACGGCATCGCGGGCGGCCTCGAGCTGGCCGATTCGACTGCGTTCGCGCGCGAGGCCAAGGCGCGCGGCGCGGACGTGATCGACTGCTCCTCCGGTGGCCTGATGGGCTCCGCCACCGCGGCCCGCATCCCGCGCGGCTACGGATTCCAGGTGCCGTTCGCCGCGGCAATACGCCGCGACGCGGACATCGCCACCATGGCGGTCGGCCTCATCCTGCATCCGCAGCAGGCGGAGGACGCACTCATGAGCGGCGCGGCCGATCTCATTGCCATCGGCCGTGAGGTGCTGTTCGATCCGAACTGGCCGCTGCACGCCGAGCTTGCCCTGAGCGAGACCAAGGGCGAGATCGGCGACGGCACCTTTGCGTCCTGGCCGAAGCAATATGGCTGGTGGCTGGAGCGCCGCGAGCCGGGCCTGCGCAAGCTGGAGGGGCCGGCGCTGCCGTTCCGGCCGGCTTGAAGGCTCGGCCTTGCGGCCGGCGATTTCGCCGCAAGCCACTGGCCGGCGGCGCCGGCTGGCATTACGTTTATTCAGTTGATGCAACCGCCGGGCGGAGCCCGCAACCGTATTGTCCCGCGCCCGGCGTTAGGTCTCGCATTCAGGAGGCTCACATGCAGACGGAGACGGTCAACGTCACACCCCATCGTCTGGTCGCCAGCGACAGGGTGGAAGGAACCAGGGTCTTCAACGCCGACGGCAAGAAGATTGGAATCATCAAGCGACTGATGATCGACAAGGTCACCGGCAACGTCGCTTACGCCGTGCTTTCCTTTGGCGGCTTCCTCGGGCTCGGCGAAGAGTATCGGCCGCTGCCGTGGGCAAGCATGAAGTACAATCCCGCGATCGAGGCCTACGAACTGCTCACCCTGATGACCGACGACGAACTGGTGAAAGCGCCCTCGTTCGGTGATGACAAAGAGTTCGATTGGGGCAACCGGCAGCGCGAGGTCGACACTTACTGGATCGGCTTCTGAGGCGTCCGGCGTCGCGGATGCGATCCCCTGACGCGCGCTGTTCATCCGGTCGGTGAGAATTCTCACCCGCAAATGTTCCAGATCGGGACGGCGCAACCGTGACCGCCCGCAGGTGCAGCAGGCCGGCAACACTGTCCGAGAAACCGCGCGCGTGCTTCCTTGAAATCTGGACAAAAGCGGCGAGTCGCAACACGCTGGCAAGGCCTTGACCCGTGTCGGACAAGGTGAGGGGGACGGGGCCGGCAATGAAATTTGTGACGGGGGTTCTCGCGGCGGCGCTTCTGCTCGGCAGTATCGGCGCAGGCCATGCGGTGGTCCGCATTTCCGACGATCGCGGCGGTCGGATCGGAACCTATGTCGACAAATATCAAAGCCTCAAAGGTTCCGGCGAGACGGTCATGATCGACGGGCTGTGCGCATCGGCCTGCACCATCGTGCTCGGCGCTGTTCCCCGCGACAAGATCTGCGTCACCTCGCGTGCCAGCCTTGGTTTCCATGCCGCCTGGGATCTCGGCGCCAGCGGTCACCCGGTGACGAACATCGAGGCGACGCGGATGCTCTACGGGATGTATCCGGCGCCGATCCGGAGCTGGATCGCGCGGCGCGGCGGGTTGAAGCCGCGCATGATCTTCCTGCGCGGCCGCGAGCTCGCGAACATGTACCGGCCCTGTTACATGGACGCGCAGGCCTCCGCCCATCACGGCGCGCCGCGCTGATCGTCGAACCGCCGACCGTTGCGCCGACATTGCGGGCTGCGCTCCGCGTCATGTGATCGCGCGCGCGGCGACACCGCTTGCCTGTGACGGCGCTGCGCTCTATCTGATCCCCGCCTGGCAACGATCCGCAACGCAGCCCGCGTTTTTCGGAAATAATGTGCCGGGAGGGCCGGGCTTCCGGCTGCGCGATTCAGGACGCGGATTTAAGGAACGGCGCGATGACGAAAAAGACCCGGCCGCTGGTGGTGATTGCGGCATTCGCCGTCAGCCTTGCCGTCGGCCTTCTGGCGACGCTCTGGCTGATGGGCGGCTTTCGCGGCGGGACCGCGCCGGCCGCCATCGGCGGCCCGTTCCGGCTGACCGATCAGTCGGGTCAGACGGTCACCGAAAAGAGCCTTGCCGGCCGGCCGACCATCATCTTCTTCGGTTTCACCCATTGCCCCGACATCTGCCCGACCGCGCTGTTCGACATGTCCGAAGTGCTGCGCGCCATGGGGCCCGACGCCGACAAGGTGAACGCCTATTTTGTCTCGGTCGATCCGGAGCGCGACACGCCGGCGGCGATGAAGGACTATCTGTCGAGCTTCGATCCGCACCTGAAGGGCCTGACGGGCAGCGTCGACGAGATCGCGAAGGTGACCACGGCCTACCGCGTCTATGCCAAGAAGGTGCCGCTGAAGGACGGCGACTACACGATGGATCACACCGCGCTGGTCTATCTGATGGATCGCAAAGGCAATTTCGTGCGGCCCTTCGATCTCAAGCGCAAGCCCGAGGAAGCCGCGGCCGACCTCAAGCGTTATCTCTGAAACGAGGCCGCGTCTTCGTCGCGCGGGCCGGCTTGCGCGACCGCTCTGCCAGGCGCGAGTGGCGCGCGAGGCCATGCTCGGTCTTTTCCCAGCGGTAGGGCTCGGTCAAAAGCTGATAGAGCGCGCGCCATGCCGCGATCGACAGGCAGATCCAGTAGAGCGGCGTGAGCACGAGAATCCACGCCTCCCGCAGCAATCCGCGTCGCGCCAGTCCCATCAGGCCGACCACCGCGGTCGACAGATAACCCGCCGCGATGCTCACGACATAGAGTTCGGCGAAGGGTTTGGCGAAGAACGATCCTGTGCCGGCATCGAGCGCGTTTGCCGCCACGCGGAACGCGATCTCGCCGAGCAGCAGCGGGTGCGCCAGCGCCGTGAGCACATTCCCGCCGACCAGGATGTTGAGCGTGAGGAAGCCGCTGGGTCCGGCGTCGCGCCATAGCCGGTACAGCGAGCGCATGTGCACGCTCCATGTTTGCATCCAGCCCTTCATCCAGCGCGAGCGCTGGCGCAGCCACGCGCCGAAGCGCGCCGGGGCTTCCTCGTAGGTCGTGGACGGAAACATCACGCTGCGATAGCCATGCCGCGCCAGCCGGAAGCCGAGATCGGCGTCTTCCGTCACGTTGTAAGGGTCCCAGCCGCCGACCTCGCGCAGCACCGCGGTGCGGAAATGGTTGGACGATCCGCCGAGCGGCAGCGGCATCCGGAAGTGGGAAAATCCCTGCAGGAATACGTCGAACTGCCCGGCATATTCCGCGGTGAACATGCGCGACAGCCAGCCGTCGGCGGTGTTGTCGATGCAAAGGCTGGCCTGCGCGCAGGCGACGTCGGGGTCTTGCCTGCGAAAGACGTCGAGGGCCGCGCGCAGTTGTCCGGGCTCCGGACGGTCCTCGGCGTCGAACACCGTGATGAAGGTGCCGCGCGCGAAGGTCAACGCACAGTTCAACGCCTTCGGCTTGGTGCGTGGTCCGGCCTCGGGCGCAATGATGACCTGGACGTGCGGCAGCGGGCCGAGCCGTGCGATCGCCGCGCGCGTCGCGAGATCGTCCGGCTCGATGACCAGCTTCACGTCGAGCTTCTCGCGCGGATAGTCGAGCGCGTCGATGTGCGCCATCAGCGGAGCGACGGACGCGGCCTCGCGATAGAGCGCCGCGACCACCGTATAGAACGGCAGCTTGTCGTCGGGCAGCCGCGGCAAGGGTTTTGAACGCGGCCGCGGTGTGAAGCTTCCGGCGAGCCGCAGGCTGGTGAACATCAGGAACCAGAGCGACAGCGCCACGCCGCAGGTGTCAAACACGGCCATCGGCATGAAGGTCAGTAGCGCGAGCGGGCCCGCAAGCCGCAGCGCGTAGCGGGCCATTACGGGAAGGCGGCGTGGTGCGGCCTGACGCGGCGCGGCTGACATTTCGGGGCAGCGCTGGGCGAGACCGTCGGCGGCAACCCGCGACAGGGTGTCGCCCGTGCGGTGCTCGAGAAATTCGTTGAGCCGTGCGGTCGTGGTCACGCGCATGCGCGCTGCCAGCGCGGGATAGCGCGCCACCAGTCGGGCAATGCGGCGCGCGGCGTAGCCGCGCGGTGCGGAGACGAACACCGGCTCTCCATCCCGCCGGATGGGCAGCAGGCCGTACCGCGCGCCGAAGTGAAGCTGGTCGTCGGTGAGGGGGCAGTCGGCGCGGGTGACGCCATCGAACGTCTCGAGCACGAGGTCCGCATGGTGTGCGAACCGGAGCAGATAGGCGTCCTCGTCGATCACGCCCCAGCGGATCAGCACCTGGTCGGCGCCGACGCCGACCTCGATGCTGCGGGCTTCGGCGGCCTTGAGGAGGCTGGGCGCAAAGACGCCGCGCAGGCAGTCCAGTTCGGCCGCCGGTCCAGGCTCGCCGGGGCCGGCCGTACCGGCTTCCTCGCTCGACCGGGAGTGGCCGGCGACGAATGTTGCGACGCGCTCGCTGCCCCCGCCTGTACGCCTGGCCACAGTCATGTGACCGCACCCCACGCCACGACGCCACTCGAATCCCGCCGCGAATGGTCTATAAGACGCGCTCGCAACCCCGGACGATGCAATCATAGATGGTGGTTCCCTTCAACATCCGATCACGCAGCATCGCGTGCGCCTGTGCGGCGGCGGTCTGGCTCGGCACCGGCGGGCTTGCCCCGGCGCAAGGCGCTTCATCAGCCACGCCGCAGGTGGCCGCGGGCGTCAGCGCGCCGCAGGCCGTGCCGGGGTTCTGGGATCCGCGGCGCCGCCCCGAGCGGCCCGACCTGTCGCGCCTCACCGTGATCCGCTTCCTCACCGAGACGGACTATCCGCCGTTCAACTTCACCGGGCCCGACGGCAATCCCGCCGGCTTCAACGTCGATCTCGCCCGCATGATCTGCGAGGAGATCAAGGTCGCCTGCACCATCCAGATGCGCCGCTTCGAGACGCTGGTGGACGCCATCAACGGCAACCGCGGCGACGCCGTCATCGCCTCCCTGGCGGCGACGCCGCAGCTTCGCGCCAAGCTCGATTTCAGCGATCCCTATTACCGCGCGCCGGCGCGCTTCGTGTCGCGGCGCGACGCCGTGATGGCCGAAATACGCCCCGAATATCTCGAGGGCCGGAAGGTCGGCGCCGTGGCCGGCTCGGCGCACGAGGCCTATCTCAAGGCGCTGTTCACCGACGCGCAGATCGTGAGCTTCCCGAACGACGAGGCGCTGCGGCTGGCGTTGCGCCGGGGGGAGGTGGATTTCATCTTCGGCGATGCGATCGCGCTGGCGTTCTGGATCAACGGCACCGATTCGGGCGACTGCTGCGCCTTCAGCGGCGGGCCCTTCGTCGAGAGCCGTTATTTCGGCGAGGGCGTCGGCATCGGCGTCCGCCGCGGCAACGACCTGCTGCGCCAGGCGCTGAACTGGGCGATGTTCCGGCTCTGGGAAAAGGGCCGCTACACCGACCTGTGGCTGCGCTATTTCTCGGTGAGCCCGTTCTGAAGCGGATTCGGCAGGCTTCAAGGCCGCGTGTCGTTCTGCTAGACAGTCTGCGACATTCGACAACTGTCCGTCATGGCCGGGCTTGTCCCGGCCATCCACGTCTTCAGCGTTTGAGCGATTGCAAGGCGTGGATGCCCGCCGCCAAGGCCGGGCACGATGGAGAAACGCGGGCCCGGAATTCCAGTGTCAGATGAACTTCCCATCAGCGCCGCCGATCTGCGCGCGCTCGCCGAGCAATCCAACGCCTGGCCGTTCGAGCAGGCGAAGCTGATCGTGGCGCGGCTGAAGAAGAAGCCGAAGGACGAGGTGCTGTTCGAGACCGGCTACGGTCCCTCCGGCCTGCCGCATATCGGCACCTTCGGCGAGGTCGCGCGCACCACCATGGTGCGCCATGCCTTCCGGGTGCTGACCGAGGACAGGGTCAAGACCCGCCTGCTGGCGTTCTCCGACGACATGGACGGCCTGCGCAAGGTGCCGGACAACGTGCCGAACAAGGAGATGCTGGCGCAGGATCTCGGCAAGCCGCTGACCCAGGTCCGCGATCCGTTCGGCACCCATCCGAGCTTCGGCGAGCACAACAACGCGCGGCTGCGCGCCTTCCTCGACGCCTTCGGCTTCGACTACGAGTTCGCTTCCTCGACGCGATACTACAAGTCGGGCCGCTTCGACGCGACGCTGCTGAAGATGCTTCAGAACATCGACAAGGTGATGGCGATCATGCTGCCGTCGCTGCGCGAGGAGCGCGCGGCGACCTACTCGCCGTTCCTGCCGGTCTGCCCGCGCACCGGCGTGGTGCTGCAGGTGCCGATCGTGGCGCACGACGCGAGCGCCGGCACGGTGTCCTACGATGATCCGGACACCGGCGAGCGCGTCACCGTTCCGGTCACCGGCGGCCACTGCAAGCTGCAATGGAAGCCGGACTGGGCGATGCGCTGGGTCGCGCTCGGCGTCGACTACGAGATGGCCGGCAAGGACCTGATCGATTCGGTGAAGCTGTCCGGCAAGATCTGCAGCGCGCTCGGCGGCACGCCGCCGGAGGGCTTCAACTACGAGCTGTTTCTCGACGACAAGGGTCAGAAGATCTCCAAGTCCAAGGGCAACGGCCTCACCATCGACGAGTGGCTGCGCTACGCCTCGCCGGAATCGCTGTCGCTGTTCATGTATCGCGAGCCGAAGGCGGCGAAGCGGCTGTATTTCGACGTCATCCCGCGCAACGTCGACGACTACCAGCAGTTCCTCGACGGCTATCGGCGGCAGGACTGGAAGCAGCGGCTGGGCAATCCGGTCTGGCACATCCATGCCGGCCATCCGCCGCAGGCCGACATGCCGGTGACCTTCCAGCTCCTGCTGACGCTGGTGTCGTCGTCGAACGCCGAGAACGCCGAGACGCTGTGGGGCTTCATCGGCCGCTACCGACCGGGCGTGACGCCGCAGACCCATCCGAAGCTCGACGCCATGGTCGGCTACGCGATCAACTACTATCGCGATTTCGTGGCGCCGACGAAAACGTTCCGGCAGCCGACCGACGAGGAGCGCGCGGCGCTCACCGACCTGCGCAACGCGCTGGCGCTGCTGCCTCCGGAAGCGTCGGCCGAGGACATCCAGAACGTGGTCTACGAGATCGGCCGCCGCGAGCCGTTCCTCGACCACAAGAAGGCCGGCAAGGACGGCCGGCCGGGCGTCGCGCTC
>JACDJC010002857.1_pt1 | contig 13103 bp, 12 predicted proteins | sample 7454191 | NCBI WGS metagenome assembly JACDJC01 (sample SAMN14253291, study PRJNA609438) | sludge metagenome | isolation source: sludge after 25d culture with pyrite and EDTA | collected 2018-12-20 | reverse complement strand
GAGCGGGTGATGGCCTGACGGATCCACCACGTCGCGTAGGTCGAGAACTTGTAGCCGCGGCGGTACTCGAATTTGTCGACCGCCTTCATCAGGCCGATGTTGCCTTCCTGAATGAGATCGAGGAACTGCAGGCCGCGGTTGGTGTATTTCTTGGCGATGGAGATGACCAGCCGCAGGTTGGCCTCGACCATTTCCTTCTTGGCCTGACGCGCCTCGCGCTCGCCCTTCTGCACGCCGAGCACGATCTTGCGGAATTCGCCGATCTCGAGGCCGGTCAGCGCCGCCAGTTCCTGAATGTTCTGGCGCAGCTCCTTGATGCGGTCCTTCTCCACCGCGACGAAATTCTTCCAGCCCTTGGCGGCGAGTTTCGAGACGCGGTTGAGCCAGCGCGGATCAAGCTCCGAGCCCTGATAGTTCTTCAGGAAGTCTTCGCGGCCGACGCCATGGCTGTCGCCGAGGCGGAACAGGCGGCCTTCATAGGACACCAGCTTCTTGTTGATGTCGTAAAGCTGCTCGACGAGGGAATCGATGCGCGCCTGGTTCAGGCGCAGCGACTTCACCTCGACGACGATCTCGTCCTTCAGCTTCTTGTACTTGCGCTCCTGAGACGGCGAGAGCGACGGCCCCTGCGGCCCGCTCTCGAGCTGGTTCTGGATGTCCTGTTCCTGAAGACGGCGCAGCTTCTTGTATTCGGACGCGATCTTGTCGAAGGTCTCGACCACCTTCGGCTTCAGCTCGGCTTCGATGGCCGCGAGCGACATCTGGTTCTCGAACTCGTCGTCCTCGTCCATGTCCGCTTCGGCTGCGGTTTCGCCCGCGTCCTTGGCTTCACCGCCAGCAGGGGCGGCGCGGAACGGCGTTGGCGAGGGCGGCGCAGCCGGCGGCGCGGGCGCAACCGCGGCGATCACCTGCACGGTGCCGTCGGCATTGATGACGGCATTGGTCGGCTGACCGTCCGGCCCGGTGGGGCCTGCGATCATCGCAGGGTTGATGCCGTTCTTGCCTTCGGGACCGGCATAGGTCGCTTCAAGGTCGATGATGTCGCGAAGGAAGATCTTTCCCTCGTTGAGTTCATCGCGCCAGATGATGATGGCCTGGAAGGTCAGCGGGCTTTCGCAGAGCCCTGCGATCATCGCCTCGCGGCCAGCCTCGATGCGCTTGGCGATGGCGATTTCGCCCTCGCGCGACAGAAGCTCGACGGTGCCCATCTCGCGCAGATACATGCGCACGGGATCGTCGGTGCGCTCGCCCGGCTCGGACTTCTTGGTTTCGGTGACGGCCTTGGAGGTGACCTCGACGAGTTCGTTACCGGTCTCGTCGTCGGCGTCTTCCTGCTTCTCGTCGTCGTCGGCGTCGTCGTCGGATTCGGAGACATTGATGCCCATGTCGGAGAGCATCGCCATGATGTCTTCGATCTGTTCGGGCGAGGTCTGGTCGGACGGGAGCACTTCGTTGAGCTGATCGAAGGTCACGAAGCCGCGCTTCTTGGCCTGCTTGATCATCTTCTTGACGGCGGCGTCGGAGAGATCGAGCAACGGCGACGGAGCGTCGGCGGAATCCTTCTCAGGCGTGTCGGCGGCCTTCTGATCCTTGTCTTTGTCCTTGATCGCTGCCGTCTTTGCCTTGGTGGCCATTCACTGCTCCTGAAACGCGCTCACAACACGGGCAACCGCCCGCGTGAAATTTCGATCCACCCGGATGCGGAAAGGGCGGCGCTTGTGAAGGCACCACCCGGGCCGGATTGACGTGTGTCCCAAACTTCTAGTGCAAGGCCGTTAAGCCCTGATTAACCCTGTTTTTGCGGCCAAAAACCCGGTTTGGCGAGTCTTTTTAAGGCCGCCTCTCTTCATGAAAGACATTGCGGAGGGCTTTAAAGGCCCCCGGCGGCGGTTTCGTCAACTCCTGCTCTGGAACCTGCCCGAGGATTCTCCGAATCCCTCGATCAGGGCGTCGAGGCCTTCCATTTCGGCAAGCCGCCGTTTGACGTCGATCAGCCAGGCCTCGCTGGATTTGCTGCCGTCCTGCGCGAGCGCCTGCTCTGCGTCCTTCAACTCCCTAAGTAAGGAGTGAGATTGGCGATGCAAGACAACGAGTTGATGCCATGTGGCCTGAACATCGTCCCGCGCCGCGCCGGGCTGGGCGCCCCACACATTGCGGGTGGTGAGCGAACGCTCAACCCGTTGAATCTGCGCGGAATATCCGGCCCTGTCGAGCGTGGCGCGCAGCCGCGTGCTTTCCGCCGCCGGATCGTCGGTGTGCGAATAATTCGAGAAGGCGCCGATGATCCCGGCCCGCAGCTTGTGAGCGTCCGGGTGAGCCAGTTCCAGGGCTGCGACTTCCTCCAGATGATCGTGCAGCAGCCAGGGGTGATTGAGCAGCGACAGCAGAATCAAGGCCTCGCGCCGGGACATCGCGCTGCGCTGGCCGCGCATCACCGACGAGGCCGCAAGCTGCGGACTGACGGCCTGATAAGGGCCCCGGGGAACAGTGCGCGGACCTGTGGATAGGCCGCCGCGCCCCTCGTTCCGCCCGGCTCCACCGGGAGCAAACGGCGCCCTCGGCGAGAACCGGCGCCCTGATTCGCCGCCAAAGCCGCCCTGGCCGCGAAACCCGCCGCCACGCGGTCCGTCGCGATAGCCCTGATAACCTCCCTGCGGCGCGAACGCGTTGCGCAGCCGGTCGGCGAAATCCTGCCGGTAATAGCGCTGCACGACGTCGTCGCGAATGCCGCCGGTCAATTCCCTGATGCGCGCTTCAAGCGCGGCACGGCGCTCGGGCGTTGCGAAGCTGCCGCCTTCGATCTCGCGCGACCACAGAACCTCCGCGAGCGGGCGCGCGGCGTTCAGCACCTCGTCGATCGCGGCGCGGCCGCCGGTGCGGGCCAGATCGTCGGGGTCCTGTCCCTCGGGCATGACCGCGAAGCGCAAGCTCTTGCCGGGCTTGAGATGCGGAAGCGCCAGATCCGCCGCGCGCAGCGCCGCGCGCTGGCCCGCGCCGTCGCCGTCGAAACACAGGATCGGCTCGTCCGCCATCTTCCAGAGCAGCGCGAGCTGGTTTTCGGTGAGCGCGGTGCCGAGCGGCGCGACCGCGCCGGGAAATCCCGTTGTCACCAGCGCGATCACATCGACATAGCCTTCGGCGACGACGACCTGCGCGCCTTCATGCGCGGCCTGCCGCGCGGTGGCGATGTTGTAGAGATTGTCGCCCTTGTGAAACAGCACGCCGTCCGCCGAGTTCAGATACTTGGCCGGTGCGTCCTTCTCCATCGCACGGCCGCCGAAGGCGATCACGCGATTGCGGGCGTCGGTGATGGGAAACATCACGCGGTCGCGAAACCGATCGTAGGGAACGGGAATATCGTCACCGGCACTGAGAAGCCGCGCCTCGATCATGTCCTCGACCGAAACGCCGAGGCCGCCGAGATGCTCCTTGAGCGCGAAACGCTCGCTCCGGTCGGCGCCCGGCGCATAGCCAAGGCGGAACTGCAATTGCGTGGCCGGCGTGATCCCGCGGTCGGCGAGATAGCCGCGCGCCTTCGCGCCCGCGCGCGAGGCCAGCGTATCGGCATAGAACTTCGCGGCGAGGTCCATCACGTCATAGAGCGTCTTGCGGCGCTGCTCATGACGCGCGGCATCCGGCGTCACCGCGGGCAACGGCATCCCGGCCTGCGAGGCCGCGACCTCGACTGCCTCGACAAAACCGAGGCCTTCGGTTTCCATGATGAAATCGAAGATGTTGCCGTGCTTGCCCGAGGCAAAGCAGTGATAGAAGCCCTTCTGGTCGTTCACCGTGAACGAGGGCGTCTTCTCCTGCTTGAACGGGGACAGCCCCTTGAACTCCTTGCCCGCGCGCTTGAGCTTCACGCGCCTGCCCACGACTTCCGAAACCGGAAGCCGGGCGCGCAGCTCTTCGAGAAATTGGGGCGTAAAGCGCAAGGTCTTAAGACTCAGAGGTTTGCCAACCGACCATGAATATAGGTGCGATAACGCTACGACCCAGCAAAAGTCCGGTTGTCCCAGCTATCCACACGGGAACCCATCTTGACATAACGAATATACATTCGTATATACAAATCAGGAAAGGTCAATTGTGACCGCCACACCCGGGAGACAGTCCGATGCATATCAGACCGTTTAGGGAGGACGGCGCACGATGGCCGACGAGAATGCAACGCTTGAGTTTCTCGCACCCGCTGAATTTGAGTGGGATGAAGACAAGAATGCAGCAAATCTAGCCAAACACGGCATTGATTTCGACGATGCAATCGGAATCTTTTACGGTCCGATCCTCGTCCGGCAATCCAACCGCAACAATGAGGAGCGATGGATCGCAATCGGATGTCTGATGATCGCCTTATGGCGGTGGTTTACACCCGCCGGAATGACGTGATTCGGATTATCTCGGCGCGCCATCCGAGACAAAATGAAAAAAGAGCGCATCGTGACGCGTCGATGGGGCGACCGGCGCAAGGGAAAGACTGATTGGGCACGTCTTGATGCCATGACCGACGATGAGGTTGAAACCTCGATCGCCAACGATCCCGATTGGGCCGAGTTCAAGAATGTCGACTGGTCTAATGCTGTACTGGTCGTTCCCGCCAGGAAAAAAGCGATTTCCATTCGTGTCGACGAGGACGTTCTCGACTTTTTCAAGAAAGACGGCGAAGGATATCAACGTCGCATAAATGCGGTTCTGCGGTCCTATATGGATCAGAAGAAGAAGCCAAAAAAATCAGCATAGCCGAAAGTCATTCATGGCCCCGAAATCCCTGCTCCAGATCGCCGGAGCCCCGCTGACTCCGAGCCCGCTGGATAAATCCGCTCTCGTCATCATCGACGCCCAGCTCGAATACACCAGGGGCGGCCTGCCGCTGGACTGCGTCGATTCCGCCATTGTCGAAGCCTCCAAACTCCTGAAACTGGCGCGCGAGCGCGGCGTGCCGGTGTTTCACATCGTCCAGCACGCGCCCGCAGGGCGTCCGCTGTTCGCCGAGGATGGGCCCTATGCGGCGATCGTGCCGCTGCTGGCGCCGGCTGCGGGCGAAGTCGTGGTGCGCAAGGCCCTGCCGAATTCGTTCGCCGGCACCGATCTCGATGCGCTGGTGAAAAGCACCGGCCGCACCGAACTCATCCTGGCCGGCTTCATGACCCACATGTGCGTCAGCGCCACGGCCCGCGCCGCGCTCGACCTGAAATACCGCACCACCATCGTTGCGAATGCCACCGCAACACGCGACCTGCCCGATCCTCTGGGCGGCACGATTCCGGCCAGCATCGTCCATCGCGTGGCCTTGAGCGAGCTGGCGGACCGGTTTGCAATCGTCGTGAAAGACACCGCGGCGCTGACGCCGGCGGCGCAAGCCTGACTACATGTCCATCTCGTCGAACCGGCCGGACTTGATCCGCTCACGCCCCTCGACCGGCCGGTTGTAGACATACATCCAGGCGTCGGACGTCGTCCCGTCCGCAAGAACCACGGGCTGAAGCAGGCGCAGATACTGTGTCGGCTTCGGATCGTCCGGACCGCATCCCTCATAGCGGTCGAGCGCCGCGAGCAGTGCTTCGTCCCGCAACTCGAACAGATCGCCGAAGACCCAGTCGTCCGGTGAACTGGAGGGAACGGCGCCAGGATAATGCGTGATGCGGTACAGCCGCCCGTTGTAGCGCGCCTCGCTGACATGCTTGCCCTTGGCCGCCAGTTGCCCCGCCAGCGGATGACGGGAGCCGCGCCGCAGGGTGCCATAGACAAAGAGAAGCTCGGTCATTCAGCCCGCCTTTGCTTCGATCACCTCATCGCTGACGACCACGAACTTGTTCAGCGCCATCCGCCCGAATGTGGTGGACAGCGCGACATCGGCTGCGTCGCGTCCGGTGCCCATCAGGATGCGTCCGATGCGCGGCTTATCGTGACGCGCATCGAACGTGTACCATTTGCCTGAAAGATAAACCTCATACCAGCCTGAAAAATCCATCGGCGCGGGATCGGGCGGAATTCCGATATCGCCCATGTATCCGGTCACGTAACGCGCCGGAATGTTCATGCAGCGGCACAATGTCAGTGCAAGATGCGCAAAATCGCGGCAGACGCCCTCGCGCTCCTGAAAGACATCGTAGGCCGACTTGGTCGGGCGGGCGCGCTGGTAGTCGAATCGGACATGGTTATGCACCCAGGTGTTGATCGCCTGCACCCGCTCCCACCCCGGCGCGGTATGGCCGAACCGCGACCAGGCGAAATCGACAAGCCGGTCGGTCTCGCAATAGCGGCTGGCCATCAGATAGAGCAGCACCTCGTCCGGCAACTCTTCCACCGGCATCTGCCGCGCCTCCGGCACAACGGCATCCGGCAGGCCGGTGTCGCGCACCAGCGCGCTGCCCCGGAAGGTGATGCCGCCCGGCGGCGCGGTGAGGCGCCCGCAGACATTGCCGAAACTGTCCTGAAAATAGCGGATGCGGACATCCGGCTCGGTGACGATGACTTCTTCGCCCACGATGTCGCGCGCGCGCGAGGGATGAATCCGCAGCATCACGACCATGGGCGTTTCCGCCACCGCACCATAGGAAATCTCGAAACCGACCCTGATCAGCATGCCACACCTTTTTGCTCCTCGCCCACGGAGAGCACGTGAATCGTCACATCCATGCCGAGACAGGCGTCGGCGGATCCGAGATATGTGCCGTGCAGCGGCACCGCCTGATGCGGGTCACGCGCCACCGCCACACGGATAAGATCGCGGCTGCCGACGATGCCGTTGGTCGGATCGAATTCGATCCAGCCCGCGCCGGGCAGATAGGCCCGCACCCAGGCGTGGGTGTTGCCGCCGCCGACATAGCCATGAGCCTCGTCACCCGGAATGAAAATGTAGCCGCTGACAAACCGTGCGGCGATGCCCAGACGCCGCAGCGCTTCCATCATGAACAGCGCGAAGTCGCGGCAGGTCCCGGAGCCGATGCTCAAGGTGTCGAGCGGATGCTGGGTGCCGTGTTCGTGCCGCTTGCGATAGCCGAACGACTGCCGCACGCCATGGGTCATTCCGGTGAGCAGATCAATGGTGCGGGTGCTGTTGCCTTCGCTCAGAAACTGCCGGGCCCATGCCGCCAGCGCGCCATCGGGATCGCTGTATTGCGGCGTCATCGACGGCAACAAGTCGGCCAGTTCGTCCGGCGCGTAGGCGAAAGGATAGTCGTAAGCCTCATCGTCCGGCGTCAGCTCGATGTTCTCGAGCGGATAGTGTTCGACGGTGACGGTGGAGTCGAACACCAGCCGGTCTGACTCGGTGTCGAAATCGGCAATCGCCACGCTGTTGCCGAACACATCGTGGATGCGGCGCAGCGACGATGGCGTAGGGAAGATCTCCAGCCGCTCCGACAGAACATGGATGTCGTGGCCGTCGCGCGGGCGAAACATCAGCCGGTGTTCTCCGAACGCCACCGGGCGGTCGTAGCGATACTCGGTCTTGTGATGGATGGTCAGGAGCGGCATCGCCTCGAACACGCCGATTGAATTCGTCCGCGAATCGTACATGCTGTTTTTGCTGCATTTCCGGCTAATTGTTGGGCTTGGATGCCGCCGAGACAGGCAACGAGAGCAAGCACCCGACCGACATGGCCCTGCCCGCTTCAGCCGACACCTTACGACACCTGGGACGACTCCTGGATGCCGACGAAGTTCCGCCGGTCATGGAAGAAAATGCGGGCAGCCGGTCCCCGTTCTTCTTCGCCTGCGATCACTACGGCCGGCTGATCCCCCGCGCGCTCGGCGATCTCGGCGTGGCAGCCGGCGAAATGGAGCGCCATATCGCCTGGGACATCGGGATCGCCGGTGTCGCGACCATGCTGGCGAAGGAGATGGACGTCCATCTGATCGCGCAGCGCTATTCCCGCCTTGTGATCGACTGCAACCGGCCGTTTGAAAGCCCGGGATCGATTCCGCTGATCAGCGAGGCGACAGAGATTCCCGGCAATGGCGGCCTCGATCCGGCGCAGGCCGCCGCGCGCCGCGAAGCGATCTTCACGCCCTATCATGCGCGGATCGCGCAGGCGCTGGATGCCCGCAAGGCGCAGGGCCTGCCGACCATTCTGGTGTCGCTGCATTCCTTCACGCCGGTCTATGCCGGCATCGCCCGGCCCTGGCATATCGGCACGCTCTATCACCGCGACGACCGGCTGCCGCATCTGCTCCGCGACAAGCTGCGCCTCGAAGGCGACCTCGTGGTCGGCGACAACGAACCCTATGCCGTCAGCGACGCGACCGACTACACGATCCCGGTCCATGGCGAGAAGCGCGGACTGATGCACACCGGCATCGAAATCCGGCAGGATCTGATCGGCGATCAATCCGGTCAGAAGCAATGGGCCGAGCGTCTTGCGCGTATCCTGCGCGAAATCGAGGAAGACCTGCACGCGAAGAAGCTGATGCCGGCGGAGTAGCGAACGCACGATTCTCCGTCGTGGCCGGGCTCGTCCCGGCCATCCACGTCTTGATGAAGATTCAGAAAGACGTGGATGCCCGGCACAAGGCCGGGCATGACGCAGGTTGATCAAATTCGCCGAACAGAGGGCTAGCCCTTCGTCGCGACGAAATAGGCCAGCGCCCACATCACCGCCACCGCGACCCACAGAAACCACGCCGCCGTGGCGCGCGGCTGCAGCACCGACTCGGCCGGATTCTGCGGATTGACATAAACGTCGACCATCGCGCCCTCCGGATATTTCTTCACATATCGCTGCACGCCCCAGTCGGAAGTGGAGGACACCTGCCCGTTCATGCGGGCGACAAGGCCGGTATACTCCGCGTTCTCGTAGCGGTAGGTGTAGGAAATATTCGCCCTGAACATGATCGGCCCGCGCGCACCACTGTCATCCGCGCGAGCACGGAAGCGGTCGAGGCCCGATGTCCTGATCCTGCCTTTCACCACGGGCCATCTGCGCGCCTGCGCCGCATGGCGATGCAGGCCGACGGCGAACAGCGCGATCGCCGCGCCGAAGGCGCCCAGCGCCACCGTCATGCCGGACATTTTGGGATTGGCGAGTTGTGTCGAGACGAATTCCGTCAGTTTGTTGAAGCCGATCGCGCCGCCGAACACCAGAACGACGGCGATCACCACCATCCAGCCGATGCAGCCCCACATGCCCTTTGGCATGTCGCGCTCCAGCACCGCCTCATTGCGCCTGTTCGGATTGTAATAGACGGTCACCGCCGTGCCGACGGGATAGCGCGCAAGGGTTTCCGCGACTTCAAAGTTGCCGCGATCCTCGCCGATGGTGACGCGGTTGTTGCGATAGGTCTGCCCCGCGATCACATATTCATAGGTGACGTTGGCGAAGTTGCGTTCTTCGTAATAGTGCCCCGCCTCGCGGTTGCCGTCGATCACCCGCACATCGCGCGTTTCGGGCTTCGAGATCACCACCTTGCCCGGCACGCTCGGCCAGTCGCTGGCCGAGCGCACTTCAAGATACTTGTAGATCGCCGCGATGACGATAAGGCCGACCGGAGCCAGCAGCATCGCATAAACGAACCACGGAATATCCGGCAGCATGCTTACCTCGCGCGCGTCAGGGCGAGCCAGATGCCGCCGCCGATCATGAATCCGCCGGAGATGCGCGAGACCAGACGCGCCCGCTCCGCCGACAATAATTTACCCGCGCGCCCGGCCAGCAGCGCATAGGCACCGTCCGACAATGCGGCGATGACCGTGAACGTCGCGCCGAGCAGCACCACCTGCGGCAGGTGATCCTGCTGCATGTCCACGAATTGCGGGATGAAGGCGCCGAAAAACACCAGCACCTTCGGATTGCTGAGAAGGACCAGAAAGCCCTGCAGGAAAAATCCGCCGCGCGGCGGCGGGGGCGCATCGGTCGCCGCCATTACGCCACTGGATCGGACCAGCCTGATGCCGAGCCAGACAAGATACGCAGCGCCGGCGAAGCGCACCCATTCAAACCAGTAGCCCATGGTCGCCATCAGCGATGTGAGGCCGACCGCGATGATGCCGATGATGATCACCAGCCCGAGTTGTGCCCCCGCGATGTTGGTCAGCGCGGCGCGCGTGCCGTAACGCAGGCCGTTGGCAATCACCAGCGTGACAATCGGACCCGGCAGGATCGCGAGCGCGACGCAGGCCGCGACATAGGCGAGATAAACCTGAAACGACATGGAAAGTCCCCGATGCGGTGAGACCGCATCAAAGAATGAGACGCCGCGAGAAAGCAAGCGGTTCACCATGGCGGGGATGATTTTGGGCGAGAGCGGGGACGGCGAAAGATCGCCTACCCCAATCCCCGCAATTCCCGCCGCAGCACCTTGCCGGTGGCCGTCATCGGCAAGGTTTCCGCGAACTGGATGTGGCGCGGATATTCATGCGCGGCGAGCTGCACTTTCACGAAGTCCTGAATCTCCTTCGCCAGCGCATCGCTCGCGGTGAATCCCGGACGCAGCACGATCCACGCCTTGATCGCCTCGGTGCGGATCGGATCGGGAATCCCCACCACGGCCGACATCGCCACCGCCGGATGTTTCATCAGCGTGTGCTCGATCTCGGCGGGACCGATGCGATAGCCGGCGCTGGTGATGACATCGTCTTCACGGCTGACATACCAGAAATAGCCGTCATCATCCTGCACGCCGAGATCGCCGGTGAGCAGAAAGCCGTTCGCGTATTTGTTCGCGGTCGCGTCCGGATTCTGCCAGTATTCCAGCATGGTCACCGGATTGGGCACGCGCACACCGACGATGCCGCGGGTGTTGCGCGGCTGCTCCTCGCCCTGCTCGTTGACGATGCGGACATCGAAACCCGGCGTCGGCTTGCCCATCGAACCGGGCCGGATCGGAAACAGGTTGGAATTGTTGGCCAGCACCAGATTGCATTCGGTCTGCCCGTAGATCTCGTGCACATCGACGCCGAAGGTGGCGCGCACCCATTCGATCAGCTCAGCGCCGAGCGACTCGCCGCCGGAAAAAATGCTGCGCAACTTCACGCCGGAATGTTTCACGTCGGCCTGACGCATCAGCTTCAGAGCCGTCGGCGGCAGGAACACATTGCGCACGCCGTGATCGGCCATCAGTTGCATCGCGGCCTGCGGCTCAAATTTTTTCGCGCGATAGCCGAGCATCGGCACGCCGTGATACCAGGCCGGAAACAGCGCATCGAACAGACCGCCGATCCACGCCCAGTCCGCCGGTGTCCACATCAGGTCGCCGGGCTTGGGCAGGAAGTCATGCGCCATCTCGACATTGGGCAGATGGCCGAGCAGCACGCGATGCGCATGCAGCGCGCCCTTCGGATTTCCCGTGGTGCCGGACGTATAGATGATGATCGCCGGATCGTCCGGGCTGGTATCGACGGTCTGGAAATCCTCCGAGGCATCCTCGATCGACTGCCAGAACGATTTCGCCCCGGCATGAATGGTGCCGCTGGTGACATAAATGTCTTGCAAGTGCGGAAGCCGGTCGCGGATTTTCGACAGCTTCTCCCAACCCCCTTCGTCGGTGATGACCGCTTTGGCGCCGCTGTTCGACAGCCGGTACTCAAGCGCATCCTCGCCGAACAGCGTGAACAGCGGCACCGAAATCATGCCGGAACGGAACGCGGCGAGATGCGCGATCGGCAATTCCACCGACTGCGACAGGAACACCGCGACGCGGTCGCCCCGCTTCAGGCCATCGGCCTTCAGTACATTGGCGAAACTTTTCGACAGCGCGCTGATTTCGTCGAACGACAGCTTCTGCGTGCCGCCATCCTCATCCACATAGATCAGCGCCAGCCGCCCGCTGCCGTCGGCATAGCGGTCACAGCAGGCGGCCGCGATGTTGAATCGCGCCGGAATGTCCCAGCGGAAGTTATTGTAAAGGTCGTCGTAGGTGGCGGCTTGAGGGAGCATGGCGGACGCTTTCAAGGCTTTCGCTGTCGCTGCAACATTTCCGCTGTCGTCCCCGCGCAGGCGGGGAACCATAACCACCAGACCTATTTTTGAACTACCGGACGGAGCAACTTCCTGCAAAATATGTCAACGACAGGGTGTATGGGTCCCCGCCTGCGCGGGGACGACGATGACTGGAAATCGCACTAACCCGTCAGCGCAGCCTTCACCAAACCGCTGGCCTTGCCGAAATCCATCTGGCCGGCGTATTTCGCCTTCAGTGCAGCAATCACCTTGCCCATGTCTTTCATGCCGGCTGCGCCGGTCTCCGCAACGATGGCGGCAATCGCGGCGTTCACCTCGTCGTCCGACATCTGCTTGGGCAGATAGGCCGAGATCACGGCAATTTCCTCGCGCTCCGCGGCGGCGAGTTCAGGGCGCCCGCCCTTGTCGTAGAGCGCGACCGATTCCTGACGCTGCTTGATCATCTTTTGAAGAAGGCCGAGCAAATCCTCATCGGAGAGCGGCGGCTTGCCCTGCCCGCGTGCGTCGATGTCGGCGTTCTTCAGCGACGAATTGATCATGCGCAGCGTCGACAGCTTGCGCTCGTCCTTCGCCTTCATGGCGTCCTTGACGGCATTGTTGATGGCATCGCGCAGCATCGGTCTCTCCTGCTTCAAATCAATTTGCCGCTGATTTAGGGCGTTTCGCGCTGTCGCACAACCGACAGGCTACATCTCCTGCCAGTCGAGCAGCGCCTCGGTCAGCGCTTCCGGCTTCTCAAGCTGCGGAAGATGGCCGCAATCGGCGATCTTCACGAACTTCGCGCCGGGAATGGCATTTGCCATCTCGACGGACGCATCCTGGGGAACCATGTTGTCGGTGTCGCAGGTCAGCACCAGCGTCGGGCACTTGATAGTCGCGAGCGTTGGGCGAGAATCGATACGGCCACTGATCGCCTCCAACTGCCACACGAAGGCGTCAGGCCCGACATCGTCCGCCATGTCGAGCACGATCTGTTTCAGCCGGGCATCGTTCGCGCGCGACGGATGCACGAAGTTCGTGAACAGGCGGTCCATCACCGCGCGATAGCCACCCTGCTTGACCTCGGCGATCATCTCCCGCCGCTTCGCGGTGACCTCCGGCGCTTCCGGCCGGGCCGACGTGTTCAACAATGCCAGCCGCCCGATCCGCTCCGGCGCCTGCCGGATCATCTCCAGTATAATGTAGCCGCCCATCGAGTGACCG
>JACDJC010002855.1_pt1 | contig 13110 bp, 7 predicted proteins | sample 7454191 | NCBI WGS metagenome assembly JACDJC01 (sample SAMN14253291, study PRJNA609438) | sludge metagenome | isolation source: sludge after 25d culture with pyrite and EDTA | collected 2018-12-20 | reverse complement strand
GGCGCGCCCTGGTAATCCTTGTTCGGGTACCAGTACTCCTCGGTGGAGCCGTACTCGGCAATCGTATTGTAAACACCGCAGTGCGACACGAACGCCTTGAACCTCTTGTTGTGTATCCCGGCAAGGTAAAACACCGAGTAACCACCATAGCTTGCTCCCACGGCGCCCAGACGGTCCTTGTCAACGAACGGTTCCTTCGCCATTGCGTCAATACCGTCGAGGTAGTCCTGCATATTCATGCCACCGTAATCGCCCGAGATCTGCTCGCGCCAGTAGCTGCCGAAGCCGGAGTTGCCGCGACGGTTGACAGCCACCACGATATAGCCGTTGGCCGCCATCATCTGATAGTTCCACCGGTAGCTCCAGCTCTGTCCGAGGGGTCCCTGGGGCCCGCCCTTGCAATACAACAGCGCCGGGTATTTCTTGGAGGGATCAAAGTCAGGCGGATAGATGATCCACATCTGCAGGTCCTTGCCATCCTTCGTCTTTATATAGCGTTCCTCGCTCCTGCCCATTTTTATGTTCTCGTATATATGGCCGTTTACATCGGTAATCATGGAGAACTGTCCGTTGGACATATCCACTTTCGCGATTTCGGTGGGGCGTGCCATTGACTGAATGCCAGCAACCAAAATGTTGTTCCTGAGCTGAAGAGGGCCCATGTCATAATCGCCCTCAGTCACCTTCGTCACGGCGCCGTCAGCGAGTGAAATCCTGAAGACCGGCTGCCTGCCGAGGTAAGGGCTTGTGAACCATATCTCGCCTGTGCCATTCCATTGGAGGTTACCAACGTTATAGTCCCAGCCCTCGGATACCCATTTCCTCTCACCGGTAGCAATATTGTAAACGAACAGCCTCTCGAGGTCCGACTCATAGCCGTCTTCCTCCATGCTTGAGTAAGCAATCATCGAACCATCGGGGGAGAAAACAGGGGTCTTGTCATAACCCATGTTTCCTTCAGAAATATTCTTTTCCTCTCCGGTTGTAACATCGTAGAGGTAAATGTCCGTGTTCGTGCTAAGAGAATAGGCCTTTCCTGTCAGTTTTTTGCAGGAATATGCGATATATTTCCCGTCTGGGCTCCATGCCAGGTCAGCCTCATCGAACCATGGGGCATCAGGGGCGTCAAAACGCTGTCCCTCCATTATATCCTTCTCGTTGCTTATTGCAGCACCGTCAAAGGAGGCTACGAAAACATGGCTGTATGAGTAGTCATGCCAGTAGTCCCAGTGCCTGTACATCAGGTCATCAATGATGCGCACCTTCGCATTGGGAAGTCCGTATTTCTCATTTGCCGTCTGGTCGAGCTTGACGCGACGGGTGAAGTATACCCTGTCGCCGGCCGGTGAGAAGGAGAGGATCTCATAGTTATCAAGCCCGGTGATCTCTTTCTTTCCGGTTCCGTCAGGGTTCATGACCATTATTTTGCCACCGGCGAGGAAGGCGATCTTAGCGCCGTTCTCAATCCACTGAGGTCCTGCGCCTCCTTCTGTGGTCAGCTGAACAGGATCGCCTCCCGAAGCGGAGACGGACCAGATGTTTGTGGCTCGGGCTTCGGTGGGGAGATCATAGTTTGTCACCTGCCAGAGCACAGTTGATCCGTCAGGGGAGAGGGCAACAGTCCCAATGCGGCCGTATTTCCACATGATTTCAGGCGTGAGCACCCCACCTGCTTTTTCGGTGTCAGTAAGTGAGACATTGATGGCCGGCGAGGGAGCCTTTTCTTTCTTTTCTGTCTTGCATGCGCCTAGCAGGGCCATGACAAGGGTAAGGGTGATGATGGTCAGTTTCTTCATGGGTATAGCTTTTTCTGATGCGGGTTTCATTATGTCCGGATTTCAAAAATATGAAAATTAATCCTGCCGGAATCAAAACATTAATCAAAAGGAGATCAAAATGGGACCCGGCCGGACTGCGACCGTGTTCACAATCAGATCACAGATGGGCACTGACCGGTTGCTGCAGGTAATATCTGTGATTAGGCAGGTCGCCGCCTGTCTTAGGCGGATAGCGTCGATGCAAGGTTGAAATGGCATATTTTTTGAAAGAATTCCGGAGGTGATCTTACAGGTTCATCGGCCGCTTAAGGATGATTATGAAGATAATTGGAGAGGAGGTAGGTTATGAACGCTACTACAGTAAAAGAAAAACTGAGAGTAAGATTCAGGCTGGCAGGAATCATGCTGATGGCCTGCCTGCTGATAAATACCGGTGCTGAGGCACAGTATTTCGGGAGGAACAAGCCTGGTTACAGCGACTTTAGCTTTAATGTGCTGCAGACCCCGAATTTCGAGATATATCATTATCTGAAGGATGACTCGCTTGTCCGGACCATAACTCAGTGGTCCGAGGAGTGGTACGGCATACACCAGGGTTTCTTCAGGGACACCTTCACGGTGAAGAACCCGCTGATCTTCTATAATACGCATGGCGATTTTCAGCAGACCAACACGATCAGTTCACTGATCGGCACCGGCACAGGAGGGGTGACAGAGAGCCTTAAGAACAGGGTGATCATGCCTGTGGCGCCTTCGCTGGCCCAGACTGACCACACGCTGGGGCACGAGCTGGTACATGCATTTCAGTACAACATGTTTCTCAGGCGTGACACTGCCACAAAAGCCTCGCTGGCCAATATACCTCTCTGGATGATAGAGGGTATGGCCGAATACTTCTCGCTGGGAAGCGTTGATCCCAACACCTCGATGTGGATGAGGGACGCTCTTATCAACAATGATTTTCCGACAATAAGGCAACTGTCAACTGACCCGAGGTACTTTCCCTACAGGTACGGGCAGGCATTCATGGCCCTGGCGGGCAAGACATGGGGCGACTCCCTGCTGGTGCCACTGCTGATGAAGACGGGTGAACTTGGGTTCAGCAAGGCAGCGGACAGCATACTGGGTTATGACGAGAAAACGCTCTCGGGCATGTGGAAGAGCGCGATGGAGATTCATTACGGCAAATACATCAGCGGCAGGACGGACAGCATTGCAGGGATGAGGCTCATCACCCGTGACAACGGAGGGAGGCTGAATATCTCACCGTCAATCAGTCCTGACGGGAAATATATTGCATTCTTTTCCGAGAAGAGCGTCTTCAGTCTTGATCTTTATGTTGCTGATGCAAGCACCGGCAGGATTGTCAGCAGGCTTTCGGGGGCTACCACGCGGAGTGTCGAGGACTTCAACTCCATCGAGTCAACAGGCACCTGGTCCCCTGACAGCAGGCAATTTGCCTTTGTTATCTTCAGCAAAGGGATTAATAAGCTTGCCTTCTTCGATATAATGAAAGGAAAAATCACCCGGGAGATTGCAATGAAGGATGTGCCGTCGATCTTCAACCCGGCATGGTCTCCTGACGGCCGTAAGATAGTCTTCTCGGGCATGTCGGGCGGGTCAAGTGACCTGTACCTGTTTGATATCGCTTCGGGGAGTGTAGAGCGGCTCACCTTTGACACTGAAGCCAACCTGCATCCCTCGTGGTCTCCTGACGGCCGTTACCTGGTTTATTCGCAGGAGAAAAAGAACAGTAAAGAGGGTCTTCGCAGGTACACGTTCGACATCGCCGTTATGAATCTGGCTGAAAGGAGTGTCAGCGAGCCAGGCATCTTCCGCGGAGCGTTCAATCTCAATCCGCTCTTTTCGCCTGACGGCGAAGCCATTTATTTCCTCTCGGATGCCGACGGTTTCCGCAACCTTTACAGGTACGAGACCGGCACAGGCCGCCTTTTCAGGCTGACCGAATACCTCACCGGGGTCAGCGGGATAACCCCGTGGTCGCCTGCAATCAGCATCTCCCACGGCACAGGGCGGATTGCATACAACTATTATTCAGGCAATTCATACCAGATTGTTGTTGCAGAATCCGGGCAGTTCAGGGCTGAGGAGACAGAGGCTGACCGCCTCGATTTCGGTCCGGCAACCCTCCCGCCCCTGAAGCACGCTGCGGCCAACCTGGTTGACACAACGCTGTACACCAGGACGGGGGAGCTGATCCTGCCGCAGGATTCGGTACGGAGTGTGACCTACAGGCCAAAGTTCAGGCTTGATTATTTATCCAACAGCACCAGCGTGGGAACATCCGGAGGCATTTACCGCAACAACCTCGGGGGAAGTATCAACATGATCTTTTCCGATATGGTGGGAGACAACCAGCTTTATTCCTCACTGGCTCTTAACGGGGAGATTTATGACTTCGGCGGGCAGACAGCCTATATGAATCAGAAGGGGAAGGTCAAGTGGGGTGCCGCCGTCTCGCACATCCCTTACCGTGCCGGCAGCATGTCATTGCGACGTGATTCGGTCAATTACCAGGACGGGATGATTCCTGTTGATGTGCTTATGCTTGACTACATCCGGATGTTCGAGGATAACATCACCCTCTATGCCTCATTGCCTTTCTCGCAGACGCGAAGGATTGAGTCGACCGTCTCGACCTCCTGGTACTATTACCGTGTTGACCGGTACAATTACTATTATCTCCTTAACGGCGCCAGTATCGGAGGCACGAGGGAGAAGATGCCGGCACCTGAGGGAAGCAGTTATCAGCAGATCTCCCTTGCATACGTGGAGGACAACTCGTACACCGGGATGACCTCTCCGATGCAGGGTCACCGTGCGAGATTCCAGGCTGACAAGTATTTTGGTGCCACGGATGTCTTCACCGCACTTGTAGACTACAGGAAATATTTCTGGATGAAGCCTGTAGGTCTGGCATTAAGGGCATACAGTTACGGGATGTACGGCGACGGATCAGAGACGGAATTGCTTCGGCCTCTTTACCTTGGTTATCCCTGGCTCATAAGGGGATATGAAAATGTCTCTTACGGGCAGGAGAGCACCCTGGGCACGGGCACCCTGGACATATCGAGGCTTAACGGTTCGAGGATAGCGGTGGCCAATGCCGAGCTGCGTTTGCCCTTCAGCGGTCCGGAGCAGCTGGCGCTGATAAAGTCGAAGTACTTCCTGACTGACCTTAATCTCTTTGTGGATGCCGGGCTGGCGTGGTACAGGGGTGATGAGATTATTTTGGGCAAGAGGGAGACCCCTGCTGCGCCGACCCAGAAGTACCCGCTTGTCAGCACTGGTGTTTCGGTCAGGATCAACCTGCTGGGTTACCTGGTGCTGGAGCCCTATTATGCCTTTCCTCTTCAGAACGGAGGCTTCAGGAACGGGGTGTTCGGGCTGAATTTCCTGCCGGGGTGGTAAGGGTAAGGCAACAGGCAACAGGCAACAGTGGGGTCTGGTCTCAATCTAAAATAAACTTGCGTTGCCTCATAAAATTTACTAAATTGTGTCAGGACAATAATCCTTCCCCCCGGGTTAGGTCCTGAATAATGACGGCTTCCCTTATAGGCAAGGCAGATCGCTGGATAACCGCTATTCTCAGTTATCCAGGAATAGACAAGGATTTCCTGGTCCAGAAAAAGATCAACTGGCTTGCGAGCGTTGCTGTCACCTCAATGGTGCTGGTAGTAACACTTTCTTATCATTTTATTTTTCCGCAGTTAAGGATACTGATCTGGTACGGACTGTTCCTGACGGTTGTCTTCAGCCAGGGGCTCATCTACCCGATAATATTCCGGCAGACAAGCAGATGGCTGTTGTTCATTGATCAGACGCTTGTTGCCCTGGCAACGTTCGTGGCAATCCTTCTTCTGGGAGGCATTCCATGGTCAGGCGGTCTTGTGATGGTTGGTTTCGCTCTGATATTTTTCTCGCTGAATTTCAGACGCAAGAGCCACTCCATTGCTATTTACCTTATATATATAGTTACAGTCCTCGTCGCCGGGATTCTTCAGCCTTGGCTTACTGTGCCTCCTGAGATGACCAGTGAAGTAAACATCTCTCTCTTCGTTGTCAATACCCTGTGGATTTCGGGTTTTGCGATGACCTTTGTCCTTAGCTTTATCTCCCAGGGAGTAAGGCTTGAGCAGATGGAGACAAAAAGGATCAGGGAGCTCGATGATGCCAAGACTAAGCTTTACACGAACATTACCCATGAGTTCCGCACGCCTCTCACCATAATCACCGGGATGAATGATCTTATACGCAAGGATCCGCAGAGGTGGCTTGAAGAAGGGACTGAGACGATAGACCGAAACGCCGATATTCTGCTGAATCTCGTTAATCAGATGCTTGACCTGGCGAAGCTTGATTCCGGGGCAATGCCTGTGAAGCTGATCAGGTCTGACGTTAATCTTTATATCCGTTACATAGTAGAACTTTTTCGCTCAGTTGCAGAATCATCAGGTGTATCACTGAATTACTCCCATCCTTCCACGGTGGTGGAGATTGACTATGATCCTGAAAAGCTGATGCAGATCATTTCCAACCTCCTTTCAAACTCACTTAAGTTCACCACCTCGTCGGGGAGGATTGACCTTCGCACCAGCCTGAAGAATGATGAAATCTTCGAGATCAGGGTGACTGACACAGGCTCGGGCATTCCGGAAGATTTTCTGCCATATGTCTTTGATCGTTTTTCCCAGTCGGATCAGGGTCGTTCAACGGCGGGCTCCGGGCTGGGTCTGGCGTTGACTAAGGAGCTTGTTACATTACTGGGGGGTGCCATAAACATTGAGAGCGTATTCGGCACGGGGACCGAAGTTACTGTGAACCTTCCCGTCACCAGGACTGCAGGGCAGCAGGAGGCACCGAAACCAGAAGAGCTCAGAAACAGGATGATGAACCTGATACTCAGGAAGACACGTAGAGAAGCGCAGGCAGCTCCCGGCCTGCAGGGAGCAAAGGAGCGGCCGATGCTAATGGTTGTAGAAGACAACGATGATGTAATCCGTTACCTGATGACACTTTTTGCTGCTGACTATGATGTCATTACAGCTGCCAACGGCGAAGAGGGAATACATAAGGCGATTGAATCCGTGCCTGATATTATTGTCAGTGACATTATGATGCCTGTCATGGACGGCATCCGGATGCTTGGGGTGATCAAGAATGACCTTCGGACAAGTCATATACCGGTAGTATTGCTCACCGCCAGGGCAGATATAGCATCGAGGCTTGAAGGACTCGAGAGCGGCGCTGATGCATACATCGCAAAACCTTTCAACAGCGAAGAGCTTAAGGTTCAGGTCAGGAACCTAGTCGCTCTGCGGAAGAAACTTCAGGAGAGGTATGCTGCAATTGATCATCTCATCCTGCCCGAAGACAAAAATTATCTGTTTGAAGACAAATTCATGAATCAGGTAAGGGAGATAATGATGTCCAACCTGGCGAATGAAGCCCTTGACATACCGCATATCTGTCAGGCACTCAGCCTGAGTCGCACACAGCTCTACCGCAAGTTCAGGTCGTTAACAAACCTGACTGTCACACAGTACCTTCTCATGCTTAGGCTTCACAAGGCAAGGAGCATCCTTTCCGGGAAGAAGGTAACCGTTGCCGAGGCTGCATACAAAACCGGGTTCAGGAATGTGTCTCACTTCAGCAGGACCTTCACCAAAGAGTTCGGGATCAATCCCAGCGAGCTTCTCCGATAAATCCTGATCAATATAAGGATACTGTTATCCGGTTTCTGAAATCCCCATGGTTTGGGACTCAGAGCAAAATCTTTGGGACGCAGGGAAAAGCAGTTCTGTGTTTAATCACTTAACTTGCACTGCATGGAAACGTGATTTATCACACCAATACTGAGCCGGCATGACTGAACTCCCTTCACAAGATCAGCTCTTTCTTCGAAAACTAAGTGAGATAGTTGAGGTCAACATTGCCAGGGAGGAGTTTGATGTAGAGCAGTTGTCACGGGAAGCGAGTATGAGCAGGTCAGCTATCCATCGCAGGCTCAGCAAGCTTGGCAAGCTTAATGCAAGTCATTTCATCAGGGAGGTCCGTCTGCAGAAGGCACGCGAGATGCTTCATAACGGTTTCGCCACGGCCTCGGAAGTTGCCTACAGGGTAGGATTTGGCAGCCCGACCTATTTCTCAAAATGTTATCATGAGTATTATGGTTATCCTCCGGGGGAGGAAAGAAGACGGACTGTCTCCGCCGGGTCAGGTGAGCCGGAAATCAGTCATAGTGACAGCGTCAGCAGAAGCGGTCATCGCTATTCATTGTCCCGTTTCCTGAGGAGAAGGAGTTTAGTTGTTGTGACGGCGCTGCTTTTTGTTATCACATCCATTATTCTGATGGCTGCACTGAATCAATCTCGCTCTGCGAAGGAGATGTCAATAGTGGTGCTGCCTTTCAGGAACCTTACCGGAAATGTTGATAATCAGTATTTTGCTGACGGAATTATGGAAGACATTCTCAATTCCCTGTGCCAGGTCAATAATATGAGGGTTGTATCAAGGACCACCTCGGAGCACTACAGGAACACAGGTCTGACAGCCGGCGAGATTGCACGAAAGCTTAATGTGATGTATGTTCTTGAGGGAAGCGTCAGGAGGGAAGGAGACCGGGTAAGGGTAACGATCCAGCTTATTGACGGGCAGAAGGAACGGCATCTGTGGTCTGAAACATACGACAGGATTTTCAGTGATACGCTTGGCATCCAGGATGAAATTGCGAGGCAGGTTGCAGCAAAAATAAACGGCGATAAGCCAGGCGACAATGCCAGGCAGCGGGTCGGAGACAACACTTCTGTGGATGCAGAGGGATCTATCTAGGTCTGGTAAATCTGTCCGCCCTGCAGGGGTCAGTTAATTTTCTTCCGCACATAAGTTGTAAAAGTTTAGAAAATGTAATTATTGACTCATAGATGTAAGCAAATGTGCAAAATTGAAAGCTAATGGTGGATTTTTAATAGGCTCTCCGGAGTGGTTTGGAAGAACTTTGTACAGATAAAATCATGTTTAATCAATAACCCAGGCCATGGCAAAAAAAAGAATTTTAGAATGGAGTTGTGCGTTGCTTGCACTCCTGATGACAACTGCCGGATGCAGCGAGCAGGAATCGGATACTGCATGGTTTCAGGAAGGACCTTTAATGATTGGTGCCGAGGGTGGCACAGTAGTCGGGCTGAACGGTGATGTTACCCTGACAATACCCGAGTATGCATTGAGTGAGCCTGTAGCGATAGAGATACTGCATATGCCCAGGGGCGGGGTCCAGCCCGGGACAGCTGAAGCCAGTTTCACCCGGCCTTTTATTATTGAGCCGTATGTGGAATTCATGAAACCGGTAAGGTTAACGGTTAAATGTTCGGGTTGCCTGAATAACGGGCACAATGTCAGTGAAGGGATGGAGGTGTTTTTGGCTGTGTGGAAGAATCAGTCAGATTATCGCTACCAGACCGGGTCATGTGAATCCGGCTGCTGTCCGGACAAGACTTCGCAGTGCATAAATTCATGCATAAGTACCACCGGGGTCATCACAACGAGGGCTTTCGGTTTTATTGAATAAGTGGTGGTAATGACACTTTAGTGACAGGGAGTATTTTGATGCATTGTCCGGGAGGCACAGCAATTATTATGGTACACACAGCAATGAGTTTGGAACGGAGAGTCAAATGTTCTCCGGCAATCATGCATAAATTGCCCCTTGTATTGAAAGGAAATCTCGGACCGGCCTGGGAGAAAGATTATACACATGCATCCACAGGCATGTATCACCGGTCAAGTGTTAAATAGAGTTAGATTTAGGTTTGGATGATTGAAAGGGGTGAAGTGCAGGCTTCACTCTTTTTTTCGTTTAAAGATTACAGGTTACCTATGGTCAGAAAGGGTTATAAGGCCCGGGCCGATGCTTTGCAGCAGCAACTGCAGAAAACAGGGTTGTAAATATCTGTATATTTTTATATTTGAATTTAAATCAGGCAGCTTTTTGCCTGGTTATTGAAAACGGACCCTGACCTGACCGCACCATGCTTATCACTGTCTTTATTGTTTACCTGGTAGTACTTGTCGGAATAGTGCTCTACGCCTCGAGGCAGTCAAAAACCAATGCTGATTTTGTCCTGGGCGGAAGGAAGATCCCCGGGTTGTTCCTTGCGCTTTCCGAGAGAGCCACAGGCGAATCTGCCTGGTTGCTTCTGGGGTTGACGGGTCATGCCTATGCCGAGGGGTGGAGCTCGGTATGGATAGCCATAGGGTGTGTCACCGGTATTCTCTTTCTCTGGATCTTCATGGCAGAGCCACTGAGAAGAGTTACTGAGAAAACAGGAGCGCTTACAGCTCCAGGGCTCTTCTTCAGGTCGTTCCCCGGCTCTGAAAAAAGGATTGGGATACTCTCGTCGGTTATAATCATTTTCTTTTTCGTCCTGTATCTGGCAGCCCAGTTCAGCGGCGCCGGAAAGATTTTCAATGACACCTTTCAGATAGAGCCCTTCTGGGGGATGGTTATAGGTGCCGGTATTGTGACGATGTACTCAATGCTTGGCGGATTCATCACCGTTGTGGCGGTTGATGCCTTCCAGGCAATACTGATGATAGTAACCTGCGTTGCGCTCCCTATCATAGCGCTCTTCATTGCTGCAGCAAACGGGATAGGTTTTGCGGAGGCCCTGATGCATTCAGATGCTGCCGTTGCCGGGACGTCAGTCACCCTGGCGAAGGGGGCCGGATTCCTGCTGGTTCTGAACGGTCTCAGCTGGGCGTTTGGTTACACAGGGCAGCCACAGTTACTCAACCGGATGATGGCCATGCGGAATCCGGATGAAACTAAACGGGCACGCGTTGTTGCGATCGGGTGGACACTTCTGGCATATGTCGGGGCTTTCCTGATCGGGATCATAGGTTTCAGTATGATGAAGGCCGGTATGATGGGAGAGGGTGCTGCTGCAATTACCGCTGATGCAGAAAAGGTCATGCCGGTAATGGTGATGACCCTTGTGAATCCACTGCTGGCAGGCATACTCCTTTCCGGTGCTGTCTCTGCAATGATGTCTACGGCATCATCGCAGCTGATCGTGGTTTCATCCTCCATAACAGAGGACCTCTGGTCCAACATAAGCAGAAAGGCGATTCCGGAAAAGAGAATGCTGTTCCTTAACAAGTTCCTGACACTGATGGTAGGGGTGGTGGCCTTCGCTCTTGTTCTTACGATGGAGGATACCGTCTATGGCCTGGTTTCATATGCCTGGAGTGGCATCGGAGCATCGTTCGGGCCTGCCGTGGTGTTGCTTCTCTTCTGGAAGAAATTTTCCCGGGCCGGGGTATACGCCTCGCTCATCACCGGCACGCTCTCTGCAATAGTATGGAAAATCTGGCTTGCCGACCCGACGGGCATTTCGGAGCGTCTGGCAAGTTACCTGCTGGCATTCTCTGCCGCGGTGATATTCAGCCTTCTGAGGCCGGAAAGGAAATAGTTTCTTCTGAGAGGGGCAAGGCCACCTGACATCACTTTTCAATATCTCACTGACCTTCCGGGAACGATAATTTAAAGAAATCCGGTCACAGGTACATGTTGACAATAAAAGACACAGAAGCGATATTATTGCCCTGATTTTTGCTATGACATCCTGTTCCCCGCAACCGAACTTTGATATGATTTTTAATCTGTTTTACGAACTAAAGATAGGGGATCATGAAAAAGAGGGGATTGTTAAAATGGATTGTACTTCTGCCTGTTACCATTATGTTGCTGGCAGGATGCGGACAAAAGGTTGATGATTATCCGATTGTTGACGGGACTCTTCCGCCTATGGTAGGACCGGAGGGGGGACTGGTTATGGGATTCGAGGGTGAGGTAGTGCTGGCAATCCCTCCGGGGGCTTTGAAGCAGGATGTGCGGTTTACCGTCTATGACCTGAATTATAAATCGAAGCGGAAGGATGATGCGTTGCTGAAGACCTTTGCCATAGAGCCATTTGTCGAATTTGACATCCCGGCCAAACTCACAGTTTATTCCGATGGCTGTCTTTCCGACGGCAACACGGTTTGTGAAGGAATGGATGTATTCTTCTTAATATGGGGTAACCTTTCTGATTACTGCAATCAGAACGAAGAGTACTGTACAACATGTTGCTATGAAGCTACCTCTCAATCTGTTTCTGCATGCATCGACAAAACCGGTGTTGTTGAAACGGTTATGAAGGTTCGTGAGTAGGTGTATCAGGACAAGTGCCCGCTTCGTGAAGGGGGTAAGAGGATTAAGCTGCGTGAGCAACAGGTGAGTTTCGGGCACAGGTCCGGGAGTGAGGCGAAAAGCTTCACTCCTTTTTTTTCTATAGTTCCCGGGTAACCGCCGGCAGCCATCTTCCATTTTCATTAACCATGGTTGGAAGAAATCATCCGGATCACGGTTGAGATCCGATTTTTAAATGATATGCCGAAAATTGGACATATATGCAAAAAGTGGCACAGAAATGACATGATTATGTTAATAAATGCTATGAGACCCCATCCTTTCAGGCCGAACTTTGACCTGAGATTTAATCTGTTTCAGGAACTAAAAAGAGGGGATCATGAAAAAGAGGGGATTGTTAAAATGGATTATGCTTTTGCCTGTGGCAGCATTTGTACTGACAGGTTGTCCCGGTGATGAACCAGAGGATATTATGTGGCCGGAGCTGCCTCCATCCATCGGGGTGCAGGGCGGAACAGTTGAGGGATTGGACGGAGATGTTGTGCTGACGATTCCTCCGGGTGCACTTGTTGGAGAATTCCGGTTCGTGATAAACGATATGCCGTTAAAGTCGGGTTCAAACGGATGCGAGTTACTCAGGACTTTTATCATAGAGCCGCCGGTAACCTTCAAAGTGCCTGCAAAACTTAAGGTATATGTAAACGGATGCCTGTCCAACGGGAAGACCATCTGCGAGGAAGCTGAGGTTTCTTTCCAGATCTGGGGCAATTTTACGGAATACTGCAACGATGAAGGGAAATGCTGCTCAGTCTGCACTTATGAGAAGTGGTCGCAGTCGATATCCGCATGCATTGGCAGAACCGGAGTGATTTCAACAGTAGGTCAGGCACTGTAGCGGACCGGAAGCATAATATTGGCTCTGCCGGCTGCACAGCGCTACAATCTTCTGAACACGGCCATTTTGAAAAACAATTAATATCTGAGACAGGCCTGATTATTAGTCATGCATAATGAGCATGGTGCTACCAGACTCTGCTTCTATTTTGCCTTTTCCTTGAGCTGGTCGAAGATCCTGGTTCTTATTTCTTCGGCCAGTTCAGGGTTGTCTTCGAGTAGTTTCTT
>JACDJC010002851.1_pt1 | contig 13117 bp, 8 predicted proteins | sample 7454191 | NCBI WGS metagenome assembly JACDJC01 (sample SAMN14253291, study PRJNA609438) | sludge metagenome | isolation source: sludge after 25d culture with pyrite and EDTA | collected 2018-12-20 | reverse complement strand
TTTCAGCCGACCTGATGGATATCGTGACACTAGCCGAACAGAATGATCAAACGCTGCTTGCAGCCCAGCAGAAGCGGTTATCCATTCAGGAAAACACCCCCATTGCACGATCAAACCTGCTACCACAAATTGGCGCCAGTGCAGGCTTGAACTACAACCGAACCGAGATCAAATCAAATGGCATTCCCAATGCGCCCACGGTCATCGAAGGCAGTGGCCGCAACCTCGGGCTGAGCCTGAACCAGGTAATTTACAATCGGATCGATAATCTCAATCTGGGCATAGCCGATCTGCAAGCCAAACAGGCCGACCTCGACTACGCAGCCGCCCAGCAGGATCTGCTCTTGCGGGCCAGCACAGCCTACTTCGCCGTGCTGCAAGCCAATGCCAGCCTGCAACTGGCGGTTGCGAGTCAAAAGGCATTCAAAAACCAGTTGGAGCAGGCGCAAAAACGCTATGAAGTGGGCCTCGTGGCCGTTACCGACGTAGCCAATGCGCAAGCCAATTACGATAAGGCCAATGCCGACATCATCACTGCGCGAAATGCGCTTGAGAATGCCCAATCACTACTGGCGACCATCACCGGCAAAGAACCTGCCGAGCTCGATGATGTCCGGACAAGCCTGTCAACACCCAGCCCGGATCCCGCCAATCCCGAAGAGTGGATTAATCTGGCAACCAAACAGAATATCTCGCTCCAAAGCGCCCAAATCGGCGGCCAGATCAGCCAGGAGAATATCGCCATCAACCGCGCAGCACGAATGCCCACGGTCGATCTGACCGGGCAATACGGCTACAACAGCACACTAAGTCAGTTCAATGGCCGGCAATCCAGCAACCTGGCCGCCAGCATCGGCCTACAGGTTTCCGTACCGCTTTATACCGGCGGAAGGATCAATGCCAAGTCACGCCAGGCTGCCTACCAGTATCAGCAAACACAGAACGAAATCGAAAACCTGCGCCGCACCGTGCAACAGGGCACGGCCAACGATTACCGGGGCGTGATTACCAGCATCAGCGAAATCACCGCGTATGAACAATCGGTAGAATCCGCCCGTACCAGCCTGGCCGCGACCGAAGCCGGTTACCAGGTTGGCACCCGCACCATCGTCGATGTACTCAATGCACAGATCCAGGTGTTCAGCGCCATGGCAAACTTCCTCAATGCCCGCTACAGCTACCTGACCAACTACCTCAAACTCAAGGCAGATACCGGCCAGCTTTCACTCGATGACATCAAGGCCGTCAACGCGCAGCTCGTTCCGGGCAAAATCAACGCCCTGATTGCACCACTGATGAACAGCGGGAAGGAAAGCTCAAAGTCCCAACAGCAAATGATCGAACGCGTCATCCAACGTGCGGCGAAAACAGTTAAATCCAATACGGCGGATCAACACTAAATCTGAGTCACGCCAAACACTCATGTCCGCCGCAACTCAACCCATTCGCGCCATGATCCTCGCTGCAGGGCGCGGCGAACGCCTGCGGCCGCTAACGGACCACACCCCCAAGCCCCTAATCCCCGTACAAGGCAAACCGCTCATCGTTCACCACATAGAACGACTGGCGGCGGCGGGCATTACCGACATCGTCATCAACCTCAATCATCTGGCCGAGCAAATTCCCGCTGCGCTGGGTGACGGTAGCCGCTGGCATGTTCGCCTGCATTACTCATGGGAAAACCACCTGAGCGAGAATCTGGAAACCGCAGGCGGCATCCGCCATGCCCTGCCCTTGCTGAGTAGCACCTTTATCCTGATCAACGGCGACATCTTCACCGACTTCCCATTTGATGAATTGCTCAACAACCCACTCAACCCTGAAATCGATTTTCGCCTGGTGCTGGTCGCAAACCCCGCACACCATCCCAAGGGCGATTTTTCGCTTAACCAACAACAACTGGGATTGTGCGAGGAAGACACGCATGAAGCGGGCACCTGCCTCACCTATGCCGGCATCGGCCTCTATCAAAAATCGATGTTTGCCGAATTACCCGAAGGACGACGCGCCCTTGGGACGCTGTTACGGGAAAAAATTACAGCTCACCGCGGTCGGGGGCAATTTTTTTCAGGCTTGTGGATCGATGTCGGCACAGCCGAACGCCTGCAAACAGCACAACAGTGCAGCCCAAAGCAAATCAAATAACCGCCACGGGCTTACACGGCGGGCGCGCGAAGCAGACACAAAACGCCTTTTTCAAACCTCAGAACGCGCGCCTCGCCATAAAACAGATGGCAAAGCCCTACCCCCCCACCAAACACCCCCATTGCAAGGGGACTGATGAAACCAAACACCCCTCTTTCGCAAAGACAGGCAGTGAATCCCGCAAATGGATGCAGAAGCCCCCCCCCCCCTTCGCAAAGAAAGGCAGAAGAACCATACCCCCCTTTCGCAAAGGGGGGGCAGGGGGGATTTGATGCCGGAGACATTGGCCGATTCACAACCAAACAAACCCATTCGTTCAAAGTTTTACAAGTCGAAAAGCAAAAAAACACATACAGCAAGCCCCTACGAAACAAGCCAGCATGTTGCAATGCTGCAACATCAATTTTGCAACGCACTGCGTAACGGGCGAGCAAAAAGGTTGACAGCCCGCGGCACCCTCACTAGGATGACCCCAGCGTTGAGATTAAGTTTCAAATCCGCGCTTCGCTTTTCGGCGATCGGTTCCCTTAACATGAATGGAGATTCACTATGAACCTGAAGAAAAACCTGCTTGCTCTGAGCGTGGGTACTGTTATCGCGGCTGCATCGACCGCTGCGAGCGCTAACTCATTGCTGTTCCCGTACTTCACCACAAACAACGGTGGCCAAAGCTCACTGAGCCTCACCACAGATGGCTCTGTAGGCGGTGCACGTGATATCCACTTTGTTTACAACTACGGCGACGCCTGCACCCATTACGACCTTAACGGCCAAATGACTGGTAACGATCTGCTGCAACAGTCCATTGCTGCGCCTTCAGTCGGTGGTTATGGCTTGGCCGCAGGTTCTGATACCTCAACGCCAGCCTACTTCCCACTCGCCAACACCCAAGGCTTCCTGGTTGTGACTGACAAAACATCTTCAAGCACAACCGCCATTTCTGGCGATATGGCTATTGCAGATCCAAGCACCGGCTTGGTAGCCGCCTATTCAGGCATCACTAACGCCCTGGATACTTCTGTTAGTAGCGCTGAAGGCAACTTCAGCAACCTCAACCAAACGTCCTTTGGCCTGAGCTTCTACCCACAAGCTGCCGTGACCACCTCATGGTACACCGTGGTTACCGGTGACATGAGCGCGGCCATCACAGCAGGTCGTGACTGGACAGGCACCGCCACACTGAGCAACGGTGGCAATGTGTATGACAATGACGAAAATGCCTATTCTGGCACAATGACCAAAACCATCACCTGCGCAGGCACAGTAGCTCCAACAGACCTGATGAATACTGCGCAACAAGCAGCCGTTGGGCCAAATGGCGGCTTACTGAATGCCAAATGGACACCAGTTACAGGCACTGATACTTCTAGCGGTGTAGTCATGTTCAAAATGCAATTGGTTAGTGCCAGTGTTGGCGCGCCATTTGCTGGCAAAATGTTCTTGAATGAACAGAAGTAATATCGGTCGCTTCTGACTGATTCGTTTTACTGCTCAGTAAAATCAACCCCGCCCTCGTGCGGGGTTTTTTCGTACACTTTTTTATCGCAATCAACACACGCCAACGCTACACGTTGCCGCGCCCTTCATGCTATGATGTCTGGCCTTTCTACCAAGCTACCAGATTAACCATGAATGTATCTTTCAAGTCTTTTATGCTTTTGGGCCTATTGAGCCTGACGGCCTGCAATCAATCCCCATCGGAACACGCGAATGCGACAGATCGTTCAGCGGTACTGACCTTTTCGGACGCTGCCACCGGCAGTTTGCAAACCCTACCCACCGCCATCAAGTTGGCAGATGGCACGCCCTTGGTGCTGTATAAAAGCAAAGCAGGCCATGTCACCTTATGGCGCGATGGTAAAAAACAAATTCTGGATACCTCGGCTCCCGTTCAGGGGGGTAACTACTTTCAGCTACACGAAAACGATGGGCAGGTGTATGCCAGCTGGTGGTCGCATGAACACAATAAAAATTTATACATCACGCACAGTTCCGATGCGGGCCGCTCATTCGGCAAGGTAGCCATCATTAACGATCAACACGGTGTATTACCGCGTTACAGCTTAAGCTTTGGCGGCAAGGGTGTTGTAGGCGCAACCTACTACGATGAACGCAGTCCGCGTTATGAAGTGTATTTCAACCGCTCGACCGATTACGGCCAAACCTGGGACCGCCCGGATACGCGCCTCGACGACCCGGCACCAGCAGGCCAAGACAACTATGCAGTTGAACCCGTCACGGTCCAAGCCGATGGCACTTGGGTAACTGTATGGGATGATGCGTATAAAGGCCTTGATGACCGGACCGTTTATCGACTCATGACGCGCAGCTCCACAGACCAGGGTAAAACCTGGAGCCCGGCCAAAATGCTGCTTAGCTCCTTTCATCAAATCAGCACGCTCTCGGCCAAAGCCCAGGGCAAAACCGTTTTCGTGGCTTTCGATGAGTACCAGGCAGGCATCAAGGCCGTGGTTTCTAATGATGCAGGCACTAACTGGGTAACAAGCCCGGCCATTGAAGGCAGTAGCCAAAAAACCAACAGCGGCCTTGTACTAACCATTGCCAATGGTATGGGGTACGCCAGTTGGATCGAGCAGGAACCCAACAAGAAACCGGATATTCAATTTGGCCGCTTCGATTTGGCTAATAATGCCTGGCTGGGCTCAATCCAAAGAATCGACACCAAAGAGTTTGATAACACGCAATCTATCACTCCAAGTATATTTTCGTTCAGCAACGGCAATGTGGTCATCGCTTGGGTCGATTATCGGGATATTCGCCCCAATATTTACTTGAGCCTTTCGACCGATCAAGGCAAAACCTGGAGTGCTCCGAAGCCGTTTGGCAAGCCCGGCGTAGCTGATCTGGGATGGCCCAAACTGATACCTTGGGGTGATTCTCTTGCGCTTGCCTATGAATCGTACCCGAAAGATATTCTGAAAGATGGCATGTTCAAGGTTGCACCAACGAACATTGTGGCGGCGACCAAAGAGTTGCCGAACTATGCTTCAACCTCTGAAGTTTCAGCCGAGCAAAAGAAAAAAATGTTACTCGCGCGGGTCGATGAACTATGGAAATATCGCAAGGAAGGTAAATATGAACCCACCTATTCCTTCTTTGATTACGCGATGAGAAACTTTATGGCTAAAAAAGAATTCGTCGAAAAATCGGGCAACCTTAATTACTACAATTACGAACTCACGAGCACCAAAATTGAAGGCAATGTTGCACAGGTTGACCAAAAAATAACCTACGACACTAAGCCATTTATGATGCCAAACGGTAAAATGGAGCAAATCAAGAAATCAACTGCCGAAGTGAAAAACACCTGGGTTTGGATTGGTGATAACTGGTACTTGGTCTACGCGCCTTCGTTCGGTAAGCCCATACTCCAATATTAAACATCAATGGCGCGTTTCGAGCTTGCCACATTACGTGACAGGGTTTCTGCTCTTCACCCTGTTACGCCAACTTCCGAGCAATTAGATGCTCAAAATGCAAACGAATCCGTTTAATTTTTTTGTAACACTCAAACATAACCTGTTGTCTGGAATGTGATGGCTTCACCCTTTGACCAGATGGGATACCACCATGAGCTTTCTCAACGCGTTTCGCACTGACTGGTCGAACCGACATTTAATCGCAAGCCTTTTGAAGCGCCGCGTCAGCGCCCGTTATCGGGGTACAGCTTTGGGCTTGCTCTGGGCCGTCATTATGCCGCTGGTGATGCTGGCTGTTTACACCTTGGTGTTCCAGACCTTTTTATCTGTTCGCTGGCCGGGAGCGGAACACGGTGGCGGGCTGGTTGCGGCCTTGAATATTTATCTGGGGCTGCTGGTGCTCAACCTGGTGGGGGAAAACCTGGGCAGTGCGCCCACTTTGATGCAGGAACACACGCCCTACATCAAAAAAATTGTGTTCCCACTACCTATTCTGGGCTACGTGGCTGCCTTCGCCACCATACTCCCGTTAGCCATTGGGCTTGTTTTTGTGGCTCTGTTTGCACTGGCAACGCCGCAGGCTCAGGTGGCTCACTTGCCTTTAATCCTGTTTTATTGGCTGCCACTGATCCCGCTGGCAGTGGGCTTACAATGGTGGTTGAGTGCGCTGGGGGTTTATCTGCGCGATTTGACGATGGTGGTGACCCCTGTTGTGACGCTGCTCATGTTTATATCGCCCGTGTTTTACTCGATCCATAATCTGCCCATGCCTTGGAACGAATGGCTGCTTTATAACCCGCTCACCCTGCCCATCGAATCGGCGCGCATGTTGTTATTCGGCTCCACCCTGCCCCCGTGGGAGCCGGTATTGGGTTCTCTGGCTGCAACCATTGTTTTCGCGCTACTGGGGCGCTGGGTATTTAATAAATTGCAAAAGGGGTTTGCAGATGTCCTCTGAGCCACGCGGGGCTATTCGGGTTGAGCACTTGTGCAAAAGCTTCAAGCACTACGCAAAACCAACGGACTGGCTCAAGGAGAAGCTGTTCAAACGCACCTACGCGCACGAGCGCAAGGTGCTGGAAGATATTAACTTTTCACTGAAGCCAGGCGAAGCCTTGGGCATTATTGGCCGCAATGGTGCGGGTAAATCCACCCTGTTGCAGCTTATTACCGGCACGCTGACGCCCACTTCGGGTCGGGTGGTTAAAACCGGCCGCGTAGCAGCCCTTCTGGAGCTTGGAGCAGGGTTTAACCCGGATTTTTCCGGACGTGAAAATGCACGACTGAATGCCGCGCTCATGGGGCTTTCACCCCAAGAGATTGAAGAAAAACTACCTGTCATTTTTGAGTTTTCCGGCATTGGCGAAGCACTCGACCGCCCGGTACGCACGTATTCCAGCGGGATGATTGTGCGCCTGGCCTTTTCTGTCGCCACGGCAGTCGAACCAGATATTTTGATTATCGATGAGGCCTTATCGGTTGGCGATGGAGCATTCGCCAGAAAAAGTTTTGAGCGCATACAAACATTGCTGGAGCGAGGCTGTACGCTGCTTTTTTGCTCCCATTCTATGTATCAAGTCGAAAAACTCTGCCAACGTATTTTGTGGGTTGAAGGCGGTGAAGCGGTTCTTTATGAACGCCCGGAGTTCGCAGTGCAGAAATATCAGATGTTTCTGGACGATATGAATCAGATTACGCCTTCTGATTCAATACCGGAATCAGCAACCGGACCAGCTAGCGACATGGGTTCTAGTTCGAGCGACAGCGCAAACGATCATATTGAGATCGGCAGAAGCTACATTAAATCAATTCGGATCAATGGGTTTGCACCACCACAAACGGCCTTCGAAGTAGTATCGGAACAAACCAATCTATCCGTCGAAATAGAATACCAAGCCGGCTCAGGAGCACCTGTACCCTTGCCCGCCATTACCTTCCAACTGGCAAATAACACCATGATCACAAGTACGGGCGCGTGGTTCTCGGTGCCGGTTTCTGGCGTGCTCAGACACAATCAAACCTATCTGGCAACCGCCTATTTTCCGCGCTTGCCCTTGCTGCGCGGCGAATATTCGCTTAGTGTTTATTTAATGGAACCATCCGGCACGGACGTACTGGACAAAGTTGAGCATTTTATGACCCTGGATGTGCGCGATAACACAAAAGCAGCGGGATACTTTGCTATACCGCATGAATGGCAATTGCGTGAACGATAAAACCAAAATGAACTCAACGCCAGTGGCCAGCCCAGATGGCAAAACCATCGAGCAAGTTCAGATGGCAGATTTACCCGCATTAGATCGCTTGTTTCAGGCACGATTCCATCACCCGCTGGATATGGCGCTATGGGCCTGGAAATACGGGCAAAACCGGGGCTTTGCCCTAGGTTCGCGCAATGGTAATAATGATCTGATTACCCATTACGGTGCGCTCTCGCGGGCGGTACTGTTTCATGGTCAAGCGGTTATGGCACTACAAATGGCAGATGTGGTTGCAAGCACCCGCTCTATCCCCGGGATGAGCCGCCAGCCACCGATTTATCTCGCGGTGAAGCATATCGCTGAAACTTATTTGGGATTGGATAAGCCCTTTTTACTCGCCTTCGGCTTCCCCAACCGGCGCGCATATGATGTTTTCGAGCGTTTAGGCATTTATCAGAACGCAGGTAATATGTTCGAATTATCATTAGCCATATCCCCCACCAGTGAAAGACATGACTTTTGGCATTTCAGCCAAAAAGTTGAAAGGCTCTCGCCTTCGATAAAAAAACAGGTAAATAAACTATGGGGGGTTTTATCAAGGCAATCAATGCCTTGGATTATGCCCGCTAAAGATGCTGATTTTTTTGATTACCGTTATTTTTCACATCCGGTGAATCAGTATGAGGTATTCACCCTTCGCCACCGATTTACCCGAAAGGCACTTGCGATATTTGTACTTAAAAAAAACCAGGAAAATAAAATCGAGATTCTGGATTTTGTCTGTCCTGTGCAGATAATCCCAACGATGATTCACCATGCCCAAAATATAGCTCGAAAACTGGGTGGCACCCATTTAACCTGCTGGGCTTCCGATCCGGTTAAAGATCACCTCGCATCCTTGTTCGACTCTGCACATGATATCAATGTCATCATTCCCACCAATGCGCATACCCCAAGCCCCCCTTTTGAACAAATATATCAACAATGGTGGCTGATGGGTGGTGATACAGACTTTAAATAACAAGGGCACCTCGAAAAACCTACTGCGCGACCCGATTGCTGCGTTGGGCGGTGCTCGCTTCCTCGCCTATCTATCTGATATGTCTCGGTCGCTGCGCTCCGGCCGCCTTGCTCTCGGGCCGCTCGTGACGGTTTTTCGAGGTGCCCACAAGACAATACTTGCTCTGAAAAGAGCAGTAATATCAAGTGAAATTTTCTTATGTTCGGCTATTCCATGAGAAAACTAGAAAATAATTAAAATATTAAAACTCAGAAATAAAACTTAAAGGAGTGGTGGGCCTCAAAATCGGCTTTCAGCGCATGCAAGCGCTGCCTGACAAAATCATTAGTTTTCGTTCTTAGCATAGACTGATTGTGCACACGATAACGACACAAAATCTCAGGAACATGACAACCGCTCAACCCATGATCAACCATCTTGCACCAGAAGTCATAATCTTCCCAGCCAAACTTATTCGGCATAACACGATAGCCACCCAATTGCTGCAAAACATCTGTCCTTATTAAAGCCATCGCATCAATATAATTTCCGTATGCAAATTTCTCAGGGTCCCAAATCGAATTACAAATAATTTTCTCTTCCGCACCAAAAGCTTCTATCAGTGAATAGGACATGGACATACCACTGGACTCAATGGCAGCTTTTAATCGAGATAATGCCCTAGGATATATTTGATTATCAGCATCCAGAATAAAAACCAAAGGAGTTTCAACCAGGCTTATTGCTGTATTCCGAGCATTGGAAAGGCCTTGATTCTCGACATGTCTTATAAATTTCACCGAATTGAACTTTTCACTCATGGCATTTAATTCAAACCAAGAAAGAAGAATATCAACTGAATTATCCGGCGAGTGATCATCAATCAGAATTATATCAAAAAACCCCTCAGTTTGTAGCAATAAACTTTCCAAGGCTTCAATGGCTTCGCTGCCGTACTTGAAACAAGTTATAACCACACAAATATCAGACTGCCGATCAACAGGATGTTTTTGATATACTACTTCATAAGGATGCGGGATAATTTTATTATTCATAATCATTTGGTTACACCAAGTATTTGAACGAGCTGGGATTTTAAAACAAGTTCGCTCGACAAAGAATCGAATGCACGCTGTGAAAATCTCTCAGCCTTAATAGTATCACGAAGATAATCTTCACAAAAATCCGGAATAAAATCCAAAGGCACATCCAAATAATGCAAGTTTGGTTTAATAAATGGGTTGTATTCACAAGTTTCCGAAATAACTAAAGATCTCGAGAAAATCCCTATGTTAACAATTCTCTGCCACTCAAAATATGTTTCAGTATCACGGTGAATATTGAGGACAATCTTGCTTCGCATCGCCAATCCCACCATCTGCATAAAGTCTATTGTCTCGTTACTTTTATCTAAGAATGGTTTATCGCCATTTGGTAAATAAAAAAAACAATTATAATTAGAAAAAAATCTCGCAGATTTAGAAAAAAATTCAGACCTTTTCGCAGAAATTGTACCTATGAATAAAATATCAATAGGTCTATCCCCGTAACTTGAAGGGAAATGGCTTGTAAGCTGCTCCGATAAACTAAGCAAAGGAAATGTTCTGTGAATACTTTCGGAAGCAAGGAGTTTATCTTGATAAGATTGGCAATACCCGAGCGGCAAATGATACGCATTTAGTCCATTAGAACGCAACAAAACTGCAGAATTATAACTCATATCCCAAATCACACGGGCCCGCCTGAAATACTTAAATGCTGATGCGAACCATTGAGTTTGTGGCTGCTCAGTATTAAAAAGCACTAGCTTATTATGGTTTAGAAGTGCTTCAATGCTCTTTTTATCTTCACTGAGCTCGAAAAACTCATGCGGAGCAATTATGATAACGAATTCAGCAGTTAAAACTTTCTCAATTTCAGCTTCGTTAAAAAATTCAACAGTAACACCAAGCTCCGTTAGTGCGCAACCTAACAAGCTCCCAATCTCTCTCATGAAAAAGTTACCACGAGAAGATGCACCAATTGCAATTTTATCAATATGATAATTCTTAACCGGCTCTGTGGAATAGCGCACAACCTGATCAAATGGATTAAATGCCCCCCCTGCTGGCTCTATATCTCTTTTGAGATCGCGACTGATTCCAGAAATCTTTAGCCATATCGGTTCTTTTTTAGCATCAGAAACCGCGTTGCGAAAACCGAACTTCACTATGTTTTTAAAAAACCGCCAACTAAAGTTTACAACTTTCTTGGTTTGCCTCAATCTCAGCTCAAAAAAACCATTAATAATTTCAAAACTATTCCTCAACATGCTGGCAATTTTTCGAAGTGGTGATGTATATCGCCAAGATTTGGACGAGTATATTTCATCAATCTCAATTCTTTGGCTTTCTGCCAACTTCTCAGCATCCTTTAACAATTGCTTGGTTGTTTGCAAATCCAAACGAACCTCATTCTGTTCTTGTTTTTTTTCCTCGTATTCGGCTATTTTTTCGTTTTTGCAAGCAATTTCTTTCTCAAGATGAAGTTTTTTGTTCAGCAGTTCAGCAACTTCTGTGCTAAGCGACCTATTCAAGCTGTCTTTCTCAATGTAAGCATCCAGAAATTGCGCCAACCTGTGCTTAGGAATTTTTCCAAGCCATTTGTTACGAATCAAATTTACTTTTTCCTGTAACTCAAGAGGTGTAAACACATGAACTCCCGAGCCATCTCCAATATTATAGCTAGCAGAACATCCCTCCACGTATTTAAAGTCTCCAACCATCCCAAGCTGCAACCAAAAGTCCCAATCTTCATACACAGAAATATCTTCATCAAATAAGATTTGATTTTCTCTCACTACCTTAATATCAAACAAAACTGAATGAATTGGTAATTTATTGCCCGTAAGCAATTCACATACTTTTATTTCTCTATCCTGGCAATCACTATCCAAGCCAGACCTTATCCAGCGCGTACCCGTATAGGCAGCAACAAACCGAGGACTTGATTGCTTTAATGCATAAAATAGCTTCTCTATATGCTTAGGGTCAATTGTATCGTCATCATCCAGAAATAAGCCATACTCTCCCGTTGCGGCGCAAATTGCGGCATTGGCAGCAGAAACACGACCCAAACCATTTATTTCTATAACGCGCCATATCACGTCATCCCGAAGACGAGTATCAATTACAAAGTCTTCAGGCAGCCTTTTTCCATCGTTAACAATGATTATTTCTAAATTTTTTTGCGTCTGCATTATGACTGAATTTAATGCACGCTGGAGATCAACTGGACGATTGAACGTTCGGATCATTATGGATACTTGATCTTCATTCAGCCCAGACTTTTGCAATTTCTCAATTTGCTGATTGCTTCCCTGTTCTAAAGTATTCACTGAAGAGTTGCTCCTTTAAATCGCCTTAATATTTTTTTGGTAAGTAACGTATTTTTTTAATATGATCAGAAGGGGTAAAATCACACTTGCTTATCAAACAAACCCAACCTGAAAGAAATTTTTATTAGGCTCAAATCAAGCCCTGCTTGTTAATCACTATTATTATAAATAGACCGAAAAACTTTTTACATGATTAAATCCGCACAACAAGTCCTTTTTTAAACATCATGGTATCATAAGTGAAGTTCTTGTTCAGGTCGCTTCGAAAAACCCCTGGATGAGGTTTTTTCTAGGTATCCTTCAATCACCTTGTGATGACTTACCTTCATTGTTCAACGTCTAAATTGAGCCTCTCTCGATGCAGCTTCTTATCGTCACACGCGAACATGCAAATGACCAATACTACGGTTTGGGTCGCGCGATGCGGCGCATTTCATCATATTTAAGTACGCGCGGCCACCAAGTCATCTATTGCTCAGCTGCGGACTGGACCGAAGCTGAGCACGAGTCCTTCGAGCGAACCCAAGCCCGCTGGCGAAAAATCTTTATTAACCTTGGATTAAACTGTGAGTTGCTAGCTCCATGGGCTGAGCGATTAGTGCAGGCATCTGTTGCCCGTAAGTTTGCGCGTGATTGTTGCGCCACTCATATCTGGTTTCATGATCCATGGCTTGCCGCTGCATTTCATTGGGGCGGTGTATTCGGCTTAAAGGTTCGCCCCCACATTCGATGGGGGGTATCAGAACATGGTCTGGGAAGTTTTGTGCAAGCCGTAGGTTTGGATGGTCTTGTGATGAACTTGCGCACGTTCCGCCTGTTCACTTGGTTGGAACGACGCGTTTTAAAACGGGCACACTGGGTTTTTACACCCTCGAGTAGTGCGATGAATGCCTTATGCCGTGATTTTGGCAGGACGACCCCCGCTAAAAGTTGGCATTTATTGGGCTATGGCGCA
>JACDJC010002850.1_pt1 | contig 13126 bp, 13 predicted proteins | sample 7454191 | NCBI WGS metagenome assembly JACDJC01 (sample SAMN14253291, study PRJNA609438) | sludge metagenome | isolation source: sludge after 25d culture with pyrite and EDTA | collected 2018-12-20 | reverse complement strand
TCCGGAGGATCTATCTACGCCTGGTATCCCCTGCTATCCGACTTAAGAAAGCATGGCATGAGCAATAAGCTGATTGCCGTATTTCTTTATAACCGGGCTATAAAAATACCCTTATTGTTTATGTTGATTTATTACTTTGGAGCCGCGTTCACAATAACTCTTACGGTTTTTATTGTACTCTTCTCAGTCATTAATGGTTACCTGGTAGAAATTGCGGCGCCAACTCATACAAACAGCGAGGAACCATCATGGAAAAACCTTTAAAGATTGGCATTATTATTTGCGATCGTTATAACGGTTGCGCCGGCGGAAAATGTTTCAGGGCGCTGCAAAACAGGGAAGGAGCATTTAGTATCTATAAAAACACAGAGGTTGAGCTGGCAGGCTACACAACATGCGGGGGCTGCCCCGGCGGTAATATAGAATACGCGCCGAATGAGATGAAAAATAACGGAGTACAAAAAATACATTTTGCCACAGGTATGATTGTCGGCTATCCGCCTTGCCCGTATATCAAACATTTTAAAGAATTTATAGAAAAGAAATACAATATGGATGTTGTGATGGGAACACATCCAATTCCGGAAAAATATTACAAAACACACAACGGTCTTGGAACCTGGGATTCTGATGAATGGCAGGATATCATAAAACCGGTTATTGGTGATCCTGAAATCCGCAAGGCCTACGATTGAGAAAACAAAATCATTTTAAGACAAAGGAAAATAAACATGCATGATCATAAAAAACAAAATCTTGGTGATGGAGGTTACTGTGTCTGCCCAAAATGTAACCATCGCGCGCCTCATAAAAATGGCGTTCCGTGTCAGGAAGAACGCTGCCCGAACTGCAACGCAAAACTGCTTCGGGAAGGGTCGGATCATCACAAAATGTTTCTTGATAAAAAGAAATAACTGTAATGTTTGTATCTAATGACCTATTAAACAACTTAACCATACTGAGATAAAATTAGAATCGGGTTAATGATGAAAAGTTTAAAGATTAGACAAAAATGGCTAGATGAACTCATGCCGTCCGGTATCTCTGTTCCATCGAGCACTTTAATAAGCGGGCCGGGGGGAGCGGGTAAGCCTTTAGTCGGAGCTGCTATTGCCGATGCCTGGCTAAATCAGGGTGGCTCGCTCATACATTTCCTTATTAATTTTGATCGTGAATATGCCGACAAGATGTTGAAGCTTTTCAATCCGGATCCGGAGAAATACAAAGACCGGATTGTGTATGTGGAGATCGATCCATTAATAGATAGGATTGAAAAAACGAATGATGTAACACTACGCGCCAATTTGCTGAAACCGGAGAATGTTGACGCGGCGATTCGTGAGGCAAAGTCAATGGTGCCCGCAACCGAAACCGGTCCGCTTATTTACGCGTCGGCATTGAATATGCTGCTGTTTTCAAAAAGCTATAATCAGGTTATCCATGAAAAGTTTCTTGAAATAATTGGCAGCGGGGAAAACTGTATGTTTACGGTCGCCACTAATACATTTGAGGATCAGATCTCGCAATGGGAAAACAAGGCAGACAATCTTTTCTACTCGCGCAGCACCGACCAGATGCATCTGGGATTCAGCATTGTAAGGCTAAAAGACCATTCTTACAGTCCGGATGAGGTAGAAGTTCCGCTGACGGAAAATGAACTCATAAGCATCAGGGCGGAGGCTAATAAAGCGCGAAAACACTTAATACCGGTTATAAAACGAATCTAAAAAAGAGTCTCTTATGCGTATAACCATTGTTTTTGATAATACAAGTTTATCGGCAGATTGCCAGGCAGACTGGGGTTTCGCGTGCTTCATTGAAACCGAACACAGACGAATTTTATTTGACACCGGAGCGGATGGGAAAATACTGTTGGATAATATGCAGGCGCTGGGAATCGATCCCAAATCAGTGGATGATGTATTTATCAGCCATAACCATTTTGATCACATCGGCGGCTTGTCCGCTTTTTTAAATGTAAATAATAATGTACGATTATTTCTTCCAAATTCATTGCGCGGCGTGCGCAAAGCCCGTGAGATAATCTATATTGACGAAGCCAGACTAATTGATGAAGGTCTCTTTACGACCGGTGAGCTGGATGGCCTGGAACAATCACTGGCGGTGCAAACATCAAAAGGGCTTGTTGTTGTCGTTGGTTGCGCGCATCCCCAAATGCAAAACATATTAACATCCGCTTCACAATTCGGCGATATTTACGGAATTATCGGCGGATTGCATGGTTTCGATGAATTTCATCTGTTTAATGATTTAAAACTTATTTGTCCGACTCACTGTACTCAACATAAAAATGAAATTAAAAATCTGTTTCCTTTATATCACTCAGAAGGAGGCGTTGGCTGGATAATAAATATTCAATAGAGGATACTATATTATGAACGTAACCATTACTCAGGAAGATATTCGGCATATTCTGGAACAGATTCAGCATCCGGAGATAGCCGCATCACTCACCGACCTGGGAATGATCCTGGATCATGCAATAGACGGCGAGCGTGTTAATGTGGCATTGGCCCTGCCGGCAGCGAAAATTCCGCAAGCTGTTGAGGATGCCATCATTCAAAGCATATCTAAACCGCTGGCCGAAGAGGGATTTAAAACAAATATCCAGTTTTTTGATATGAGTGAAGACGGTCGCCGGAAGTTCTTTGCCTTAGCAAAAGCAAACTGGAAGGGCGCCATATAATTTATAGAAGGGATAGAAAATTATGACATCTCAAGATATAAAAAATATTGTGTTTGGGCCCGTCCCTTCAAGGCGTCTGGGTCGTAGTCTTGGTATAAATAATATCCCGCCCAAGATTTGCAGTTATGGCTGTATCTATTGCCAGGTTGGAAAAACTAATTCCATGAGTATCGCGCGACAACCCTATTACAGTCCTCAGTTAATTTTTGATATAGTAAAAGAAAGGGTCAGCCACTGCCGGGGAAAAAATGAGCCAATTGATTATCTCGCCTTTGTACCGGACGGTGAACCCACCCTGGATTTAAATCTGGGTGAGACGATTAATCTGATAAAATCACTTGATATTCCGATTGCGGTCATTACCAACAGCTCATTGATTAACCGCGAAGAAGTGCAGAATGAATTGCTCCAATGTGATTGGATTTCATTTAAAGCGGACTCGGTTGATCCGGGCCTGTGGCATCTTATTAACCGGCCGCATGGGAAACTAATGCTCAATGAATTACTGAATAGCCTGATTGGTTTTAAAAGCCGCTTTAAGGGTACGCTGGTAACAGAAACAATGATTGTACAGGGCATCAATGATGGTCTATCAGATAATAAAAACACGGCAGACTACCTGGCGCGGCTGCAACCTGACACAGCCTATATCGCTCTGCCGATCAGACCCCCGGCGGAGTCAAGTGTGCGGCCAGCATCAGCCCAATCCATAACGAACATATATCAAATTTTTAAAAAACATTTAAAACAGGTGGAATTATTAACCGGTTATGAGGGTAATAAATTTTCATCATTAGGAAATATCCATGATGATATTCTCAGCATAACAGCCGTTCATCCAATGCGCATGGACGCGCTGCAAAGACTATTGAGGAAAAAACACGTTGATTTAAAGCTGGTGGACGAGATGTTATCCAATGGTGAAATTGTAAAATCCAATTACCAGGGTCAAACGTTTGTGCTTAAAGCTTTTAATTAAAAAATGACGGACGTGTACTCAAAAAAAATTAAGGAATTAACCGACAATTATGTTACATCTGAGAAATCCATTTATAATGGCCCCTATAAAATTAGGGTATAGTGACGCATCCGGAGAAGTTAATCAAAAACATCTGAAATTTTATACAGACCGCAGCGCTCATATGGGGGCGATGACGCTTGAACCGCTTTTTCTTGATAGGGGATTACGCGAGATACCCACCCAGCTGGGAATCGATTCCGATGATAAAATAAATGGATTGCGCATGCTGACCGATGCTATCCACCGGGAAGGCGCGAAAGTGATTGCTCATCTCAATCATCCCGGCAGAATGGTAAATCCGAAAATGCCCGGTAATTGCTATGTCTCCGCTACTGACAAAGCATGTGAAAATGGCGGCGCGGTGCCGAAAAAGATGGATCAGGCCGATATGAATTCCGTCGTCGATCTATTCAAGACAGCGGCGCGGCGGGCTAAAGACGCGGGATTTGATATGATCGAGTTGCAAATGGGGCATGGTTATCTTTTGGCGCAATTTTTATCACCGGAGGTCAACGACCGGACAGATGAATTTGGCGGCAGTTTTGAAAACCGACTGCGGTTTCCACTGATGATTTTCGAAACGGTGAAGAAAGCCGTGGATTTGCCGGTTATCGTCAGGGTAAGCGGATCAGAGATGACACCTCATGGAATTATGATCAATGAAACCATCGCGCTTGCAAAGATACTGGAACGGAAAGGAGCGTCAGCCATACATGTTTCAGCCGGTACGGTATGCTCCACTCCGCCATGGTTTTTTCAGCATATGTTTGTTCCTAAAGGCAAAGCCTGGGAATTTGCCGCCGAAGTTAAGAGAGAAATCCATATCCCGGTTGTTTTTGTTGGGAGGATAAATTCAATCAGCGATGTAAATCATTTAAAAAATGATTTTGGCGCTCAATACATGGCATTGGGACGGGCACTAGTGGCTGATCCTGATTTTGCGGGAAAGTATCTGCGGGAAATACGCGGCCGTATCCGCCCGTGTCTGGCGTGTTCCGAAGGATGTCTTGGCGGCGTTCGTTCAGGCAAGGGATTAGGGTGCGTGGTGAATCCAGAGCTGGCCGATGATATCCCGCCCTTTACAAAGGCTGCGGGAAGCAGACATTTTGCCATTGTCGGGGCAGGCCTGGCAGGAGCAGAGGCCGCGCTGACCTTGAAATCCCGTGGGTATGAGGTAACGCTTTATGAAAAAGAATCCATTGGCGGCCAATACCGTATGGCCTGGCTGCCGCCCGGGAAAAAAAGCTTGAAGGAAATTGTTGATTTTTACGAATTCGAGTTGAAAGAAAAAAACATCAATATTATAAATAAAGAGGCCTCTGAATCTGATTTAATAAACGACAAATTTGACGAGATCATTATAGCGACAGGAGCAGTGCCTGCTGTTCCTCCTGTAAAAGGTCTGGAGAATTTTTTCTGGACTGAGTTTCTACGCGATGAGAATATGCCTGTCAATAAAACCATCCTTATTATCGGCGGCGGATTAATCGGCATGGAAGTCGCCAGCAAGTTGGCTGAGAAGGACAACAATGTGATTATTGTTGAAATGCTGGAAGAAGTCGCGCGTGGCATGGAAATGATCGAAAAAACCATGACAATGCGTAAACTCAGCATAGAAAATGTACAAATATTTACAGAAACACGGGTTATTGAAATTGCCGGAGATAAGGTTGTTCTTTCGGGAAAACATAATCAAACCTTAAATAATATTGATCATATCGTTGTGGCAACAGGCATGACCAGCTATCATCCTTTATATGATAATCTGAAAGATAAATTAACGGTACATCTTATCGGGGATGCCAAAAAAGCAGGAAAAGCCCAGGATGCCATTCATGACGGATACAAACTGGCTTTAGAGCTCTAATATTATGACAAAATTAACAACCGCAAGTTCAAAAATTAACTTCCGCGCTTTTATCTGGCATTCGGGATTTCTCGCGTTGGCCAGCAATTTTATGGATGTAGATACGATTATCCCCTCAATGCTGATAAAAGCCGGCGGCAATTCCATTCATCTTGGTTTTATGACAGCCATTATGCTTGGTGGATCCAGTTTATTCCAGCTTGTTTTTGCCGGTTATTTATCCGGAAAGCCCCGCAAAAAAAAATATCTGCTGACGGGGATAAATCTGAGAGTTGGGGCGCTTTTGGCGCTTTCGGTTTTGTTTCTTACAGCTTCTTCATTAAGTAGCGTTCTGATAATCGCGCTGATTTTTCTATTTATTTCTATTTTTTCATTCAGCGGCGCATTTGCCAATGTTTCTTATGTGGATATTCTTGGCAAATCGGTACTGGAAAATAAACGCAAAAAGTTTTTCTCGCTTAAACAGATATTTGACAGCATTGGTTTGATCAGCACGGCATTTATTGTTCGTGAGCTTGTTACATATTTTGATTACCCAAAGAACTATTTTGTTTTGTTTTTGATTGCCGGCTTGCTGCTGCTGGTAGCTTCACTTGGATTCTGGAGAATTCAGGAAACATCATCCGCTGTCCGTTCGCACAAAGGATTGTTGGATTTTTTTCGTATGATTCCCGGTGAGATTCGCAACAATTCCAATCTTAAATATTATCTGCTGTTGATCAACACCCTGGGTTTAACCCTTAGTCTGATGCCTTTTTTTATTTTGTTCGCTAAGGATAGTTTTGGATTAACATTTGAATCAGTTGGTAATTTTTTATTATTCAGGACAATAGGAATGTTAGCCGCGGGGATAATATTATTTAAATTCTCCAGCCGTTTTATTTATAAACACCTGCTGATATTCCTGATTATACTGGGCGCTGTTTTGCCTTTGATCAGTTTGATGATGGCGCATTCGGCGGAAAATTATCACTACATTTTTATTCTGACCGGAATCTATGTAGCGATATATAAAGTGACCCTGAATGGCGTTCTTTTAGAAATATCAACCGATGAAAACCGGGCGACTTATGCGGGGATTTCAGGGGCAGGCAATATATTAACGACCCTTTTTCCCTTATTTGCCGGCGTGCTCATATCGGCTTTTGGTTATTTTATCGTTTTTTTAACGGTTACGGTTGTTATTCTGGTCAGTTTCGGTTTTGTGTTCAAACTTGACTGCAGACGAGTTCATCCATTATCAACCGGATAGACAGCATGGAAATTCTTAAAATTATAGAACATGCTCTGATGATCACAAGTTTTGTGTTTATCATGATGCTGCTTATTGAATATATCAATGTTCAAACGCACGGCAACTGGCAGGAATCTTTGAAAAAAAGCCGCTGGGGGCAATATTTGCTAAGCGCATTCCTGGGCTCTGTTCCGGGCTGTCTCGGAGCTTTCACTGTCGTTTCGCTCTATTCGCATCGTGTCGTTAGTTTCGGCGCTCTTGTGACCGCTATGATCGCCACAAGCGGTGACGAGTCCTTTGTCATGTTTTCCATGTTCCCGCGGCAGGCGCTCTGGTTAACAGTGATCCTTTTTTTTGCGGGCATCGCGGCCGGTTATGTTACGGATATGCTATATAAAAAACAGGATCTTTTGTTAGATCTTGAAAACCATAATTTGCCCATTCATAAGCCGGAAGTCTGCCACTGTTTTCCCGCGGGAAAAATCTTGCAGCAGTTAAAAAACAGTACATTACCCCGCGTGCTGCTTATCGGAATTTTTGGTTTATTCTTATTCTTTATGATTAACGGTTCAATCGGACCGGCCGCCTGGAACTGGAAAAAAATTACATTTACCGGCGGCGCGGTATTCGGTCTGTTTGTAGTCAGTACGGTACCGGATCATTTTCTGGAACAGCATTTATGGCAGCATGTATTAAAAAAACATCTGCCCAGAATATTTATCTGGACATTTGCTGTGTTGCTGATCCTCCATTATATGGAGAATTATATTGATGTAAAACCATGGATTCAGGAAAACTATTTTCAGGTTTTAATTATAGCCATACTGGTCGGAATGATCCCGGAATCCGGTCCCCACCTTGTATTTGTTACCCTGTACGCTGCCGGCAGCTTACCTTTTAGCATATTACTGGCCAGTTCTATCGTCCAGGACGGTCATGGAATGCTGCCGATGCTGGCCGTTTCGCGAAAAGGTTTTTTGTTGGTTAAAGGCATAAATATTTTAGTTGGTTTGATTATCGGTCTAATTTTTCAAACTGTATTCTTTTAAATTACAGGGCAAATTAATACATTACGCTACTAATTTGATATAAACGGGTAGGGATTTATGATATATATATCCCGGGGTTTCCTCCGGTTCGTTTCTAAATCATCAAATAGATGGTTCCTTTTATTGGCCATTTTTTGTTTTCTCAACCCTGCCGTCGCGGGACCGGAAAGCAAAAATGAATTAATCAGGGAAGCAGTCCGGAATGAAATGAATCTGCATCCGGAATCTACATTGATTGATCTTTATAAGCTCTTTTTTCAGGGAGCGTTTGGACCCGGTCACATGATTGCAAATGAAGAGTCCGCAAAAAATTATCTCCAAAGAGAATTACAGACCGCTTCGAAGTTTGATACTGTCTTGTGGCAGGAAGCGGGATATGAATCCCGTTACTATCGGGTGAACTTAACACTTATCGAGCAGGGCAGAATACCTCCGGATAGTCTCCTAAAAGCCTTTATCGGCAGCGCGAATAACGCGGCGCCGCCATCCATCAATGCCTGGAAGGCGGAATGGGAGTATATTCTTAATATCATCCAATCGATGGAACCGGGTCTCCCCGGTTTTGATAAGGATATGGAGTATCTACAAAAAAGGCTTTCAGAAGGGAAAGCCGCGGTCCACCACAGTGAACGATATTCTGAATTATATCATCCGCATTATCGCGTAGTGAATAAAAATTACTATGAATGGCTTCGCCGGCTCGATTCAAATAATCAACCGTAAACAGGCATCCTATTCTATTTACCCTGGCGGATCTGTTCCCGGGAATCCCCTCCTTATATTTTTTTATACTTCAACTTTTAATCGATCGGCGGGCATTGAAACAGGGCTGCTTTCAGGCATCCGTTCATAAAAATTTCCCAATTCCAAATTAAAATTTGTTTGAAAGGTAACATCTTCGCATAGTACTCGTATTAACTATAAAACTCTTAGAATATTAGTCCATTACAAATTTAACGGAGCATAAAATGACAAGAAAAAAAATATTTTGGATAGGCGGCATTGTAATTCTTGTCGTAATAGCGGCAGTTTTATTTTCAATGAATGGCAACAATGAAGAAGCTGTTACCGTTCAGACGGCTCAGGTTGATAAGCAAAAGATTATCGAAACCGTGACCGCCACAGGCATTATACAGCCGGAAACACAGGTAAAAATTAGCGCGGATGTAGCGGCAAAAATAATAAAGCTGGGGGTCAAAGAGGGCGACTGGGTGGATAAAGGTCAATTTTTGGCCCAACTGGACCGTGAAAAATTCCTGGCGGTCGTGGAGAGCGCCGAGGCCAATTTGAGATCTATGGAAGCAACGGCCAACCTGGTAAAAGAAAACATGAATAAAACTGAAAAAGATTATCTGCGAGTCAAAGATTTATATGATAAACAGCTTGAATCCCAGGCGTCAATGGATCAGGCTTACGCGGCCTATAAAGTCGAAATAGCGCGTCACCAGTCAAATCTGGAGCAGGTGGATCAGGCAAGAGCATCTCTAAAACAGGCAAAAGACGATTGGTCCAAAACCACCATCTATGCTCCGATGGCCGGAACGGTTAGTCAATTAAATAAAGAAGTTGGTGAGATAGCGCTGGGATCACAGTTCCAGGAAGATGTCATAATGGTCATATCCAATCTGACGGGAATGGAAGCGCTGGTGGATGTGGATGAAAATGATATTGTTTCCGTACATCTTGCTGACAGCGCTTCGATAGAAGTGGATGCGCTTCCGGATCATGTATTTCGGGGAGCAGTCAGTGAAATCGCCAGCAGCGCCAAGATGAATGCAACGGGTACGGCTGACCAAAAAACCGAATTTGAAGTAAAAGTCAGATTGAAGAATCCGGGTGAGCAATTGAGACCGGGGATGACGGCAACCGCCGATATTATAACGGAAACACGGGATAATGTACTCGCCATTCCTATCCAATGCGTCACGCTTCGCACTCCGGAACAATTAAAAGCCTCCGGGTCGCAAAAAACATCTGTAGACTCTCTCGCCGGTTCGGAATATGTTCCTGATAAAGACGGATTTGTCCCAATCGTATTTGTCGTTAATGATGGTCAGGTAAAGGCGGTTCAGGTTGAAACAGGCATTCAAAGCGAAACCCATATTGAGATTAGAACCGGACTGGATAAAGGGAATGAAATTGTCACTGGCAACTTCAGGGCAATCAGCGAAACACTTCAGAATGATACCCGGATAAAAGTGGAGAATGAAAATCAGTCTCCGCTCGTAAAAAAATAAGCGACAGTTCAATCAGGAACTCTCCATATGAAATCATTGTCGGATAAATTAGAAGCTTTCAGAATTGCCATAGATGCCATTATCAGCTATAAAACCCGGGGCATTCTGACAACTCTCGGTATCATTATCGGTATTGTCGCGGTTGTTACGACGATGACAGCGGCGAATGGTCTCTCCAATAATTTTAAGGAGAGTATTTCCGCCATCGGTTCAGATGTATTATATGTATCAAAATTCCCGTGGGTCTTTTCAGGAAATTTTTTTGAATTCAGAAACCGGCCCAATCTCACTCTCAAAGACAACGATAAACTTGAAAGACGGCTAAAAAGCGCCGTCGCGGTGAACCCAACTACAAATACAGAAAAAGACATTAAATATCGGTCCAATGTGATGGAGAACGTCAACATTATCGGCACGACCGAGAAAAACATCATAGTAACGGACGGTCTGCCTGAGTACGGCCGATACCTGACAAATATTGATGTCCAGTTCAATAAAATGGTCTGTGTGATCGGATCGGAGATAAAGGAAAGATTGTTCAAAAATATTGATCCTTTAAATAAAGAAATCAAAATCGGGTGGTACAAGTTTTTAGTGGTGGGAGTCATGGAAAAACAGGGCAGCGCGGGTTTTTTCGGCGGACCGAATTTTGACAGCCAGATATTTATCCCCATTACATCTTTTGAGAAGTATTACGGAGGATCCAATCGCAATTACACTATCGCGGTGAAAGCCCCGACGCAGGAAGGGATGACCGATTTTAAATACGAACTGATCGGAGAAATGAGAAAAATCCGTAAACAAAGACCGGCGGAGAAAGATAATTTTTCGATTAATACAATGGATACACTCATCGACGCGTATAATAATGTTATGGGCGTAGTTGTCCTTATCGGCCTGGTGGTTACGGGAATCTCCCTGTTTGTGGGCGGGATCGGAGTCATGAATATTATGTTTGTCTCTGTCACCGAGCGAACCCATGAAATTGGAATACGCAAGGCGATTGGGGCTAAAAAGCGAATGATCCTGACACAGTTCCTGTATGAATCTTCCACCATCTGTCTGATCGGAGGGACAATTGGCGTCATTCTATCCTTTGGTGTCGCGGCCTTGATCGACAAATATGTGATGCCGGCCAGTATTTCGTTGCCGATTGTGCTGGCGGCCCTGTTTATTTCCATACTCACAGGATTCGTCTCCGGATTTATACCGGCCTGGCGGGCATCGAGGCTTAATCCGATCGACGCGCTGTCATACGAATAGTCTTATTATAAAAAGAGAGAATTAAGATGGTTGTCAACGATTTGTTTCGAATGGCATTCACCGCCATCTGGAGCCATAAATTAAGATCGTTTCTGACGCTGATAGGAATCATCGCCGGTGTGGCGTCAATCATCGGTGTGATGACGGGGGTATCGGTAATTCAGAAAACGATTGAAGGGGAACTGAGTGTTCTTGGCGGACAGGTTTTTCAGGTCCAAAAATGGTTAAGCGGCCCATCGACCCGTGAAGAAAGGAGAAAGGCCGCTAACCGAAGGCCCACGACCGTTGAGCATGCCAATCTGATCCGGGAAAACGTAAAGACGGTTACTCTTGTGGGGGCGGAGCTTTGGAGTTTCGGCCATGTGGCAAAGTATCGCGAGCGCGCAACCAACCCAAATATGACCATTTGCGGAGGAACACCGGAATATCCTCCAAACAACACCCACTATATATTTCACGGCAGGAATCTTACCCGCGAGGATATTGCCGTGGCCCGACCCGTTGTCGTGATAGGTTATGCCCTTGCCAATGAACTCTTTCCGTGGATGGATCCGCTGCAGAAAACCATTCGTATTGACGGGCGTAAATATACGGTCGTAGGCGTTTTTGGAGAAAAAAAATCCGCATTCGGCTCAAACTATGATAATTATATCCTGATGCCCATTACACGGTTTCAAAAGGTTTACGGAATGATCGATAAAAACCGGGGGGGAGATGAGCGATCTGTTAATATCACTGTCCGGGCGGCCACGCCGGCTCTGCTGCAGGACGCGCTTGAGGAGACCAGGGCATTGATGAGAAAAGCCAGGGGATTAAAACCGAATGAGGAAGATGATTTTACCATTTTTACCAGTGACAGCCAGATCAAAACTTTTAATGAGACAACTGCCGGAGTCAAAACAGGGGCATTTGTCATCGGGATTGTGGCGCTGATAGTCGCCGGTATCGGCATCATGAATATCATGCTGGTTTCCGTAACCGAGAGAACCAGGGAAATCGGCGTGCGTAAAGCCCTTGGAGCGAAAAGGAAAAATATCCTGCTGCAGTTTCTGATCGAAGCCATCATTCTTTCCAATATCGGCGGCGTAATTGGTGTGCTTGTGGGATTTGGTCTGGGGAATCTGGTGAGCGTTTTTACAGGATTTACCCTCAATGTGCCGATGGACTGGGCGATCATCGGACTCGCCTTTTGCACGGCGATCGGGCTCATATTTGGATTTTGGCCGGCCTACAAGGCATCGACGCTGGTGCCGGTAGCGGCGTTGAGGTATGAGTGAGGGAAAGGAAGAAGTAGGAATTTTAAGATAAAAGATAAAAGAAAAAAGAAAAAAGAGTAAGAACAGGCGGGGAAAGAATAATTTAGAAGTAGGAAGTAAGAAGTTAGAATTTAAGAGCGTTAAGAGTTAAGAGTGGGACTTTATCCAGCCTTCCTGAAATGTCATCCTGGAAGGATCTTCTGCTCTCTTGGGAAGAATAAAAGTTAGAAGAAGGAATATTAGAGCATTAAGAGGAAAGAGTTATGAGTTAAGTGTAGGGCGAGCCAAGCGAAAATTGGATCTCTAATCCCGGAGGGATGAAATTATTGTAGAAAACAGACCCCACAAAACCCGGCGACCCCGTCGGGGTCGAACAATTACACCGGGAATCCCTGTTCTACTGGTCAGGATAATCTGGTTGTTAATCCCAAATCAGTGTTAGGATTCTTCGGGACGAATTTTATGTTCCCGAAGTATAATGTTCTTTTCCCT
>JACDJC010002849.1_pt1 | contig 13127 bp, 12 predicted proteins | sample 7454191 | NCBI WGS metagenome assembly JACDJC01 (sample SAMN14253291, study PRJNA609438) | sludge metagenome | isolation source: sludge after 25d culture with pyrite and EDTA | collected 2018-12-20 | reverse complement strand
TCTGCAGGATGAAGCGGTCGACAGTGTTGTACATTTCCGACCGGTCTTCGAGCGGACCGGAAATGATCAACGGCGTGCGGGCCTCGTCGACCAGGATCGAGTCGACTTCGTCGACGATGGCATAGACATGCCCGCGCTGGACCATGTCCTCGAGCCGGTACTTCATGTTGTCGCGCAGATAGTCGAAGCCGTATTCGTTGTTGGTGCCGTAGGTGATGTCGCAGGCATAGGCCGCCTGCCGCTCCGCATCGTCGAGACCATGCACAATCACGCCGGTGCTCATGCCGAGGAAAGCGTAGATCTGCCCCATCCAGCCGGCGTCACGCTTGGCGAGGTAGTCGTTCACGGTGACGACATGCACGCCCTTGCCCGCGAGCGCGTTGAGATAAACCGGCAGGGTCGCAACCAGCGTCTTGCCTTCGCCGGTTTTCATTTCCGCGATGTCGCCCTCATGCAGCACCATGCCGCCGATCAACTGCACGTCGAAATGGCGCTGGCCGAGGGTCCGCTTGGCGGCTTCGCGAACCGTCGCGAAGGCAGGCACCAGAAGATCGTCGAGCGACTTGCCTTCCGCAATCTGCTTGCGGAACTCCTCCGTCCGGGCCTTCAGGGCCTCATCAGAAAGCGCCGCGATTTCCGGCTCGAGCTTGTTGATGGCGTCGACGCGCGACTGGTATCCCTTGATCCGCCGGTCGTTGGCGGAGCCGAAAAACTTGCGGGCGAGCGCGCCGAGCATGAAACATTCCTGTCTTGCAGTTTGGCATTGCAGCCGCGATCCCAGCAGCCCAATCGTCCTGACTAAAGTTCGCAGTGTGGGCCCGATTGAGGCCCGTGTGAGGCATATCTTTCAGAATTACGTTCAGGGACAGACCCTTGGCGCAGTCCTTGAGAATTGGCGCTCAAGAAGATGAGTGCGGGAAACGACGTCCGAGGTTCACCCGCTCGGCCACGGCAAATCCGCGGCGGCCGGGCGAGCCTTGCGGGCAGAGATATGGGCCGTCCAAAGCCTTGTCAACGCGCGAACCTGTCAAGGATTTCATGATTTTGGCGGCTTTTTCACGTTGCTTCCGGACAGAGGTTGGGCGAGTGTCCGGCCTCCCGAACCGCCCGGTGCTCCGGTCTTCAAGGATTCGCGTCGTCATGACGCGGATGCCGGCTCGGTAACCAGCTTTGACCCATAAGGATTTTCCATGACCGTCTCTGAGAACCGCTTGCCCCTCCCCCGCGGACTGGGCGCGCGGCTTGGACTGCTCACATCCGCTGCCGCCATTTGCCTCACGGTCGCACTTGGTGCCGGCCGCCCGGCCTACGCCCAGGACGCCAACCCGGTGATCGCAAAGGTAAACGGCGCTGAAATTCGCCAGAGCGACCTTGCGGTGGCCGAGGAGGAACTGGGTCCGAGCCTGCAGCAGATGGACCCGGCCACCCGCCGCGAAAACCTGATCGCGTTCCTGATCGACATGAAGATCGTCGCCAAGGCCGCTGACGCCAAGAAGGTCGGCGACACGCCGGACTTCAAGCAGAAGCTCGCCTTCGCGCGCGACCGCCTGCTGATGGACAGCCTGCTCGCCACCGAAGGCAAGGCCGCCGTCACCGACGAGGCCATGAAGAAGGTCTACGAGGAAGCCACCAAGCAGGTGGCGGGCGAGAAGGAAGTCCGCGCACGGCACATTCTCGTTCCGACCGAGGAAGAGGCCAAGGCGATCAAGGCGGACCTCGACAAGGGTGCCGACTTCGCCAAGCTCGCCAAGGAAAAATCGAAGGATCCGGGCGCGGCCGATGGCGGCGATCTCGGCTTCTTCACCAAGGAGCAGATGGTGCCGGAATTCTCGGCCGTCGCCTTCGCGCTCGAGCCTGGCAAGATTTCCGACCCGGTGAAGTCGCAGTTCGGCTGGCATGTCATCAAGGTCGAGGAAAAGCGCGACCGCAAGCCGCCGAGCTTTGACCAGGTGAAGGGGCAGATCCAGGCTTTCGTGCTCCGCAAGGCGCAGGCCGATTACGTCACCAAGCTGCGCAGCGAGGCCAAGGTCGAGCGGCTCGACAAGCCGGCGGAGCCTGCCGCGAAGCCCGACGCGAAGGCTGCTCCGGCTGCGCCAGCGAAGAAGTAAATCGACTTCGCAAGCAGAACTGATTAGTTTGACGTCATGCCCGGGCTTGTCCCGGGCATCCACGTCTTTGGGTCTTCATCATCGGCGAAGTAAGACGTGGATGGCCGGAATAAATCCGGCCATGACGACAGAAATTTCTCGCTGATACAGGACCGCCTTATGTCATCGACCGTCTCCCCGCTCGCCCCGACCAGCGTCCCCGAACTGCCGCCGATCGCAGGCGTGCGCCTTGCGACGGCGGCGGCGGGGATCCGCTACAAGAATCGCACCGACGTTCTGCTGGCGCTGTTCGACAAGGGCACGACCGTTGCGGGCGTTTTCACCAGATCGAAGTGCCCGAGCGCGGCGGTCGACTGGTGCCGCGACAGGCTCAAGGGCGGGGAAGCGCGCGCACTGGTGGTCAATTCAGGCAACGCCAACGCCTTCACCGGCAAGACCGGCAAGCAGGCCACCACGCTCACCGCCGCCATCGCGGCAAAGGCGGCCGGGACAACTCCGGCCCGAATCTTTCTCGCCTCCACCGGCGTGATCGGCGAACCGCTCGATGCGACGAAATTCAACGGCGTGCTCGATGACCTCGCGCGGAAGGCCGCTCCCGGCGGCTGGAACGAAGCCGCGCGCGCGATCATGACCACCGACACCTTTCCGAAGGTCGCGACCGCGACAGTGAAAATCGGCAAGGCGAAGGTCACCATCAACGGCATGGCCAAGGGCGCGGGCATGATCGCGCCCGACATGGCGACGATGTTGTCCTTCATCTTCACCGATGCGCCGATTTCGGCCTCCGCCTTGCAGTCGCTGCTCAAGACCGGCGTCGGCGACACCTTCAATGCCGTGACCATCGACGGTGACACATCGACCTCGGACACGCTGCTCGCCTTCGCCACCGGTGCGGCTGCGGCAAACGGCGCGCCGAAAATCACCCGCGCCTCCGACCCGCGGCTGAAGGCTTTCACGAAAGCGTTTCACGCCATTCTGGCCAATCTCGCCGAGCAGGTCGCGCGCGACGGCGAAGGCGCGCGCAAGCTGGTGGAGGTTGTGGTCGAAGGCGCAACGTCGAAGACGTCCGCCCGAAAGATCGCGATGTCGATCGCCAACTCGCCACTGGTGAAGACCGCGATCGCTGGCGAGGACGCCAACTGGGGCCGCGTGGTGATGGCGGTCGGCAAGGCGGGTGAACCTGCCAACCGCGACAAGCTGTCGATTGCGTTCAACGGCATCCGCGTCGCCAGCAAGGGCGCACGCGATCCGTCCTATGACGAGAAGGAAGTGTCCGCGCTGATGAAGCAGGACAAAATCCAGATCAAGGTCGGGCTCGGCCTCGGCAAGGGCCGCGACCGCGTACTGACCTGCGACCTCACCAAGGAATATGTCGCCATCAACGGCGACTACCGCTCGTGATCAAGCTCACTCTCGTTGTCGCCTGCGCGCTGATCGACGCGGACAACCGCGTCCTGATCGCGCAGCGCCCCGAAGGCAAGACGCTCGCGGGCCTGTGGGAATTTCCCGGCGGCAAGCTCGAGCCCGGCGAGCGGCCGGAGCCCGCGCTGATCCGCGAGCTTGCCGAAGAACTCGGCATCAAGGTGGAAGAGCCGTGCCTCGCGCCACTGACCTTCGCAAGTCACGGCTATGAGACCTTTCATCTTCTGATGCCGCTCTACATCTGCCGCAAGTGGGAAGGCACGGTGACGGCACGCGAGGGGCAGCAGCTCGCATGGGTGCGCGCCAACAAGCTGCGCGACTACCCGATGCCGCCTGCGGACATTCCGCTGATCGCGCATCTGACGGACTTGCTGCTTTAGATTTTAGCAGCCGGTCGTAACCCGGAGGATGACGCGACACACGCGATGTCGCCCCCAACGGATCGGCGCCGTAAGCGCGTTTACGCGCGTCTTTGACGCGCTATGGCGCCGTCCGATGACAGGCTCCGGTCGGGCCCCATAAACACCGGACGATCTCCCCGTCCGTCATTCCGGGGCGCGCAAAGCGCGAACCCGGAATCCATTTCTCCAACATTCCGATGGATTCCGGGTTCGCTCGCAAGTGTGCGAGCGCCCCGGAATGACGGGTGATGTATCGTGCCTCAACACGCTTGTCCGTCATCCTGAGGTGCGAGCATTCGCGAGCCTCAAAGGATGACCAGACCCTTGACATTTCCCAATCTAGGAATATAATCCGCATCATCCTGTTCGTGAGGGGCGCTTCTCGAGGGCGCTTTGAAGCGGAACAGGATGCGGCGCCTGCGCGCACGGTTCGCACCCGTTGCGTCCGGGAGGCTGGGGCCAGCGTCCGGGCCAACTACGTGGCTCTGCCGTTCGCGGCTGCACGAGATGGAGATGAAGGCAGGGAAATCTGCCGGATCAGGGTTCGCCCGTCCCATCCGGAAGCACGCTCCCCTCACCTAAAATCGCCGCAATGGAGCGCCGTAAGGCGACGCGCTTTCGGAGTCACATCGCCTCGCACGCGATGCCGGAAGCGAAACAACATATTTGCGCCTCGCGGCGCTCCATGCCCCTCATTGTTCAAGGGGCGCAACGACAACTCACCTCGCGCGATGCGTGGGAACAAGTGCGCGTGGCTGTTTGAAAATTGAATCGAAAGCGCACCTCATCGCCTGCAGGCGATCACGGTTTTGTCTCGCCGGCCTTCTTCACCGCATCCGCCAGCGACATTTTTGCCGAGCCCCGCTTCAGCGGCTTCTGCTGGCTCTCATGCGGCGCCCAGCCCGACATCCAGACAATGTCGAAGGTGGCGCGGATGCGTCCGTCCGGATCGGAGAAACGCTCCGCATAAATCTGCGCCATCTTCAGGAACGTCGCGCGGCGTGACGGCGTGCGGCGGCGCTCGTTCAGAATGTTGGTCGCGCCCATCCGCCGCAAATCCTGCATCAACGCAAACGCGTTGTCGTAACGCACGACAATGCGGTCCACATCCGTCACCGGCAGCGCAAAGCCCGCCCGCTGCAACAGGGCTCCGAGATCGCGCAAATCCGCGAACGGGACGACGCGCGGCGAGAGACCGCCTTCCACTTCGGCTTCCGCAGCCGCAAAGGATTGCCTTAACTCGGTGAGCGTATCGCCGCCGATCATCGCCGCGAGGAACAAACCATCGGGTTTCAGCGCGCGGCGGATTTGCGCCAGCACCCCAGGCAAGTCGTTGACGAACTGCAGCGCAAGCGCGGAGACCACGAGATCGAAGGACGCCGGCGGCAGCGCCAATGGCTCGCTATCGGACACCGGCAACGCCGCCGCGCGCAACTGCTTGACTCGACGGGCCAGTAGGTTGCGCACCTGATCACCGGGCGTGCCGAGATCGGCACCATCGGAAAATTCACGCAGCACCGCCTGCTGCCGCTCCGCCATATCCTCCGCAACACGCTCAAGCAGGAATGACTCGGCGCCTTGACGCGCAGCGCGGTTTTGCCGGTCGCGCAGCAAGGCACGATCAAACAGGCGCGGCAGATCGGTCGGGGATGAACTCATGGGCGGTAGGTACGCCCTCGGACGCCTATCTGGCAATTCCCTGTCGGCGCGCTTGTCTCCCACACGCACCGGAACTAGCCTCTGGATGCGGGGAAGATCATGTCGGAGCTGGATCAGGCATCGTCGCATTCTTCAGGCCGGTGGCGCGGGCGATTCCGCGGCACACTGAAAGCCTGCGGCGTGGCGCTCGCCGCGCTTCCGCGCGCGGCGCTCGACATCGCGCTCCCCACACTCTGCGTCGCCTGCCATGAGCCCGTCACAGGCGACGGCGTCTGCGCGGCGTGCTGGGGCAAACTCTCGTTCATAGCGCCACCGTTCTGCGCACGGCTCGGCATTCCCTTTGTCTACGATCCGGGACCTGGCCTGCTGTCGATGCAGGCGATCGCCGATCCGCCGGCCTATCAGCGCGCCCGCGCCGCGGTCCGCTACGATGAGGTGGCGCGCACCATGGTCCATGCGCTCAAGTATCAGGATCGCACCGATCTCGCGCCGGCCATGGGCCGCTGGATGGCCCGCGCCGGTCAGGAACTTCTCGCTGACGCCGATGCCCTTGTTCCGGTGCCACTGCACTGGCGGCGCGGCTGGAGCCGCCGCTACAACCAGTCGGGCGCACTGGCAGGGGTGATCGGCAAGTCGGCGCGGCTGCCGGTGATCGGAAATGTCCTGCGGCGCGTCCGCCCGACGCTGCAACAGGTCGGTCTTTCCAAGGCGGACCGTGCACTCAACGTGCAGGGCGCGTTCAAGGTGCCTCCGGAGAGCAAATCTTCCGTGCAGGGCCGCCGGATCGTGCTGGTTGACGATGTTTTGACCTCCGGCGCCACCGTCGACGCCTGCGCACGCGCGCTGCTGCGGGCCAGGGCTGCGTCCGTGGACGTGCTGGTGTTCGCCCGGGTTGTGGACACCGTTCAGACCCCCATATAATTTAGGGTCTTCCCCTTTTCGCAAAGGCAAACCATGGCCGCCCTCGTCGAAATCTACACGCGCCCCGGATGCGGCTATTGCAGCGCGGCCAAATCCCTGCTGACGCGCAAAACGCAGCTTTCACCGAGTTCGATGTCGCGGTCGATCCCAACTGGCGCGCCGAAATGGTCCAGCGCGCCAATGGCGGCGCCACCTTTCCGCAGATATTCATCGACAAGCAGCATGTCGGCGGTTGCGACGATCTCTATGCACTTGACCGCGAAGGCAGGCTCGATGGCCTGCTCGCCGGTCAGAAGGTGACGTCATGACCGCGAGCACTGAAGCCGGCGCACCCTTCACCGCGGCGATGGTACAGATGCGCACCGCGCTGCTGCCCGAGACAAGCCTCGAGCAGGGCATCGCGCTGATCCGCGAGGCCAAAGACAAAGGCGCGGATTATGTCCAGACGCCCGAGGTCACCAACATCATTCAACAGAACCGCAAGGCGCTGTTTGAATTGCTGGCGAACGAGGAAGACGACCGTTCGCTCAAGGCCTATCGCGAGCTGGCGCGCGAGCTGAACATCTATCTGCATATCGGCTCGATTGCGGTGCGCGCCACGCCGGAGCGCGCGGCCAACCGTTCGTTCCTGATCGGGCCGGACGGCAGCATCCTCGCGAGCTACGACAAGATCCACATGTTCGACATCGAACTCGACGGCGGCGAGAGCTACCGCGAGTCCGCGAACTATCAGCCGGGCGAAACCGCCGTTATCTCCGACCTGCCGTGGGGCCGGATCGGATTGACGATCTGCTACGACGTCCGCTTTCCGGCGCTTTACCGCGCCCTCGCGGAAGCCGGCGCGTCCTTCATCGCCGTGCCGTCCGCATTCACGGTGCGGACCGGCGAAGCGCACTGGAGCACGCTGCTGCGGGCCCGCGCCATCGAGAACGGCTGCTTCATCTTCGCCGCCGCGCAGGCCGGCAAGCATGAGAGCGGGCGCGAGACCTATGGTCATTCCTTGATCGTCGATCCGTGGGGTGAAATCCTTGCGGAAGGCAACAGCACCGACACCGGTGTCGTGCTGGCGAAGATCGACCCGGCGAAGGTTCAGGCGGTGCGCAAGAGCATTCCGTCGCTGCAGCATGGCCGCCGTTTCGGCCTCAAGGACCCGAAAGGCGGTCCGGATTATCTACATCTGGTGCGAGGATCGGCATGATCCGCTATTCGCTGCGCTGTGAGCGCGGCCACCACTTCGAGAGCTGGTTTCAAAGTTCCTCGGCCTACGACAGCCAGCACAAGCGCGGGCTGGTCGCCTGCCCGATGTGCGAGTCCACCAAGGTCGACAAGGCGATCATGGCGCCGCGCATCGCGCGCAAGGGCAAGTCGAAATCGGCACCGGCACCCGTGGCCACCGCGCCGGTTGAAGATACCGCTTCGACATCGCTGGTGATGGCACCGCAGGAGCGCGAGCTTGTTGCGAAGCTGCGGGAGCTGCGCGACCACGTCCTCAAGAACGCGGATGACGTCGGCAAGAAGTTTCCCGAGGAAGCCCGCAAGATGCATTACGGCGACATCGAACAGCGCGCGATCTATGGCGAAGCGACCGCCGACGAAGCCCGTTCGCTGGTCGATGAAGGCATCGAAGTCGCAGCCCTTCCCGTGCTGCCGGGCGACAGGAACTAGCCCGACACCAGCATCGCCACGCCGATCAGGATCAGCGCGATGCCGGAAATTTCCCGCAGCGATATTTTCTGCTTCATCGAGTAATAGGCGACGGCCTGCGCGAACAGGACCTCGACCAGCGCCAGCGTGCGCACATTGGCGGCCGCCGTCAGCGCGAAAGCCAGAAACCAGAACAGCGACGCGAACGAGCCCATGAAGCCCGCGAACATCGACGGCTTCCAGAGCCGGAAGATTGCCGTCATCGTGCCCGGCGAGCGCACGATCAGCCATCCCGACAGGACGATGGACTGCATCAGCAGCGTCGCCACCAGCGTGACGCTGGCGGCGGTGACGAAGCTGACGCCGGTCACATTGAGAATGGCGCCGCGATAGCCAACCGCCGAAAGCGCAAAGAAGGCTGCTGCCACAAGCCCGAGCACCGTCGGCTTGAGATCGCCAAATCCCTTCATGCCGCCGGGCCGCAGCGCCGTAATCACCACGCCGACGGTGGCGATGAGAATGGCCGCGACTTTCAGCACCGTGAGATGATCCGACAGGAACACGAAGCCGAAGATCGCGGCCTGGATCGCCTCGGTTTTGAGATACGCCGTGGTCACGACGAAGGAGCGCTCGTTCATGGCCATCAGCATCAGGGCGGTCGCCAGAATCTGCGCCATGCCGCCCACCACCAGCCACGCCCAGAAACCGGGTTCGGGCCATGTCAGCCGGTCGCCGTTCACGGCGAGGATCAGCCCGAGAAAAATCAGCGAGAACGGAAAGCCAAACAGAAAGCGGATATGGGTCGCGCCCAGCGTGCCGAGCTGCGCGGTCAGCCCGCGCTGCATGGCGTTGCGCACGACCTGCCCCGCCGCGGCGAGCAGTGTGAAGGGAATCCAGAGCCAGACGAACTGGGTCATGATGTCTTCATGTCGTGGCCGGGCATAGCCCGTCGAAGACGGGCGTGAACGCCTTTTCTCCCCGCCATCCACGACGTGTTTGTAAAAGAGAAGACGTGGATGCCCGGCACAAGGCCGGGCATGACGACTGAACAAGATGCTCTCTTGCGAAGGACATGAGCCTAGGTCGCCGCTTCCGCGACCAGCATATAGTTCACGTCCATATCGGACGAGATGCTCCAGCGATCCGCCAGCGGATTGTAGACCACGCCGGCCTGATCGCTGATGGCGAGCTTGTTGCGCTCAAGATGATGCGTCAGTTCGGCGGGCGTGACGAACTTGTCCCACTGATGCGTGCCGCGCGGCAGCCAGCGCAGCACATATTCAGCGCCGACAATCGCCAGCGCAAAGCTCTTCCAGTTGCGGTTGATGGTCGACGCCACCAGCATGCTCGACGGCTTGAGCAACGCCGCGCAGCGGTCGAGGAACATGCCGACATTGGCGACATGTTCGACCACTTCCATCGCCAGCACGATGTCGAAGCGCTCGCGCGGGTCCATCTCTTCGATGGCGGTGCAGCGATAGTCGATGGAAAGATGCCCGCGCTCGGCATGCAGCTTTGCCACCGAGATATTCGTCGCCGAAGGATCGACACCGATCACCTGCGCGCCGAGGCGCGTCAGCGGCTCGCAGAGCAGTCCGGCTCCGCAGCCAATGTCGAGAATGCGCAGGCCCGACAGGCAATTCAGGCTCTTCGGATTCCGGTCGAACTTCCGGCACGCCGCATCGCGGATATAGGTCAGCCGCAGCGGATTGATCTTGTGCAGCGGGGCCATCTTGCCCTTGGGATCCCACCACTGCTCGGACAACTCCGAGAACCGTGCGACTTCGCCGGGATCGACCGTGGACGCAGAGGGAGAATTCGTGGTCATGCCGATGGTCTTGTCCGCTTGGCGCTACCGATCATCAGGCGCCTGATCATTTTTAACCTGTGCGTATTCTGATCGCAAAACCGGTACCCACTTTTGCGGAATACGCACTAGCGCGCCGTGATGTGGTTGCGAAATTCGATCGGCGCGCCGATCATCTTTATCGTCTTGGTGCCTTCGCCGACACCATTAACGGTGACATCTCCCCATCCAAAAATCCGCCCGGCGATGCTCTGGCTGACGTCGACACTTTCGATTTTATCCAAACTCATCTCGAATGTCTGGCGCTTGATAAACCCTTCCTTGTGCACCACCCGCAGGGAGGTCACGTCGGTTTCCGTGGTCCAGCGCTGGAACCAGGCCCGGAACAGCAGAAAGCCCCCGACAAGCGCCAGGAGGGCGCTCAGTGCCAGAAGCGGCAGGATCACCCCGCCCCCGGAGGCCGCCAGGCAGGCCGCCGAAGCCGCCAGACAGGCCAGCCCCGGCACGTAAATGACCCCGTGGATCGTGGTCGAATACAAAACCTTTTCACCCGGCTGAAGGATATCGTCGATATAGCGGCCCATTCCCGTCCCGTGTTGCTTGCCCCGGACCCGATGGGTATGTATAGCCGCCTTTTCGGGGCCATGCTGCCGTTTTGCGCGGCGCGGCCGTGATTGCAACCAATTCAACCGGGACAGCGCCATTCGTCGCGAAAAGAGAGCATGGGCCGCCTAGTCATGAAATTCGGCGGCACGTCCGTCGCCAACATCGAGCGCATTCGCAACGTCGCACAGCATGTGAAACGTGAAGTCGATGCAGGCCATGACGTCGCCGTGGTGGTGTCGGCCATGTCCGGCAAGACCAATGAGCTTGTGGCCTGGGCCACCGAGACCTCGCCGCTGCATGATGCGCGCGAGTACGATGCCATCGTGGCGTCAGGCGAACAGGTGACGTCCGGTCTGCTGGCGATCGCCCTGCAGGCGCTCGGCATCCAGGCCCGCTCATGGCAGGGCTGGCAGATTCCGATCCAGACCAGCGACGCGCATGCTTCCGCGCGCATCACCGGCATCGACGGCACCGAACTGATCAAGCGCTTCAAGGAGCGCAAGGAAGTCGCGGTCATCGCCGGCTTCCAGGGCATCCACGAAGGAACCGGCCGCATCACCACGCTGGGGCGTGGCGGCTCCGATACGTCCGCCGTTGCCATCGCGGCCGCGATCCATGCCGACCGCTGCGACATCTACACCGATGTCGACGGCGTCTACACCACCGATCCGCGCGTGGTGCCGAAGGCGAAGCGGCTGGAAAAGGTCGCCTTCGAGGAAATGCTGGAAATGGCGTCGCTCGGCGCCAAGGTGCTTCAGGTCCGCTCGGTGGAACTGGGCATGGTTCACAACGTCCCGGTGTTCGTGCGCTCGAGCTTCGACAAGCCGGAAGATATTGATCCCCACGGCACGCCGCCGGGAACGCTGATTTGCAGCGAGGAGGAAATCATGGAAAGCCAGGTCGTCACCGGTATCGCCTTCTCGAAGGACGAAGCCCAGATTTCCGTGCGCCACATCGAGGACAAGCCGGGCATCGCGGCGGCGATCTTCGGGCCGCTGGCGGACGCCAGCATCAATGTCGACATGATCGTGCAGAACGTGTCTGAGGACGGCAAATATACCGACCTCACCTTCACGGTGCCAGCCTCCGAATACACCCGCGCCAAGGACACCATCACCAAGGCCAAGGACAGGATCGGCTACAAGGCGATGGATTCGGCGACCGACGTCTCCAAGGTCTCGGTGATCGGGATCGGCATGCGCAGCCATGCCGGCGTCGCCGCGCAGGCGTTCAAGGCGCTGTCCGAGCGCAACATCAACATCCGCGCCATCACCACGTCCGAGATCAAGTTCTCGCTGCTGATCGACGCCGCCTATACCGAACTGGCGGTCCGGACGCTGCACACGCTTTACGGGCTGGATCAGGCCTGAGGCCCGATCCCGCCTTCACCCCGCCGCGGCATTTTGCCGAGGTCGTTTGCTGGACCGCCTCGCGTCTTCTGCGGGGATTTTTTGGCAAGTGTTTTGCTTGGCAAAACGCGCCTCAATTCGATATAGCCTCAGGACAGGGCACCCGCGCCCGCGCCTTCCGGTTGTGGACCGTCTGCTACGTCCAAAAGCCGGCCTCACGGTCCCGCGGATCCTGAAAAGTCGTTATTTTACTGCTAGTTAACGCTATCGCAGCCGGTTGCGGGCCGTGCTGGAATTGCGGGTAAGGATGTCAACGGATGCGGAGCGCGCTGGGAGGCCCCCGCGTCTTGTTGAGACGGCTCCGCGAGGTGATGGCCGAACAGGTCAGCGCTCAGGAACGGCTCGACAAGATCGTGGTGCTGATCGCCGCCAATATGGTGGCGGAGGTCTGTTCGACCTACGTGCTGCGCGTTGACAACACCCTTGAGCTTTACGCCACCGAAGGTCTGAACCGCGACGCCGTCCACCAGACGGTTCTGAACGCCCATGAGGGCCTTGTCGGCCTCGTGGCGTCCGAAGCCACGCCGCTGAACCTGTCGAACGCGCAGTCGCATCCGGCGTTCTCGTATCGCCCGGAAACCGGCGAAGAAATCTATCACTCGTTCCTCGGCGTGCCGATCCTGCGCTCCGGCAACACGCTCGGCGTGCTGGTGGTGCAGAATCGCGCCCACCGCACTTACGTCGAGGAAGAAGTCGAGGCGCTGCAGACCACCGCCATGGTGGTCGCGGAAATGATCGCCTCGGGCGAACTGTCGTCCATCGCTCGCCCCGGCGCGGAACCAGCCGCGCGCCATTCGCTGCACAAGAGCGGCGCGATCCTCTCCGACGGCATCGCGCTCGGCCATGTGGTGCTGCACGAGCCGCGCGTCGTCATCACCAACTACATCGCCGAAGACCTGCCGAAAGAACTCAAGCGGCTGGATACCGCGATCCTGAAGCTGCGTTCGGACCTCGATCGCATGCTGGAGCGCGGCGATGTCGCGGAGGGCGGCGAGCACCGCGACGTGCTCGAAGCCTACCGGATGTTCGCCAACGATCAGGGCTGGCAGCACAAGCTGCATGAAGCCGTTGCGACGGGCCTCACCGCCGAAGCTGCCGTCGAACGCGTGCAGTCGGATACACGCGCGCGCATGCTGCGCTCCACCGATCC
>JACDJC010002848.1_pt1 | contig 13128 bp, 9 predicted proteins | sample 7454191 | NCBI WGS metagenome assembly JACDJC01 (sample SAMN14253291, study PRJNA609438) | sludge metagenome | isolation source: sludge after 25d culture with pyrite and EDTA | collected 2018-12-20 | reverse complement strand
TTCGACACCATCGACGCCAACCGCGCGCGGGTGTTACCCGGCGCCGACGCCATCCTCGCCGCCTGCCAGAGCAGCCACGAGGCCGCCACGCTCGGCCAGAGCGACATGTTCGGCGGCATGGCGGACGCGCCGTGCATCGTGCTGCCGGCGGTCGAGCCGTGGCTGCCGGCGGACCGGCTGCGCCGGGAATACGACGCCATCGGCTTCTTCCTGTCCGGCCATCCGCTCGACGACTACGCCGCCGCGCTGAAGCGGCTGCGGGTGCAGTCGTGGAGCGAGTTCTCGCGCGCGGTCAAGAGCGGCGCGACCGCGGGGCGCGTCGCCGCGACGGTGGTGTCGCGCATGGAGCGCCGCACCAAGACCGGCAACAAGATGGGCATCATCGGGCTGTCCGACCCCACCGGCCATTTCGAGGCGGTGCTGTTCTCCGAGGGGCTCGCGCAATACCGCGATCTGCTCGAGCCCGGCACCGCGGTGCTGCTGCAGCTCGGCGCCGAGCTGCAGGGCGAGGACGTGCGCGCCCGCGTGCTGCATGCCGAGCCGCTCGACGACGTGGCCGCCAAGGCGCAGAAGGGCCTGCGCATCTTCGTGCGCGACGACAAGCCTCTGGACTCCATCGCCCGCCGCCTGGAGAGCGGGCCGCAGACGGCGCAGCCGGCGGCCGCGCGCGCCGAGGGCGAGGTGACGCTGGTGATGATGCTCGACCTCGAGACCGAGGTGGAGATGCGGCTGCCGGGCCGCTTCCGCGTCTCGCCGCAGATCGCCGGCGCGATCAAGGCGGTGGCCGGCGTGGTCGACGTGCAGACGGTTTGACGCACCCCGCTGGCGCACCTCGCCTCATTCCGGCTACCGTTTGTTCAAACAGTGTTCAGGTGACGCGGCGTTGACTGCCGCATCAGGTTGGAACGGGAATATTTTGCCATGCGCGGACTTTGCACACGTCTCACCATCGCGATGCTGCTGGTCTTTGCGGCGGCCCCCGGCGCCTTTGCGCAGGCGCCGGCGCAACAGGAAAAGCGCGTCGCGCTGGTCATCGGCAACGGCAACTATCCGAACGCGCAGCTCGCCACCGCCGCCAACGACGCCGGCCTGATCGCGCAGACCCTGCAGGCGGCCGGCTTCGACGTTCTCGGCGCGCGCGACCTCGACGGCGAGACGCTGCGCCAGACCTTCCGCGACTATGTTCAGAAGGCGCGCGAGGCGGGGCCGGATACCGTGTCCTTCGTCTACCTTGCCGGCCACGGGCTGCAGCTCGCCGGCGAGAATTACTTCATCCCGGTCGACGCCACGATCGCGCGCGACACCGACATCCCGGTGGAGGGCTTGCGGATCGGCGACTATCTGCGGCAGCTCACGGCGCTGCCGCTGAAAGCCTCGGTCGTCGTGCTCGACGCCGCCTACAGCCATCCCTTCGCCAGGGAAGGCGAGCCGCTCGCCGGCGGGCTTGCGCTGATGGAGCCTGAGCCGAAGACCCTGATCGCCTTCAACGCCGCGCCCGGCACGATCGCCCCCGAGCAGAGCGGCAATTACGGCGCCTACGCCCAGGCGCTTGCCGAGATGATCCGTGCCGGCGGCATCGCGCTGCCCGAGGTGTTCAACCGCGTGCGGCTGCGCGTCAGCGACGTCACCAAGGGCGCCGAGGTGCCGTGGGACGCCGCGAGGCTGGAAGGCGATTTCCTGTTCTTCGAGCGCGCGCCCGATGCGCCTCCGGTCGAGGCCGACAAGGACGCGGCCCAGCGCGCTAGGCCGATCCGCGAGATGGACGTGAAGGCCGCCTACACCGCCGCGCTCGAGCGCGACACCATCGCCGACTACGAGGCCTTCATCGCCGCCTATCCGGACGATCCGCTGGCCAAGCGCGCGCGGGCGATCGTCGCCGCACGGCGCGAGGCCGTCACATGGCGGCAGACCTATCGCGCCGACACGCCGCAGGCGTACTGGTCCTATCTGAAGCGCTATCCCAAGGGACCGCACGCGGCCGACGCGCGCCGCCGCCTTGCGATCATCTCCGCGGCGCTCGAGCCGCCGTCCGCGTTCGATGCCTTTGCCTACGACGTGCCGCCGCCGGCGGAATACGAATATGAATACGTCGATCGTCCGTACCTGATGTTCGGCGATCCGGTGTTCGCTTTCGCGCCTCCGCCTCCGCCGCCGCTGTTCTTCCTGCCGCCGCCGCCCGACGATTTCGTCGTGCTCGATCCGCCGATCTATTACGACGACGTCTACTATCTGCCGCAGCCGGTGTTCATCCCGATCCCGGTCTTCATCCGGCCGCCGGTCTATGTGCGCCCGCCGCGCAACCCCTTCCTGTTCAACAACATCCACAACAGGAACGTGATCTCCACGGTGATCAACCGCCGGCCGCCGCCGATGCCGCCGGGCGGCCGCGGGCCGGGCGGAATGCAGCGGCCGGGCGGTCCAGGCGCGGCGGCGATCCGTCCTGCCTTCGCACCGGGGCTGCCGCCGTCGGCGGCCCGCCGCGGTGACATGATCCGGCAGGGCCGGGTGACGGCGCCTCCCGGCGTGCTGCCTGCTGCCGCAAGTCGCGGCCGGCCGGGTGGACCCGGCGCACCGGGCACGCCCGGCGCGATCGGCGGTCCCGGTCAGCGCCCGCAGCCGGGCCTTCGTCCTGGCAACATGCTGCCGGGCCAGACGCCCGGCGGTGGCCCTGCCGCGCGACCCGGCGTGACCACGCGCCCGGCGCCCGGTTCGGCCACCGGCCGGCCGCAGGGAGGGCCGGACAACCAGCCCGGCGGCCGCCGCTTCGACCGCACCCCGCCGGCCGGGGCTGGTACGCCGCCCGCAGCGGCCCGGCCGCAGATCCGTCCGGACGCGCGTCCGCAGATCCGGCCTCCGGCCGCGGAGCGCCCGGCGGCGCGGCCGCAGCCGCAGCCCCGGTTCCAGCCGCGCCCGCAGGCGACGCCAAGGCCGCAGCCGCAATTCCAGCGGCCGTCCGCGCCTCCGCCGCGCCCGCAGATGGCACCGCGTCCGCAGCCGCAGTTCCAGCGGCCCGCGGCGCCGCCACCCCGGCCGCAGATGTCGGCGCCGCCGCGGCCCCAGATGGCGCCACGCCCGCAAATGGCGCCGCGTCCGCAGATGGCGCCAAGGCCGGCCCCGGCCGCGCGTCCGGCGCCTCCACCGCGTCCGGCCGCCCCGGGCCGGCCCGGCCCCAAGCCGCCGGGCTGACACCCGGCGGCAGCGCTACTGCATGCGCGAGGCAGGGCAGGCCGCCGAAATCGGCCGGATGTGCCTGCCTCGATGCCTAGCTCGATGCTTGCCTCAATGCTTGCCTCAATGCCTCCCTCAATGCTTGCCTTGGCGCGGCCGCGTCGCTATAAGCCGCGCATCTCACACGGAAACTTGGCTCTTTGGGCCGTCCGGTGGCAGCCGGGCCGCAAGCCTTTTGGTTTGATGGTTCGTCTGCTCACGCGTTTCCGGAGGAACCAACCGGAGAATTACTATGGCGCTTCCCGACTTCACCATGCGCCAGCTCTTGGAAGCTGGCGTGCATTTCGGCCATCAGGCCCACCGCTGGAATCCGAAGATGGCGGACTACATCTTCGGCGCCCGCAACAACATCCACATCATTGACCTCGCGCAGACGGTGCCGCTGATGCACCGCGCGCTGCAGGCCGTCAGCGACGTCGTCGCCAAGGGCGGCCGCGTGCTGTTCGTCGGCACCAAGCGCCAGGCCCAGGACGGCGTGGCGGACGCGGCGAAGCGCTCGGCGCAGTATTTCGTCAATTCGCGCTGGCTCGGCGGCACGCTGACCAACTGGAAGACCATTTCCGGCTCGATCAAGCGGCTGCGTCACCTCGACGAGATGCTCGCCTCGAGCGAGGGCGCGCAGTACACGAAGAAGGAGCGCCTCACGCTGCAGCGCGAGCGCGACAAGCTTGACCGTTCGCTCGGCGGCATCAAGGACATGGGCGGTCTGCCCGACCTGATCTTCGTGATCGACACCAACAAGGAAGACATCGCGATCCAGGAAGCCAACCGCCTCGGCATCCCGGTCGCCGCGATCGTCGACACCAACTCCGATCCGAAGGGCATCGCTTACGTGATCCCCGGCAATGACGATGCCGGCCGCGCCATCTCGCTCTATTGCGACCTCATGGCGCGCGCGGTGATCGACGGCATCTCGCGGGCGCAGGGCAGCGCGGGCATCGACATCGGCGCCTCCGCCAATCCGGCGGCCGAAGCGCTGGAGCCGGCGGCCAAGGACGGCTTCCAGGGTCTTGCCGGTCCGCGCGGCGTCGCCGACGACCTCAAGAAGCTCTCGGGCGTCTCCGGTGCGATCGAGAAGAAGCTCAACGATCTCGGCATCTTCCACTACTGGCAGATCGCCGAATTCGACCACGGCACCGCCCACAAGATCGGCGAGGAAGTCGGTCTGCCGGCGCGGGCCGACGGCTGGGTCGCCCAGTCGAAGGCGCTGACCGCGGAAGCGGAATAAGCCGCACATTCATCCCGCGGCCGGCACGCCCGGCCGCGGCGTTTTACGAACCCGAAGAATCCTGCGCGTCGGACCCGGCTTGCCAGCATCAGGCTGCGCCGCACGGCACGTACAGGCAAAGGATATTCACAATGGCAACGATCACGGCAGCGATGGTCAAGGACCTGCGCGAGAAGACCGGCGCGGGCATGATGGATTGCAAGCAGGCGCTCAACGAGGCCGGCGGCGACATGGAAGCCGCGGTGGACTGGCTGCGCAAGAAGGGCCTCTCCAAGGCCGCCAAGAAGGCCGGCCGCGTCGCCGCCGAGGGCCTGATCGCCGCCGTCACCGCCGGCACCAAGGGCGTGGTGGTGGAGGTCAATTCCGAGACCGACTTCGTGGCGCGCAACGAGCAGTTCCAGGGCCTCGTCAAGATGATCGGCCAGGTGGCGCTCGACGCCGGCAGCGACGTCGAGGCGATCAAGGCGGCCAAGGTCGGCGGCGTCACGGTGGAGACCGCGATCGCCGACGCCATCGCCACCATCGGCGAGAACATGACGCTGCGCCGCGCCGCGCAGCTTTCGGTCGGCAGCGGCGTGGTGGCGAGCTACGTCCACAACGCGGTGACCGACGGGCTCGGCAAGATGGGCGTGATCGTCGCGCTGGAATCCGCCGGCAAGGCCGACGAGCTTGCCGCGCTCGGCCGCCAGATCGCGATGCACGTCGCCGCCAGCAACCCGCTGGCGCTCGACGCGACGAGCCTCGATCCCGAGGCCGTCCGCCGCGAGAAGGGCGTGATGGCCGACAAGTACCGCCAGCAGGGCAAGCCGGAAGCGATGATCGAGAAGATCGTCGAATCGGGCCTCAAGACCTACTACAAGGAGGTCACGCTGCTGGAGCAGGCTTTCATCCACGACAGCGGCAAGAGCGTCGCGCAGGCCGTGAAGGAGGCCGAGGGCCGGGTCGGTGCGCCTATCAAGGTGGCGGGCTTTGTGCGCTATGCTCTCGGCGAGGGAATCGAGAAGCAGGAGTCCGATTTCGCCGCCGAAGTGGCCGCCGCCGCCGGACAGGGGTGACGGCCGCCGGCGCGAACCGCCGGACCGCTGCACTGGACTGCCTGGTTCGGAAAACGGGGCGATCGCACCATGGGTGAACCGGCTTATCGACGTGTCGTGGTCAAGCTCTCCGGCGAATACCTCGCCGGCGACCAGCCCTTTGGCATCCACCAGCCCACCATCGACCGCATCGCCGGCGACCTGGTCAAGGCGCGTGCGCTCGGCGTCGAACTCGCGGTCGTGGTCGGCGGCGGCAACATCTTCCGCGGCGTCGAGGTGTCGTCGCGCGGCGTGTCGCGCCAGACCGGCGACACCATGGGCATGCTCGCCACCGTGATGAACTGCCTCGCCCTGGAATCGGCGCTGGAGCGCAAGGGCCAGTCGGCGCGCGCGCTGTCCGCCTTCGTGATGCCGCAGATCTGCGAATTGTTCACCCGCGCCGCCGCGCACAAATACCTCGCCGAGGGCCGTATCGTGCTGCTCGCCGGCGGCACCGGCAATCCGTACTTCACCACCGACACCACGGCGGTGCTGCGCGCCGCCGAGATCGGCGCCCAGGCGGTGCTGAAGGCCACCAATGTCGACGGCGTCTACAGCGCCGACCCGAAAAAGGACAAGACCGCGACGCGCTTCGAGCGGCTGACCCACGCGCAGGCGGTGGAGGGCGGCTATAAGGTGATGGACGCGACCGCCTTCGCGCTTGCCCGCGATACCTCATTGCCTATCATCGTGTTCTCGATCGCCGAACCGGGCTCGATCGGGGCGATTCTGGGCGGCAAGGGCAGGAGCACGATCGTCGCCGGCTGACGGCGTCCGCCGCCGCCGCGCGAAAGGTCGCGCCGGAACAGGAAGACAGCGTGGCCGGCCGACCGGCCGGGCAGGGACGTGAAGGAGCAGCAGCACATGGCGGGCGGGACTTTCGATATCAACGATCTGAAGCGGCGGATGGAAGGCGCAACCGGCGCGCTCAAGCACGAGCTCGGCGGGCTGCGCACCGGGCGCGCCGCCATCTCGATGCTCGAGCCGATCCATGTCGATGCCTATGGCAGCCACATGCCGCTCAACCAGGTCGCCACCGTCAGCGTGCCGGAGCCGCGGCTTCTGTCGGTGCAGGTCTGGGACAAGTCGATGGTCAAGGCGGTGGAGACCGCGATCGTCAATTCCAACCTCGGCCTCAATCCCGCGACGGAGGGCCAGGTGATCCGCCTGCGCATTCCCGAGCTCAACGAGGAACGGCGCAAGGAACTGGTGAAGGTTGCGCACAAATACGCGGAGGCCGCGCGCGTCGCAGTGCGCCACGTGCGCCGCGACGGCCTCGACGTGCTCAAGAAGCTCGAGAAGGATCACCAGATCTCGCAGGATGACGAGAAGCGGCTGTCGAACGACGTGCAGAAGGCCACCGATGCGGCCATCGCCGAGGTCGACAAGCTGCTCGCGACCAAGGAAAAAGAAATCCTCACGGTTTGAGAGATCCCATGATGTCGAACGGCGCCCTGCCAAGGCCGGATGGATCGGATCGCGCCGATGCGCCGCGGCATGTCGCCATCATCATGGACGGCAACGGGCGCTGGGCGGCGGCGCGGGGCCTGCCGCGCGTGGAGGGCCACCGTCGCGGCGTCGAGGCGCTGCGCAAGACGGTGCGCGCGGCGCGCGAGCTCGGCATCTCCTATCTCACCATCTTCTCGTTCTCCTCGGAGAACTGGTCGCGGCCGGCGAGCGAGATCGGCGATCTGTTCGGCCTGCTGCGCCGCTTCATCCGCAACGATCTGGCGACGCTGCATGCCGACGGCGTGCGCGTGCGCGTCATCGGCGAGCGCGAGGGGCTCGAATCCGACATCTGCGCGCTGCTCAGCGAGGCCGAGGAACTGACGCGCGGCAACACCCGCATGACGCTGGTGGTGGCCTTCAACTACGGCTCGCGGCGCGAGATCGCCAATGCCGCGCAGCGGCTCGCCCGCGAGGTCGCGGAAGGCCGGCGCGATCCGGCGACGATCAACGAGGACATGCTGGCGGGCTATCTCGATGCGCCGGACATTCCCGATCCCGACCTCATCATCCGCACCAGCGGCGAGCAGCGCCTGTCCAACTTCCTGATGTGGCAGGCCGCCTACAGCGAGCTGGTGTTCGTGCCGGTCCTCTGGCCGGATTTCGACAAGGCGACGCTCGAGGGCGCGATCGCCGAATTCGCCACCCGCGAGCGACGCTTCGGCGGCCTGGTCGCCAAGACGGCGTCGTGAGCGGCGTGACCCCCGACAGCGCGCCGGCGACGCCCGCCACCGCCGGGTCGAGCAATCTGTTCATGCGCGTGATCGCGGCGCTGGTGCTCGCGCCGGTGACCATCGCCATCGCCTGGTTCGGCGGCTGGCCGTGGCTGTGGCTGGTGACGGCGGCGGCCGGGCTGATCTACGTCGAATGGCTGATGATCGTCGGCGCCGCGCGCGCGCGCGTGCCGGTCGCCGCGGGGCTCGGGGCGCTCCTCGCCGCCGGCCTCTGCCTGATGGTCGGCCGCACGGTGCCGGCGCTCGGCGTGATCGCCGCGGGCGTCGTCGTGCTCGGTGTTCTCGCGCGCGGGCAGCGGCTCTGGATCGCGGGCGGGCTGGTCTATGCCGGCCTCGCCATGATCGCGTCGATCCTGGTGCGGCTCGACGTGGCGTTCGGATTCATCGCGCTGGTGTTCGTGCTGCTCGTGGTGTGGGGCGCCGACATCGGCGGCTATTTCGCCGGGCGCAGCATCGGCGGGCCGAAGCTGTGGCCGCGCGTCAGCCCGAAAAAGACCTGGGCCGGCGCCGTCGGCGGCCTCGCCCTCAGCCTCGCGGTGGCCGCAGCATTTGCGGCGCTCGGCTTCGGCCGGCTCGGGCCGCTCTTGATGCTCGCAGGCCTGCTGTCGGTGGTGTCGCAGCTCGGCGACCTGTTCGAATCCGCGGTGAAGCGGCGGTTCGGCGTCAAGGATTCCAGCCAGATCATCCCCGGCCATGGCGGGCTGATGGACCGGCTCGACGGTTTCGTCGCCGCGATCGTCGTCGCGGCTGTGATTGGATTTGCGCGCGGCGGCCTCGACGGCATCGGCCGCGGCCTCATGATCTGGTGATCCGATGAATGCGGTGCCCTTCAACACGAGCCAGCATCCGCCGGCCGGGGAGCGTGTCGTCACGATCCTCGGCGCGACGGGCTCGATCGGCCAGAGCACGGTCGACCTGGTGCGCCGCGCGCCGGAGAAATTCCGCGTCGAGGCGCTCACCGCGCACAGCAACGTCGCCGGGCTGGCGAAGCTCGCGCGCGAGCTCGGCGCGAAATACGCCGCCATCGCCGACGAGGCGCACTACGCCGCGCTGAAGGATGCGCTGGCCGGATCGGGCATCGAGGCCGGCGCCGGCGAGAGCGCGCTGGTGGAGGCGGCGCTGCGGCCCGCCAACTGGGTGATGGCGGCGATGAGCGGCGCGGCGGGGCTCAAGCCCGCCATGGCGGCGGCCGGGCGCGGCGAGATGGTGGCGCTCGCCAACAAGGAATGCCTCGTCTGCGCCGGTGAGGTGTTCATGCGCCACGCCGCCGACAAGGGCGCAACCGTGCTGCCGGTCGATTCCGAGCACAACGCGCTGTTCCAGGCGCTGGGGGCAGGGCGCCGCGAGGACCTCGTGCGCGTGGTCCTCACCGCCTCGGGAGGCCCGTTCCGCGCGGCGAGCCTCGCCCAGATCGAGAACGCCACGGTAGAGCAGGCGCTCAAGCATCCGAACTGGAGCATGGGCCGCAAGATCACCATCGATTCCGCGACCATGTTCAACAAGGCGCTGGAGATCATCGAGGCGTTCCACCTGTTCGAATTGCGCGCCGACCAGATCGACGTGCTGGTGCATCCGCAATCGATCATCCACGGGCTCGTCGAGTTCTCCGACCGCTCGGTGGTGGCGCAGATGGGCGCGCCGGACATGCGCACGCCGATCGCCCATTGCCTCGCCTGGCCGGCGCGCATCGACGGTCCGGCGACCAGGCTCGACCTCGCAGCGATCGGCCAGCTTACGTTCGAGGCGCCCGATCCGGTGCGCTTTCCGGCGCTGCGGCTGGTGCAGGAGGCGCTGGTCGCGGGCGGCGCTGCGCCGACGGTGCTGAACGCGGCGAACGAGGTTGCGGTCGCGGCCTTCCTCGACCGCAAGATCGGCTTCGGCGGCATTGCGCGGCTGGTGGAGGCGACCATGAACGCGGCTGCGCGCGAGGGTTCCACGCGCCCGCCGGGAAGCGTCGACGAGGCGCTGGCCGTTGACCATACCGCGCGAAATATTGCCGTCACCCTCTTGCCTCAAATTGCCTTAAAGGCATCCTAGAGGATTGGGGACGGGGCCTGGCGGCCCGCTGCGAGGGATCGGGTGGTGGACTTTTTTCTGAACGGCTTCAATACGTTAAGTCATGGCCTGATCGGCTATATCATCCCCTTTCTGTTCGTCCTGACCATCGTCGTGTTCTTCCACGAGCTTGGCCACTTCCTGGTCGCGCGCTGGGCCGGCGTGAAGGTGTTAACGTTCTCGCTCGGTTTCGGGCCGGAGCTGTTCGGCTTCAACGACCGTCACGGCACGCGCTGGAAGGTGTCGGCGATTCCGCTCGGCGGCTACGTCAAGTTCTTCGGCGACGATTCGGAGGCCAGCACGCCGTCTTCCGACGCGCTGCAGGCCATGACCGAGGAAGAGCGCAAGGTCTCCTTCCATTACAAGAAGGTCGGCCCGCGCGCGGCCATCGTCGCGGCGGGACCGTTCGCGAATTTCCTGCTCGCCATCGTCATCTTCGCCGCGCTGTTCACCTTCTACGGCAAGCCGAGCCAGACCGCGCGCGTCGACACCGTGCAGGAGAACAGCGCCGCCGCCACGGCCGGCTTCAAGTCCGGCGACGTGGTGGTCGCGATCGACGGCGCCGCCATCGACAGCTTCACCGACATGCAGCGCATCGTCAGCGCCAGGGCCGGCACGCCGCTGGTGTTCACGGTGAAGCGCGGCGAGGCCGTGGTGACCCTGACCGGGACGCCGCAACTGCGCGAGATCAAGGATTCCTTCGGCAACACCCACCGCATCGGCGTGCTCGGCATCACCCGCGCCACCGGGCCGGGCGACATCGTCACCCAGCCGGTCAGCCCGACCACCGCCGTCTGGCTCGGCGTCAAGGAAACCTGGTTCGTCGTCGACCGGACGGTGTCCTACATCACCGGCATTTTCGTCGGCCGCGAGAACCCCGACCAAGTCGGCGGGCCGATCCGGATCGCGCAGATCTCGGGGCAGGTGGCGACCATCGGGCTCGCGGCGCTGATTCACCTGACCGCGGTGCTGTCGGTCTCCATCGGCCTGCTCAACCTGTTTCCGGTGCCGCTGCTCGATGGCGGTCACCTTTTGTTCTATGCGGTGGAGGCGGTCCGCGGCAAGCCGCTGTCGGAACGGTCGCAGGAGCTCGGTTTCCGGGTCGGGCTCGCGCTGGTGCTGATGCTGATGATTTTCGCCACCTACAACGACATCCTGCATCTGGCAGCGTCGTAAGGCGGGTTCCGCAAGGCGTGGCCGATGAGCAACGTCTTGTTAGGAAATTGGAATTGCGCTGCGAAAGGACGTTTGCCCTGCGGGCGAAAACGGCTACAAGCGGTGCAACATTGGGGGAATCTCCCGGCCCGGCGACGGGCCGGTCCGGAATGACAAGGGCGCCTGGCGCATGATGGTTGGAATGCGAGTGCTACGGGGCGGTCTCGCCGCTGCCCTGATCATGTGTGCTTTGCCGGTCGCCGCGGTGGCGACGGCCTCGCTCGTATCGTCGCCGGCCGCGGCCCAGACCGCCGCGTCCATCGGCGTCGAAGGCAACCGCCGCATCGAGGCGGACACCATCCGCTCCTATTTCAAGCCCGGACCCAACGGCCGCCTCGACAGCGCGCGGATCGACGACGGCCTCAAGGCCCTGGTCGAGACGGGTCTGTTCCAGGACGTGAGGATCAACAACGTCGGCGGCCGGCTGGTCGTCGTGGTGGTCGAAAACCCGGTCATCAACCGCGTGGCCTTCGAGGGCAACAAGAAGGTCAAGGACGAGCAGCTCCAGGCCGAGGTGCAGTCCAAGGCGCGCGGTACGCTGTCGCGCGCCACGGTGCAGTCCGACACCCAGCGCATCACCGAGATTTACCGCCGCAACGGCCGCTACGACGTCCGCGTCGAGCCGAAGATCATCGAGCAGCCGAACAACCGCGTCGACCTGGTCTTCGAGGTGAGCGAGGGTCCGAAGACGACCGTGCGGTCGATCGAGTTCGTCGGCAATCAGGCGTTCTCGTCCTACCGGCTGCGGGACGTCATCAAGACCCGCGAAACCAACTTCCTGAGCTTCCTGTCCTCCAACGACACCTACGATCCGGACCGCGTCGAGGCGGATCGCGACATCATCCGGCGCTACTACCTGAAGAACGGCTACGCCGACGTCCAGGTGCTTGCGGCGCTGACCGAATACGACCCGGCGCGCAAGGGCTTCATCGTCACCTTCAAGATCGAGGAAGGCCAGCAGTACCGCGTCGCGTCGGTCGATTTCCAGTCGAGCATCGCCAGCCTTGACGGCAACTCGTTCCGCAGCCTGTCGCGCGTCGGCGTCGGCTCGGTCTACAACGCCGAGGCGGTGGAGAAGTCGGTCGAGGAAATGTCGATCGAGGCGTCGCGCCGCGGCTACGCCTTCGCGACGGTGAGGCCGCGCGGCGACCGCAATTTCGAGGCGCACACCGTTTCCATCGTGTTCGCGATCGAGGAGGGGCCGCGGGTCTACATCGAGCGCATCAACGTGCGCGGCAACACCCGCACCCGCGACTACGTGATTCGCCGCGAGTTCGACGTCTCGGAAGGCGATGCCTACAACCGTGCGCTGGTGGATCGCGCCGAGCGCCGCCTCAAGAATCTCGACTACTTCAAGTCGGTCAAGGTCACGCCGGAACCCGGCTCGTCGACGGATCGCATCGTCCTCAATGTCGACCTCGAGGAGAAGTCCACCGGCGACTTCTCGGTGTCGGGCGGCTACTCGACGGTGGACGGCCTGCTCGGCGAGGTCTCGATTTCCGAGCGCAACCTGCTCGGCCGCGGCCTGTTCGCCAAGGCGTCGGTCCAGTACGGCCAGCGCGTGCGGGGTTATGCGCTGTCGTTCGTCGAGCCGTATCTGCTCGGCTACCGCGTCGCGCTCGGCCTCGACCTCTACCAGCGCAAGCAGCTCGCCTCGAGCTACGTGTCCTACGGCACGGATTCGCTCGGCTTCAGCCCGCGGCTCGGCTTCCAGCTCCGCGAGGACCTGAACCTGCAGCTTCGCTACTCGATCTCGCGGCAGAAGATCACGCTGCCGGATTACCTGCAGAACTGTAACAACTTCCCGGGCCCGGGCTTCTTCCCGACGCCGACGTACATCGCGCAGAACGGCGGGTCGATTCCGAACCCGGGTGATGCAGGCAACCCGTTTACCTCGAGCTTCAACTGTTTCTCGGATGGCGAAGCGTCGGCCGCGGTCAAGAACGAACTGGCCAGCGGCGCAGTTACGACCTCGGCAGTCGGCTATACGCTTCAGTACAACACGCTCGACAACAACAAGGATCCGACCAGCGGCATCATCGCGGTCCTCAATCAGGACTTTGCCGGCGTCGGCGGCGACGTGAAGTAC
>JACDJC010002846.1_pt1 | contig 13132 bp, 10 predicted proteins | sample 7454191 | NCBI WGS metagenome assembly JACDJC01 (sample SAMN14253291, study PRJNA609438) | sludge metagenome | isolation source: sludge after 25d culture with pyrite and EDTA | collected 2018-12-20 | reverse complement strand
CTGCGTCGTCCATGTGCTGATGGCTTGAACCGCTATTTTCGACCGCTTGCGGAGGACACCATGCTGGGCCGGCTCAATCATGTGGCGATCGCGGTGAAGGACGCCGAGCAGGCCGCGCGCATCTACGGCACGGCGTTCGGCGCCGAGATTTCCGCCGCGGTGCCGCTGCCCGAGCACGGCGTCATCACCGTGTTCGCGACGCTGCCCAACACCAAGATCGAGTTCATCCAGCCGCTCGGCGCCGACTCGCCGATCGCGAAATTCGTCGAGCGCAATCCGGACGGCGGCATCCACCATCTCTGCTATGAGGTGCCGGACATCCTCGCCGCGCGCGATACGCTGATCGCCGCGGGCGCGCGCGTGCTCGGCGACGGCAATCCGAAGACAGGCGCGCACGGCAAGCCGGTGCTGTTCCTGCACCCGAAGGATTTCTCGGGCGCGCTGGTCGAGATCGAGCAGGCGTAGCGGGCGATGGTCTATTCGATTACCACGGCGCTCGCGATCTACTTCGTCCTGTGGTGGGTCGTGCTGTTCGCGGTGCTGCCGTTCGGCGTGCGCAGCCAGGCGGAGCATGGCAGCGGCGTCGCCGGCACCGATCCCGGCGCGCCGATCCTGCCGCGCATGGCCTGGAAGCTCTTGTGGACCACGCTGATCTCCGGCGCGCTGTTCGGCGCCGGCATGGCCGCCTACCGGGCGGGCTATCTCAGCATCGAACGGCTGTCGAAGCTGATGGGCTTTCCGTTCTGATCCGGCGTCCTCGCGGGCGGCCGGCGTTCAATGCGGCGGCCTCGGCGTCATCAGCGTGCGCAGCGCGTTGAGAATGACGGCGACGTCGATGCCCTCCTGCAGCAATGCGCCGGCCACGGGCGATATCTTTCCGAACGCGGCGAGGAGCATGGCGAGGCCCGACAGGCCGAGGCCCGCCACGATGCTCTGCAGGGCGATCGTCCGGGTGCGCCGCGCGATCGCCACCGCCTCCGCGACGCGGTCCACCTTGTCGACGAGGATCACCACGTCGGCGGCTTCCGACGACGCGGTCGCGCCCCTTGCTCCCATCGCCACGCCGATGTCGGCGGCGGCCAGCGCGGGCGCATCGTTGATGCCGTCTCCCACCATCATCGTCGGCTGCCGGGCGCTTTCGGCCGCGACGGTGGCGACCTTTTCGGCCGGGCTGCATCCGGCGCGAACCTCGTCGATGGCCAGAGCCGCCGCCACCGCATGGGCGGTAGCGGCGTCGTCCCCCGTCACCATGAGGACGCGGCCGACCCCGAGGCCGTGCAGATGTCTCAGCGTGTCCGGCGCATCCGGGCGGATGGCGTCGGCCATGGCCAGATAGGCGACGGCTTCGCCGTCGACCGCGACGAAAACCGTGAGGGCGGCCGAACGGTCGCCGCAGGCCGCGGCCGAGCCGGCCCATGGCGGCAGCGGCGCGTCGCCCAGGATGAGGTTCCGCGAGCCCGCGCGGACGTGCTTGCCGCCCACGACCCCTTCCAGCCCCGCGCCCGTGTATTCCCGTACGGCGGTGGGCTGCGACAGGGGCAGCATCTTTTCGCGGGCCAGTGAAACCAGCGCTTCGGCGAGGACGTGGTGCGAGGCCTGTTCGATGGAGGCCACGAGGCGTAGAATGTCGTCCGCATCGGCACCGGGAGCGGTATCCAGCGCGATCAGCCGGGCGCCGCCTTCCGTCAGCGTGCCGGTCTTGTCGAAGATGGCCGTGCGGACCTGCCCGAGCGCCTCGATGGCGGAGCTTCCTTTCATCAGGATTCCGGCGCGGGCGGCGCGCGAGACGCCGCCGATGAAGGCTACGGGTGCCGCCAGAATGAGGGGGCAGGGCGTGGCGACGACGAGAACGGCGAGGGCCCGGACCGGATCGTCCGACAGCCACCACGCGAGGCCGGAGACGATCAGGGTCGCCGGCAGCAGGAGCAGGGCGAAGCGGTCGGCCATGCGGATGAAAGGCGCCTTCGCCGTCTGCGCGGCCTCCACCATCCGGATGATGCCGGCATAGGTGCTTTCGCGCGCCGGCGCCGACGCGCGATACCGGAACGCCTCGCCGGCATTCACGGTGCCGCTGCGCAATGCGTCGCCCCTGATCCTCGCTTCGGGCAGAGGCTCCCCGGTGACGGCGGACTCGTCCAGCGTGGCGCGGGCGTCGAGAAGATGGCCGTCGACCGGCAGCAGTTCGCCGGCGCGGACCAGCAGTTCGTCGCCGGCGAGCACGTCTTCCGCCGCCACGTCGACGAGATCGTCGCCTTGCTGACGGTGAGCAACGCGCGGGGCCCGGTCCCGCAGCGCGCGAAGTTCGTGCTCCGCCCTTCCGCGGGCGTAGTCCTCCAGAAGGTTGCCGCCGGAATACATCATGGCGACGACGACTCCCGCGAGCGGCTCGCCCATGACGATGGCGGCGATCATCGCGACCAGCGCGATGGCGTCCACGCCGAAACGCCCGATCAGGAAGTCGCGGAGGATCGACACCGCGAGCCCGGCGGCGACGGGCGCGGTTGCGGCGCTCCAGATCAGATTTGCGGAAATCGCCCAGTCGAGGCGGTCGGCAAAGAACCCGGCGACCGCGCCTGCGAGAGCGATGGCGAGCAGGCTTGAATGGACGATCAACGCACGCATCTCAAGTCGTTCTGTCCCGACTTCCGGGAACCCGGTTCGGGCGAACCTGCAGCACGATCGGATTGCTGTCCATGACCCGGAAGCGGATTCATGGGGGAGAAGCGCTCTTGAATCCCGCGCTGGCGAGGTTGTGTGCGCAATCTGTCCCGGAGTCCCGCAGCGACGGACGCAAAGAGCAGGAAGAAATCCGGGACAGAGAAAGACAAAGAAAAAAGAGCAGGGCCAAGCCCTGCTCCAAAAATTGTGTCGACCCTATTTTCCCCGAATGCGTTGGATCTATCGTTGCTTGGACGGGGCGACGCTGCTTATGCGCGCCAGGGCTCCTCCCGAGACTTGGACCACCAGATCGCATCGGCACTACACCACGCCGATCTGACGGCATTTTGTAGCGGAAGGATTCCGCCTTGTCATCTTTTTCGGCAACAAGGGTCCTTTTTTGCGGCAGTGCACAATTCCTCTTTTGTTTCGCCGGAATCGGGCTGTTTTCCGATAGTCGGCGCCGACGCAGGCTTGATGCGGCTCATATGGTGCTTTTCTACCACCTCATGCGGAATCCCGCATAAACCGCGCGGCCGGTGCCGGGCTCGAACAGCGGCGACGACGCATCCGCCGCGCGCGCGATGCTGGTCGAGGCGATGTAGGCGGTGTTGGCGATGTTGCGTGCCTCCAGATAGATCGACGTGCGCCCGTCGTCGACGCCGGCCTTGAGGCCCCAGACGGCGTAGGCCGCCGTCGTCAGCGTGTTGGCGTTGTCGACGTAGTAGGCCTGCGGCACCCATTCGACGTTGGGGCCGATGTAGAAGCCGTTGGCGTGCTTGTAGAGCACCTCGCCGCGCAGGAAGTGACGCGGCGCGCCGGGCAGGAGGTTGTTGCCGAACACCGGATCGTTGTCGAAGCGGAAGTCGTTGAAGGTGTAGGCGAGGTTGAGCCACACCTTGTCGGCGCCGGGCGCGAACAGGTCCTTCAGCACCGCGACGCCGAGCCCGGCCTCGATGCCCTGGTGGATGGTGCGGTCCGCGTTCACCACGTTGCAGCTTCCGGGCGCGTTGCCGTACATGCACTGCAGCTCGTTCCTGATATCGGCGCGGTAGCCGACGAGCTCCCATGTCAGGTCGGGCCGCCGGCCGCGGGTGCCGATCTCGTAGGTGGTCGCGGTCTGCGGCCGCACCAGCCAGAACGGGATCGCGTCTGCCGTCGAGCTCTCGCCGAAGCTCGGCACCTCGGCGCTGCGCGAGACGTTGGCGAAGGCCTGCCAGGTGGGATCGATGTCCCACAACAGACCCGCTTTCGGGCTCCACAGGTTGAACTCCGTCGAACCCGACGACGTGGCGCCGAAGCGCGCGGCGCGCTCGCGCGTCGCGTAGAGAAACTGGGTGCCGCCGATCACCGCGACGTTGGGCAGCACGTAGAGCGAATCCTCGACATAGACCGAGGTGTTCTTCGACCTGTCGATGGATGACGACAGCAGCGCGCCCTTGGCGCCGCCGACATTGGCGAACTGCTGGTTGTCGATGGTGCCGTTGACGACGTTGACGCCCGCCACCAGCCGGTTGCGGAAGCCGCCGATCACGCGGTCGTCGGTCGCGCGGGCGAAGCCGCCATAGTCGCGGTAGCGGTAGTCGAGCCACTGGAAGATCGGGTGCATCAGGTGGCGGTCGACGCCGAAGGCGCCGAACTCCACCACCGTGTTGTCGAACCGCACCGTGGTCTTGTTGCCGATGCGCAGCGTGTCGATGTTGCGCTGCTGATCCATTGCGACGTTCGCGGCGGCCGCGGTCTGCGGCGAGGTCAGTGCCGACTGCCGCGTCACCGAGCCGGGGATGCGCTGGCGCACGTCGTTGGCGTTGATGTAGAAGCGCGTCTCGAAGTCCGGCGAAAACTGATAGCCGATGTTGCCGCTGGCGCGCGTCGAATGGCCGTCGCTGTGGTCGCGGAAGCCTTCCGCCTGCTGGTTCGAGGCGGTGAAGAAGGCGTCCCACGGCCCGCTGGCGCCGCCGACGCTGCCCTGGAGGCGGCGATAGCCGAACGCGCCCATGTCGACGCCGGCGCTGTTCACGCCGGCGTCGCGGCCGGTCAGGGTGACGAAATTGATCGCGCCGCCGAGCGCGTTGGCGCCGAAGCGCAGTGCGTTGGCGCCTTTGTAGACCTCGGCGTATTTGTAGGCGGTCGGGTCGATCTCCTGGAAATCGCCGTAGCCGTCGGCGGTGTTGATCGGAATGCCGTCCATGTAGAGCTGCACGCCGCGCAGGTGGAAGTTGCGCGACAGGCCCGAGCCGCGGATCGACAGCCGGGTGTCGTCGCCCCATTTCGGCTGCGCGAACACGCCGGGGACGTAGGCGAGGATGTCCTTGACGGTGCTGGCCACCGAATTGTTGCGGTAGCTTTCGGCGGGGACGACGGCGACGGCGCCCGGCGTCTGCTGGATCTCGCGCAGCGCCTGCTGCGCCGTGAGGACGGCGAGCGAGGCCGGCGGCGCCGGGCTTTGCTGGCGCTCGGCATCGACGTTGATTTCGGGAAGCGACTGGGAATTGCTCTGCGCCGCGGCGACCGACGCCGAGGCGAGCAGGAGCGCGGCCGCGAGCGGGAGGCGCGGCGAAACGGCGGAGGGCGACGACATACGTCGCGGCCGCACGGACACGGAAAACATGGGAAGGTCCACCCAACGAGAATGACGATCGAACGGAAAGCGCGCGACGCGCGCGTCGTCAGTTCAGATGGCGGGGCGGGCCGCGTGGCTGGTGGTCGTTGACCGAAAGGCGCGGGGCGAGGTGATCGGCCGGTGCCGGCTCGAGCAGCACGCGCAGCGCGATGCGGATGGCGAGCGCCGGGGGGGGCGGCGTCAGATCGGCCACCGCGGCGTTGGAGACGCACAGCGGGCAATGGACGATCGGCGTGCCGGCATCGTTCGTGCCGTCCGTCTCCGCGGCCGCCGCTGTGGAACCCAGACAGAGTTCGTGACCGGCCGCGGCGTTGAGGGGCGAGACCGCCGCCTGCAGCACGCCGGCCATCATCACGTTGAGGACGAGCGCATAGGCCGCCGCCAGGGCGGCGAGGCGTCCGGTCCTTCTGATGCGCGGCGTGGCCAACACGGTTCTCGCTCCTGCCGCCTGTTACCATGGCAGCAAAATGCCGGAAAGGCGGATCTTGCCCGTGCGAGGCGTCCGGCCGCCCTCTCTTGTGTTTTCGCGGCCGATCCGGTTTCACTACCCGGCTCCGTCCCGATTCCCGTCCGTCGTCCCAGCGAGTATTCCCATGCGACTGTCGCGCTTCTTCCTGCCCATTCTCAAGGAGACGCCGAAGGAGGCGGAGATCGTGTCGCACCGCCTGATGCTGCGCGCCGGCATGCTGCGGCAGGAGGCGGCGGGCATCTATGCGTGGCTGCCGCTGGGCTTCCGGGTGCTGAAGAAGATCGAGCGGATCGTGCGCGAGGAGCAGGACCGCGCCGGCGCCATCGAGCTGCTGATGCCGACGCTGCAACTCGCCGACCTGTGGCGCGAGAGCGGGCGCTACGACGCCTACGGCCCCGAGATGCTGCGCATCGCCGACCGCCACAAGCGCGAACTCCTGTATGGGCCGACCAACGAGGAGATGATCACGGAGATCTTCCGGGCTTACGTGAAGTCTTACCGGAGCCTGCCGCTCAATCTCTATCATATCCAATGGAAATTCCGCGACGAGCAGCGCCCGCGCTTCGGCGTGATGCGCGGCCGCGAGTTCCTGATGAAGGACGCCTATTCCTTCGACATCGACGAGGCGGCGGCGCGGCTGTCCTACAACAGGATGTTCGTCGCCTACCTGCGCACCTTCGCCCGCATGGGGCTGAAGGCGATTCCGATGCGCGCGGAGACCGGGCCGATCGGCGGCGACCTCAGCCACGAATTCATCGTGCTGGCCGAGACCGGCGAGTCCGCAGTCTACTGCAACAGGGACGTGCTCGACCTGCCGGTGCCAGACGAGAGCGTCGATTACGACGGCGATCTCACGCCGATCATCAAGCAGTGGACCGGCGTCTACGCCGCCACCGAGGATGTCCACGACGCCGCGCGCTATGAGCGCGAGGTGCCGGCGGACAAGCGGGTGCAGACCCGCGGCATCGAGGTCGGCCAGATCTTCTATTTCGGCACCAAATATTCCGACACCATGAAGGCGCTGGTGTCGGGCCCCGACGGCGTCGAGCGGGCGATCCACGGCGGCTCCTACGGCGTCGGCGTGTCGCGCCTGGTCGGCGCGATCATCGAGGCGTGCCACGACGAGGCCGGCATCAAGTGGCCCGAGGCGGTGGCGCCGTTCACGGTGGCCATTCTCAATCTCAAGCAGGGCGGCGGCGATACCGACGCGGCCTGCGAGAAGCTCTATGCCGCGCTCGCCGCGAAGGGCGTCGACGTGCTCTACGACGACACCGACCAGCGGCCGGGGGCCAAGTTCGCGACCGCCGACCTCATCGGCATTCCCTGGCAGGTGCTGATCGGCCCCAAGGGGCTGGCCGAGGGCAAGGTGGAGATCAAGCGGCGGGCCGACGGCTCGCGCGAATTCATGAGCCTGGATGCGGCGCTGGCGCGCTTCGCAGGCTAATTCCCGGGCGGCGGGTCGCAGCCAACGGGAGGCGCGACTAGAATTAGCCCGATTCGTGTGAAAGTCGGGATCATGGAACAGACATGAGCGAGCCAGTTCGGACCCCGCCTTTCGCAGCCTTCGAATGGCTGCTGTCGAGCCGCTATCTGCGGGCGCGGCGCAAGGAAGGTTTCATCTCCGTCATCGCCGGCTTCTCCTTTCTCGGCATCATGCTCGGCGTCGCGACGCTGATCATCGTGATGGCGGTGATGAACGGCTTCCGCAAGGAACTGCTCGACAAGATTCTCGGCCTCAACGGCCATCTGGTTGTGCAACCATTGGAATCGCCTCTGACCGACTGGCGCGAGGTGGCCGAGCGCATCAGCCGGGTGGACGGTATCCGCCTCGCTGCGCCGGTGGTGGACGGCCAGGCGCTGGCGTCGTCGCCGTTCAACGCCTCCGGCGTCTTCGTGCGCGGCATCCGCGCGCAGGATCTCGACAACGTCACCTCGATCGCCAAGAACATCAAGCAGGGCACGCTGGAGGGCTTCGACGAGGGGCAGGGCGTCGCCATCGGCCGCCGGCTCGCGGACCAGCTCTCGCTGCGCGCCGGCGACAGCGTGACGCTGGTGGCGCCGCGCGGCGCGGTGACGCCGATGGGAACCACGCCGCGCATCAAGCCCTACAAGGTCGCCGCCGTCTTCGAGATCGGCATGTCGGAATACGACGCCTCGTTCGTGTTCATGCCGCTCGCCGAGGCGCAGGCCTATTTCAACCGTGCCAACGACGTCACCGCCATCGAGGTCTACACCGCCAACCCCGACCGCATCGACCAGTACCGCAAGGCGGTGACGGAAGCCGCGCAGCGGCCGATCTTCCTGGTGGACTGGCGGCAGCGCAACTCCACCTTCTTCAACGCGCTGCAGGTCGAGCGCAACGTGATGTTCCTGATCCTCACGCTGATCGTGCTGGTGGCGGCGCTCAACATCGTCTCCGGCCTCATCATGCTGGTGAAGGACAAGGGCGGCGACATCGCCATCCTGCGCACCATGGGCGCGACGCAGGGCGCGGTGATGCGCGTGTTCTTCATCACCGGCGCCGCCATCGGCGTGGTCGGCACGCTGGTCGGCTTCCTGCTCGGGCTCGTCGTCTGCATCAACATCGAATCGATCCGGCAGTTCATCTCCTGGCTGACCAACACCGAACTGTTCTCGCCGGAGCTCTACTTCCTCTCGAAGCTGCCGGCCGAGGTCGATGCCGGCGAGACCGCCGCCGTGGTCATCATGGCGCTGACGCTGTCGTTCCTGGCGACCCTCTATCCGTCGTGGCGCGCCGCGCGCCTCGATCCCATCGAAGCGCTGCGGTACGAGTGAGCGGGCCGATGGCGCAGGGGGACAACGCGGTTCCGGTGGTTTACTTGCACGAGATCCGCCGGCGCTACCGGCAGGGCGAGGCGACGCTGACCATCCTTGACGGCGCGACGCTGGCCTTGTGGGAAGGTCAGTCGGTGGCGCTGGTGGCGCCGTCCGGCACCGGCAAGTCGACGCTGCTGCATATCGCGGGGCTGTTGGAGCATCCCGACGAGGGCGAGGTCTATGTCGGCGGCACCGCCACCTCCGGCCTGTCGGATGCCGAGCGCACCCGGATCCGGCGCACGGAGATCGGCTTCGTCTACCAGTCGCATCGCCTGCTGCCGGAATTCTCCGCGCTCGAGAACGTGATGCTGCCGCAGATGATCCGCGGCCTGCCGCGCAAGGAGACAGTCAAGCGCTCGCAGGAGATCCTTGCTTATCTGGGACTGGGTGCGCGGGTGACGCACCGGCCGGCCGAACTGTCCGGCGGCGAGCAGCAGCGCGTCGCGATCGCGCGCGCGGTCGCCAACGCGCCGCGCGTGCTGCTGGCGGACGAGCCGACCGGCAACCTCGATCCGCACACCGCGGACCATGTCTTTCACGCGCTGACCCAGCTCGTGCGGGCGACAGGGGTCGCGATGCTGATCGCGACCCACAACATGGAACTCGCCGGGCGGATGGACCGCAGGGTCTCGATCCAGGACGGCCACGTCATCGAGCTCGACTGACGGGACCGCGGCGGGTGACGCCGCCCGCTCAGTAGCCGCCGCGACGGCGCATCCGCGGCGCGGGCTCGCGGATCGGCTCCTCGTACTGCTGTACCCACGGATTGGCGTAGCAGCCGCCGCGGATGCCGCGGATTGCCGCCTGGCACTGCTCGAAGGTGGAGAAGCGGCAGTCGCCGTGGCCGGTGGTGTCGCGGCTCTGGATGCAGAAGGGATATTCCCGCGCTTCGGCCGGCGCCGCCTGCATGGCGAGGCTGGTGGCGGCGAGCGCGAGGGCGAACGACAGATAACGCATGGCTTGCTCCTGCCGGCCGGAACCGGATCGTCAGGTGTTGTGAGCGGGAATGGCGCGGGCCGGGCCCGTCGAACCGTCCGTGAATCGGCGGCCGTCTTAATCATTATACGGTTTGTTAGCCTTGAAGGTCCCGTGCGTTTTTTGCCTTGACGAACGAGAACAGAAGAGGAACATTGTTCCTATTCTGTTCTAGGGAGTCGGCCATGTTGAAGACATTCGTTGAGGAAGCTGCCGCCTTGGCCTCGCTGGTGCTGTTCGTGGGGATGGTTGCGGTCTGGGCCCAGGTCATTCCGCAGCTCTGATGCGGGCCGCGGCCATCTGGGGAAAAGGGGGAGGGGCCGGCCGGATCGCCGGTTCCGCGTGGACTCGCCCGGCACGAGGTCCCACCATCGACGTTCACAAGCTTTGAGTCGCCGTCCGTGCTTCCGCCCGCCTTGCGCCGGCGGCGCCGGGCGGCGCTCCGTCCGCGAAGGTCGCAATGTCCAAAGTCCTCGCCCCGAAGACGGCCGGTCCGGAGGCCGGCTTCGTCCATCTCCACGTCCATTCGGCCTATTCGCTGCTGCAGGGCTCGATCACCGTCGCCAGGCTCGCGGCGCTCGCCAAGGCCGACCACCAGCCGGCGCTGGCGCTCACCGACAACGACAACATGTTCGGGGCGCTGGAATTCTCCGACAAGCTGGCGGCGTCGGGGATTCAGCCGATCACCGGCTGCGCGGTGGCGGTGGATTTCGGCGACCAGGACCCGGCCGCGCGCAACGCGCTGCCGCCGGCGCGCATCGTGCTGCTGGCGATGCGCGAGAACGGCTACCGCAGCCTGATGCGGCTCAACTCGCGCGCCTTCCTCGAGACGCCGGTGCATCAGGCCCCGCACATCAAGCTCGACTGGCTCGACGGCGAGACCGACGGCCTGATCGCGCTCACCGGCGGGCCGGAAGGGCCGATCGCGCAGGCGATCAACGCCGATCATCCGGCGCTGGCGGAGGCGCGCTGCGATGCCCTGGCACGGTTGTTCGGCGACCGCCTCTATGTCGAGTTGCAGCGCCACGGCCTCGACAGCGAGCGGCGCTGCGAATCCGTCCTCATCGATATGGCCTACGCCAGGGGCCTGCCGCTGGTCGCGACCAACGAGCCGTATTTCGCCTCGGCCGAGGACTACGAGGCCCATGACGCGCTGCTCTGTATCGCCGCCGGCCGGCTGGTGGCGGACACCGACCGCCACCAGTTGACCTCCGACCACCGCTTCAAGACCCGTGCCGAGATGGCGGTGCTGTTCGCCGACCTGCCCGAGGCGCTGGCCTCGACGGTGGAGATTGCGCGCCGCTGCGCCTTCCGCCCCACCACGCGCAAGCCGATCCTGCCGCGCTTCACGGTGGCCGACGAGCGCGCCGGCGCCGATGCCGCCGACGAGGCGGCCGAACTGCGCCGCCAGGCCGAGGAGGGGCTTGCGCGCCGCATCGCCACCCACGGGCTGGCGCCGGGCTCGACCGAGGAGGAGTACCGCGCCCGTCTCGCCTTCGAGATCGACGTCATCATCCGGATGAAATATCCGGGCTACTTCCTCATCGTCTCCGACTTCATCAAGTGGGCCAAGGCGCACGGCATCCCGGTGGGGCCGGGCCGCGGCTCGGGCGCCGGGTCGCTGGTCGCCTACGCGCTGACCATCACCGACCTCGATCCGATCCGCTTCGGCCTGCTGTTCGAGCGCTTCCTCAATCCCGAGCGCGTGTCGATGCCGGACTTCGACATCGACTTCTGCCAGGACCGCCGCAGCGAGGTGATCCGCTACGTGCAGGAGCGCTACGGCCGCGATCAGGTCGGCCAGATCATCACCTTCGGCACGCTGCAGGCGCGCGGCGTGCTGCGCGACGTCGGCCGCGTGCTGCAGATGCCTTACGGGCAGGTCGACCGCCTCACCAAGCTGGTGCCGCAGAATCCGGCCGCGCCGGTGACGCTCGCCAAGGCCATCGAGGGCGAGCCCAAATTGCAGGCGCTGCGCGACGAGGACCCGGTGGTGGCGCGCGCCTTCGACATCGCCATGCGCCTCGAGGGCCTGACGCGGCACGCCTCGACCCACGCTGCGGGTATCGTGATCGGCGACCGGCCGCTGTCCGAACTGGTGCCGATGTATCGCGATCCGAAGTCCGACATGCCGGTCACCCAGTTCAACATGAAATGGGTGGAGCCGGCCGGCCTTGTCAAGTTCGACTTCCTCGGCCTCAAGACGCTGACCGTGCTCGACGTCGCGGTGAAGCTCTTGAAGAGCCGCGGCGTCGAGGTCGATCTCGCAACCCTGCCGCTCGACGACAAGGCGAGCTACGAGATGCTGGCGCGCGGCGAGGTGGTCGGCGTGTTCCAGGTTGAAAGCCAGGGCATGCGGCGCGCGCTGGTCGACATGCGCCCGGACCGCTTCGAGGACATCATCGCGCTGGTGGCGCTCTACCGGCCCGGCCCGATGGCCAACATCCCGACCTATTGCGCGCGCAAGCACGGCGAGGAGGAGCCCGAATACCTGCACCCGATGCTGGAGCCGATCCTGAAGGAGACCTTCGGCGTCATCATCTACCAGGAGCAGGTGATGCAGATCGCGCAAGGCATGGCGGGCTACTCGCTCGGCCAGGCCGACTTGTTGCGCCGCGCCATGGGCAAGAAGATCCGCGCCGAGATGGAGAAGCAGCGCGCGGGCTTCGTCGCCGGCGCGGTGAAGAACGGCGTGCCGAAGGGGCAGGCCGAAACCATTTTCGAACTGCTCGCGAAGTTCGCCGACTACGGCTTCAACAAGAGCCACGCGGCGGCTTACGCGCTGGTGTCCTACCAGACCGCCTACATGAAGGCGCATTATCCGGTGGAGTTTCTGGCGGCGTCGATGACGCTGGACATGAACAACACCGACAAGCTCGCCGAATTCCGCGACGAGGCGCAGCGCCTCGGCATCAAGGTCGAGCCGCCCTCGGTCAACCGTTCGGGCGCGACCTTCGCGGTGGACGGCAACACCATCCACTACGCGCTGTCGGCCCTGAAGGGCGTCGGCGCGCAGGCGGTGGAGATGATCGTCGCCGCGCGCGGCGATCGCGCCTTTACCTCGCTCGCCGACTTCGCCGCGCGCGTCAATCCGCGTGCCATCAACAAGCGCGTGCTGGAAAGCCTCGCCGCGGCGGGCGCCTTCGACACCATCGACGCCAACCGCGCGCGGGTGTTCGCCGGCGCCGACGCCATCCTCGCCGCCTGCCAGCGCAGCCACGAGGCCGCCACGCTCGGCCAGAGCGACATGTTCGGCGGCATGGCGGACGCGCCGAGCATCGTGCTGCCGGCGGTCGAGCCGTGGCTGCCGGCGGACCGGCTGCGCCGCGAATACGACGCCATCGGCTTCTTCCTGTCCGGCCATCCGCTCGACGACTACGCGGCCGCGCTGAAGCGGCTCAGGGTGCAGTCGTGGAGCGAGTTCTCGCGCGCGGTGAAAAGCGGGGCGACCGCGGGGCGCGTCGCTGCGACGGTGGTGTCGCTCTTGGAGCGCGGCACCAAGACCGCCAACAAGCGGGGCATCATCGGCCTGTCGGAGCCCCCCGGCCATTACGAGGCGGTGCTGTTCT
>JACDJC010002844.1_pt1 | contig 13138 bp, 13 predicted proteins | sample 7454191 | NCBI WGS metagenome assembly JACDJC01 (sample SAMN14253291, study PRJNA609438) | sludge metagenome | isolation source: sludge after 25d culture with pyrite and EDTA | collected 2018-12-20 | reverse complement strand
GGCCCAAGGGCCGCTGACTCCAACTGCACATACCGCTGACCGTTAGCGGTCAGGCTGAGAAAGAGCGCATAATAATAATAAAATTGTGGACTATGATGATTATTTTGTAAATTTGGGAAACAATAAAAATAGTTTGAAAGATGAAAACAGCATTGCAGATAGATATTACATTTGAACAAATCCTTTCAATAGTTAGACAACTTCCAAGGCAACAAAAAATTAAGTTGACAAAAGAATTGGAAAAAGAGGCTATTGATACAAAATTGTCTCGTTTGTTAAAGTCATTTAAAACGAAAGATCTTGACCTAAAAACCATAAATGAAGAAGTGGAAAATGTAAGACAAGAAATTTATGAAAAACAAAAACGTTAAAGTAATCTTTGACACAAATGTTTGGATTAGTTTTTTGATTGGCAAACGTTTGGCAAAAATCAAGCAATACATTTCCGACGGTAGTATAACGATTATTACAACAGAGCAATTGCTGACAGAAATCAAAATGGTTACCAGCCGTGAAAAATTGAAAAAGTACTTTCCAGCAGAAAGCGTGACGGAATTGGTAGAACTCTTAGAAACCATTGCAAAAAAAGTTACAATAAGACCTACACATTTTATTAACCGAGACCCCAAAGACAATTTTCTATTAGACTTGATTGATTTTTCAAAGGCAGATTATTTAGTAACAGGCGATAAAGATTTACTGGAGCATAATCCGTTTAAAACAGCCAATATTTTATCTCCGACAGAATTTGAAAAAGAACTTAAAAAAGAAAGCCCGAACCGCTAACAAATTACAAAAATAATAGCCGAAACAGCAGTAATCCCGAAAGCTTTCGGGACAGGGGTTACAGCCCGCTTCAACCTTTCTGCAGCTTGAAAAATTAGCAGTCCGCAATCGGCTACTATTCTTGGACTCAACGTTACCATGCATTAAAATGAACAGACTGCAACACATAACATTAGGATTGATTTTCTTGATTTCTTGTCAATCGAAAACTGATACCACAGGATTTCAAAACGGGGATATTATTTTTCAGACTTCGAATTCTGGGCAAAGTAAAGCGATTCAGATTGCGACAGGTTCAAAATACAGTCATATGGGGATTATTTATAAGCAAGGGAATGATTATTTCGTTTATGAAGCTGTTCAACCTGTAAAATTAACTCCTTTAACTGACTGGATTAAGAGAGGAGAAAATGGACATTATGTTGTTAAGCGGATTAAAAAATCAGAGAACTTGTTGACACCTGAGACTTTAATCAAAATGAAACAGATTGGAGAAAAGTATGTTGGAAAAGATTATGATTTGTACTTTGAGTGGTCTGATTCGAGGATTTATTGTTCTGAGTTGGTTTGGAAAATTTACAAAGAGGCAGTTGGACTAGAAATTGGTGAACTCGAAAAGTTAGGTGATTTCAACCTGACTGATAAAGCGGTAAAACAGAAACTAAAGGAAAAATACGGAGATAATATACCGAAAGAGGAATTAGTTATTTCACCAGCATCAATGTTTGATTCAGACCAATTGATTACGATTTATGATAATCAGTAATATGATTCAAGAACAAAAATATCAAGGACTTATTGCAGCTTGTGGAATGAACTGCGGTTTATGTATTGGATATTTGAGAGATAAGAATTCTTGTGGAGGGTGTTTTAAAATAGATGATAAGTACAAACCTAAGGGAATGTTACGAAATAACTTGACTGTTTTGTATTTTTGTCTTATCTTTGAAAGATGGAAGATGACAAAAAATTAGCAGATAAACTAAATTCATTCCTGCCTTTTTTGAATGAAGAGCAGAAAAGGATTTATTTAGCAGTCGAAGCGAGTTCTATAGGTCGTGGAGGCAAGGCAAAAATCGAGAAACTTATAGGGGTTTCTCACAACACTATAAACAAGGGATTGAGAGAACTGGCTGCTGGTATTCCTGTCAAGCCTAATGAAAAGATCCGGAAAGAAGGAGGAGGTCGCAAGAAAAAGATCACTCCAAGGATATGGGAGAAGATTGAGGTTTTCATAGAACCCCATAAAAGAGGAGAACCTGAATCACCATTACAGTGGGTCAGTAAGAGCCTTCGTAACATAGAGGGTGCATTGAAAGCAGATGGAATTGCAGCCAGTTATAGAATAATTGGAGAAGCACTAAAAGAAAAAGGGTTCAGTTTGCAATCGAACCGAAAAACCTATGAAGGTAAAGGGCACCAGGATAGAGATGCGCAATTTGAGTTCATTAATCGTAAGGTTAAGGAATTTATGTCGGAAAACCAACCAGTTATATCTGTAGATGCCAAGAAGCGAGAGCTTGTGGGCAATTACAAAAACAATGGCACAGACTGGCGTAAGAAAGGTTCTCCAATAGAGGTAAATGCTTATGATTTTTTGACCGAATCTGAAGGCGTTGCAATACCATATGGGATTTATGACATGGGAATTAACAAAGGGTGGGTGAATGTTGGTATCACCAAGGACACGGCAGAGTTTGCTGTTCAGAGCATAAGAAATTGGTGGTATAAGATGGGTATTTATTACCACAACAATGCGAGTTCGCTGCTAATAGCAGCTGATGGCGGAGGCAGCAACAGTACAAAAGGAAAGCTATGGAAATTTGAATTACAGAAGTTTGCGAACGAAACAGGAATGCATATCGAAGTAACCCACTTCCCTCCTGGAACAAGCAAATGGAATAAAATCGAACATCGCTTATTTTCGTATATTTCAAAAAACTGGAGAGGAAGGCCGCTAGTAAGTTATGAAGTTATAGTTAAGCTTATTGCATCTACCAGAACAAAAAAAGGACTTAATGTGGAATGTCAAATCGACAAGAACCTATATGAAACAGGCATTAAAATAGCAGATAAACAGATGGAGGATATTAACATAGTTAGAAGTTCTTTTCATGGAGAATGGAATTACTCAATATGGCCCCAATTATAGTCATTTTATTTCGTAACACTTACTTAGATAGTAACGAAATGATTGCAGAATATCTTAATGCTGTTTTGGCAGAAGAAGATGACTCGGATGTTATTACAGCAATTGGACATGTTGCAAAATCAATTGGAATGACAAAGATTGCTCAAGAAACTGGGTTAAGTAGGCCCAGTTTATACAGGGCTTTATCTGAGGGATCTAAACCTCAATTTCAGACAATTATGAAAGTCCTACGAGCAATTGGAGGCCAGATAAAAATAAATCCGATAAATGCTTGAAACCAAAACGCACCACATGCGCTATATTCAATTGGCTTGTCACGGTATTTGCTCCCGGTAATACCTTGTAGTTAAGGGTTATTACAAGAATTACTTTATTCTTTAAAACAAATTCCGTGTTTCGAATCCCAAGATTGTTTAAATTTATACAGATAATTGATCTGCAGTATGAAAGGTTATTCGCAAATACATGTGCCACAGTCGGGCCAAAGGCCGCTGACTGCAACTGAACATACCGCCATCCGTTGTAGCTCATTATAACAAACGACGTTGCATAGTAAAATATATAAAGATACTGCACATTGCATTGAGCAATTATTCATATTTGTTGTTGAATGCGTTGTGCAAATTTGTATCTTTGTGAAATTAGTACAGAAAAATTATGAGAACTTTATATCAGAAATTCGAAACGCTTTTACAAAGTACCACAACAGATTTTAAGCGTTATCTATATGATAACGTCTCGTGGGAAAGCCGAATGGTTGGGATTATCGGTGCTCGTGGAGTTGGTAAAACAACAATGATCTTGCAGCATATTAAGGAAAACTTAGATAGTAAAAAAGCGTTATACGTTTCTGCTGACGATATGTACTTTGGCGAAAACAAACTTTTAGATTTGGCAGATGATTTCTATAAAAATGCAGGAGAATATTTATTTATCGACGAAATTCATAAATACACCGACTGGTCACGAGAACTAAAAAATATCTATGATTCATTCCCTACGTTGAAAGTTGTATTTACAGGTTCTTCTGTTCTTGATATCCTTAAAGGCTCTGCCGATTTAAGCCGTCGGGCAATTATTTACAAATTACAAGGATTATCATTCCGTGAATATTTGAAATTATTTCATAACTATGATACCGAAGTGTACACTTTAGAGCAAATCATAAATAATGAAGTAAAACTTGAGAATATTCAACATCCATTACCTCTGTTTAATGACTATTTGAAACGAGGGTACTATCCATTTGGAATAGAAAATGAAATGAATTTACGTTTAGGTCAAATAATTGTCCAAACCTTAGAATCAGATATACCGCAATATGCAAACCTAAATGTTGGAACAAGTCGAAAGCTAAAACGCTTGCTTTCCATAATTGCTGAAAGTGTACCATTTAAACCCAATTTTTCAAAAATATCAGAAATGATCAGTGTAAGTCGTAATTCCTTAGATGATTATTTTTCTTACATGGAAAAAGCAGGACTTATTGGGCAGTTACGCAATGAAACAGGTGGAATTCGAGGGTTGGGAAAAGTTGATAAGGTGTATTTGGATAATACAAATATGATTTTCAACTTAGTAGGAGAAAAATCAAATGTTGGAAATTTGCGAGAAACATTTTTTTTCAATCAAATGCGAGTAAAAAACGAAGTAATATCTTCAAAAAATGCAGATTTTTTAATTGAACCTTATACGTTTGAAGTTGGAGGAAAAAATAAACAACAAAACCAAATAGAAAAAGACGGTAAATCATTTGTTGTAAAAGACGATATAGAATATGGTTATCGAAATGTGATTCCTCTTTGGGCTTTTGGATTGAATTATTAAAAGATTAAAATGAATGAATGCCAGGCGGTAACGCGGTATAATCGATTTCTCAACGTACTGAAGCAATAATGAAAAGAATGATGATAATAGAAGATAATGGTAACTATAAACTTAGCGGGAAAACAGGTTGGTCAATAGGAAATGGCAATAACAATGGTTGGTCTGTTGGATTCGTCGAAACCGAAGACAACACATATTTTTTCGCAACAAATGTAGAACCTAAGCAACAATTTAATATGGATATGTTTCCAATGATTAGAAAAAACCTGATCTTCAAAGCATTAAAACAAATCAAATAAAGGTGCTAATAACATATATTGTTTAATTGATTTTTCGCCCGTTTCCCCGCGGGCAAAGCGCTCTGTCTTCAATGTCCCTCATCCTTGATGGATTGCATCCTACTCCGTAATTTTAGCAGTTCAGTGATTGTCCTGTCAATTTACCTGCAATTCAAATAATTACATCGTATTATTGGATAATACATGTGTTTATTAAATTCGGGTAAAATGAACTCTAAAAAAATAACCCCTTCGCCAGTCAACCGCTTTAAGGCGCTGCTAATTTCTTTGATTCTGCTGGCATCCTGCAGCTCAAAAAACGGCGGGAACACCACCGACCATGTGTGGCTGGTAAAAACCACCCGCGTGATAAAAACATCCTCTGAAATCATAAAAAAATACCCCGGCATTATTGAAGAAACCGAAGAGGTAAATCTCGCTTTTCGCGTGGCCGGACCCATCCATAAAATAGTTGTAAAAGAGGGCGACTTTGTGAAAAAAGGTCAGCTCATTGCCCAAATGGATGCCCGCGATTACGAAGTTCAAAAGAATGCCATTGAAATACAGGTTCAACAGTTGCAGGCGGAATACAAGCGGATTGAGGAATTGAAGAACCGCCAAAGCGTGGCCGCCAACGACTACGAAAAAATGCTGGCTGCGAAAGAGATGGCCGGGGCAAAGCTTAAAAATGCCATCGACCAATTGAACGACACCCGGTTATATGCACCCTTTTCAGGGTATATTACCAGCGTAAATTTTAAAGCCGGGGAGCTGGTAAACCACGGAACACCCATCGCCACCATGTTGGATGTGAGTGTGTTAAAGGTTGAGATTCTTGTGCCGGCTTCGATGTATATACAAAAAGATAAAATTGTAAATATTGAATGTACGCAGGAAAATATTCCCGACCGGGTTTTTCCATTGGAGCTTTATTCCGATAATATTAAAGCCAATTTTAACGGGCTGTACAAACTTTACTTACGTCATAAACCGGCTCCTCACACAAAATTGGCCCCGGGAATGAATGTATCGGTACATCTTACCATCTCAAATTCCCACCATCACTTACTCAGCATCCCGGTAAATTCTATTTTTCAAAAAGGCGAAAAAAGCTATGTGTGGATAGTAAAAGAGAATAAGTTGCAATCACGCGAAATTGAAACCAACAACCAGATTAGAGAGGGCCATATTGGCGTAACGGAGGGCTTGCACGAAGATGAAGTCGTCGTAATTGGTGGCTCAAATCTTTTCAGCGAAGGCGAAACAGTTAAAGTCACCGCGCCCGAAAGCAAAACAAACATTGGTAACATTCTTTAAAAGGCTTAAGCATGCATTTATCAGAGCTGGTATTTAAAAAGAAAAAAATATTTTACTTTTTATTGGTTGCCATAGTTTTTGGAGGCATCTTTTCGTACACCAAACTAAGTAAACTCGAAGACCCGGAAATAATCCCAATGATAGCCCATGTGATTACGGTTTATCCGGGCGCATCGGCTCATGAAGTGGAGCTGGAGGTAACCAACGTGCTGGAAGATGAGATTGCAGCTATGGCCGACCTCAATAAACTGCAATCGCGTTCCGAGGCCAATGTTTCCGTGGTTCAGGTAGAGCTTAAGATGACCGTTCCGCAGAAAGAGATACCCCAGCGTTGGGAGTTCCTGAGGCGAAAAATTGAACTGGCCCTTCCCAAACTCCCCGATGGCGTTCAAAGTCCTATGGTAGTGGATGATATTGGCGACGTGTATGGGATGTTTTATGCCATGGTGGCCGACGATGGCTTCTCGTACAGGGAGATGAACGATTATGCCAATTATATCGAACGAAATATGCTGGAGGTAAAAGGGGTAAAAAAGGTTAGTGTTTACGGAAAACAAACACCGGAAATTTTAATTACCCTTTCGGCCGATAAAATGAGTGAAATGGGTGTACCGCCCATGCAGATTTTTGCGGCATTGAGCGACAATACCAAACAATTATATGCAGGAAACATGTGTAGCGGGATGCAGCAACTGCGTGTAACGGTGGATGAAAAAGCCCGTTCGGTTGAAGATATTAAAAACATTATTATTTCGAGCATTGGAGGTTCTTCATTCAGGTTAGGCGATATCGCAATTATCGAGAAAGGGTGCAATGAGCCCCTGCGTAACACCTTATTTGTAAATAACAAAAGGGCTATTGGAATAGGCCTATCCATGGGGAGTGGCGAAAACATCATTGTGGTCGGTAAAAGGGTGGAAGCAAAACTGGCACAATTGCAATCTCAAATACCTGCCGGAATAAGTTTCGAAAAAGTGTTTTTTCAACCCGAAAAAGTTAGTGCCTCCATTGATAGTTTTATGTGGAATTTAGTTATTTCCGTTTTAATTGTCACTGTGGTTCTGATGTTTACCATGGGCTTTAAAGGCGGATTAATCATTGGCAGCGGTCTTATCTTTACCATTTTGGCCACCTTCCCCATTTTATTAATGGTGGATGGAACTCTTCAGCGTATTTCCCTGGGCGCCTTTATTGTGGCCATGGGCATGCTGGTTGACAATGCCATTGTGGTGTTCGATGGCATCCTGATTGAAAAAAACAAAGGCAAAACAACAAAAGACACTTATACAAAATCGGCCAGGCAAACAGCCGTCCCTCTCCTGGGAGCAACCATTATTGTGATGGCAGCCTTCTTTCCCGTCTATTTGTCGAGCGATGCCCCCGGAACTTATGCGCGCGACCTGTTTTTGGTTTTAGCCATTTCGTTGTCCATTAGTTGGATATTGGCATTGACGCAGGTACCCTTATTTGCCGCCCTGTTATTAAAGAGAGATAAAAAAACAAACAGCGGGAACCACCGGATTACCAACCCTTACGACCGCCCTTTTTATAAAGGAATAAGACGCGTACTGGAATATGCCATGCACCACCGGTTTATAACAGTCGCTTTATTTTGTGCATTATTATTACTGGCTGTATTAAACTCCGGCAGAGTGGACAGTACATTTTTCCCCGATTTCAACTACAATCAATGCTACATTGAATACACCCTGCCTAAAGGCAGTTCCCCGGAGATGGTAAAAGCCCATCTGCACGAAATTACCAACCATTTTACTGCTTACGATGAAGTGGAAATGGTGGTTTCCAGTCATGGAAGAACACCTATGCGCTACTGCCTGGTGAGAGGCATGATGACCGAGAATGCCGATAATTATGGTGAGCTGATTGTAAACTTCAAGGATTATGAAACCATGCAAAAAATGCGGCCTCTGCTTAACGAGTACCTTCGTTCTGAATTTCCGGAGGCCAACAGTCGTTTCAGGAATTACACCCTCTCTCTGTTGGCCACACATTCGGTTGAAGTGGAATTTACCGGGCCCGATCCGCAGGTGCTGAAGAACCTAAGCCTCCAGGTACAAAATCTGATGCTGCAAAACCCGCATACCGACAAATACACCATTTGCGACGATTGGGAACCACAGGCAAAAACACTGGCTGCCATTTACAATCCCATTGCTGCCAACAGGGCTTCTGTTTCGCGCAGCGATGTGAGCAATGCCATACTGGCTGCAACCGATGGTTTACCTGTTGTTACGTTTTTTGAAGGTGAAACGGCCTGGCCCGTACGATTCAGGATTAGAGATAAAAATGGGCATAGAATTGAAGATTTAAACGACATCCCGGTTTGGAGCACCTTACCCAATATCATGGCAGGTATTAATCAGAACACCATTTCGGGCCTGTTTAGCGGGGCAACCAATCAGGAAGAGCTAATTCGGGAATTGCTTACTGCGGTGCCACTCAGCACGGTAACCAATGGCGTAAAACTCGATTGGGAAGAGCCTGTGGTACGCCGTAGGGATGGCACCCGGGTTATACAGGCACAATGTGATCCCCTTCCGGGGATCAGTCCGTCGCAGGTTCAGAGTGAGCTGGAGGAGTTCGTGAGCCAGATAGAATTGCCAACAGGCTATGGTTATATATGGGTGGGGGAGTCGGAAATTAAAACAGACGGTTTAAAAGGGATTCTTAGTTTCGTACCAATAGCTGCCGGTATTATTCTACTTGTCCTGTTGTTGTTATTCAACGGTTATCGACGCCCGTCAATCATCCTTTTGTGTTTACCCATGACCATTATCGGAATTGTTCCCGGTTTGCTAATCACCGGGCAGCCCCTTTCATTTATTGCCATTGTTGGTGTGATTGGTTTAAGCGGTATGATCATTAAAAATGCCATCGTCTTATTAGATGCCGTTGAACTTCAGTTAAAACAAAATACATCGCGCCATTTGGCTGTGATTAATGCCACCATATCGCGAATCCGGCCGGTGGTGATGGCCTCGTTAACCACCATGCTGGGAATGATTCCACTACTGTTCGATCCCATGTACGGTCCCATGGCAGTGGCCATCATTGCAGGTCTGTTGGTGGGAACCATCATCACGTTGATATTTGTCCCCATTCTATATTCGGTTTTTTACAACATCCGGATTCATTAAATGAAAATGTAATAGTACGGAAAATGGCAAGTTATGAATAAATTAAAAATATACATTGCCCTGGCCTTAATGCTCAGCTCTAGAGCCACTCTTGCCCAGGAAGTATTAAAGCTCAATTTGCAACAATGCAGAACCATGGCCGTTGAAAATAGTGAGCTTATTAAAATTGCCGGTCAAAATATGGTCAGGGCAAGCGGTGAAAAAATGGCTGCAAGATCGGCCCGTTGGCCCAATGTCTCCACCACCGCCACCGGGTTGTACCGGGAGATAGAATTCAACGAGGAGCTGTATCTGCCCATCCAGGGGTCGGAATCGTACGCTTACCTTCCCCTGGATTTAACGATTCACGGGGGCATAATCGCGGGTGTTACAGCCACACAACCGCTCTATGCCGGGGGGAAAATAAGAGCCGGCAATAAAATGGCAACCCTGGGTGAACAAATGGCTAAAACAAATAAGGACTTAAAACATGATGAAATTATTTACGAGACCGATAAGGCTTATTATTTGTATCTTTCGGTAAAAGCAAAGGTGGAGCTGGCAAAAGAGTATGAAAAATTGCTCAGCAAGCTGGTGGCGGTGGTTAACGACAATTATGAAACCGGAATGGTGAAGAAAAACGAACTGTTGAAGGTGCAGGTTAAACACAACGAAGCGGTATTGCAGCTTCAACAAGCTGAAACAGGATTAAAATTGGCGGAAATGTCGCTCAACCGGCTTATTGGCATTGATTTATATACCCGGCTCGACATCAGCGACAGCATCGGGCATTGCGTGTTTGATGCAAATAAGGGTAACAATGGTCGGGTTAGCGATAGAAAAGAGATGCAGTTGATGCAAAATCAGGTTGAAATGGCCCGCCAAAACACCAACTCCGTCCGGGGCAATTACCTGCCCACCGTGGGCGTTTCAGCGGGGTACAACTATTTTGCCGTGATGCTGAAAAATATGGATGACCTGAACGATGGAGATTTTATCGCGCTGGCCAACATAAATATTCCCCTCACCACGTTTGGCGAAAGAAAAGGAAAAATGTCGGCAGCCCGAGCCGATTACAACATTAAGCAACTGGAATTGCAGCAGGCACACGAATATTTGCTGCTCGAATTGGAACAAGCCCGGCTTACTTACGCAGATGCTTTTACCCGGGTAGAATTAAGTTTTGAAGCCCTGGAACAAGCCGATGAAAACATGCGCGTAAGCGACGATAATTACAGCGTGGGCATGGAAACAATAGTAGATTTACTGGAGGCAAAAGCAGAATGGCAAAAAGCTTACAGCAACAAAATTGATGCAATAACCGATTTTAAAGTAAAAGAGAGTAATTTGCTGCGCGTTACCAATAAGCTTAGTTTGGATTAACCCTTTTTGCCCACGAACTATCAATGACAGAATTAATTAACATTCATGCTTTCAGCACCCTGATTAACAGCCCCTTCAGGGCGAGGAAGGGGCGATGCCCCTACATAGGGCGCTCAACAGACCCTAAACAAAACCTGCTGCACTGCAGCAAAATAAGCCGAGTAATTTGTTACATTTCCCGATGATAGGGACAGACAATGGATAAATGGATTCACACAAAAAACAAACAACTCTCCTTATCATTGAAGACGAAGCCCATAACAGCCGAATGCTTCACGATATGACAAAAAAGTTACGACCCGGCTGGGAAGTAACAGCCATTCTTGAAAGCGTTGAGGAGAGCATCCTGTGGTTTAAGGAAAACAAAGCTCCGCATCTTATCCTGATGGACATTCAATTATCCGATGGCATTTGTTTTACCATCTTCGACAAAACCCGGATGGATCCATCCAGCAGAATTATTTTCACTACCGCTTACGATGAATATGCCCTGAGAGCTTTTAAAGTGAACAGTATCGACTATCTGTTAAAACCTATTGAAGAAGAGGAGCTGGAAAAAGCATTTCTGAAATTTGAACAATTAATTGAAAATGAATCTTCTCCAATGGAGAACATCTATGAATACAAAAAACTACTTCACTCTATATTAAACGGCAAAAAGGAATACCGCACCCGTTTCCTGATTTCTGGTATCACCAGTTATCAGAAGCTCGAAACAGATGAAATTGCCTACTTTTACAGCGATAACAAATTAACCTTTGCCGTGGATAATGGGGGGAAAGAATATACCCTTGATTATAATCTGGAACAATTGGAAAATGAACTAAACCCTACTCAATTTTTCAGAGCCAACCGAAAGACGATCGTTCATTTTAATTCGGTGAAAAAAGTGAGTAATGAGTCGGGAAGCCGGCTAAAAGTAGAGCTCGCGCCCATGCCGGAATTTGATGTTATTGTGAGTCGCTTAAGAGCTGCCGATTTTAAAATCTGGATGGGAAAATAAGATGCACAAAAATTCGTACCTCAATTTTTTAGTTAACCTTACTGCTTATAAACCAAGGTATATAGCTCTAAGAGTTTTTTTAAATTCCGCGGTTGCCATTATTTTATTCTCCATTATCAGGTTAATAAGTTTTGAGGATATTTCCGGCAACGTGAGTCACACATCTGCTTATTTAATGATAATTGTGGTATTTAATAGTGTCTCCGAAGGAAATCTTCTTGCATTCAAGCTTCTTAATAAACACGAAAAGCTTCGTGGTAAACTTACTATTCGAATCATTAGTTTCGTATTTATTACCTGGTTGCTTACCACAATGTGGTTGAAAATTGCTGAAAGGATTTTTGTTGACGAAAAAATATTACAATACAACATAACCCAGATAACGCTGGTGGCAGGTTTGCTCATTATAGTAATTCATCTGCTAATAGCCATAATTTCAAGACTTTATGAAGAGTGGCTAAATAACAAAAAAGAGATCGAGGAGTTAAAACAGGCCAAACTATTAAGCGATTACAACTTATTAAAAGACCGTTTAAACCCCCACTTCCTGTTCAATAATTTGAGTGTTCTAAAGTCTTTAATCCAATACAATCCCGCGGAAGCGGTCACCTTTACCCAAAATTTCACCAACGTATATCGTTATGTTCTAAAAAGCCATGAAGAGAATCTTGTGCAGTTAGAGGAAGAACTTAAGTTCTTAGAGTCCTATATTGCCTTACACAAGGAACGAATTGGAGCAGGCCTGTTGGTAGATATCCACATTGACAAAGACAGCTACACAAAAAAAATCCCCCCATTATCGTTACAACTGTTGATCGAAAATGCCATAAAACACAACACAGCCAATAAATTACGCCCTCTGCGTATTGCAATTTATACCAATGAACACAAACTAATGGTTAGAAATAACTTAAACATTAAGGATACCACCTATTCAACCAACACCGGATTAAAAACATTAAATGCGCAATATAGGTATATTGCCAATCAGGAAATTTCGGTTATCGAAGATAAAACAAGTTTTACCGTTGCGCTCCCTCTGATTTAACAAGGGTGTTTTAACAGAACTGTCTTTCAAAAGCTCGCCAGCACGTCGGCAATATGAATGGTTTTAATGGGCAGTTCATTTTTTTTAATGTAACTCTCAATGTTCAGCAAGCACGATGCTTCGCTGGAAACGATGTATTCGGCGCCGGTGGATAAGGCGTTGTCCACTTTCTGCTCCACCATAGCCGTAGAGATGTCCGCAAACTTC
>JACDJC010002842.1_pt1 | contig 13145 bp, 11 predicted proteins | sample 7454191 | NCBI WGS metagenome assembly JACDJC01 (sample SAMN14253291, study PRJNA609438) | sludge metagenome | isolation source: sludge after 25d culture with pyrite and EDTA | collected 2018-12-20 | reverse complement strand
CGTAGCCCTTGGCTTCGCCCGAACCGAACGCCTTGGCCAGCACCGTCGTGATCGCCGCCGTCAGGGTCGTCTTGCCGTGGTCAACGTGACCGATCGTGCCTACGTTGACGTGCGGTTTGGTCCGTTCAAACTTACCTTTTGCCATGATTTATCCCATCAATGTTTTCAAGGAAACAAAAAAGTGTCCCGCCCGCATGCGCGGACGGGAATATTGGTTAATTACTTGCTGCGCGCGCTGATGACTTCATCAGCAACGTTCTTGGGAGCCTCGGCATAGTGCTTGAACTCCATCGTGTAGGTCGCGCGACCTTGCGTTTGCGAACGCAGGCTGGTCGAGTAACCGAACATTTCGGCCAGGGGGACCTCGGCCTTGATGATCTTGCCGCCGCCGACGATATCGTCCATGCCCTGGACCATGCCGCGACGAGAGGAAAGATCACCCATCACCGTGCCGGCGTAGTCTTCCGGCGTTTCGACCTCGACGGCCATCATGGGCTCGAGCAGCACGGGACTGGCCTTGCGCATGCCGTCCTTGAACGCCATGGAAGCCGCCATGCGGAACGCGTTTTCGTTCGAGTCCACGTCGTGGTACGAACCGAAGAACAACGTGACCTTGACGTCTACCACCGGATAGCCGGCCACCACGCCCGCGGGCAGGGTTTCCTGGATGCCCTTGTCGACGGCCGGGATGTATTCGCGCGGCACCACGCCGCCCTTGATCGCGTCGACGAACTCGTAGCCGCCGCCGGGAGGCAGGGGCTCGAGCTTGAGCACGACGTGGCCGTACTGGCCGCGACCGCCGGACTGCTTGACGAACTTGCCTTCGACCTCTTCGCAGGTCTTGCGGATGGTCTCGCGGTAAGCCACTTGCGGCTTGCCGACGTTGGCCTCGACGCCGAATTCGCGGCGCATGCGGTCGACCAGGACTTCGAGGTGGAGCTCGCCCATGCCCGAAATGATGGTCTGGCCGGATTCTTCGTCGCTGCGAACGCGGAAGGAAGGATCTTCCTGGGCCAGGCGCGACAGCGCAATACCCATTTTTTCCTGGTCGGCCTTGGTCTTGGGCTCGACCGCCTGGGAAATGACGGGCTCGGGGAATTCCATGCGTTCGAGCAGGATGTGCTGGCCGACGTCGCACAGGGTTTCACCCGTGGTCACGTCTTTCAGGCCCACCACGGCGGCGATGTCGCCCGCCAGAACTTCCTTGATTTCCGCACGGTTGTTCGCGTGCATCTGCAGGATGCGGCCGATGCGCTCTTTCTTGCCCTTGACCGGGTTGTAGACGGTTTCGCCGGCATTCAGGACGCCGGAGTACACGCGCACGAAGGTCAGCTGGCCGACGAAGGGGTCGCTCATGAGCTTGAACGCCAGCGCCGAGAACTTGGCGTCGTCGGAGGCGGGCAGGCTGATGGGATTGCCGTCGTCGTCGACGCCTTCGACCGGGGGGATGTCCACGGGCGAGGGCAGGTAATCGAGCACGGCGTCGAGCATGCGCTGCACGCCCTTGTTCTTGAAGGCGGTACCGCACAGCATGGGCTGGATTTCGCCGGCGATGGTGCGCGTGCGCAGGCCCTTGTTGATTTCTTCCTCGGTCAGCTCGCCCGATTCAAGGTACTTGTCCATGAGCTCTTCGGACGACTCGGCGGCCGCCTCGACGAGCTTCTCGCGCCATTCATTGGCCTGGTCGACCAGTTCGGCCGGGATGTCGACGTATTCGAACTTGGTGCCCTGGCTGGCTTCGTCCCAGATGATGCCCTTCATGCGGATCAGGTCGACCACGCCCTTGAAGGAGTCTTCGGCGCCGATGGGGATGACGATGGGCACGGGGTTGGCTTTCAGGCGCAGCTTGAGCTGGTCGTAGACCTTGAAGAAGTTCGCGCCGGTGCGGTCCATTTTGTTGATGAACGCAAGGCGGGGAACGCCGTACTTGTTGGCCTGGCGCCAAACGGTTTCCGACTGTGGCTGCACGCCGCCCACCGCGCAATACACCATGCAGGCGCCGTCCAGGACGCGCATGGAGCGCTCGACTTCGATGGTGAAGTCGACGTGTCCCGGGGTGTCGATGATGTTGATGCGGTGCTCGGGGCGATCGCCGGCCATGCCGCGCCAGAATGCCGTCGTGGCGGCCGAGGTAATCGTGATGCCGCGCTCTTGCTCCTGCTCCATCCAGTCCATGGTGGCCGAGCCTTCATGGGTTTCGCCAATCTTGTGGTTGACGCCGGTGTAGAACAGGATACGCTCTGTTGTCGTGGTTTTCCCTGCGTCGATGTGGGCAGAGATGCCAATGTTGCGATAGCGCTCGATTGGGGTTTTGCGGGCCATGATAGTGTCCTTAGATTACCAGCGGAAATGGCTGAATGCCTTGTTGGCCTCGGCCATCTTGTGCGTGTCCTCACGCTTCTTCATTGCCCCGCCGCGGCCTTCGGAGGCATCGAGCAGTTCACCGGCCAGGCGCAGTTCCATCGATTTCTCGCCGCGCTTCTTGGCCGCTTCGCGCAGCCAGCGCATGGCAAGGGCCAGGCGGCGCACAGGACGCACTTCAACCGGCACTTGATAGTTCGCGCCACCTACACGGCGGCTCTTTACTTCGACGATAGGCTTGATGTTGTTGATTGCAGTGTTGAACACTTCAATAGGCTCTTTGCCAGTTTTAGCCTGGATCTGGTCGAAAGCGCCGTAAACAATACGTTCGGCAACGGCTTTCTTGCCAGACAACATAACAACGTTCATGAATTTGGCGAGCTCTACGCTGCCGAATTTGGGGTCGGGGAGAATCTCACGCTTGGGAACTTCGCGACGACGAGGCATTTTTAACTTCCTTGTGACAGTTCAGTTGAACCGCTACCGCGGCCACGGCCATTCATCGAAATGGCCACTTACATGCTATGGGCGCCCGCCCATGGCTGCACTGATATACGACCAGATTTACTGGACCGGAAAAATGATTAGGCTTTCTTCGGGCGTTTCGCGCCGTACTTGGAGCGAGCTTGCTTGCGATCCTTGACGCCTTGCAGGTCGAGGGAACCGCGCACGATGTGGTAGCGCACGCCGGGCAAGTCCTTCACGCGGCCGCCACGCACCAGCACGACCGAGTGCTCCTGCAGGTTGTGGCCTTCGCCGCCGATGTACGAAATGACTTCGAAACCGTTGGTGAGGCGCACCTTGGCGACTTTACGCAAAGCCGAGTTCGGCTTCTTGGGGGTGGTGGTGTACACGCGAGTGCAGACACCGCGGCGCTGAGGGCAGTTTTCGAGCGCGGGGCTCTTGCTGTTCGCGCGACTTACTTCGCGCGGCTTGCGCACGAGTTGGCTAATGGTTGGCATGACCTTTACGCATCCTGTGACTTGACCAGGCGCATGCGCGCGCTGGTATACGTATTTAATTGAACGCCTGGTGTTTAAGGCGCTTTGCTGCGGTTTCGCGCTGCGTTTGCGCAAGAAGCCGCCAGAACCGAATACGTAAAGAGCGACTTGGGTCTTGCTGTGATCTTGCTGCAAAGCGAGCTGTCCGACTCTAAAATGCTGGCAAGGCACTCTAAAGTAAGCTCGCAATGCTAGCACGGCTACCGGGTGCGAGTCAATCAAAAAATTGGTGCAGGGGTTTGCGCGGCCCCGCCCGGGCGCCCGCCCATGAAAACGCCCGCGGCGTTTCCGGGGAAACGGCGCGGGCGCGTGTTCGGGGCCGGCAGGCGGCCGGCTCAGTTGGAGAGGGTGACGCCCGTGGTGCCGACGATGGTTTCCCAGGCTTTCCGTTCGCTCGCCACGAAAGCGGCGGCGGCCTCGGGGCTCATGAAGACGGAAGGCAGAAAACCTTGCGCCTTCAGGGTTTCTTTGGTGGATTCCAGCGCAAACACTTTGTTCATGGCGCCATTCAGGGTGGCGATGACGGCCGGGTCGGTCCCGGCGGGGGCCACCAGCACGTTCCAGATGGTGATGTTGTAGTCCTTGTAGCCTGCTTCGGCCACGGTGGGGACGTCGGGCAATTGCGGGTAGCGGACGCCGCTGGTGACGGCCAGGTACTTCAGCTTGTCGCTCTTTGCCTGGGCCACCGCCGCCGGGCCGGTGAGTATGCCGATTTCCAGCTGGCCGCCCTGAAGATCGGTGGTCAGCGGCGCATCGCCCTTGTAAGGCACGTGCACGATATCGAGCCCGGCAAGCTTCTTGAGGTATTCGAACGCGAGGTGGCCGGGCGTGCCCGCGCCCGACGTGCCGTAGGACAGCGCCCCCGGCTTGGATTTCGCCAGCGCAACGAGCTCGCCCAGGTTCTTGACCGGAAGATCGCTTTTCACGGCGAACACCAGGGGAAGCGAACCCATGTTGGCGATGGGGACGATGTCTTTTACGGGATCATAGGGCACCTGCATGCCGATGAGCTTTGCGATGATGGTGGCTCCGACCGGGCCCACGCCCAGGGTGTAGCCGTCGGGCGCGGAACGGAGCGCCGCCGCCATGCCCACCGTGCCTCCCGCGCCGGCGCGGTTTTCCACCACGAAGCTGGCCGACATGGCGTCTTGCAGGCCCTTGGCGATGATGCGCGCCACCGTATCGGTGGAGCCTCCGGCCGGAAACGGCACGATCAGCCTGATGGGCTTGTCCGGGTACGCCGCGGCCATGGCGGGCGCCTGCATGGTCAGCGCCATGGACATCGCCCCGGCGAGCGCGCCCAGGAAACAACGCCTGTTTTTGTTGATCTTCGAGCTGTCCGCTTCCTTACTGTATTGCTGTCCCATATGTGGCATCCCTTTTCATGACAACGAATCTGCGACTCGGCGCGCCTGCGCTTGCGGTGAGTTCCGGTAGCGATGCTAGGGCAATTCACCTTTAAAGTCAATAGGGCGTGTTATTAACCTATATAGGTTACACTTATGGACTATACAGGCCGCAAAGCATATACCCGATCACACGGGATGAGTACAATCGGCGCTGAGGCCGTCCAGAGTACGAACGAGTTTTCCGCGAATATCAGAACGTCACAATGGCTACCAAGCAAAGCAAATCGAACACAGTCATCGACTTCAGCCGCAGCGCGGCGGCCCGTTATGTGCAGCTGGCAAGCCTGTTCCGCCGTCGCGTCGAATCGGGGCAATGGCCCGTGGGGCGGCAAATCCCCACTGTGGACGAGCTTGCCGAGGAATGCAATGTCGCGCGCGCGACGGTCAGGCAGGCGCTCGACCTGCTGGAAGCCGAAAAACTGATCGCCCGCTACCGGGCGAAAGGCACTTTCGTCATCGGCAAGCCTCAAGAGCAGTTCTGGTGCGAGGTCGCCTCCAACTGGGACGGCCAGCTCCTGGCGCCCAAGGGCGTGAGCATCGAAATCCTGTCCGCCGGCGAAAAGCGCGTTCCCACCACCGTCGGCCCGAACATCGGGCGCATCGCCGACAGCTACCAGTACTGGAAGCGCCGCCATTGGCGCAATGACCAGCCCTATTACCTGGGCGAAGCCTATATAGACGAGCAGATCTGCAAGCGCATTCCCCCGAAAGCCTTCAAGACCAAGACGTCCATGCGCATCCTGCGCGAAGTGCCCGGCCTGGAGATCGCCGAGGCGCATCAAACCCTCACCCTGGGTTCGGCGGATCCCGAAATCGCGGAATTGCTGCAGCTGCCCTTGAACGCGCCCGTCGCCCATGTCCATCGCGTCGCGATCGACAAGGACGGCACCATTGTCTTCGTGGGCGACGGCATCTACCGGGGCGACGTCGTTCGCCTGGACATCAAGCTCAAGTAGGCGGCGCCCTCAGATCACCCGCCTTTCTTTCAGCTCCGCGAGCGCCGCCGCGTCCAGGCCCAGCATATCGGACAGGACCTCGTCGGTGTGCTGGCTGAGCGTGGGCGGCGGACGCCGATAGCTGACGGGCGTTTCCGACAGCTTCAAGGGGTTCGCGATCTGGGGAATCGTGCCGACGGTCGAATGGTCCATCCGGATCAGCATTTCGCGGTGCTGGATCTGCGGGTCCTCGAAAACCTGGCTGAGGTCGTTGATGGGCCCGCAGGGCACATTTGCGGCGTCCAGCCGCTCCTGCCAGTACTTGACGCTGCGGCCGCGGAATACGTCGGCCAGCATGGGCACCAGCACCTTCTGGTTGCGGGCGCGCAGCCGATTCAATTCGAAGCGTGGGTCGCCGCCCAGTTCGGGCATGCCCAGAATCTCGCACAGCTGGCGGAACTGCGAGTCGTTGCCCACCGCGATCATCAGATGCCCGTCGCTGCACTCGAAGGCCTGGTACGGGCAGGTGATGGCGGACGCCGTGCCCATGCGCTGCGGGACTTCGCCCGATATCAGGTAATTCATCGCCATGTGCGACAGCGACGCCAACTGCGCGTCGAACAGGGCGATGTCGATGTGCTGGCCCCGGCCCGATACGGCGTCCCGGTGATTGAGCGCCGAGAGGATGCCGATGACGGCATACAAGCCCGCATTGATGTCCGACACGGCGTAACCCACTTTCTGCGGCCCGCCGCTGGGTTCGTCGGGCGGATTGCCCGTCAGGCTCATCAGGCCGGTCATGGACTGGAAGATCGGATCGTAGCCCGGCCGGTGGCTGTATGGGCCCGACTGCCCGAAACCCGTGATGGAGCAATAGACCAGGCGCGGATTGATTTCCTTCAGCGACTCATAGTCCAGCCCGTAGCGCGCAAGATCGCCCGCCTTGAAGTTTTCGATCAGCACGTCGCAATGTCGAGCCAGCTTCCTGATCAGCTCTTGGCCTTCGGGCGCGGCCATATTGATCGAAATGGAACGCTTGCCCCGGTTCATCGCCAGGAAGGAAGAGGTTTCGGGGGTTTCCAGCCCTTCGGCATTCTTGGCCCGATAGCCTTGCTGGCGAACGTCGTCGCCGCGCCCCGGCCGTTCGACCTTGATTACATCGGCGCCCAGGTCGGCCAGCATCTGGGCGGCCCAGGGTCCCGAAAACACCCGGCTCAGGTCCAGGACACGGATATGGGAAAGGCATTCCGCCATTTATCGTTTACTCCTCTTACATGCTGTGGCTTCAGGTCGGCAGATTCAGGACCGTCTTCGCCAGGATATTGCGCTGGATTTCGTTCGTGCCGCTGAAGATCTTGGCTGCCGCCGCATTGAACAGGGGAAGCTGCACCCCCTCCAGCGCCACTTCCGACCCCTCTTGCCCTGCGAAGGCGACGCGGCCCGCGGACGCGGCGTGTTCCTGCGCGGCATCCAGGAGCAACATGGCGGTGCGTTCGTGGGTTTCCGTGGCCCAGATCTTGAGCAGCGACACATTGGCCGGCAGCGGTTCATTGCGCCGCACGATTTCAGAGAAGGCGGCATAGGCGGCGGACAAATCGGCGACGTCGATATGCAGCTGGGCGTAATCGGCCTCGAAGGCGCCGTCGTCGAACAAGCCATTGCGCAAAGCGACCTTCTCTATCATGCCCATGGTGTTCTGCGTATGCTTGGGGCTGCCGCTGAACAGGCGCTCGAAGCCCAGCAGCGCCTTGGATATCGCCCACCCCTGGTTCATTTCGCCCACCAGGTTTTCTTTCGGCACCCTGACGTTGTCGAAGAACACTTCGCAATATTCCTCATCGCCGGCAATCGTCTTGATGGGGCGCACCAGCACCCCCGGCGACGACAGATCGACCATGAGAAAGCTGATGCCGGCCTGCTTCTTGACGGTCTTGTCGGTGCGGACCAGCATGAACATATGGGTGGCGTCCTGCGCGAGCGTGGACCATGTCTTCTGGCCATTGACGACGAAATGGTCGCCGTCCAGCACGGCCTCGCAACGCAGGGACGCCAGGTCGGAGCCGGCGTTGGGCTCGGAATACCCCTGCGCCCAGACGTGCTCGCCCGACAGTATGGGCGGCAGGTACCTGGCCTTCTGCCCGGGCGTGCCGAAACGGAAAAGAATGGGCCCGAGCATGACCAGCCCCTGGTCCGGCGGGCGTCCCACACCGTAGCGCTCCTGCTCTTCGATGTAGGCAATCATCTTGTCCGGAGGCAAGGCCATGCCGCCATACTCTTTGGGCCAGGCGGGAGCGATCCAGCCTTGCGCCGACAACGTCTTGTACCAGCCTTCGATCTGGTGCCAGTGCAGCCGGGAAGCCTTATGGCGCAGGTGTTCGGGATAATGGCGAGCGAAGAAGGCGCGCAGCATCCGGCGGAACTCCTGTTCGGGCATGGCGTCCCAGTCCGCATCCTTGGGAAAGCTCGTCCATTCGCCAGGCGCATCGTCATCCGGCTTCGCCTGCCCCGCTTCCTGAGCCGACCGCAGGGACCGGGACAGCTCGCCGGCATAACGCTTCCTGTGCGCCCTGGCATTGCCCAGCTCACTGGACAGGGCGATGGCGCGCTTCAAGGCGAGGCCGATATCCGATTCGTCGGAATATCCCATGCCGCCGTGGATCTGCACGGCAAGACGCGTGACCAGGCTAGCCGCCTGTTCCGCGCGCACCTTCAGGCGGCTGGCCTGCATCGGCAGGCTGCCGGGCGACTGCGCAACCAGCGCCAGGGCTTGCGCAATGGCGTATTCGAGCAGTTGGATCTGGATGTAAGCGTCGACCATGCGATGCTGCAGGCTTTGGAAACTGCCTATGGGCTTTCCGAACTGCACCCGGACATTCATGTATTCCAGGGTGGCATCGAAAGCCCGGCGCGCCACGCCCAGCAGCTGGGCCGCCTGCGCGATGCGCGTGGTGTCCAGCGCGGCGTCGAGCCATTCCAGCACCTCGCCGCCGCGCGCGAGCACTTGCGCCGCGGCTATCCTGCAGGAAGACAGGACGAGCGTGCCCGCCTCGGCACCGTCCAGCCGGCGCTGAGGCTGGATCGAGATCCCCGCCTGCCCCGCCGGCAGCCACACCAGCATCGGCGCGCCGCCATCGTTCGCCAGCGCCAGCCATCCGTCCGCCGACCGGAGAGGCGCAACGCCCATGTATTCGGCCGCCAGCACCCATGCATCGCCGTCCGCGCGCGCGCTGGCGGCCGCCTCGGCACGGATCTGGCCCGGCCGCCGCTGCCACGCCATGCCGACCAGGCGCGAACCGTCGGCAATGCCGCCCAGGAGTTCGTCGCGCAGGGCGCCGCCGGGCAGGCGCCGAAGCAGGCTGACCGCCTGCACCGCCACGGGCAACACGGGTTCCGCAATATATGACCTGCCGATTTCCTCGGCAATGGCGACCGCTTCCGCCAGCCCCAGTCCGAGGCCGCCCTGTTCTTCGGGCACCAGCAGGGCCGGCCACCCGGCGTCGGCGATCCGCCGCCAGAAGTCCCGGTCCACGCCGCCGTCTCCGGCGATCAGCGCCCGTATGCGTTCCCCATGGTCATCCCGCGCCAGGAAATCCCTGGCGCTGTCCCTGAATGCCTGCATTTCGCTCACATCAACGGTCATCCTCAACCTCTCGTCTCTTCGAAGCCATACAGCTCCGCCGGGTTGCGCACCCACACTTTTTCACGCGTCGCATCGTCTCCGAACCATTCATGGGCCAGGTCGATCAGCCGCCCGACGTCGGGCGCGGCATCGCCCATCCGGACATACGGCCAATCCGATCCCCACAGCACCCGGTCCTCGTTCGCGGCCAGCAGGGCATCGTGAAACGGCCGCAAGTCCGCATACAGCGGCGCTTGCTTCGAAACGCGGCACACCGACAGCTTGATCCACGCCTTCCCGCGCCTGAGCAGGCGCAGCACGGCCTGGAACACCGGATCGTCCAGGCCGCGCTCGACCGCCACGCTGGCCATGTGGTCGATCACCACGGGAATATCGAGGTCGGCCAAGGAATCGAGCTTTTGGCGGTAGCTGTCGTATGGGCCCCATACCTGCGCGTGCAGCCCCGCGTGCTTCATGGCGGGCGCCAAGGCTTCGATGGAGTCGAACCCGACGCTGCCGGCGAACAGCTTGCCGGCGGGATCGCGCGCCTCGACGAAGCGCAGCCCCCTTACGCCATTTGCATGGAGCCGCTCCAGTTCGTCCCGGGTCGCATCGGCCGCGGCCACCGCCACGCCGCGCAGACGATCCCTGCGCAGGGCGATGGCGCCGATCAGCGCGGAGGCATCCGTGCCATAGGGCGCCGGCTGCACTAGCACGCCTCTTTCCATGCCCACCGTGTCCAGCATCGCTAGATAGCGCTCCGCCGGAGCGTCCGGCGGCGGATAATTGGGCGGATTCCTCAAGGGATAGCGGTCATACGGCCCGAATACGTGGCAATGGGTGTCGCAGCTGTGCGTCGGCAAGGCCGCGGCCGGCGCCGACGGCATGCGCGGCGGCTCGAGCGCGCCAGGGACGATTCCTTGTTCTTTCATAGTGCGGGCTCCCATTTTCCGGCCCGGCTCATCGCTGTCAGCGCGGGCATGCCGTCATGCATGGGCGTGTCCAGCGGCGGCGGCTGATCATCGGGCATGGGGATCTCGTGCGCATTCAGGGTCATCGACACCATGGTGTAGTAGCCCACCACCGCGGTCAGCTCCACCACGCCCGCGGCGCCCCAAAGCTCCACCGCGCGCGCATAGACGCCGGGCTCGACCGCGCCATGCTGCTGCAGCTGCCGCGCGTACTCGTACACGACGAATTCCGCTTCTTCCTCGAAGGGCGGCTCCTGGGCGGCTTTCAACGCCTCGATCGCCTTCGGGCCGAGCCCCGCCTTGAGCGCGGCGTCCGCGTGGATGTGCCATTCGATCTGGCTATTCCAGCGGCGGGCGGTCACGATGATGGCCAGCTCGTTCAGCTTGGGCGGCAAGGACGTGCCGAACCGCAGGATCTCGCCCAGCTTCTGCCAGCGTTCCGCCAGCTCCGGATTGTGGATCGCCGCCCGGAGCGGCCCGACCAGCCGGCCGCGCGGGCCGCTGATGATGTTTTCATATACCTGACGCTGCGCTGCGCTCATGCTTTCAGGCGTGGGTAGGGGAATACGGCTCATGGTGTCAGGGGCTTTCGTTCGGCTCGGTCGCCAGGACGGATGGACGGCGCACGAAGACATTGCCGTGCCAGTCGGCCAGCATCGGCGCCTTCGCACGCCAGTCGATATCGGGAAAACGGTAATCCATATAGGACAGCGCGCAGCCTATGCTGATGGCGCCAATGTCGAAAGGCGGCTGGGGATCTTTCGCTTGCTGCGCTTCCAGGTGTGCAAGAACGGCGTCGACCTTGGCCGCGAAGGCATCCAGCCAGGCGGGCGTCCGCCGTTCGGCCGGCTTGTTGCGTTCCTGCCTGAAGAGCAGCAGGACGTCCATGAAGCCGTCGCCCAGCGCTTGCTGGCGCAAGGCCTTGATCCGCAGCCCCGGCTCCGACGGAAACAGCCGGCTCTTGGCGCGCTCGGAGAAATATTCGCAAATCACCCGCGAGTCGTACAAGGCGTAGCCGTCGTCCAATACCAGGGTGGGCAGCTTGATGAGCGGGTTATCGGGAATCAGCGCCAGATTGGGCGTGTCCATCGCGACAGGCGTGCGCACCAGCTCGACCGTGCCGGCCTGGCCAGTCTCGTGCAATACGATCATGACCTTGCGGACGAAGGGCGAGCGAGGCGACCAGTGTAGTTTCATAATTGGACTCATTCGTTGCAAAAACCGCCGAGCGCCAAGGGGCGACGGCGGCATTCATAGGCACTAATGTCATACTTATGGCCTATATAGAATATAACACTAACCTTTGCTCGAAGAAAGCCCAAAGGGCGGCAGCGCGCTCGACACCCCGGGATCTGTATCGTAACATTACCGCCACACCCCTGATTTATGAAGGCATTTCACGCTTTATGAACATAGCGTCCCTTGAAGATGAGAGCGTCCAGGCGCGCCTTATACAACAGATATTGTCCGAGGCCGGCCATCAATGCACCATTTATTCAGCGGGACGGGAAATGCTCGCCGCGCTTTCGCGGGGCAACGATTACGACCTGCTGCTGCTCGATTGGGAAGTCCCGGACCTCAGCGGCCTGGACGTCCTGCGCTGGGTGCGCGCGAATCTCGGGCATGCCTTGCCGGTCATGATGCTGACCAGCCGCACGCTGGAAGAAGAACTGGTGACCGGCCTGCAGGCCGGCGCCGACGACTACATGATCAAGCCCATACGCAAAGGCGAGCTGGTGGCGCGCGTCCATGCATTGTTGCGCCGCAACAAGCCCGTGCCCGCGGTCGAGGCGCCCTTTGCCTGTGGCGCCTATGAAATCGACCCGGCCGCCGAAGCCATCCGGCTGGGCGGGCACAAGGTGGAACTGGCGCCCAAAGAATACGAGCTTGCCCTGCTGCTGTTCCGGAATCCGGGCAGGCTGTTTTCCCGCGACGTCCTGAGCAACAGCGTCTGGAACCGGGAAATTCCCGCCACCTCGCGCACCCTGGACACGCACTTGTCGAACATACGCCGCAAGCTGCAGTTGCGCCCCGAACACGGCGTGCGGCTCAATTCCTCGTATGCCCTCGGCTACCGCCTGGAACTGGTCGACGCCGACTCAACCACGGCATCAGAACAATAATGAAATTTCCGCTTCTCCTCCTCTTGCGGTCCGCCGCCGTTTCCTTGCTGGCCGCCGCCTTCCTCCCCATGGCGGCGCTGGCGCAGCCCGCGGGCGCCGTCGGCGACGATTTCATTTATCGCATCGTCAAAGACGACACGCTCATCGAACTGGCGCAGCGCTATACCGATGCGGCGGGCAACTGGGGCAGGCTGCAAAGCCTGAACGCCATCGGCGATCCCACACGGCTTCCCATCGGCCTGGAACTCCGCATCCCGTTCTCCATGATTCCCGTCCTGCCCGCGCAGGCCACCGTCAGCCACGTCGCGGGGCAGGCCGCGCTCGACGGCGGGCGGCGCCTGGCCGTCGGCGATGCCGTGTCGGAAGGCGACACCGTGACCACCGGCCCGGACGGCTACGCCACCCTCGTCCTGTCGGACGGCAGCACGCTCACCGTCCCCGCATCGTCCTCGATGCGCCTCGATCGCCTGCGCGTATTCAAGGGCGCCGGCCTGACCGACACCATTTTCACGATGCGCGAAGGCTCGCTTGAATCGAGCGTGGCGCCCGGGAATACCGGCGTGGGCCGATTCGAGATCCGCACGCCGGTCAGCATCACGGGCGTGCGCGGCACCCGGCTGCGCGTGCACGCCCAGGCGCAAGGCTCGCAAAGCGAAGTGCTGGAAGGCGCCGCGCGCCTGGCCACGGGCGGGGGCCAGACGGCCGGCCTGCGCCCCGGCCAGGGCG
>JACDJC010002840.1_pt1 | contig 13148 bp, 9 predicted proteins | sample 7454191 | NCBI WGS metagenome assembly JACDJC01 (sample SAMN14253291, study PRJNA609438) | sludge metagenome | isolation source: sludge after 25d culture with pyrite and EDTA | collected 2018-12-20 | reverse complement strand
TGATGAGCTGCCTGATCGTCATGGTGATCTGGAAGGAAGCCGGTTTCTTCATGATCTTCTATCTGGCGGCGCTGCAGCAACTGTCGCCCGATCTCGAGGAGGCGGCGGCGGTGGAAGGCGCGAGCCGCTGGTACACCTTCCGGCGCATCACCTTTCCCTTGTTGATGCCGACAACGCTGTTCGTCACCATCAACGCCGTGATCAATTCGTTCAAGCTGGTCGATCACCTCGTCATCATGACAAAAGGTGGCCCGAACAACGCCTCGACGCTGCTGCTCTACTATATTTACGAAGTCGCCTTCACGTTTCAGGACTCAGCCTATGCCGCCACGCTGACCGTGGTGCTGCTGATCCTGCTCAGTACGCTGGCGCTGATCAAGTTTGGTTACCTCGACCGCAGGATTCACTATCAATGAACGCCCGCACGCATCCTCTTGAAGCGATGGCTGCCTGGCTGCTGGCGCTGCTGTGGCTGGCGCCGCTGGCCTATGCGTTCTGGAGCGCGCTGCATCCCGCAGCCTATGCGACGTCGTTCAGCCTGTCCGCGCCATGGACGCTGGAGAATTTCGTCCGCGCGTGGAATCAGGCGCCGTTCGGCCGCTATTACATCAACACGGTCGTGCTGGTCGTCATCATTCTGGTCGGGCAGTTGATCCTGTCGACGCTCGCAGCCTATGCGTTTGCACGTTTCAAGTTCAAGGGCAGCGGGATCGCGTTCGCGCTGGTTTTGCTGCAGTTGATGATCATGCCCGATGTGCTGATCGTCGAGAACTACCGCATGATTGGAAAACTCAATTTGCTCGATACGATCCCGGCCATCGCGCTGCCTTATCTCGCCAGCGCCTTCGGTATCTTCCTGCTCCGACAAACGTTCAAGAGCGTGCCGCAGGAACTGGTCGAGGCCGCGCGTGTGGAAGGGGCAGGGCCGCTGCAGATTCTCTGGAAGGTATATGTGCCGCTCGCGCGTCCCACCTATGTCGCGTTCGGCCTCGTGTCCGTCAGCTATCACTGGAACAACTTCCTCTGGCCCTTGATCGTGACCAACTCCGTTGAAAGCCGTCCTCTCACGGTGGGTCTCGCGGTTTTCGGCGCGCCTGAAACCGGTGTGGACTGGTCGATCATCACGGCGGCGACCGTCATGACCATGGCGCCGCTCCTGATCGCATTCCTCCTGTTCCAGCGGCAGTTCGTGCAATCCTTCATGCGCGCGGGTATCCGCTGATGCGGTTGCTCACCTGGAACATTCAATGCGGCAAGGGCTGCGATGGCGTGACCGATCTTGCGCGGATTGTTTCCGTCGCAAGAGAGTTTTCGGATGCTGACGTCTATTGCTTTCAGGAAGTGTCTGACAATTTCCCAAATCTCGATGGCGGCAAGGATCAAAGCGCCGAACTGGCGTCATTGCTTCCCGGATACGAGACAGTGTTTCGTCCCGCGATCGAAGCCGTGGACGCCGCGGGGCGGACTCACCGGTTCGGCAACATCACGCTCTCCCGCCTGCCGGTGATGCAGATTGCCAATCACCTGCTGCCCTGGCCGGGCGCGGCTTCGGTACGCAGCATGCGGCGTCAGGCGCTCGATGTCACCGTGCAGACAGCATTCGGCCCGCTGCGCGTGGTCAACACGCATCTTGAATATCATTCGGTGTCGCAGCGTGAGGCGCAGATCGGGCGTCTGCTCGATCTTCAGGAAGAGGCTTCGGCAGGCGCGATGCTGGCTCGGACGCACAGGGAGCCGTATGCCGCCCAGACGCTCGCGGCTTCGAGCCTGCTGTGCGGCGATTTCAACTTCGATGTGTCGGACCGCCAGCATGCGCTGATCGCGGCCTCGGCTCGTCCGGGGCTGAACTACCGGGATGCCTGGTCGATCTGTCATCCCGGCAGACCGCATGCCCTGACCTGCGGTCTCTACGATCATGCGCAGTGGGCGGACGGCCCCGATTGCCGGGATTTCATCTTCGCGACGGAGGACCTGGCGGCGCGAATTCGGCGGGTGGAGGTCAACGTCGAGACCGACGCCTCGGATCATCAGCCGATCCTGATCGAGCTTGCGGACTAGGTTCTGGCTGCCGCTCCGCTCCCCGCCAGAGGGGCGTTTTTTGGGCTTTATCGCCGAAAGATGTCTCCCCCAACAGCCTGCAGACACGCTAAAATGCCGGCAATCGTGGCGCGTAGGGCCGTTGGCATGGCGATTTCAGAAGGCGACAGGCATGATGCGTATCTGCCGCGCGGTCAGCCGCCTGTTCTGGACATGAAAAGCCTCGTGGCGATGCTGCGCCGGCGGGCCTCCTTCATCGCGGCCGTGACTCTCGCATGCTTCGGCCTATGCCTGATCTGGATATTGCTGTCACCGCCAAGGTACATCGCAACCGGGCGCATCTTGCTGGATGTATCCGAGGCCACAGCGGAAGCCGGAGACTCCAAATCGGTCGGGATTGAAAACGAGCTTTACGTGATGACATCGCGTTCCGTTTTCGATCGCGTCATCGCGCAGGAAAAGCTCGATGGCGATCCGCTGTTCGGCGGAAAGCCCGGAGGCCTTCTCTATGCGCTTGTCTCGAGCGTTGGCCTTGCACGAAATTCCGATTCCCATGCCCTTGCTTTGCGCCAGCTTGAGCGTTCTGTGAACGTGCGGCGCAATGCCGGCTCGACTGTCGTGGATGTGACTGCCGCCACGCCGGATCGCGAGACGTCAGCCCGGATCGCCAACGCCGTGATGGACGGCTATCTCGCGGAGCAAGCCGTCGGACGCGGAAACACGTCATCTGAATCTGCCGTTCCATCCGGTTCGCGGCTGGAGACACTGCAGTCTCGTCTCAAGGCATCCGAGCAGCGCTACGAGGCGTTTCGCGCCCAGAATCTGAAACCGGACGGTGAGAGCGAGAAGCAACTGGCGGACCTGTCGGCGCAGGCAAACGCGGCCGAAGCCAGGGCCGGTGCGTTGCGTTCGCAACTCGCCCAGCTTCAGCGCGCCGGACGAACGCTCGATGGCGGGGGAATTCCCGATATGGCGCGCAGCGGCGCGTTCGGCGCGGCGGGTTATCGTTATGCCGATGCAAGGCAGTTGGAACGCGATCTTTCCGAAACACTCGGGCCACGGCATCCCGATCTTGTTTTTACCCGGCGGCGCGCGGCAGAAGCCGCGAGGGCACTTGAACAGACAATCGGCAGCAGAACCCGCGCGGTCACCGCTGATCTCGAACAGGCACGGTCAACCGCGAGCGGGCTCAAAGGCCGCGTGGACAAGGTGAAGAAGAACCTTGCGGTAAAGGCCGAAACAGCCACCCGCCTGAAGGAACTTGCCAACGATGTCGAGGCCAGCCGGGCCGCCTATCAGGCCGTTCTGGCGCGCTCGTTTGATGCGTCCCACCAGCAACGCGCCGATGGCTCGAATGCACGGATTCTCAGCCGCGCGGCGATGCCGCTCGCGCCGACCGGGCCGTTTCCCGCACGCATATTGCTGATGAGTCTGCTGCTCGGGCTCGGCCTTGGCGCCAGCCTTGCGCTGTTGCTCGAACTGATGGCCGCCGACAAAGAGTCCGTCAGCGCCCCTTGAAGTTCGCCGGACGCCGCTCTTCCGTGGCCTTGATGCCTTCCTTGTGGTCTTCGGTCTCGCGCAGCCAGGTCTGCTCGGCGAGTTCATGATCGGTCTGCGCCTTGACCCGATCCGCAAGTCCTGCGCGCAGCGTTGCGCGTGTCGACATCAGGCCGAGTGGGGAGTTTTCGGCGATCTCGCCCGCCAGCTTGAACGCTTCGGCGCGGACCTGATCCTGCGGTACCAGCACATTGGCGAGGCCCATATTGTAAGCCTCTTCGCCGGTGACGCGGCGAGAGGTGTAGAACATCAGTGCGGCGTTGTTCTTGCCGATTAGTTCGGGGAGCGTGACGGTCAGGCCGAAGCCCGGATGAAAGCCGAGACGGGTAAAATTCGCGGCGAAGCGCGCCTCGGGGCAGGTGACGCGGAAATCCGCCGAAACCGCGAGGCCAAGTCCGCCGCCGATGGCAGCGCCCTGAACAGCGGCCACGATCGGTTTCTTGTTGCTGAAGATGCGCACGGCTTCGCGATAGAGATCGCCGGTGGTCCCATCGCCTGAGGCGGCATCCCCGGAGAAGCCGGCGGGGCGGTTGAAGTTGGCGCCTGCGCAGAACGCCTTGCCCTGCGACGCAAGAACGACGGCGCGCGCGTCCATGTCGTTGTCGATCTGTCCGAGTGCATCGGCGATCTGCCGAATCAGGGAGAGGTCGAAGAAATTCAGCGGGGGCCGGCGGATTTCGATCAGCGTAACATGCCCGTGTTTCTCGACGCCGATATCGGTAAAGCCGCTCATGGATGATCCTCGTTTGATATTTGTTTGTTAGCGCAGGCCGAGGCCGCGCGCGATGATACCGCGCAGAACCTCGGTGGTGCCGCCCTGAATCGTCAGTTTCGGTGCGGTCTTGATCGCGAATGCGAGCTGGTCTTCCAGTGTCTGGTGATTGGAGGCATCGAAGTCGATGAAAGCGGCGAGATCGCGCACACGATGCGGCAACTGCTGCTCCCAAAGTGTGCCGATATCCTTGACGATCGACGCTTCGACCACCGGTTCCTTGCCGGCCTGCAGCATACCTGCGACCGAGACCGACATGCGGCGCATGGTGTGAAGCTGCGCGACGAGGCGGCCCACGCCTTCCGCGCCGCGCGTGTCCGGGTTCGCGCCGAGCGCACGCACAAGTTCGGTCAGGACATAATAGGTTTCAAGAAAGCGCTCCGGTCCGCTGCGCTCATAGGCCAATTCGCTGGTGGCCTGCTTCCACGCGCCGTCGATCTCGCCGAGCGCATGATCGTCGGGCAGGAACACATCCTTGAAAACGACCTCGTTGAATTCCTTCAACCCGCTGATCTGTTCGATGGGATTGACGGTGATACCCGGTGTCTTCATGTCGACCAGGAACTGCGTCAGGCCATGGCGACGATTCTCCTTGGTCGGCGGCGACGTGCGGAAGATCGCGAGCATGTAATCGGCCATGTGCGCCGAGGTGGTCCAGATCTTGGTGCCGTTGATCAGCCAGCCGTCGTCGGTTTTGGTGGCTTTCGTCTTGGCCGCGAACAGATCGGAGCCGGAATTCGGCTCGCTCATGCCGATGGCAAAACAGACCTCGCCGCGGCAGATGCGCGGAAGGATGTCCATCTTGATCTTCTCGTTGGCATATTTGAGCAGGACGGGACCGCTCTGGCGGTCGGCAACAAAGAAGCGGCGGGTCGGCGCGTTGGCGATGCGCATTTCCTCGGTGACAATGTAACGCTCCAGGAAGGTGCGTTCATGGCCGCCATATTTCTTCGGCCACGTCATGCCTATCCAGCCGCGCTCGCCGACGCGGCGGCTGAATTCGGGAACGTCGGTGTCCTCCCGTTGCGGCTCATGCGGATTGAACACACCGGCGGCGATCTCCTCGGCGAGGAATGCGCGCACATCGCGCCGCAAGGCCTCGTATTCTTCCGGCAAACGGATCTGATCGAAACGGAGCGCTGCGGTCATCTGAGAGATCCTGAAATCCGATTGTGGTTCGATTACCGCGATGCGACCAGCGGCCAGAGTTCGTCGGCGCCGCGCGCCGCAACGAACTTGCCAAGCTCGGTCGCCCAGTAGCTTTCGTGTCCGAAGTCATCGCGCCAGCCCAACGCGCGCAGTGTGTAGCGATGCAGGATATGTTCCATCGAAAAGCCGATGGCGCCATGCACCTGATGGGCGATGGCGGTGCCCTTCTCAGCGGCCTCCGCGCAGCGAATTTTCGCGGCCGCGGCCTCGAAAAACACCGTCTCGTCGAACGATGTGCTGTTCGCGATTGTATCGGCGGCGGATCCCGCCGCCGTCACGGCGGCTGCGACCTCGCCCGCAAGCCGTGCGAGGTTGTGCTGGACGGCCTGAAATTTCGAGATTTGCTTTTCAAAAGCCACGCGCTCGTTGGAATAGCGCACTGTCATCTCAAGCATCGTTTCCAGCGCGCCCGCGATCTGCAGGCTGCGCAGCGTCGCCCCCATCAGCATCAGCGACTGGCTCGTAAATCCGGACGGAGCCGCCCTGGACGCAATTGGCCGGACGTTGTCCAGTGCCACGGTGTTGGATGCGTCGCTGCCGAGAGCTTTACCGGCCTCGATCCGGCAGGCCGAGGCTTCGACCAGAGCAATCGAATCTCCCTTCGCGCCATGAGCGATGACCGCGATATGCGCGGCTTCGGACGCAAAGGGGATGCTGCGAACCCGTCCGCTGAGGGAGCCGTCCGGATTGAGGGTGATGCGATCCTGCGGACGCGCCGGAGCGACCGTCATTGTTCCGGCAGGCGAGGGAAGACCAGCCTGCGCCAGCAGCCAGCCAGCCAGCATGGTTTCGACCAGCGGAACTGGAATCGCGAATTTTCCGCTGGACGCGGCGACCGCAAATCCATCGGCTAGACCCGCACCGGAACCGTCGCAGTCTTCGGGGACCCATGCGAGCGGCAATCCCGCGTCCGTCAGCGCTGTCCAGAGAGGCGCTTTCCAGGTGTCATTTGCCGCGCTGTTGATGGCCTGCGCGTCGGCAAGGTCCGCAAAAATCCGCTCCGCCGTCTCCGCAACAATGTTCTCGCTCACGCTATCGGGCCTTTTTCAGTGATGTGCTGAGACAGGTGGTCATCCATCATAGTCCTGCACTTTCTTTTGCCCAGCCGTCCGGCCGGGATGAGCTTTTTGCAACGCAGCGTGCGTCGGTGGGATGTCGAGCGCATGGCGGGGAGTCATGGAAATGACGTCGCCGGGACGCTAGCCCTTCGTTCCGAACGGTGTCAAATCAGATGAGGTCTTCAGAAACAGGAGAACAGAACGTCTCAGGGTTGCGAGGCTGTTCGCCGCAGTTCGGCAAGTTCGCGCCGCAATGCGAGTTTCTCTGCAAAACTTCTGGTCACGTCGCGCAGAACGGCAACCGTTCCGTCTGGCAGACCGCGTTCATCGCGAAGCATGACAATCGTGAACTCGACGGAGATTCGTGTGCCGCCTTTGGTCAGCGCCGGAACGGAGAGAAGGTCTCCGGCGCCGTAGCGGCTTTCGCCCGTGGCCATCGTGTGCCGATACCCGTCCCAGTGCCGCGCCCTGAGATTTTCGGGGATGATGAAATCGAGCGATTGTCCGATCGCTTCATCGGAGGAAAATCCGAAAATACGCATCGCGCCGGGATTCCAGTAAGTGACGACGCCATCGCGGTCGGTCGCGATGATGGCATCCGATGCGGAGGCCAGAAGCGCCTCCGCAAGACCAACGGGAACGGACATCATGTCGGTTCAGTTTGCGCGGCGACGGATTTGAACGCTGACGCCGACGTTTTGGCTGACTTGCCGGAGATGGCGTTCGATCCGTCGTCGCGCGGCCAGCACGGGCCGGATGTGTGTTTGCGGATCGCGCTGGCAAGTTCGGTTTCTTCTCCGGATGGTCTGCGATACATCGTTCCTCCGATCGCCTGAAGTCCCATCCTCGTCTCCGCACGGGCTCTGGCAAGCGAGAAATATCGGCCTGTCGTATCGAAAAGCCGAATAGATCGCGCGTTCGCTCCGGCCGCCTATCGTTTGCCCTGCGCAGGCCGCCTTGCGGGCTTTGCCGCGATCTTGCCTTTTGTCGCCGCGGCCAGCCGATGCATGCTGTCGACGGCGACTGAAATCGCCTCGTGTTCGCTGTCGGCCGGGTAGACAACATAAGCGGGAATTGAAAACTCCGGCGCCCCGGCGACGAGATGCAATCGTTTGGCGGAGACATGCGGCAGCACGATCCGCAACGGAAAATAGCCTGATCCTCCGTTCTTCATCAGATGCTGCAATCCCAGCCAGCCGATATTGACCGTGAGGGAAGGGCTGCCGAAATTCGGAAACGAGGCGCTGTGCCGGGTATAGAATTCCGGGCCCCAGTCCACATAAACGTAATTATCCAACGGCTCCGGCGTATGCCTTGGGCTGGTCGAGACCATCACAAGGCGCTCGTCGAAGAGTTGTTCAACCTTCAGGCCCGGCCGGCTTTGCGGCGTATACATCACGCCGATATCAACCCGGCCCTCGATCAGCCCCTGCATGATCTCTGGCTCAAGGCCGCTTTCCGCCCGAACCGAGATTGTGGGTGCAGCCTTCTGCATCAGCGGCAGCCATTGAAGCAGGAATTCCTCCCACAATCCGATCCGGCCGCCGATCACGAGCGTCCCGCTGAAGCCTTCGGGAATGCCGATATCGTGCCGCGCCTGGGCGACGGTCCGGACCAGCGCGGTCGCGTGCTTCTGGAATTGCCGTCCGGAATGCGTCAGCGTGGTCCCGGCCTTGTTTCGCACGAACAGGACGCAGCCCAGCAGATCTTCGAGGGTATGAATTCGCGTGCTGACGGTCGATTGACTGACATGAAGCCGCTCGGCGGCGCTGATGAAATTACCGGCCTCCACGACCGTCAGGAAAGTCCTCGCCAGTTCGGTGTCCATGGCCGTTTCTCATATCGGAAAATCCGATATTAACCCTGCATACTATCCCTTTGTCAAAATTGTTGAAATCGGGGCGGACGTTCGCTCCACGCGCGAGATTGTCGCAGTTCGCCCGAATGTTTCTAAAGTGCGAAGGGAATACATGCCCTGCGATTGCCGCAACCATAATTGGCCGGGATGCTCTTTCGCTTCCGCGGCAAGGGCGCTACGATCCCGCCAAGCCGGTGAGGGCCGGTCCCCTATCTGCCGATCGCCCGATCGCTTTCAAAATACTCACACACGAACGCCGCGACCAAAGGAAACGTCATGACCAATCGTATGCAATTCTATATCGACGGTAGCTGGGTCGATCCCGCCGTCAAGAAGTCCATTCCGGTCGTCAATCCGGCGACGGAAGAAGCGATGTACGAGATTGCGGTTGGATCGAAGGCGGACGTGGACAAGGCGGTTGCCGCTGCGCGCCGTGCATTCGAGACCTTCTCGCTGACGTCGCGCGAAGAGCGCGTCGCGCTGCTGGAAAAGATCATCGCGGTCTACAAGACCCGGCTGAAGGATATCGGCGCCGCCGTTTCCGACGAAATGGGCGCGCCGCTGCCGATGGCTGAAAAGATGCAGGCCGGTGCCGGCCTCGGACATTTGATGTCGACGCTCGATGTCCTCAAGAAATACGAGTTCGAGGAAGCCATCGGCTCGGCCGTCGTGGTGCGTGAACCGGTCGGCGTGATCGGCATGATCACGCCCTGGAACTGGCCGCTCAACCAGATCGCCTGCAAGGTCGCGCCCGCGATTGCCGCCGGCTGCACCATGATCCTGAAGCCGTCGGAATATACCCCGTCGTCGGCGCTGATCTTCGCGGAAATCCTCCATGAAGCCGGTGTGCCGAAGGGCGTGTTCAACCTGATCAACGGCCTCGGCCCCGATGTCGGCGTCGCCATGAGCGAGCATCCGGGCATCGACATGATCTCGTTCACCGGCTCCACCCGCGCGGGTATCGACGTCGCCAAGCGTGCAGCCAACACCGTGAAGCGCGTCAGCCAGGAACTGGGCGGCAAGTCGCCGAACATCATTCTCGACGATGCGGACTTCACCAAGGCCGTGACCGGCGGCGTGGCGCATATGTTCAACAACTCTGGCCAGTCGTGCAACGCGCCGTCGCGGATGATCGTACCGCAGGCGAAGATCAACGAGATCGCGGCCATCGCCAAGACGGTTGCCGACAAGACCAAAGCGGGCGATCCGCGTGCCGAGGGCACCACCATCGGCCCGGTGGTCAACCGCATCCAGTGGGACAAGATTCAGGCGCTGATCCAGAAGGGCATCGACGAAGGCGCAACGCTTGTCGCCGGCGGTCCCGGTCTGCCGGAAGGCGTCAACAAGGGCTTCTATGTCCGCCCGACCGTGTTCTCCGATGTCACCAGCGACATGACGATTGCGCGCGAGGAAATCTTCGGACCCGTGCTCGTGATCATGGGCGCGAAGGACGAAGACGAAGCGGTGAAGATCGCCAACGATACCCCGTACGGTCTTGCCGGTTACGTCTCGGCGGGCACCGTCGAGCGTGCGCGCAAGGTCGGACGCCAGATTCGCGCCGGCAACGTCAACCTCAACGGCGTTCCCAACGAGCGCACCGCGCCGTTCGGCGGCTACAAGCAATCGGGCAACGGCCGCGAGTGGGGCAAATTCGGCCTCGAGGAATATCTCGAAGTGAAGGCGGTCGCAGGCTTCAACGCAGCCTGAGACTGTTCGCTGAAACAAAGCCGGCGCGAGTCACTTCGCGCCGGCTTTTTCTTTCCAGGCAAGTCCGCCATGAATGCACGGGTTCACAGCGGACGCGATATCTACCTCAATGCCGCGTGCGCCGCTGCTGTGATCGCTGCCAGCCCTTTGGCGACATCGCCTGCGATGTGAAGACGCAGCGCTCTGCGTCCGCGTTCGGTCAGCACGCCGAAATCGCCGCGCGCCTGCGCGGCCTCGATCACACCGAAACTGGTCTTCTGGCCCGGCACATCGAGATCGCTGGCGTTGTCGGCCGTGATTTGCAGGAAAACGCCGTTGTTCGGCCCGCCCTTATAGGCCTGTCCGGTGGAGTGCAGAAAGCGCGGGCCGAAGCCGACGCAGGTGGCGATGCTCTTGCCGTCACGGATCGCCATGCGGAGACTTTGGATCGCTGCGATGTTGGTATCGTTGCGGTCGAGATAGGCGAGGGCCGCGACGTAATCGTTCGCGTTGATGCGGCCGAAATGCGCCTTGAGCCATGAGGCGAGATCGCCGCCGGCCCCGGCTTTGCGCAAAGCGTCGGCGTTCGCCGCGTCGGTATAGATGCTGATCGGCCCGTCCGTTGCAACGGCAATCTCGGCAGGCAATGCGCCGGACTTCTCGAACGCCGACGTCAGTTCGCGCGTCTTGATCTTCGCAGCTTCGACGTCGGGCTGGTCGAACGGATTGATGCCCATGACCGCGCCTGCCACGGCGGTTGCGATTTCAAAGCGGAAGAATTCCTGCCCGATATGGGCGGGACTTGTTACGGTGATGCGAATGACTGGATGACCTGCGGCTTCCAGCGCGGCAAGCGCAGTCTCGCGCGTTTTGTCGCCATCGTCCTTCAGGCGAAGGTCGATGAACACGCGGTCATTGCCGTAAGTTTCAGGCTTGCCGAGTAGCTCGCCTTCGAGAGGGATCAGCGCCTTGCCGTTCTTGCCGGTGGATTCGGCGATCAACTGTTCGGCCCATGCGCCGAAGCTGGTGATGCGCTGCGAACCCGTGAAGGTGAGCTTGTCGCGTCCGTGTTTCGCTGCAGCGGCGAGTGCGAGACCAAGCTGAACGCCGGGATTTTCGGCAGGCGGCACATCGGGACCGCAGGAGAGTGCCATGATGCCCGCAAGACCCAGAAAATCCGCGATATCGATTCCGGCCACGGCTGCGGGCACGAGGCCGAACGGCGAGAGCACCGAATAGCGGCCTCCGATGGTCGGCTCGCCGTGAAAAATCTGTGCGAAGCCGCGTGCGGTCGCGGTTTTTTCCAGCGACGAGCCAGGATCGGTCACCGCGACAAAGCGTTCGGCAGCCTTCGCACCCGCGCGGACAAAGAAATACTCCATCAGCGCGTTCGGTTCGGTGGTGCCGCCAGACTTGCTCGAGACGATGAACAGCGTCGTGTCGAGATTGATCGAAGCTTCGGTCCGCCGCACCTGCGCGGGATCGGTGGAATCGACGATGCGCAGTTTCGGAAAGCCGTCGGCCTGGCCGAACGTTTCCGCCAGCACCTCCGGCCCGAGGCTCGATCCGCCCATACCGAGCACGACAACGTCGGTGAAGTTTTTGCTTTTCACCCAGCCGGCGAAGGCGACATAGCGTTCGACTTCGTTCTGCTCGCGTGCAACGGCATCGAGCCAACCAAGCCATTTGTTCTCATCCGTGCCGGTCCAGACCGAGGCGTCGCGCGCCCACAGTGCCCGGATGGTGCCGTTCGCGCGCCACTGTTCGGACAGAGCCTTTGCGTCCTTTTCGATTGCAGCCGGAAGTTTGATGTTCTGCGCATCAATGCGTGAACCGAGAATGGCGGCGCGCTTTTGCGCAACCGCGCCAAGCAGCTTGTCGAAGGCTTCGGCGAACAGCTTGACGCCATCTTCCACCAGCGCGTCGGTGATGGCGTCGAGCGAAATGCCGGTCTTCGCGAGATCGGCGAGAACGCGCTCGGCGTCGGAAATGTTTTGCTCAAGACTGTCGCGCGGCTTTCCGTGGTCGCGGAACGCATCGAGCGTCGCGGGCGGCACGGTGTTGACCGTGTCGCGGCCGATCAGTTCCTCGACATAAAGAACATCGCTGTAAGCCTTGTTCTTGGTGCCGGTGGACGCCCACAGCAGGCGCTGAACCTGCGCACCTTTCGCGGCGAGTTTGTTCCAGCGTTCGCTGCCGATCACCTTCAGATAGTGCTGATAGGCCAGCTTGGCGTTGGCGATGGCGACCTTGCCCTTGAGGGTCTCGAGCCGGGTTTTCTCATCACCGCCTGCTGCGGCAATCTTGCCGTCGAGTTGCGTGTCGACCGCTGTGTCGATGCGGCTGACAAAGAAGCTCGCCACGCTGGCGATGCGCTTCGGATCGCCGCCCTTCGCGACGAAATCCTCCAGCCCGGCGATATAGGCTTCGAGGACCTCGGCATACATCTTCTGCGAGAACAGCAGTGTGACGTTGATGCTGATGCCCTGCGCGATCAGGGCGCGGATCGCAGGGATACCCTCGGCGGTGCCGGGCACCTTCACCATCAGGTTGTCACGCGCGACGCTGGTCCAGAGCCGCTGGGCCTCGGCAATCGTGCCGTCGGTGTCGCGCGCCAGATACGGCGAGACTTCGAGACTGACGTAGCCGTCCGCGCCTTTCAGTTCGTCGTAGACCGAATGCAGCGCATCCGCTGCCCGCTGGATGTCTTCCACGGCGAGCGTTTCATAGAGGTCGCTGGCCGAACGGTCGCGCTCGCTCAGGAGCGCGGAAACCGCCTCGTCATATTCGCTGCTGCCGCCAATTGCCTTTTCAAAGATCGACGGATTGGACGTGACTCCGCGCACGCCGTCGCTGTCCACCAGCGCCTTGAGGTCGCCATTGGCGATAAATCCGCGTGCGAGGAAATCGAGCCAGATGGCCTGGCCGTGGGTCGTCAGAGCTTTAACTGGGTTCATGCCGTCTCTTGCGG
>JACDJC010002834.1_pt1 | contig 13167 bp, 12 predicted proteins | sample 7454191 | NCBI WGS metagenome assembly JACDJC01 (sample SAMN14253291, study PRJNA609438) | sludge metagenome | isolation source: sludge after 25d culture with pyrite and EDTA | collected 2018-12-20 | reverse complement strand
GCTCAACCTCCGCCGGGTGTCGGCGGACCTGGTCGGTGCGTCCTTCGACGAGACGTCGACCCCGGGGACGGTCGTGGACGTGCTCGCGGCGTTCGGGGTGGAGTCCACCGCCGCCGAGGTCACCGCTGCCGCCGCTGGTGCTGCGGAGCTGCCGGCCGGCCTCCGGCGCACCAGCCCGTTCCTGCAGCACCCGACCTTCCACCGCTACCGCTCGGAGACCGAGATGATGCGGTACCTGCGACGCCTCGCCGACAAGGACCTGGCGCTCGACCGCACCATGATCCCGTTGGGCTCGTGCACCATGAAGCTCAACGCCGCGACCGAGATGATCCCCGTGACCTGGCCCGAGTTCGGCCAGATCCACCCCTTCGCCCCGGCCGACCAGACGCAGGGCTACCTGCAGATGATCCGGGAGCTCGAGGCCGCGCTCGCCACCATCACCGGCTACGACCGGGTGTCCCTGCAGCCGAACGCCGGCAGCCAGGGCGAGTTCGCCGGCCTGCTGGCCATCCGCGGCTACCACCGATCCCGCGGCGACGTCGACCGCGACGTCTGCCTCATCCCGGCCTCCGCGCACGGCACGAACGCGGCGAGCGCGGTGATGGCGGGCATGCGGGTCGTCGTGGTCGCGACCGACGACGACGGCAACGTCGACCTGGGCGATCTGGCGACGAAGGCCGACGAGCACAGGGACCGGCTCGCGGCGGTGATGATCACCTACCCCTCCACCCACGGGGTGTTCGAGGAGGGCGTGGGCGAGCTCTGCCGCATCGTGCACGACGCCGGCGGCCAGGTCTACGTCGACGGCGCCAACCTGAACGCCCTGGTCGGCGTGGCCAAGCCCGGCGAGTTCGGCGCCGACGTCAGCCACCTCAACCTGCACAAGACCTTCTGCATCCCCCACGGGGGCGGAGGCCCCGGCGTCGGCCCGGTCGCCGTGCGCGAGCACCTGGCGCCGTTCCTGCCGAACCACGCCCAGCGTCCGGACGCAGGCCCCTCGTCCGGTCCCGGTGCGGTGTCCGCCGCCCCGTTCGGCTCCGCCAGCATCCTGCCGATCTCGTGGATGTACATCACGATGATGGGCGACGAGCTGCGTCGCTCGACCGAGCTGGCGATCCTGGCGGCCAACTACGTCGCCGCCCGTCTGGCGGACCACTACCCGGTGCTCTACACGGGACGCGGCGCGCTGGTCGCCCACGAGTGCATCATCGATCTGCGTCCCCTCGAGAAGGCCACGGGTGTCACCAACGAGGACGTCGCCAAGCGCTTGATCGACTACGGGTTCCACGCACCGACCATGTCGTTCCCGGTCGCCGGGACGCTGATGATCGAGCCCACCGAGTCCGAGAGCCTGGCCGAGCTGGACCGGTTCTGCGAGGCGATGATCGCGATCCGCGCCGAGATCGACGCAGTGGCCGAGGGTGTCTGGCCCGGCGACGACAACCCGTTGCACCACGCACCCCACACCGCCGCCGAGGTGGGCGGCGACGAGTGGGACCATCCGTACCCACGGTCCCTGGCCGGCTGGCCGACGCCGCATCAGGCCGAGTCCAAGTACTGGTCGCCGGTCAGCCGCATCGACGGCGGCTACGGCGACCGCAACCTGGTCTGCTCGTGTCCCCCGTTGGAGGACCTCGCCGAGTAGTCCGGCCCGGAGCCGGGTGTCAGTGCTTGGCGACGAAGGGCAGCTCGACGCAGGCGGCGGGCACCTCGGTGCCGCGCACGTCGATGGCGACCTGGTCGCCGGGCTCGAGGCCGGGCGCGACGAACGCGAGGGCGAGGCCGCACTCGAGCACCGGCGAGAAGTTCCCGGAGCTGATGCGGCCGATCACCTCGCCGTCGCGCAGGACCTGCTGGTCCGCGCGGGGTGGCCGTCGACCCTCGATGCGGAGGCCTCGCAGGACCGGGCTGACACCCTGGTCGCGCTGACGCTCCAACGCTGCACGGCCTCGGAAGTCGCCCTTGGTCCAGCTGACGACCCATCCCAGGCCGGCGTTCAGGGGCGTGATCCCTGCGCCGAGCTCGTGCCCGTGCAGCGGGAGCGCCGCCTCCAGGCGGAGCGTGTCACGTGCACCCAGCCCGGCAGGGGTCACCCCAGTGCCCGTGACGGCGTCCCAGAACTCCTCGGCCACTGCGGCCGGCACCGCGCACTCGACGCCGTCCTCACCGGTGTACCCCGTGCCGGCCACCACGCAGTCATGGCCGGCGAACTCGAAGGGCGCGACCCGGAATCGCCCGACCGCAGCAGCGTCGGGGGCCACCGTGGCGAGCCGCTCACGCGCCTGGGGGCCCTGGACGGCGATGATCGCCCGGCCGGCCGTCGTGTCCTCGACCGTGAGCCCACCCGCTCCCGCGGCGTCCGCCAGGGCGTCGCGCACACCGCCGGTGTTCGAGGCGTTCGGCATGACGTCGAACACGTCGGGGGCGAGCCACCAGACGATGATGTCATCGACCACCGAGGCGTCCGCCGGGTCGAGCAGGTGGGTGTACTGGGCGCGCCCCGGCTCGACCTTGTCCAGGTCGTTGGTCAGGGTGCGCTGCAGCGCCTCGTGGGCGCCGGCCCCCTGCACGCGGACGGTGCCCAGGTGGCTGACATCGAACGCGACCGCCCCGTTGCGACAGGCTCGGTGCTCCTCGAGCGTGCCGGCCGGGTACGACAGGGGCATGTCCCAACCGCCGAAGGGCACCATCTTGGCCCCGAGGGCCCGGTGCACGGCGTCGAGGGGAGAGTGCTGGATCGTCATGTGCCCGAGTCTGCCGGGCGCGCCCGGCAAGGGCGAACCGGCCTCAGACCGCCGAGGCGTCGACGCTGGACGGCGCCGTGTCGGCGGTCGTCTCCTCCGCCGGGCGCAGCTCCGGGATGCGGGCGTCGATCTCGTCCTTGACGCCGGCGAGCGCCAGCACGTTCAGCACCCCCTGCCCCTGCTGGAGCACGTCGATGAGCTCTTCTCCCGAGCGGACCAGCACGGAGGTCGAGCCGCTGATGACCAGGTTCGCCGACGAGATGTCCTCGCCGAGCTGCTCGCGCATGTACGTGAACACCTTGCGGACCGACTCCAGCTTCAGCCCTGCGTCGAGCAGGGTCTTGATCACCTTCAGCTCGAGCAGGTCGCGGTAGGAGTAGAGGCGCCGTGAGCCGCTCCCCCGGGCCTCGGCCAGCGAGGGCGTCACCAGGTCGGTGCGGGCCCAGTAGTCGAGCTGGCGGTAGGAGATGCCCACCACCTCGGCGGTCTTGCGACCGCTGAAGCCGACCTGCTCGGGTGCAGCAAGGTCGGCGGCGTCCAGCGAGAGCTGCTCGGGGCTGGTGACATCGTCCATGGTTCGACGCTCCGGAGTCCTGGTGTGCGGGCGCACACCGAAATTGCAGCCGGGAAATTACCTCGGCGTGACCAGTATGGGGTGGATCTGGGTCGACCGCACTCCCAACGCGGGATGCGGACCCGATCAGGACGCGAAGTCCTCCGGCGAGACCTGGTCGATGAACTGACGGAACTCCTCCACCACCGCTTCGGGGGACTCGTCGCCCTCCTCGGGCTCCTCCTCCACGAACCCGGCCTCGTCGAGGACCTCCTCGGCGGCGAAGATGGGGCAACCGACCCGGACGGCGAGCGCGACCGCGTCGGACGGGCGGGCGGACACGTGGGACTCCCCCGCGCTGCCGGTCAGGTGCAGGTCGGCGAAGTAGGTGGTGTCACGCAGCTCGGTGATCACGACACGCTCGAGCTGTGCGCCGAGCTCGTCGAGCACGTCGCAGAACAGGTCGTGGGTGAGCGGCCGAGGTGTGTCGACGCCCTCCAGCGCGAACGCGATCGCCGTCGCCTCGGGTCCACCGATGAAGATCGAGAGCTGACGGCGGCGTCCAGCCAGCTCCCTCAGCACCACCACGGGAGTGTTGCTGGGCAGCTCGACGCGTACGGCGACCAGCTCCAGTTCGATCACTCGGCGAGCCTACCGCGCCCCACGGGCGCCGGGTTGTAGCCCGAGACCCCGCGACTCACGTCCCGAGCACCGGTCCGAGCTGACGCCGCAGCAACGACGCGTGCAGCTCGGCACCGAGCGCCAGCAGCTCGTCGGTCCGCTCCACGGCCTGCTCGCGCGAGACGGGGTTGCGCTGCTTGAGCAGCGGCATGACCAGCTGCTCCACGAACCCGGCCTCACGCTCGGCGGCGACCTTGTACATGCGCAGGTGGCGTGGTTCGACCCCCAGGTCGACGTAGCGGGCGGCGGCACGGGCCACGAGCTGGCTCTCGGCGTCGTAGCTGGGCACACCACCCAACGTGACGGCGACGATCAGGCCGTAGGACTCGAGGTCGGCGAGCAGCTCCTCGGTGACGCCGGCGGCGGTGCAGAGCTCGTCGCGGGTCATCGCTTCACCGGCGGCCGGTGCACCGAGGCCGCCGGTCCGGGAGGCTGCGGTGACACCCGTGGGAGTCGCGTCCACCGCCGGATCCGCCGGACGGCCCCGACGAGCGGCCTTGGCCGGACGGGGATCCTCCTGCAGCGCAGCGACCACGTCGGCCGGCGTCGAGTGCCGCTTGCCGGGCTCGTCCGCGTCGGCCTCGGGCGCTCGCTCGGCGGCGGGCTCGGTGCGGCGCTTGGCCGCCTTCGGCGAGGACTTCACCGCCGGATGGGCTGCGGAGCGAGGGGTGCTGGAGCTCGGCCGCTCGGCCGGCTCGTCGGCCGGCAGCGGCTCGTCGTCGGGAGAGGAGAACAGGCTGGGCTGCACCTGGCTGGGATCCGCGACGTCGACCCCTTGGTCGAGCATCTTCTTGATGACCTTCAACGGCAGGAAGTGGTCCCGCTGCTGGGCCAGGATCCACCGCAGTCGCTCGATGTCGGCGTCGTAGAACTTGCGGTAGCCCGACGCGGTGCGCTCCGGAGCGATCAGCCCCTGGCTCTCCAGGAAGCGGATCTTCGAGATGGTGACGTCGGGGAAGTCGGCCTGGACGAGCGCGAGCACCTCTCCGATCGACAGGTGCCCGTTCGCCACGACCTCGCTCATGCCGCACCCCCCAGCGTCCCGATCACGAAGACGAGGCGGAATCGCCCCACCTGGACCTGCGCACCCTCTCGCAGCAGTGCGTGCTCGATGCGGTCACCGTCGAGGTAGGTGCCGTTGAGCGATCCGGCGTCGTGGAGCGTGTACTGACCCGAGCCGTCGCGCGTCACGGTGGCGTGGCGACGCGACACGGTCACGTCGTCCAGGAAGATCGAGCTGTCCGGGTGGCGGCCGATGGTCACCTCTGCATCTGCGAGGGCGAACTTGGCGCCGGCGGTGCCGCCCCGGGTGACGATGAGCTGGCCCACCTCTCCGGCTCCTGCGACGTCGACCCCGACCACCGGGTAGGTGCCGGTGGCGACGTCGTCGACCTCGGGCAGCGGCGCACCGCAGGCCGAGCAGAAGTTGGCCCCGGTCGCGTTCGCGACGCTGCAGACCGGGCACACCACCCCGTCGCCGTCCATCGTCACCACCCTCCCCTCATCGCTCGCCGGTCACTCACCACGATGCCACCGGTTCAGCTCTCGGTGAGCTCCCGGTAGGCGGCTGCGTCCATCAGCGACTCGAGCGCGCCCACGTCGGAGAGCTCGACCACTGCGATCCAGCCCGCACCGTAGGGGTCGGAGTTGACCAACTCCGGGTTGGCCTCCAGGTCGGGGTTGACCTCGACGACCGTGCCCGCGAGCGGGGCATAGATCTCCGAGACCGACTTGGTCGACTCGACCTCGCCGACCGTGGCGCCGGCATCTGCGTCCTGGCCGACCTCGGGCACCTGCACGAACACCACGTCGCCGAGCGCATCCTGCGCGTAGTCCGTGATGCCGATCCGGACCTTGCCGTCCTCGAGCCGGACCCATTCGTGGTCCGAGGAGTAACGCAGTTCGTCAGGCACGTTCATGGGCCGAACGCTACCCGAACCGGGCTGCCGGTGGAGCACCCGCGCGACGCACCTCAGCGGAGCATCTGGCGAATGCGTCGGGCGTACTCCTGGGCCAGCGTGCGGGCGTCCGCGCCGTCGTCGCCCTCGGCCCAGATGTGGGTCACGGGCTCCTCCGGGTCGGGCAGCACGAGCACCCAGCCGGTCTCGTGGTACACCTTCACGCCGTCGATCAGGTCCACGTCACGGCCCTGGGTCTGCTCGACCAGGGTGCGCATGACCGTGCCCTTCTGCTCCCACGGCGTGATCACCAGCTCGTGCACCATGTGCACCGACGGCACGGCCTCGACCACCTTCGACAACGACGTGCCGCGTGTGGCGAGCAGGTCGAGCATCTTGAGCAGCCCGGCCGCGGCGTCGAACGCCGGCAGGAAGCCCGGCAGGATCACCCCGCCCTCGACGTTGGCGGCGAAGCCGACCCCGGGGCTGTCCGCGTCCTCCATGAGCGCTGCGGCCGAGGTCTTGGTCCACAGCACCTCGTAGCCGCGGGACCGCACGACCTCGGCGGCCACACGGCTGACGGTGACGGGCAGGGCGATGCGATCACCCAGCAACCGGTCGCAGACCAGGTCGAGGAAGGCCATCAGCAGCTGGTCGAAGCTGAGCACCACGCCACGGTCGTCGACCAGCGTCAGTTGCTCACCGGAGGGGTCGATCACCGCGCCCAGGTCGGCGCCGGAGGCACGCACCAGGTTGGCGACGCCGGCGGCGTGCTCCTCGCGGTCGAACCCGAGCATCCCGCGTGTGGAGGCGAAGGGGTTCACCGCCAGCACCTCGGCGCCGAGCTTCGACAGGACGTTCGGCATGACGAAGCTGGTCGAACCGTACGAGTAGTCGATCACGACCTTGAAGCCCCGGGCGGCGACCGACTTCACGTCGATGGTCTGCTCGAGGGCCACGGCGTACTGCTCCAACGCCCGCGGCACCAGCTCGATGTCGCCGATGTCGGCGGGGCGGACCCGGCGGAAGTCCTCACGGGTGAAGAGTCGCTCGACCTTGCGCTGGCGGTCCTCGAGGATGTCGGCGCCGTCGCCGTCGAAGAAGCGGATGATGACCGTGTCGGGGTCGTCCGGGCTCAGGCGCAGCGTGATGCCGGCGGAGACCTGCGCCGAGCGGCAGTGGAACCGGGTGAGCGGCACGCTCGCCACCTCCAGGTCCATCACGTTGATGCCGCCGGCGTTGAGCCCGGCCATCATCGCCCGCTTGAGCATGCGTGCCGAGCGGCTGGAGTCCCGTGAGACCACCACGGTGGCGTCCTTCTTGAGCGACGTCGCGAAGGCGAGCGCGACCTTGGCCGCCAGCTCGGGGGTCGCGTCGACGTTCGCCAGGCCCGACACACCGCCACGGCCGAACAGGCTGCGGGCGCCGCGGGACTCCCAGATCACCGAGGTGTTCACCACCGCGCCGGCCTCGACGGTCTTGAACGGATACACCTTCACGTCGCTGGACAGCACGGCGTTCTCACCGACGAACACCTCGTCGCCGAGCACCACCCCCTCCTCGCAGCGCACACCACGACGCAGGTCCGAGGCGCGGCCCACGACTGCGCCGCGCATCTTCACCGACTCGCCGATGTAGGCGTTGTCGTGCACGACGGTGCGCTCGAGCTCACCGTCGCGGCGCATGCGCACGCCGGTGCCGAGCACGACGTACTCCCCCAGGCGCACACCCGCGTCGACGAAGCAGTTGTCGCCGATCACGCACGGGCCGGTCAGGTGCGCGCCGGGGTTGATCTCGGCGCCCTCGCCGACGTACACGCCGTCCGCCAGCTCGAAGCCCGGGATCGACACGACGACCCGGCCGTCGAGGATGTCCTTGTGCGCACGCACGTAGGCCGACAGGGTGCCGACGTCCTCCCAGTAGCCCTCGGCGACCTTGCCGAACACGCCCTCTCCCGCTTCGAGCAGGGCGGGGAACACGTCGCTCGAGAAGTCCACGGGCTGGTCCGGCGCGATCCAGTCGAAGATGCGGGGCTCGAGCACGTAGATCCCCGAGTTGATGGTGTCGGAGAAGACCTGGCCCCAGGTCGGCTTCTCCAGGAAGCGCTCGATCGAACCGTCCTCGTTCGCGATCACGATGCCGTACTCGAGCGGGTTCTCGACGCGCACCAGGCCGATGGTGGCCATCGCCTCGCGCTCCTGGTGCTCCGCGATCAACGCGCCGAGGTCGATGTCGGTCAGCACGTCGCCCGAGATGACCAGGAACGTGTCGTCGAGGTGCTCCATCGCGTTGCGCACCGAGCCGGCGGTGCCCAGCGGGCTCTCCTCCGCGGCGTAGACCATGTGCACGCCGAACTCGGAGCCGTCGCCGAAGTAGTTGCGGATGGCGTTGGGCATGAACGCCACCGTGACCACGATCTCGTCGATCCCGTGGGAGCGCAGCAGGTCGACGATGTGCTCCATCATCGGCCGGTTGACCAGGGGGAGCATCGGCTTGGGTGCGTTGGAGGTCAGGGGGCGCAGGCGTGTGCCCTCGCCTCCCGCCATGATGACGGCCTTCACAGGGGGTCCTTGCGTCGGGGGCGGTGCACACTGAACCTACTGCCGCGATCGGTGCCGCGGGTCGCCCAGCGGTGAGGTTGTGACCTTCTACCCGGCGGGCGACGGACTCAGTCGTGGGTGAGCGCGGCCCGCATCTCGCGGCCCTCGCGCAGTGCCGTCGGCGCCTCGCGCACGTAGCCGACGAACGCGATCATCGAGCACACCAGACCTGGGATGCCCGCACCCCAGGCGACCACCAGGAACATCGTCTGCCAGGCCGTGCCCTCGATCGACGGATCCGCGGAGGCGAGGAACGCCGGGAAGGCGGTCATCATCGCGAACGCCCCGCACTTGCCGATCCAGGTCACGTCCATCCGGCGCGCCCCCAGCAGCACCGAACCGCCGACGATCACCGACAGCACGATCTCGCGGATGACCACGATCCACGCGAACAGCATGAAGTAGGCGATGTCCAGGTCGGCGAGCATGATCCCGCCGATGCCGACGATCAGCAGGAGCCGGTCGACGGTCGGATCGAACATCTTGCCGAAGTTCGACACCTGCCCGTAGTGGCGGGCGACGTACCCATCGACCCAGTCGGTGGCACCCAGCAGGGCGAGCAGACCGGCAGCAGCCAGGTAGTCCTCGGTGCCGAACAGCAGCCACAGGAACAGGGGGATGCACAGGAGGCGCACCAACGTGATCAGGTTGGGCGCCGTCAGCAGACGGTCCTCCCCTTCGGGGATCTCCTCACCTGCCAGGCCTCGGGCGTGCGTCATCGACCACATCGTAGGCTGGCCGGATGAGCGCCGATCCGACGACACCCGAGCCGCCCGCAGCGCCCTCGGTGTTCACCCGCATCATCTCCGGTGAGTTCCCGGGCCGGTTCGTCTGGCGGGATCCCGACGTGGTCGCCTTCCTGACCATCGCGCCGCTGCGTCCGGGCCACACGCTCGTGGTGCCGGTACGTCAGGTCGACCACTGGACCGACGTCGACGAGGCGCTCTGGCTGCGGATGGGCGTCGCGCAGCTCGCGGTCGGCAGCGCGCTGATGACGGCGTTCCGGCCCGTCCGGGTGGGCTCGATCATCGCCGGGCTCGAGGTGCCGCACTGTCACGTGCACCTGGTGCCGATCCGCACCGAGGCCGACCTGGACTTCTCCCGCGCCGACGGGTCGCCGGACCCGGATCGCCTGGACGACGACGCCGAGCGCATCCGTGCAGCACTGCGCGCCGCAGGTCGCACCGAGGTCGCGGACGCCTGATCAGCGCCCGGCGACCGGTTCGCCGGTGGCCGGGTCGATCTGGTCCGCGAGGTGCTCACCCTTGTTGCGGGCGTTGTTCACCTCGGTGGACACGGCGTGGTAGGTGATGAGCTCCTTGGGCGCGGGGACCAGCAACTGCCCCAGCAGGTCCACGTCGTGCTGCTCCGGGTCCAGCCAGGTGGCCCAGGCGTCGGGCGGCAGGATGACCGGCATCCGGTCGTGGAGCTTCGACATGGGCTCGTTCGCAGTGGTGGTGATGATCGAACAACTCCTCAGCGGCTCGGCCTCGGTGCCCTCCTCCGCAGCACCCTTCGGCCCCTTCCACCGCTCCCAGATGCCGGCGAACGCGTACGGCTCACCGTCGGGACGGTGGATGAAGTACGGCTGCTTCTTCTTCTGGTCGGGCTCGGTGGTCCACTCGTAGAAGCCGTCCGCCGGGATGATGCAGCGTCGACCGGCGAAGGCCCGCTTGAAGGCCGGCTTGGTCGTCACGGTCTCGGCGCGGGCGTTGATCATGCGGCCGCCGATCTTGGTGTCCTTGGCCCAGGACGGCACCAGCCCCCAGTGGAACGCGTCGAGCCGACGGGTCGAGCCGTCCTCGTAGACGACCAGGACGCCCGTGGTGGGCGCGGTGTTGTAGTTGGGGCCCCGGTCGAGCAGCTGCTCGGGGACCGAGTCGACGTCGAAGTAGGCGGCGATCTCGTCGGGAGGGGATGAGGAGACGAAGCGACCGCACATGACGCCGATGGTAGAGGCGGCCACCGACAGGATCCGGACGGTCCGGCCCGGGCGAGGTCCCCCGGGGCCCGGGTGGGGCACCGGTACGATCCGGAGGCCCATGTCCCCCTCCCCCGCCCCCGACGGCACCGATCCGGCGCTCCCGGTCGTGTCGGTCATCACACCGACCTACAACGAGGCCGAGAACCTGCCGATCCTGGTCGAGCGGTTGCACGTCGCGCTCGCCGGGGTGCCGCACGAGATCGTGGTGGCCGACGACGACAGCCCGGACCGGACCTGGGAGGTCGCCGAGTCGCTCGCCGCCGACGACCCCACGATCACCGTCATGCGCCGATTCCACGACCCGGGGTTGTCGGCCTCGGTGCTCGACGGCATGACCGTGGCCCGCGGTGAGACGCTGGCGGTGATCGACGCCGACCTGCAGCACGACGCCACGATCCTCCCCGAGATGGTCCGGCAGGTCACCAGCGGCGCCGCCGACGTGGTGGTCGGCTCCCGCTCCACGGTCGGTGGCGGCTACGGCGACTGGGCCGCCGGGCGGCGACTGGTCAGCTGGGTGGCGACGCTGATCGCCCGCCTGCTCCTGCGCGTGCCGGTGTCGGACCCGATGAGCGGCTACTTCGTCGTCTCTCGCCGCGCCTACGAGCAGACCGCGCCGCACATCAACCCGCGCGGCTTCAAGATCCTGCTCGAGTTCATCGGCCGCAACCGCGACCTGCGCGTCGCCGAGGTCGGCTACGAGTTCTCCAACCGCGTCCACGGCGAGACCAAGCTGAACCGCTCGGTGATCCGCTCCTACCTGCTCGGGGTCGCCGAGCTGCGCGTCGGTCGGCAGATCAACCCGACCTTCCTGCTGTACGTGCTGGTCGGCATCGTCGGGCTGGTCGTCAACTCCGTCGCGTTCTGGGTCGCGGAGTGGATCGGATTCCCCCTGATCGACACCGGCCTCAACGACGAGATCGACCCCATCGCCACGTCGTTCATCTTCAGCGTGCAGCTGTCGATCCTCGTGCTGTTCGTGCTCAACAACGAGTTCACGTTCTGGGAGCTGCGCTACCGGGGCTGGAGTCGTGTGCCGGCGTTCGCCGTCTACGAGGTCATGTCCCTGGTGGGCACCGGCGTGCACGTCGCGGTGTTCACGTTCCTGCAGGAGAGCGGCTTCCTGCTGAGCTTCCTCGGCGGCGCCACCCGGGTGGTGCACAACCTCATCGGAGCGGTCGTCGCGCTGATCATCAACTGGTACCTGAACACCACGTACCTCTGGCGACGGAGGGCCTGAGGAACTGCTCAAGTTCCGGCCCGGAGTTGGCCGACATCACTGGTGACCCACGAAGCACCGATGAAGGGATCCAACGTGATGACGCAGTACAACTTCCTGAAGACCTGGCTCACCTCGCTCGCCAAGAGCGAACGAGGCGCCTCCCTGGTGGAGTACGCACTCCTGGTGGCGCTGATCGCCGTCGTCGTGATCGGCGCGGTGACGCTGCTCGGCACGACCGCCTCGGACACGTTCTCGGACGTCTCCGACAGCATCGCCGGCTGAGTCGACCAACCAGCGGACGAACACGACGAGGGGCGGGCCGTTCGGCCCGCCCCTCGTCCGCGTCCTGGACCGGGAGGTGCTCAGGTCGGAGTGAGGGTCCAGTTCGGCGTGGCGAGCGCCGGGTTCCCACGGGCGGTCACCTGCAGGTACGCGGTGTCCGCCGGGATCACGGCGGTGCCGCCGTCGATCTCGAGGCGCTCACCCGGTGCACCGGAGCCACTCCATGCGGTCACCGACAACGACGGGTCGCAGTTGGTGCACGCCAGCGCCACCCGGGTCTCCTCGGTCACGGCGAACCGCACGACCTGGTCGCCCTTGCCGTTGTAGGTGCTGCCCGGCGTCGTGGCGGCGTCCGGTGCGGACTCCACGACCGCGAAGGTGACGGCCCATGGGCCCTCCCCTTCGACCCGGACCGCGGTGAACGGCTGGCCGGTCACGAAGTTCACCGGGACCACGCCGAGGTAGTCCCCGGATGCAGGCTCGTCCATCGGCTCCTGCACGACGTTGCCGTTGGCGTCGAGCAGCGCCATCGAGAACGAGCCCGGGCCGTCGTGGGTGACGAGCGCCAGGTACGGCTCGGTGACGGTCCGATCGACGGCGACCACCGCCGAACCGGTGCCGCTGGCCTGGCCGGGTGGCTCGACGGGCGCCACGGTCACCGTGGTGGTCGAGGCGAGTGCCTCGGTCGTCGTCGACGCAGTGGTGGTCGTCGCTGCGAGCTCTGCGGTCGGTTCGGGATCGTCGCCACCACCGAAGAGCAGGAAGCCACCCACCGCGAGCAGCGCGACCACGGCGACCGCGCCGAGGATCAGCGGGAGACGACGGCGCGAACCGGACGGCGCTGCTGCTGCAGCCACACCGGTGGGACCGCCGGGCCCCGTCGGCTCGGGCGTGCGCGGCATGGCCGGGAAGACGTTGGCGCGCGCCGCGGGCGGCTCCTGACCGGGCGGGTACCAGTGGCCGTCGCCGCCCTTGCGCCAGCCCGGGAGCGGTGCGTCAGGGTCGTCGCCGGCGGTCGGGACCGGTGTCGGCGTGTGCGGTGGCGTCTCGACGACGACCGCGTCCTCGATCTGACCCCAGTTGCCCGAGTCGGGGGAGGCAGCCGGATCGACCGTCTCGGGCTGGGCCGTCGGAGTGCCCCAGCCGCCGGGAGTGGTCTCGCCAGGACGCTCCGCCGCTGCCTGGCCGCCGAGCGCACCCCAGGTG
>JACDJC010002829.1_pt1 | contig 13179 bp, 12 predicted proteins | sample 7454191 | NCBI WGS metagenome assembly JACDJC01 (sample SAMN14253291, study PRJNA609438) | sludge metagenome | isolation source: sludge after 25d culture with pyrite and EDTA | collected 2018-12-20 | reverse complement strand
TAAGTAATAAAAGCAGTAACTTGCGTACGCTGGAGTTAGACTGCATTCGATATAGAAATTAACCACTGTGCCCAAATTGTGTACTAAAGAACATTTTCGAAACTCACTTTCGATTGAAATTCTAGCTACATGTAGACATCTTTAGTCTGCATGGATAAGTTTAACTATAATTAATCTTCAGAGCAAACCAAGAAAGATCGAAATAACTCATTACTTTGGCGATATAATAGTTTTGCAAAATTGATAAACATGATGATTGCAAAAATGATGTTTGGTATAATCCAAATAATATACGCAAAATCATATTTCCATCCTGGAATAAATGGGAAGAATATGATTAACAAAAAACACATACTAATGTTCCGAGCGAAACCATACAGCTCGATAAAGTGAATGCTTCTTTTGTATGCTAAAGGATATCTACCCATTACATACACCCAAACCATCCAATAAGTATCCAATTTATCAAAATCAGACATATTAAAAGTATCTTTGAACTTTGTGTGGAAGTTTCGCCGAAAATGTTTACTAAATGAAATAAAATAACCTGGGATTATAAGTTTCTTCGGCCATGAATTGCGGTACTGCTCAGGATTAAATAAATGATAAGATGGATATTTTACAAATATCTGGAGGATGAATTTTTCCAAGACGATCTTAGAAATTGATGATGTAATATGCCCTATGATATATGCAATTGAGAAAAATGATATAATGTTAATCCATTGGTTTGATGCCAATAAAAACAGCAACTGATCGGAAATATTAGTATTTGTGAGATCTAGAACGAGTAAAATAAACAATCCTGGCAACAAATAACCAAATAAATCATACGGCCAGAAATAAGCTTTTGAATGGGATACTGTCTCCATCCGATTCTCCAATTCATCTTGGTTTACAGATCATACACACTTGGAATCCATTCGACTCAGCTTCTTCCGATGATTTGAACCAAATCCTATTAGATTTACAAATCTTTTGTGCCCACCTACAATCGAGAGTATGATACTTAGTGGAAATTGTGGAAGCGACTAAGGGGAAGGGGCCGGACTCATCACCTTCCTTGGTGCCCCTGTCACGAGGATTTGATTGACCCCAAAGTCCCTTCTGTTTTTCTCTAGCGTATCGTTGTGATGCTATAAACTTCTCTTGGTATTTTACATTCGGCGGATAAGTGGCAACCTGGGCATAGCCTTCTCGAACAAGCAAATCATTCAGGAAAGTTCCGTCTTCCAAATATACATATGCTAACAACCGCCCATAACGATCTTTCCGTTGGACATCAAATTCTAGTTTTACTTTCCTGCCCACTAATTGCTTTTTAGTGAAATCCGATGCTTCAGGGCCAAAGTACTCCACGCCTTTATGTGGGTGCTTACATTCAGGAGTATCAACTCCTATCAGCCTGACTTTTTCTCCTGATGATATCACGAAAGTATCACCGTCTACAACACGTGAGACGCTATTATAAGATTGAGAATAACCATTGGCTAAATGAATTAATAGAAGGATGAAAACAATTTTGAAATGATTCATACCAATACTCTTCCATAAGTATTTGATTCAGATTTTATAAAAATAGATGTCTGTGTCGCTATTATTTATAACAAAAAACCAAGAAGAGAATATTGACAACTTAGCACGGAAATATCTTAACTAAATCGACTGCCAATTTCAACCCAATAAGATCTATTCGACATTGAAGATTACATTGCATTTTTTCTCGCATTTTAATATGTTAAATTACAAGGTATAAATATCAGAAAGTTATTAGCATATCGGGATTTATTTAAGCCCATTAGAGTAGAATAAAAAAATACGCATGGAAGATTATGGTTCACCCATTATATAAACATCAACCTAAGGAAAGGAAATCTTATGTATTACTTTACCTCTGCACTAAAAAAGTATGCTACATTTAAAGGCCGGGCAAGTCGGAAAGAGTTTTGGATGTATATATTATTTATTTGTATATTCTCAATATGTAACGCAATGATTGGCTTTTTAGTCGGTGCTAACGAAGCACAGATAATAACCATGTTTATTATTATAACTTTCGTTCCGACATTTGCGATTTCTATAAGGAGATTGCATGACATCAATCGGAGTGGGATATGGATGATACTTAATTTCATACCATTCGCCGGTTTATACATGTTATGCCTGTTCGCTCAAAAGGGAACCGATGGAGATAATCGTTATGGCCCATCATTTGATTACGAGCAATAATATTTGATGTCAGATAGATACATCAATAAATATTGACACTTGAAATACATTTTATTTATACAAGCATTTAAATCAGAGTTGACCATGGGCACTGTCGTGAGTATAAAGAAAATGCCTATTACCAATAAAAAGCCACTTGTTTGGTTTGGCATCAAGGGGCTTTTTATTGCGAATAGCTTAGATCTAGTTCATCATAAAGTGCGGCCAATTCATAAAATCCCTTATCTATATTTAAGTTTCTTTTGTTTAAACAGATTTAAATAATAGTATTTAATAGACTTATGAAGAGTTGTAGGGTTAACCCTATTTGGATAATTATTTGTAGTTACAGCCCGCATACTCAAACCAAGTATCATAAACTATTGTTATTATGTTGTTTATAGGTTAATTGTAGTTTGAAAGAAACGGTTGTTTTGAGTTATGTATGAATGTTCTGAATTTAGCAATGTAAACCTCCGTATAAAATAGGAAAGGGGGTTACTAAACTAGGTATGGGACCCATCAGGACCTAGTTTCGAGCCCACCCCCCTTCTATATCTATCAATTTAATTATGTCAAGCCACTCCGGCATCATCCGGGGTGGCTTTTTTTATGCCCAAATCAGTCACTCAAAGAAGGAGTTGCGTTATGGATCGATCAAACAAAAACATTCAAACCAAAACGGAAGGAGAACAGATGAAAGAGAGTATCTTGCGAGACGCAGATGGTCAGATAATTATCACCGCAGATCTTCTACGGGATTTAAGAGCGGTGGTGACGGCCGGAACAATCAGTGAAAATCAATTAAAGACCCTATCCAAATCAAGATGTGGGGGAGTGTTGGGTCGCAAACTTCGTGAATATCTTTACCTAGGCAATCCGGAAGCCCTGGATATGGATGAGAAAGAAGTTTTTAGTACACTCGTATACAAAATGGGAGTTGATGAAGGCGCCCCAGTATTTCACAAAGGAGAATGCATCCCCGCACCTGGCTTAGGTGAGCAGAGCATTATAGATCCTATCTATATAAGGAAATGGATACCAGGGTTACTTGTTTTGCACTGGAAAGATGATCGCACTGAGCGTATTGATGGTTATGAAACTGTAAAGCACCTGGCAAAACGAGAATTTGAATGGAATGACCGCTTTTATCAACTCGTAGCTGATTCACCTAAGAAAACTTTCTATTTTGAAAGTAGTAAGGTTCCGGCTTGGATTCATCCCTGGATTCAGAGTTGCCTACCACAGCATAAAGCTGATCTGCAAGTATTGCTGAAGCGGCCCGGATATACCGTACAGTCTCTTAATGGTTATCGTCTTGAAGTTAAGAATCTGCGCTCCAGAATTACAAACTTGTGGGATCAGAGTGACCTGGATGTGTATTCCGAACAAGGTGCACTAGTCTTAAGTAATAATCGTTACTGGAAATTGGCAAATGAACTCGGCGTGCATACTGTCACAGGGTTTCAAGGTACTCTATTATTTGAAAATGGAACATATTTTAAGGGAGCAATTCTGCCTGAAATTTTGGGTCTGGAGTCGGGTATTTATGGCGGTATTAAATGGTCGCCCGGAAATAAACATGTAGAGTCAGAAGTCATTCTTGCTTCTATAATGAACAGCTTTGCTCACTATCCATGGAAACCAAGTATGAACAGACAGCAATCCGATTATGCGGAAAATTGGGATGAATTACCGATTCGCGCTAAACAGTTTGATCCGGAAATGATCCAGATGGCTTTAACCGGATTTCCTGCTTATGTAAAGCGGTTCAGCTATTTTCTAACATCGGCTGTTGGTAATTTATTTAAGAAGATTCAGGTAGAAGGATTTGCCGGCCAGGTAGCTCTTGGTGCAACAAATCATCCAGATGTCCAGTTCCAAGTCTATCTTAATCCAAAAAAGCATCATAAATTTTGCGATCAACATGGTAAAATTATTCAAGCGGCATGGCTTCCCAATCCATCATTGCCGATAAATGTAGATATTGCCCGAATAAATATTCAAATCATATTATCTGAACAGGTATATGATCAGCTAGTGGTATTGAATATGGCCGATTCCAATCTTGAATTCGTGGGGAATATTTATATGGCCGTTGGCCAGGATGATGGAGACGGAGATGGATCAACCCTGGATATTGAGACGGAACATTTGGCTAAGGCCGTACCATGGCAACAGGTTCGCTTTCACAATACGCTCCAGTATAAGGCTAAAGAAGATGTTCCATCGGTAGATGCAGAAACCGCCATTGATGTGGCATTTACTCGCTCACTTAAGGCGCATGACATTGGCCGCGGTGATAAACTAATGCGACGGATCATTCGCGAATATCCCAATAACGTTACAGGCGAACTGCAGACGGCTGTTACCAAGTATAATCAGATGACCATTAGTAGTCAGAAAAAGTATGTCGGGGATATCGATCAGGTATGGGGCGAAATTTGGCATCATTTACCGGTGGATATTCGTTCGGATTTAAGAAAGAAGATGGAAGAAGGAACAACGAAACATGATCAGATTGATTCCTTGAAAGCGAATGCAACATCACTTATTAATGCCCATATGGACTTAGTAAGATCCAGGGAGAAAAATTTACATGTATTGGAACAGAAACTCAATGATGCTGAAAAAGGGTTCTCAGATGCTCTGGATGCTGCCAGAGAAGCGATGCCCGGACATTACTCGGTTGCTCAGCAGCTTCTTGCATTGCACCAGGATGTGAATCCAGAAATATACGGGCGTATACGGAGAAAAGGGGAAGAACTCATGATCATTGCTCTGCGCCGTGGACTCTCTATAGAGCATAGTCAACTGGTCGAACAGAAATTCCGTTTCATACATCAAATATGGAAACAGGCCGGAAAAACAGAAAATGAAGAGAATCGTGGGATGAACTATGATGAAGCAGCCGAACTAATTAAACAATTACTTACGGATTTGATCGTTGAAGTTGGCCCAGAAATGGTTTATGGCGCAATGTTGGTTGGTCCGGTGAGATTCACAGATGGAATGTTAGGACGGACAATTAAGGTGCGTGATCTGGAGTATCTGGACAGATTGGTACCCACATTCCGGTTGTTAAATGGCATCTATATTCCCGTTTCAGTTACCGGAAAACAAATTCAAATCGATGGTTTTGTTACGAAAAAGGATTTGATAAATCTGGTTGCATATCCTGTTTTGTTGGGTGGACTAAAAGACGATGTAACCTATCAGATTAAAGCAGTTAGACCATACAGAGCAGCAGAATGGCTTAGTGGAATCAACCAATCAACCCGATTCTCACTGGCATTGTTGCACTTAATAGAACAGTGATTCGCGCACCTGTAGTCATAAATCTTCATATCTAAATTCGATAGACATTATACTCTAGAAAGGACTCATATCATGGATCTTTATCAATTCGCATCGAAGGTATCTGCAAAGAATCAGTATGAAAACCCACAGGAATCGGTTGGGCAGTTTACAAACAAAGGACGCAATGACACAATAGCAGAAGCCCAGGATCGCTATGAAAGGAAATTGCAGGGACGTGCGCCATTGGTTTATAAATTAAAAGCTATGGCGAAACAGTCTGCCCTGGAAAAATATCCACAGGGTGCGGTTATTGAAGGGGCGCGCTTAAATCGAAATCTCTTTGATGGCATGAATCCATGGACGTATAGCGATTGGGGTAATCAACCGGTTGAAGAATTAGAAGATGATCACAAATATGAAATCATTGGATATATCGATCAGACATATATATCGGGACAATGGATCAAAGGTCATATCTATTTGGTACTTACGGCTATCAGTTCACTATAATTTAGTTGACTTATTCATTTTACCAGTCACGCTCCTTTGTTAAAGCCTCCCTCTAATGAACTAGCATTTTTACCAAAACCATTACCATTATCATTACTAAAACTATCACCAAACCAGCCTCTTATCGGGTGAATGAGATCATCCATAAAAAGGTTTCTAATTCATAACAATGCCTCCCACCAAAACCACTATCGCTACCACGATTATCACTAACCCAACAACCTATAAGGGTGATGGTTAAATACGACCAAATTAAGCCTATAGACAGATCCTCGAGTTTAGGAAATATCACAAACCTCCCACCCCCCCATCAAGACCAAAATCAACACTAACACCATCAAGGATCCTATCGGGTGAAAATGAAAAAGGACAACATATAACCAAATCAGATAAAAACACGAAGGAGATCAGTATGCAAGAAGCAAGTTACCCTTTTCCGGCAAAAGTTAGAGTTCAATTAGTCAAGGAAAGGCTGAACGAGCCAAAGTTTGCTGTGAAAAATTCAGATGATGTACGTCGTCTTCTGAGTCAATTCTATAGTTTGCAAGATCGTGAAGTTCTGCTTTGTATTCATCTTGATAGCAGCGGACATGTCATTGGAATTGAGACCGTTACAATCGGTTTATTAAATAGTTCTCAGTTCCATCCCAGGGAAGTGCTCAAGGGAGCGATCTTATCGAATGCGGCAAACATTATAATGTGCCACAACCACCCATCGGGAAATTCTAATCCTAGTTCGGAAGACATCAATGTGACGGATCAACTCAAGAATGCCTGTAGCATTATGGGAATTGGTCTGCTCGATCATCTGATCTTTGCTGGAACGGATGTTTATTCAATTATCCATCATCAATAAATAAGGAGAGCCGCACATGCAGTTTTTTGAGTTCAATCACCAGGCATTTGTACGCTTGAACGGGAAGGAGTATTTCTGCCATGCCGCATTCAGCCCAAGTTATCGCGGATATGTATTTTTCACTCTGCAAGGACAAACTGCCCTGGCAAAAGAAGACCTGCCGGGAAAATCTTGGCAACTAATTCATACCAGGGCCAAAGACCGTTCGCACATTTATAGTATTTATGATCAAAGCTATTTCGAGTATGAAAAACGAGAAGCGGAGCTAGTTTTTGTTGCACCAACTGTATATGGCGCAAAATATCTTGCCCTTAAACATCTGGCTCGCAATAACCGTTTAAATGTGTCAGATGCTCGTCTAACTATGCTATCCAGAAGTGATCAATTACTCAGTGGTATTGAAGATGTAACAAACCGTGGAAACATGGAAATTGCTGCCGTTTATCTTAAGCGTATCGACTACAGAGTGCTTGATCTTCTCAAATAGACCCCCATAAAAAATATCCATTATCATCATTTTACTATCAGAAGGAGAATCATCATGCCTGATTTAGCCTATTCAGGACGTACAGCCAACCACAGTCTCAATTTTCGTCAGTGGAACAAAAGTAAACTGGCTCAATATTTTACACCGCTCAGATTATCGGAAGCCATATTCAGGGGGCTTACCTCATTTATGGATCAGAAAGATATCAGTAATCTCAATGTATTAGATCCAACCGCTGGAAATGGAAGATTGTTGTGGCCCTGGAAACAGGAAGGGGCGCGGGTTTTCGGGATTGAAGTCGATCGTAAAGCAGCCAATGCGTGCAAACAAAATATCAACGCTGCCAATACTTATGTCGGCGATCTGCTCAGTTATATACCCTTTTTGAAAAACACATATTTTGACGTGGTCTTAATGAATCCACCGTTCGGACTGACCTGGGATATCTCTGAAGTGGATTTTCCCTTCCAGACCAGCCACTACGGCGGGACTATAGATTCATTGGCCGCTACAATCGAAATTGCCACCGCCTCCATGGGACGTTATGGCTGGACCGCTCTAATTCTACCTACATCAACGTTTTCTAATGAGAAAGACAAACGGATAGTCTCTTTCCTGCATGAGAATTTCAGCTGGTTTGCACATTATACTTTACCGGGAGTCTTCAAAGAAGAATACGGAATTGATGTGTCAGTAGATCTTCTTATCGGACAGAAGGATGATACCCTTCGTACACCTGAAAAGATGATTATTGAAAACATCAAGGAACTGCCGCTTAGGTTGACAGAACTTTTAACCCAATCAGCCGCATCCTGTTTTCCCTGGAATATGACTATCGATCTGCCACAAATAAATCTGCTAAAAAGCTATTTAGGTGAGCTCAATACGATAATCACCGCTCGTGGAGTGAAGGGTGATGCGCTTACCCAAAACTTATTGGGATTCTTCAATGAGACTATGTCGGAATTTAGTCCGATTATCGGAAAACCCTGTGGTATCGTAGATGCCTGGTTATCAGGATCGGCTCTTGCTGTCCATGGTGTGGAGAAGGCTCAGAACTTTATTCAATCGGTTGGTTTTGCTTTGGAATTAAATGAAAATCAGCGTCATCAAATTCACCGTTTACAGAAACGTTACCGCTTTGATTCGATTCCTATGTTTGGCCCAAAAAGCCACCAATTATTGGCTTACTTTGATGATAATGAATACAAAGCGGTGGATACAGTAACTGATGCGGAAAATCAGCTATTATTTATTGAAGGCAATAGCTATCACCTGCGCCCGAAGTGGATTCGGCATTCCGAAGTGGTGAAATCTGAGCAGAAGAAAGACAGCCATGGCAAAACATTTCAGCAATTAACAGCTGTTGATAAGGGCTATTTGTCTATTGAGATCGAAACGGAACTGGGAGTAATAAATTTTAATGAACCCGATAAAGTGGCCATAGAAAGGCTATTAAGGGCCTTCCCATTGCCCGTAGTGAATGATCTCGGGGAATTATATCCAGATCGGATTAATCATTATAAACGCCTTTTAGATAAAAAGATACCAAATCTCTTTGACTATCAGAAAGAAGATGTCGCCCGCTTATGTCTGAAGAATTTTGGATATCTGGGTTATGAAATGGGTGGCGGTAAAACAATCTCTGCATTGGCTTATGCCGTGGTACGTGATTTCAAACGTGTACTAGTAATCTGTCAAAGTTCATTGATCGACAACTGGATAAATGAAGGCGCAAAATTCGGAATCGAAATTAAGCGATTAACTACCCATTTATCCATCGATAAGTTGAAAACAAAGCCCGACAAACAGGAAATCTATATCACTAGTTATGAATTTCTGAGCCTGGATACTGCCCGCCAATATGATTCTTGGGAATGCAAAAGATACGACCGTGACGGTAATCAGAATCACCATGAAATTACCGGGAATCGTCGTTGTTCAAAAGGGCATGATTATACTGATTCGGTTAAGTCCTGTCCACAATGCGGAGAAACTAAAGTCTGGTCTGGCAATTATTGCCGGGCCTGCGGATATGTGGCCTACACGTATAGCGGAATGAAACAGTATCCCGCCTATAAAAGAATCAAAAAGGCCTTTAGCTGCATTATTGTTGACGAAGCTCAAATGGCAAAGAATAAATCCGGCCGTGGAGAAGCAGTTCGGGCGCTCAAAGCAAAAGCCAAATTGCTGCTTTCCGGAACGATCATGAAAGGTTATGTGATCGATGTATATCATAATTTTAGATGGTTGCTTGGTTCAGGAACGCCGCTATTTCCATACCCCTATAAGGCTGGTAGTAAGCTGTTTTTGGACGAATTTGGCACGTATGAGATGGTATCCAAAGAGTTCGAAGAAACGCTCACAAGCGGCCGTAGAAAGCTTATTCCGGAAGTATCTAATCTAAATCGTTTCTGGCGTTTAATAGCCAGTTTTACCATTCGACGCACTAAAAATGAAATGGTACCATTACCCCCTAAAAAGCGTCAAATACAGTTGCTTCCAATGGATTCAGAACACAATTCGGTATACCAGGTCTATCAAAAATATGCCGAACATCTGATCGAACGTGAATTAAGGAAGAATGAACAGGAAGTCAACATGGGAGTGATTTCGGCGGCTTTATGGAAGCTCCGTTTTGCGGCCAGTGCTCCTAACGACAAAAACCACCTTGCGTCTGATAACAATCAATCCGGCCCGACTGAATTTCTTGATCGCCAGCATTACAATAAAACCCAAGCGGTGATTCATATAATAAAGGAAATAATGACCAGGAAGGAGAAAGTGATCATCTTCTCCGGACTGCGTTCCATGCAAAATAATATTGTTCGTGAGTTGCGGCGTCATGGAATAGAATTTTTACATGTCCCGAGCGAAACCCCTACCAACAAACGTTTTGCCGCCGTGGAAACATTTACATCAAATGGGCATACAGCCCTGATCACAGGATTAAATGTCATGAATCGCGGATTCACTATTACCTGTGCCAGCAATGTGATCATAACGGATCTTGAATACACGCCTGAAGCGCATCAGCAAGCCGAAGACCGCGCCCACCGCACGGGCCAAACCAAACCGGTAAATGTTTACTATCTACTCAGCAAAGGTACGATTGATGAACATATTTATGAAATAATCGCACAAAAAGCACGGGCGATCGATCATGCTATAAATGGTAAAGCAGTATATGCATCCACTGCGGAGCTCCTTGAACAGATGGATCAGCGGAATGTGCAACTAGCCATCGCCCGCCATCTTATCGAAAAACGTGATCAATCCGATATCATCACAACCGAACCGGCTGAAGTCATCGAATTTGAAGCGCCTATAACCGATGCAATACCTGAGAAGACAGAATCTGTCCTATATCATGTAGGTGCATCAGTCGATGATGAACAATTTATTCACGCCACCATCATTAGACGTAGAGCAACCCCCCATAAAAAAATATCACCCGGTCAGCTTGATCTTTTCGCCGCCTAACAAACCAAGGTAAAAACTTTTCAGAATGGAGAATTAATGTCCAAAACACATCGAATTGAGATGGAGATTGAGTTTGTGAAACGCAGGATTGCCCGATCTCCGGATCGTAAATGTCTTAAAAGGCGCCTGCGTAAATTAATACTTAAACAGACATATCAGAAGGGAGACCAGGAATGGAAAATTGCCGCTTAACACCAGAAAGTATAGCGCCGCAGTTTGAGATCCGCAAGGATGGAGAGACTCGTTGGGGTGTCATGGATAAACTGGTGGGAAAATTAACTGTGGAGTATGAAAATGGTTTCTATCACTGCGACTGTGGGGGTAGTGATCAAGACTGTGAACATATCTACTCCGTCAAGCAGTTTGAGTTAATACAGTTTGACGAGCAAATCTCTCTGAAGAAACACAAAGCTTTCGCCGACATGATGTTGTGGGAAATATCTCAGCTAGAAATGGAAGTGGTCCGAAATAACGCGGCCGCTGATCATCAGATAAAGCGCATCACTCTTTGGCGTGAATATTCCAATCATGGCTTACAGAATAAAATCGATCAGAAGGCTCTGCTCCTGCGAAATTACTTGGAAGCCTCAGGGAAAAAGACAGAGAAGCTAGTCAACGGAATAATAAAACTTCGTGCCCAATTGCCCACAATATCAGTGAATAAGGATGAGTTCGATATAGAGTGTGAACGGTTCGTAAGGATAATCCCTGCAAAGAGAGAACCGGACATCAAAGCCATTCGTGCTCATTTGAATGAAACTGGGGAAATCCTGCCAGGTGTTGAAGTAGAGTTCCGTCTCGACAAATTTAGTTATGAAATATCCAATGACTTAAAACAAGGAGTTAACCATGAACGAAATGAAGTCAATTCTTCAGACGTTGGCAAAACCATTGCCGCCTGAGCTTGTAAAATCAAAACCCGGCTTCAAAGACAGAAACGGGCAGTCCGCTGAAATCAATTACATCGAATGGTTTGCAGCGGCCGATATTCTTGACGCTCTTCATCCGGAATGGACAGTTGAAATCGTCGAAGTAGGGCAGATGACAGGTTACATTTATGTTCGAGTTGCCCTGACTATTAATTCAGTCCGGAGAGAAAATATCGGCTTTGAAAATTCATCTACCGATTCGTATGGAGATCCGTTTAGCAATGCATACGCCATGGCTTTTAAACGTGCCTGTGCCATGTTTGGATTGGGGCGTTATCTTTATGGCGGCAAACATACATCAGCGTCTCCGGAAAGCAAAATCAAGCCTGTTCCAATGTCAGTGGCTCCGCGCAATGCTCCCTCCGATAAAGCTGCAACAGAAAAACAACTCAACGCGGTTAATAAACTACTCGGCGATAAGCGCCTCACTGAAGCGGAAGTCATCCGTTTAGAAATGGTCCTGGAAAAGGGTCTTACACATTCCAAGGCGCGAGAGATACTGGACTACTTCTACGGAGAAACCGTCAAACAGGACGGTCGCTGGATCAAAGCCACTTTTGGGGTGTTGAAAAAACGCAAACATAACAACGCTGCTTGATTCAAATCCCAATGTCTGGAGTCAAGTATACATTCCTAATTGTATAATTTAATGAAACAAATCTCTGTCAACCAGACCTTATTATCATATAGTCAAGACGTATCAGTCAGAATTGTTGACAATCAATAGTGATACGCTCATTTATATCAGAATCTTGAACCTTAGAGTCAAAGGACTTTTTAGCATTAATATTTATAATTCTTATTAATAAACAAAAAAGGGGAGTATATGGATACTCCCCTTTCATCTACGGCTTATTTCGCCATTCACTGGGTTGACTAAAGTACCAGAAAATGACTCCAAGTCCAATAAGCCACAGTGGTATGAAAAGTACCGCTATTACTGGAATTGATGAAAAAGATATGAAAGTCCAGGCAGCGATTGCCGTCGTTCGACTTCCTTTTTCTTGGTTGGTTAGTTTTGACATAACTACTCCACATGCATTTCAACATGAGTAATCAGAGACTCCGGCGCTGATAAATGCGCACTATGTCCGCATGTTTTACAAATGACAACAGTTCCATCCTTGGATTTTGCCATATCTACAGGCACATATCTTACGGAATAATTATCTGTTTCCTGGTACTTGTTAAAGTAACTGTCCCGAAATACGATTAATTCATTGCATTACGGGCAAGTCATCTACAAAACCTTATTGGGCATAGCATTACTCCTGATTTCCGTTAATTAAGTACGACATTCGATTTAATTGTGTTTATTCCCCATAGGCAGCGTTAAGATATCATCCCTTTCATTATATTAGGTAAAAGGCTGGTAATATGATCAGTTTTCAAATACCATTCCATCG